>Ga0307373_10007695_pt1 | contig 16712 bp, 8 predicted proteins | sample OX2MG_FD_202534 | JGI IMG/M metagenome (GOLD analysis project Ga0307373, IMG submission 202534) | Soil microbial communities from Risofladan, Vaasa, Finland - OX-2 | ecosystem: Environmental > Terrestrial > Soil > Coastal area > Acid sulfate soil | place: Finland: Risofladan, Vaasa | collected... | reverse complement strand
GCGGATCGACGGTTGCGCGCCGCCAGCCGGTGGCGAGGTAAACGCTGGTGACGACGTTCCCAAGGGCGTTCTCGACGGTGACAGTCTGGTTCGCGGTGTCATAACCCATCGTCGTCCGCGCCCCGGTGCCATCGACTTTCGCACGGACTCGGTTGGCGGCATCATAAACCGTCGTCACGACGGCACCGATGGCGTTCGTGACCGTAACGGGCCGCGAAGCGGAGTCGAAACCCACCGTCGTTCTGAAGTTCAACGCGTCAATCGTTGCGCGGCGCCGCCCGGCGAGATCGAAAAGTGTCGTGGTGCGGCGGCTGAGAGCATCCTGGACCGACGTGTTCTGCGAAGCGGCGTCATAACTTAGCGTGGTTCGGAAGCCGAGGCCATTGATCGTGGCCTTGGTCCGGCCGGCGGCGTCAAACACGGTTGTGTTGCGACGGCCTAATGGGTCGATTGTGGCGACAGGCTGCGAGGCGGTATCGAAGATGGTCGAATAACGGAAACCCAAGGGGTTGATCGTGGCCTTGGCGCGGCCATCCGCGTCAAAAACCGTGGTCGTCACGAAACCCAGCCCGTTCGTGGACGTGATCGGGCGCGAGGCGGCGTCGTAGCTCGTGCTGACACGATGCGAAAGTGGATCGACCGTGGCGCGTGGGCGCGAGAGGCAATCGAAAAGCGTCGTCCAAGTGAATCCGAGCGGATTCTGACGCGTGATGTTCCGTCCAGCAAGGTCGTATCCCAGCGTCGTGCGATGGGCGAGCTGGTCCAGAACCGCGCGGGCGCGGCCGTCGGCGTCAAAAACCGTCGTCGAGACGAAACCGAGAGGATTCTGGACAGTTACGCGGCGGCCCGCTAGGTCGTAACCGAAGGTGGTTCGAAACGTTAATGGGTTCTCTTGGGCCTTCACCCGTCCGGCGGCGTCGAAGACCGTCGTGTTGATGAACCCCAGCGGATTTTGAATGCGGACCTTCCGGCCCGCGAGGTCGTAACCCAGGCTCGTCCGGTTCGCCAATGGATCGAGAATTGCCCGGGGTCGATTGAGCGCATCGAAGAGCGTGGTGGTCACGGCCGAGAGCGGATTTTTGACGGACACCAGGTTGCCCGCGGGGTCGTGAGCAAGCGAGGTCCGATTCAGAAGTGGGTCGACAGCGGCGCGGACGCGGCCGGCTTGGTCAAACAGCGTCGTCGAGATGAAGCCCAGCGGATTTTGCCGGCGGACAACCCGGCTTGCGGAATCGTAGCCGATGGTCGAGCGCTCGCCCATTGGCGAGACGGTCGCGACTGGGCGGCTCGAAGCGTCGAAGACGGTCGTTACCACCTGGTTGAGTTGATTCGCGACCGTGACGCGGTTGTCACGCGAGTCATAGCCCATCGTCACCCGGCCGCCCATGCCATCGATGACGACGTGCAGCCGCCCCTCGGCATCATACAGGTCCGTCGTGATGCAGCCGACCGGGCTGGTGGTCCTTCGCAACCTTCCGTCACTCTCATAAGCAAACGACGTACGCGCCAGAAGCGGGTCGATGATTACCCGTGGGCGGTTCATGATGTCGCGCAGCGTGGTCGTGATCTGGCCCAAGGCGTTTTCGACGCGGACGACCTGGGAATTGGCATTGTAACCAAAACTCGTCCGCTCGCCGAGAGGATTGATGACTGCGGACTGCCTGCCTGAAGTATCGTAGAGGGTCGTGACGATGTTGAGCAATGGGTCCTTCATCGTCCGAATGGTGCCCTGCGTCGTGTAGGTGGTGGACCAGCGGCTGCCCAACGCATCGACGATGGCGGTGCGCTGGTTCGAGCTGTTCCATACGATCGACGTGCGGTGGGCGTTGGCGTCGACGGTGGCGCTGACGCGGTCGCTCGCGTCGTAGAGTTGCGTGACGATGGCGCCCAAGGGGTTGGTGGTCGTGCGCAGTTGCGACACGCCGCTGGCGGCCTTGCGGTAACTGAGCGTGGTGATGGCACCCGTGGCGTCTTGAACGGCGCGGATCGCGTTGGCGGCCCAGGAGAGCGATGTGCGCAGGCCTAATGGATCGATCACGGCGCTGAGGTTGCGGCCGGCCGTGTAGAGCAGCGTATAGACGCCGCCGGCTGAGGTGGTGACGAAGCCCAGGGGCGACTTCATGGTATGGATGAAATTATTGTTATCGTACGTGAACGATGTGCGAGCCGCGTCGGCGTCGACGAAGGCGCGCATGCGGCTGGAGCCGTCATAGAGGAACGTATTGAGCGTCAGGTCGGGCATTTGCAAGGCATGCAGGTTGCCGCTGCCGTCGATCGTGAAGCTGGTGATACCGTTGTGCGACATGGTCCAGGTGGCCCGAGCCAGGAGCATTCGCAATCGGCCAGGCCGAGCGGATCGCAGCCGGCGGCGCCCACGAAGGGAGGCTGCACGCCGCCCAAATTCGAGCCCGGCGCGCAGCCAAGGGCTAGTGCCCCGTCAAGCCTTGATTTTGGGGTAGAGCCGTTTCAGTTTGACGCGGGCATTTTCGATACGGAACTGCCAGTCGACGCCGCGTTGCTTTGCATTGGTTTTCTCGGACCAGGCTGTGATTTCCGTTTGCAGTTCAGTCAATTCACCGATGCGACGGTCGCTCAGACACTGGCTCGTCATGCAACTCAGTTCGCATTCGGCGACGTTCAGCCAACTTCCGTGTTTCGGGGTGTAGCAGAAATTGATCCGTTTGATGTACCCCCGCGCACGGTCCGGTTCGAACGCTTCGTAGAACGCTCCTTTGGTGTGCGTGTTGAGATTGTCGCAAACGAGTGTAACTTCCTTGCGATCCGCATAGCGCGTATCCAGCATTTGAGCTACCTCGATTGCCCAGTCGGCTTTGGTTCGCCGTACGCGGGCGGTTGCTTGCCGAAAGCCCGATAGCGGCTCGGCAAACATGAAAATGCTCGCCGTGCCATTACGTTCATATTCGTAATCGACACGCTTCGCATGCTTTTTCGTCGCGGCGATCGGCACCCGAGTCTCCTTGAGCAACTGCACTGGCTGTTCGTCCATGCACAACACGGGATGCTTCGGATCGTAGGCTTCCGCGTAGGTCTCGAGCACTTCTTCCATGCACGCCACGAACTCGGCGTCTTGCTCCCGTGGAATGACCCAGTACTCGATCTTCCGCTTGGTCATGCCGTTTTTTTTAGCACCTTGCGGACCGTCTCGTGGCTGATCGAAGCCACGATTTCCAAGGCCACCATCTCATCGGCGAGCAGCCGCAACGTCCAGTGTCCGTAGCCTGTCGGCGGCTTCCCCAGCCGCATAGCGATCAACTTCGCTTCAGCTTCGCCATCGAGTTTGCAAGGGGTGGGCGGCTCCTGGCGAGGCTTGCCGTCCAAAGCCAGTTCGAAGCCTTCCAGCACCAGACGTTTGCGAAGATTCTCGATTGTTTGCACGCGGCAGTTGAAAGCCTCCGCGATCTTGACGTCCGACCATCCAGGTCCATCGGCATCCGCCTTGAGCAATACCTGAGCACGACGAAACTTTTGTGAAGATCCTTTGAGATTCTTGATGATCTCCTGACAGACAACACGCTCTTCTTCCAAAAGACGTACAATGAACTTCTTGTTCATGGGAAACCTCCTTGTGACCAGAAGTTTCCCGCCGTGCCTCAAAAGCAGCAACCCCAATTCCTAGCCTTGACGGGGCACTAGCCCGTGCGTGGCCCGCTCGCCGGCCGAGAGGAGGACTGGCGATGAGACATCCGCTCGGCCAGTAAGTAGTCTACAAGAGGGTGTGACCGACGACGCAGCCCGGAATTCGTTCCTAGGCCCGAGTCCGTCGTCTCAGAATCCGCGGAATGAAGTTCGGGCCACGCGCGTCGTACCGTGGAACGCCGCCATCGGCATCGCCTGGTTGGCGGGCGTGGTGTTCTGCGGATTGCGCGTCGCGCTGGGGTGGCTGCGAATGGGTGGTTCGCGGACCTTCGTCGAGCTTCGCCGTGGGCCCGAGCGCCGCGCACTCGACGATCTTTGCCGCCAGGCGGGCTTGAAGCGGCGGATACGGCTCTACCGGGCGGCTGATGGCGCCAGCCCTATCGCCTGGGGTCTCGTGCGCTGGCACGTGGCGATGCCCGCCGCGCTGGCCAAACGCTTGAATCACCGCGAGCTGCGGGCGCTGCTGGCCCACGAACTGGGCCACCTGGCCCGCGGCGATACGCGTTGGCTTTGGCTGGCGAGCGTCATTGGTTCGCTGGGCTTCTTCCAGCCGCTGAACCGATTGGCACAACGGCGGATCCGTCACGAGGCCGAATTGCTCAGCGACCGTTGGGCCGTCGCGCGGACGGGCGACCGCCTCGCCTTGGCGCGATCGCTGACGACAGTCGCCGAGCTGCTGCTTGGCCCGACGGCCGCGCTGGCGGCGGGGGCCGCGACGACACGTTCGGCACTGCGAGAGCGGCTCGAAGTCTTGCTCGACGAGCGACCTCTCGGCCCGGCACGCTCCAGCGCAGTTGCAAAGTCGCTGGCGACCGTCCTCGGCTTCGTGGTTGCCTTGGGCGTGGTTACGCTATTGCCCGCCGTGAAACTACCGGCGGCCGCCATCGAGACCACGAACGATTCGTTGTCTCCCTCACCTTCGAGCGGGGTTGAAGAGTCGCTCAGCGGGCTTTGGCAAGAGTTCGATCTGTTGGAAACCGAGATGGCGCAAGTGGGGCCGGCGTTGGCGAAGGCGGAGCAAAGTGACCTACGGGGGGCGGCCGAGCGAATTCGCCAACGATGGAACACGCTTCGCGCGCGGCGAGATCAACTACGTAATGAATCCGAATTGGTCCCTTTCTCCACAGCTAAAGGAGCAACGAGATGAACGGCATGTTTTCACGTGGTTTGGTTTACGTCTGCATTTCGCTGGCCGCGCCGGTCGCGGCGCGCGCGCAGGGTGAGGCCCCGAAAAAGACTGAGGAGGAAGCACATGAGGCGGCAGTGACGAGGGCCGCCGAAGTCGCCCAACTCAAAGCGGTGGTCGACGAGCTGCAGGTGAAACTCAGACAAGCACGCGACGAAGTGCAACAGGCCCTTTCGCAGCGGGACGGCCAAGAGCAGATCGCTGATTTGAGGAAACAACTGCAAGCCGCACGCGTGGAGGCCGAGCGGGACCGCGACGAGGACGAAGAGGAGGCCGAAAGGGACCGCGACGAGGACGAAGAGGAGGCCGAACGGGACCGCGACGAGGACGAAGAGGAGGCCGAACGGGACCGCGACGAGGACGAAGAGGAGGCCGAACGGGACCGTGACGAGGACGAAGAGGAGGCCGAACGGGAACGGGACGAGGACGAAGAGGAGACCGAGCGGGAACGGGACGAGGACGAAGCCGAGGACGAACGGGAACGTGAGGAGGAACGTGCCGAGCGGGACCGCGACGAGGATGAAGAGGAGGCCGAGTCGGAACGTGACGAAGAGCGGACCGAACAGGACCGCGACGAAGGTCAAAGGGCACTGGAACAGCGGAACGCGCAAAAGCAAATCGCCGAGTTACGGGAGCAACTACAAGCCGCGCGCAAGGGTGCCGAGCGGGAAGAATCTGGCAACGCAGGTGGCATCCATCGCGCCATCGGCGAGCTGCGCGGTGAGGTGCGTCAGCTTCGTGAGGAGGTGCAAGGGCTGCGCAAACTGCTCGAATCGCGACCTGCCGCCAACCAGGGCGCCCAACGCCCATTGCAACGTGAAGATCTGTGCCACATCCGTTCCCGCGTGGCGGGCGAGATCGTAAGAATTGGAGCGATCGAAGGCGACGATCGTGAGGGCCGCTCGATCCGCGCCGGCGACATCGTTCGCAAGGGTCAGGTTTTGGCCGTCGTTTGCTGTGATCAGATCAGCGAAAAAGAGTACGATCTCATCGAGGCCATCACGAAGCAGTCAGTCGACGAGCGGATTCTGGAAGACTTCAGAGTAGCGTACAATAAGGGCGCCCTCACTCCGCGCGAAATGAGCGAAGCAACGCGAACTGTTGAAGTCGACAGGGCCGCGGTCCATAAGCTCGAGCGGACGCTTCGCGCATGGCACGTCGACGAAGTCGATCTGGTGGCCATTCGCGAGCATGCCCAGCAACATCGTGCAGACGACGACGAAGCCGACGCGGAAGAGCAGTCGCTGCCCTGGGGCCAGGTCAAAGTTCTCGCCCCCGTCGACGGAGTCGTGCTGGAGCGCAATGTAAGCGAAGGTGAACTGGTTCAGCTCGACGCCAAATTGTTCCTTCTACAGGAGGCCGAGTCGGCCGGGAACACACCGAAATGACTCGGTTCACACTTCAATCTCGATTCTCCATTCCTCCCTGACGAATTCGCAAGGCCAATTGACTTGCCAAGCTCCGCGACCTAGAATAAGTGCGCTTGAATCAGGAATTCGCGACTCGAATCCTTTGTCCAGCGTCATTTCGTCGCGAGCGTAACGTGCCGATGCAACCGTTGAAACCAGCGGGGCTGGTTGGCCCTTGCGGCTTTTGTGCTGCCCAGAACCGTTTTGGCTTGTTGGCCGCGGGCTTTGTGGTGGTTTTGGTTTGGATTACCGGCCCCCGCGTCGTAACGGCGAGCTGTGGCGATTACGTCATGGTGGGTGGTCATCCCGTTGCCCCTGGCGCGCGACCGCTCGCCGACGAATCCCTCCCGTCAGTTCCTTGCCACGGTCCGAATTGCCGCCGGCGCCCGCCGGTGCCGGCGCAGCCGGTGCCGCCGCGGTCGAATTCGCACCTCGACCATTGGGTTTGCTGGTTCACGACGAATCATTTCCGCGAGTCGGGCCGTCGACCCGTGTTCGGCGAGGCTCCTCTCTTGATCTCAGCAGGCCATTCCTGGCCGCTCGAACGTCCTCCGCGGTATGTGGGCTGATCCCGCACGGAAGCCCCGTAAGGCCAGACCATCGAGTGCCATTGGGAGAAAAGCCACCGGCTTGCTTGCCTGGTGGAGTCTCACGTTGGCAGTCTATTGGAGCAGGGCTTTGCGGTCGCCAGTCGTCCCCAACAGCCCGTTAGCCACTCGTTGCCCACGGCGTGACAACCGAACCAAGAGGATCTACGCAATGCGTTCAAATGTTCGATCGAATGCAGGCCGCATCGGCTTGCTGACCTGCTGCCTCGCTCTGGCACCGTTCGCCGCGGCCTCGGCCGAAGACGCCGCGGCCACTGAGATAGCCCTCACCACCACGACCGAGGCGGCCACACCGCCGCGTCGACGGTGGTACGATCCGCGCCGCGCGATCGAGCGTGTGCGCCACCGGATCGAATCGTTCCGGCGGCCGGAGATCGTCGAGCAACTCATGGCCATCGCTCAGGGGCGATTGTCGGAGATGGGGCCGGCCGCGGGGTGGTTCCACGGAGGCCAAGGACTTTACGACTGGAGCTGGCTTGCCGACCGCGAGGATGCCGACGGCGACGGCACCATCGACCGCGACGAGTTCTTCGGCCCGGCCGAGTGGTTCGACCGGCTCGATCGCGACCATGATGGAACGATCAAGGCCGATGACTTCGACTGGTCGGACGGTTCTCCATTCGTCCGCCAGTCGCAACAGGCGCGGCAGGTTTTTCGCCGGATCGATCCGGAAAGCAACGGACGGATCTCGCGGGCGGAGTGGGAGGCATTCTTTGAGAAAGCGGCGCAAGGCCGCGATGAGATCACGCCCGACGACCTGCGAGCCGCGCTCAACCCGCCGCAACCAACCGGTCCGCCGGACGACGGGCCGTCGCTCTGGACGGTGCTCAATGGCCTCTGGACCGGCGAACTGGGGTCGATCTACGAGGGCCCGGCCGTCGGCGGCCGCGCGCCCGATTTCGAGTTGCCCGGCGTCGACGGCGGCGACCGCCTGCGGCTTTCGGAGTTGTACCAGGGCAAGCCGGTGGTCCTGATTTTCGGGAGTTTCACGTGAGGCCCATTTCGATCCCAGTTTGGGGTCCTGGAAGATTTGCACACTCGCTACGGCGATGCTGCCGAGTTCGTGGCCGTCTATGTTCGCGAAGCACACCCGATCGACGGCTGGCGCGAGCCGGGCAACGACGCGGTGGGGATTTCGTTCGAGCAGCCCAAGCGTCTTGACGAGCGGACATCGATCGCCGGCGAATGTTGCTCAAGGTTGGAGATCAGCATGCCGTTATTGGTGGACGACATGCACGACGGCGTTGGGCACGCCTACAGCGGCATGCCCGACCGGTTGTATGTCATCGATCGCGGTGGACTCGTCGTCTACAAGGGGGGCCGCGGTCCCTTCGGTTTCAAGCCGGGCGAAATGGAGCAAGCGCTGGTGATGCTTTTGATGGACCAGGAAGAAAGGATGAAGGATGAAAGTTAAGAGTTGAAAGTTGAACGAGGAAAACACCATGCAGAACTGCAGAGACCGTGCCAAGCGTGCCGCCCTTGACCAGCCAGATACGACATGACGATTTCCTGAACCCTGAACCCTGAACCCTGAACCCTACCCTCTAACCTCCTCTTCACCTATGGCATCCCCTCCACTGCCAGCGTCCGAGCCGAGCCCGAAAAAGTACGTTCGGGCGGTGGGACCACGGCTGCGCAAGCTGTTGTACTTCCTGTTTGGCCTGGTGGCAGTGCTGGGGGCGAATTCGCTCTACCTCGCGAGCATTACGTTCCTCGAATTCGTGACCAAGAGGACGTACCAGAACTATTTCTATCAATTCATGAATCTTGGTCACCTGGCGCTGGGGCTGGTTCTGATCGTGCCGTTCGTCCTGTTCGGCGCCATCCATATGCTCAATGCGCGCGGCCGCCGCAATCGCCGCGCGGTGCGCGTGGGCTACGCGCTGTTCGCCGTCTGTATCGTCGTCTTGATCACAGGGCTTCTTCTTCTTCGCGGTATCAAATCGTTCGAGCTCAAGCAAGAGACGACCCGAACGATGGTCTACTGGCTGCACGTCGCGTGTCCCTTGGCGGCCGGCTGGCTTTACTGGCTGCACCGGCTGGCCGGGCCGCGCATCAAGTGGCGGCTGGGGCTGGGCTACGCCGGCGCCGTCGGCGCGGTCGTGGTCGCGATGGTGGCGATGCACTCGCAGGACCCGCGGAAGTGGAACGTCGCCGGGCCGAAGGAGGGCGAGAGGTACTACCATCCCTCGGAGGCGCGGACCGCGACCGGCAATTTCATCGACCAGAACGTCTTGATGATGGACGACTACTGCCTCAAGTGCCACGCCGACGCTTACCAGGGCTGGTTCCACAGCGCGCACCACCTCAGCTCGTTCAACAACCCGGCCTACCTTGCCAGTATCCGCGAAACTCGCGAAGTGGCGCTGAAGCGCGACGGCAGCGTGCAAGCCTCGCGATGGTGCGCGGGCTGTCACGACCCGGTGCCATTCTTCAGCGGCGCCTTCGACAAAACGGATTACGACCTGGTCAAGGATCCCACGTCCCAGGCCGGCATCACATGCACGGTCTGCCACGCGATCACCAACGTCAACAGCACGATCGGCAACGCCGATTACACGATCGAGGAGCCGGAACACTACCCGTTCGCCTTCAGCGACAACGCTTTTCTGCAGTGGATCAACCAATTGCTGGTCAAGGCCAAGCCCGCGATGCACAAGAAAACGTTCCTCAAGGATCTGCACAAGAGCGCCGAGTTCTGCTCGACCTGCCACAAGGTCAACCTGCCGAAGGAAGTGACGCACTACAAGGACTTCCTTCGAGGGCAGAACCATTACGACAATTTCCTGTTGAGCGGCGTTTCCGGCCACGGAGCGCGCAGCTTCTACTATCCCGACAAGGCCAAGACGAACTGCTCCCAGTGCCACATGCCCTTCACTCCTTCCGACGACTTCGGAGCGAAGCTTTTCGCGGGGACCAAGGAAAGGAGTATTCACAACCACCTCTTTCCGGCCGCCAACACCGCCTTGGGTTGGTTCCGAGAGCACGACGCGACGATCGCCGCGCAGCAGAAATTCCTGGATGGCGCGGTGCGTCTCGACCTTTTCGGCCTGCGCGAAGGGGGCACAATCGAGAGCAAGCTCCTGGCCCCCTTGCGGCCTGAGCTGCCGACGCTTCGGCCGGGCCAAAAGTACTTGCTCGAAACGGTCCTGCGGACGTTGAAGGTTGGGCACCTCTTCACGCAAGGCACCGTCGATTCGAACGAGGTTTGGGTTGACGTCACCGTGACCAGCGGCGGCCGAGTGATCGGCCGCAGTGGCGGCGTCAGTGACCAGGGCGAGGTCGACCCCTGGTCGCACTTCGTCAACGTTTTCATGCTCGACCGCAACGGCAATCGAATCGACCGCCGCAATCCGCAGGACATCTTTACGCCGCTTTACAACCACCAGATTCCACCCGGCGCGGCCCAGGTGGTCCACTATGGCTTGGAACTGCCGGACAAGCTCGACGGCCCGATCACGATCGAGGCCAGGCTCCAGTACCGGAAGTTCGACAAACGCTACATGGACTTCATCACGAAGACGGCCAGGCCGGGCGATAACCCGATCCGCGGTTACACGCCCGGTGAGCCTTTCCGCAACGAGCTGCCGGTCGTCACGCTGGCCGTCGACCGCGTTACGCTGGCCGTGGCCGGAGCCGGCGAATCGCCCCCAGAACAGCCGTCTCCCCTTCCAGACGCGAATAACGAGTGGCAGCGCTGGAACGACTACGGCAGCGGCCTATTGCTCGAAGGCGAAAACAGCGGACTCAAAGGGGAGTTGCGCCAGTCGGCCGAGGCATTCGCCGAAGTCGAAAAGCTCGGCCGATATGACGGACCGCTCAACCTGGCGCGGGTCTACGACAAGGAGGGACGCCTCGACGAGGCGGTCGACGCCCTCAGCCGCGCCGGCGATCACACCCAGCCCGCCGCCCCGCCTTGGACGCTCGCTTGGCTGTCAGGCCGTATCAACCGCCAGCAGGGGCGCCTCGCGGAGGCCGAAGAGAACTTCCGTAGCGTGCTCGAATACCGCACGGCCGAAACGGTCGAACGCGGCTTCGATTTCAGCCTGGACTACGAAGTCATCAACCTCTACGGCCAAACGCTCTGGGACCTGGCCAAGAAGGCCAAAGGCGCCGACCGCGGCGACGAGCGAGAGCGACTCTACCGCCGGGCGATCGAGCAGTTTCAGAAAACGCTCCAGCTCGATTCGGAGAACGTCCTGGCCCACTTCGCATTGGCGTCGATCTACGACGTGCTAGGCGACAAAGAAAGGGCCGGCGAGCACCACCGTTTGCACCAGCGTTACAAGGCCGATGACAACGCGGGCGACCGGGCCATCAAGCTCGCCCGAAGAAAATATCCCTGGGCCAATCACGCGGCCGAGGGGGTGGTGATCTATTCGCTCCACCGTCCGGGCGCCCCGGGTTTGCCCGCGATTGAAATGGACGAGAAACCAGGCGAGCGACAAGCAGGGGGGGCGCGATGAGAGACCGATCCAAACCGAGGCGGCCCGACGAGCGCGACCGCGAGCCGTCCGCTCCCGACGAGCTGGAACGCGACGGGCTCGAACGCGACGATGCGGTGATCGGCAAGGCCTTTCGCTGGTCGCTGGCGGTGTTCGCCCTGGTGGCGGCCACGGCCGGCGGCGGCGTCTTCTGGTTCACTCGAAAACCGGTCCTCAAGCTCGGCGTGGTTGCGCCGGTCGGCTTGCCCCAAAGGCGCGATCGCTCGCAAGCGAAGATCCCCAAGGTCGTGTTCCACGACGTCACCGACGCCGCGGGCATCCGCTTCACGCACGTCAATGGCGCCTATGGCGACAAGCTTTTGCCCGAGACCATGGGGGGTGGCTGCGCCTTCTTCGATTTCGACTGCGACGGCGATCCGGACCTGCTGCTGATCAATTCGTGCCATTGGCCCGCTCATCAGCCCGCGGGAGAGCCGGCGCCGACGATGTGCCTTTACCGCAACGACGGCCGGGGGCGCTTCGACGACGTGACCGCCGAGTGCGGTTTGGATGTGACTTGCTACGGCATGGGCGTGGCCGTCGGCGACTACGACAATGATGGCTGGGTCGATGTGTTCATCTCGGCCGTCGGACCGAATTTGCTGTTCCGCAACGAGCAAGGAAAATTCCGCGACGTGACGTCCGAGGCGGGCGCGGCGGGCGACGCGGACGAGTGGAGCACGAGCTGCGGCTGGATCGATTACGACAACGACGGCGACCTCGACTTGTTCGTGGGCAATTACGTCAAGTGGACCAAGGAAATCGACCTGTCGCTGCACTGCACGCTCGACGGCGCGCTGCGGGCCTATTGCCGCCCCGACGCGTTCGAGGGGACGTTTCCGTACCTTTACCGCAATGACGGCGGCGGCAAATTCACCGACGTCTCGGGGCCTTCCGGCGTGCAGGTGCGCAACGCACACACCAAAGTACCCCTAGCCAAGTCCCTGGGGGTGGCCCCGGTCGATCTCGACGGCAACGGCTGGATCGACCTGATCGTGGCCAACGACACGGTGCAAAACCTCGCGTTCCTCAACCAGGGCGACGGCACGTTCAAGGAATGGGGTCTGAACAGCAACATCGCCTTCGACCACGAGGGAAAAGCGCGCGGCGCGATGGGCGCCGACACGGGCCGTTTCCGCAACGACGGGACGCTGGGAATCGTGATCGGCAATTTCGCCAATGAACTGACGGCGCTTTACGTCTCCCAGGGCGATCGGCTGCAATTCGCCGACGAGGCGATCGCGACCGGGCTTGGGCCCCCCTCACGGCTATTGCTGAAGTTCGGCGTGTTTTTCTTCGACTACGATTTCGACGGGCGGCTCGACATATTCACCGCCAACGGGCACCTGGAAGAAGACATTTCCAAGGTGCAACAAAGCCAGCGGTACGAGCAGCCGCCGCAGCTCTATTGGAACGCCGGACCCGCGTCGGATTCGGAGTTCGTGCTGGTGCCCGAAGACGATTGCGGGGCCGATTTTCGCGCGCCCTTGGTCGGGCGCGGCGCGGCCTACGCCGACATCGACGGCGACGGCGACCTCGACGTGCTGGTGACCGCCATCCGCTCGCGGCCTCGTCTGTTGCGCAATGATCAGCAGCTTGGCCGCCATTGGCTGCGGGTGCGGCTCACCGGCAAGCGATCGAACCGCGACGCGATCGGCGCCTGGGTCGAGGCCCACGTCGGCGGCGAGGTCCTCTCGCGGCAGGTGATGCCCACGCGAAGTTATTTGTCGCAAGTCGAGCTGCCCGTCACGTTTGGATTGGGCGGTGCCACCGAGGTCGACAAGCTCGTCGTCCGCTGGCCCGACGGCTCGGTGCAGGAGGTCAACGACGTCGAAATCGACCGCTTGCTGCCAATCGAGCAGGATTCGGCGGCCGAATAGGTGTCTTTCGGCACGCATTCCAGCGGTGCCGTACTTCCTAGGTTGGAGAACATCCAAGGGGTCGCGATTTACTGGGGCTTCTTGGCGCTTTGCAACTCGACGAGACCTAGCTCATCCGTCAGTTCCTTGGTCAAGCGCGTGGCAACCTCGTTTGGATCGGCGCCGCCCAGTCCGACGACAATCCGTTCTTTGCCCGTGGGGACGTGTATTACGCGTACAAATGTGCGTCCTTTGTCCGCCCGACCAATGGCTACACGAAACAGCTTCTGGCGCAGTTGAGCGATTGATGTTGGTGCTTCCACAAGCAACTGGGCGCGGGACGTGGTCTTTTTGGGTGGGACAATTCAATCTCCCAGGCCTGAGCATAACAGCTTGGTGGCCGCAACTCAAGCGCGCGCTCCCGTGCCGGCGACGGTCTCCGACCTGCCGCGGTACTCCACCGACTTGCCGCTGAAGTGGGAAGTCGATTGAATCTGTTGCCTGTCCTTCGGCACCCATTCCGGTTATGCTATAGGATCAGCCGCTCGCCAAAAGAGCAAGACGAGCCCGCGGGCCTGACGCGTAGCGGAATTCGTGAGAATTCCGAACTGCGGGATGCAAATCGGAACTCTCACGAGTTCCGCTACCCAGGGGTATGGCCCCTTGGAAACCTACCCCACGATCCCACCCCACTGGCGTTTTTCCCCTGTGATACCTTACCGCACCGCAGCCGTCGTCATTCGCCGAGCCGGTCTACCCTCGACCGTGGCGGTGTCGCTTTGGTTTGGCTGCCTGGCGTTGGCATCTGCCGCGCCCCGGGACGGATCGCCGCGATACGCGACTGACGTGCGGCCGATTCTCGAAGCCAAGTGCTTTCGTTGCCACGGCGGCGATGTGAAGAAGGGGGAACTCGATCTCAGCCGCCTGCCGCTCGTGCTCCAAGGGGGCGAATCCGGCGCGGTCGTCGTTGCCGGAAAGCCGGACGAAAGCCCGCTCTATGAGTTGGTCCTTGAGGGCGCCATGCCCTCCGACAAGCAGGACCCGCTTTCCCCGGCCGAAATCGAACTTGTCCGACGCTGGATCGCCGAGGGGCTGCCGCTCGACGTGGCCGAGGCGGGATCGGGAACCGCCGACGAGGTGACCGAGGACGATGTCGTGCCCCTCATGCTCCTGCGCTGTGGCATCTGTCACGGGGCGCGGAAGCAAGAGGGGGGACTCGACCTGCGCTCCAAAACGGCGATGCTCAAGGGTGGCAAGTCGGGAGCGGCGATCGTGCCGAGGAGCGCCGGCGAAAGCTTGCTCCTGCGCCGGATCAATGCCCGCGAGATGCCCCCCCGCGCGCGACTGGTCGAAGCCAGCGTCAAGCCCATGGAGCCGGGCGAGGTCGAAAAACTCTCGCGCTGGATCGCCGCCGGCGCGCCCAAGGCGCCGGCCGGCTCCGCCGAAACGTCGGCGGAAACCGACAAGGCGGTGAGCGATGACGACCGGCAGTTCTGGTCGTTCCGCCCGCCAATGCCGGTGCCCGTCCCCGGCGTACAAGACGCTAAGCGCGTCGGAAACCCGATCGACGCCTTCATCATCCAGCGCCTCGAATCGCACGGTCTTTCGTTGGCGCCCGAGGCGCCGCGCGAAGTCTTGCTGCGGCGCGCGTCGTTCGACTTGACCGGCCTGCCCCCAACACCCGAGGAAGTCGAGGATTTCCTGGCCGACCCCGACCCGCTGGCGTATGAAACGCGGATCGACCGTCTCTTGGCGTCGCCACGCTACGGCGAGCGATGGGGCCGGCACTGGCTCGATTTGGCAGGCTACTCCGATTCGGAGGGGAAGCGCGAGCAGGATCTTCCGCGCAAGGCGGCATACCGCTATCGCGATTATGTGATTCGGGCCTTGAACGCCGACAAGCCCTACGACCGGTTCCTGATGGAGCAACTGGCGGGCGACGAGTTGGCCGATTACTTGCACGCCCCCGAAATCACGCCGGAGATTTACGACAACCTGGTGGCGACGGGCTTCCTGCGGATGGCGCCCGACGCCACTTGGGCCAACATCACGTGCTTCGTGCCCGACCGGCTGGAACTGATCGCCGACGAGCTCGACGTTTTGGCCTCGTCGGTGATGGGGCTCACGCTCAAGTGCGCCCGTTGCCACAGCCACAAGTTCGACCCGATCCCGCAGCGCGACTACTATCGCCTGGCCGCGATTTTCAAAGGGGCGTTCGACGAGCACGACTGGCTCAAGCCCGAAATCGACTTTCTCAGCTACGGCGATCAGGGCAAGCGGCAGTTGCCGCACGTAACGACCACCGAGCGCCAGGCGTGGGAACGAAACGAAGCAGACGTGCGGCAGGCAATCGACGCGCTGCGCGCCGCGCTCGACGCCAAGGCGGCGCCGTTGCGGCAGCGGCTGCTCGAGGAAAGGCTGGCCCAATTGCCTGAAGTTCTGCGCGACGACCTGCGAAAAGTGCTCGCGACGCCTGCCGCCGAGCGAAACGAGGTCCAGCGCTACCTGGCCGGGAAGTTCGAGGCGCAGTTGCAGATCGACCAGGCGGCGCTGAACCAGGCCGAAAGCGCGTTCAAGCAGGCGGCCGATGAATCCGCGGCGCAAATCGCGGCGCTCGAAGCCCGCCGGCGGCCGGAACCGACGATCCGCGCGCTATGGGACCGTGGTGAGCCATCGCCCAGCTTTGTGTATCGTCGCGGCAACTACCTGGACCCCGGCGCGAGGGTCGAGCCGGGCGTCCCCGCCGTATTGACCGACGGCCATACTTCGCTGGCGATCGAGCCCCCATGGCCGGGCGCGAAGCAGACCGGCCGGCGGCTGGCCTTCGCGCGTTGGCTCACGCGGCCCGAACAGCCGCTCACGGCGCGGGTGATGGTGAACCGAGTTTGGAAGCACCATTTCGGCGCCGGCATCGTCCGCAGCCTGGGGAACTTCGGCAAGACCGGGACGGGACCGAGCCATCCCGAGCTGCTCGATTGGCTGGCGATCGAATTCGTGCGCCAGGGATGGAGCCTGAAGGCGATGCACCGGCTGATGATGACCTCGAATACCTACCGGCAGTCATCGGCGGTGACGGAGGTCCACGCGAAGCTCGACCCCGACAACCGCCTCTGGTCGCGAATGCCGCTCGCGCGGTTGGACGCCGAGGCGTTGCGCGACTCGCTGCTCTTGGTCTCGAGCTCGCTGGTCGTTCGTCCCTTCGGGCCGCCCGATCCGGTACAGGCGCACCCCGACGGCCTGGTGACGGTTGGCAAGCAGGATACGGGCGGTTGGCGGCGAAGCGCGTACGTGGCGCAGTACCGCAAGCAGATTCCGACCTTGCTCGAAGCCTTCGACCTGCCGCTGATGAACCCCAACTGTGTCGAACGGCCCACGTCGATCGTTGCGCCGCAAGCGCTGCATTTGTTGAACGACGGCACTATTCGCGAGTTGTCCGAGCGGTTCGCCGAGCGTGTCCGCGCCGAGGCGGGAGACGACCGGCGGCGGCAGGTCGAGCGGGTTTACCTGGT
>Ga0307373_10007694_pt1 | contig 16712 bp, 10 predicted proteins | sample OX2MG_FD_202534 | JGI IMG/M metagenome (GOLD analysis project Ga0307373, IMG submission 202534) | Soil microbial communities from Risofladan, Vaasa, Finland - OX-2 | ecosystem: Environmental > Terrestrial > Soil > Coastal area > Acid sulfate soil | place: Finland: Risofladan, Vaasa | collected... | reverse complement strand
GGATGCGGACCGGGCCGCCAAGATCCGTGCCTACGACAGCGAAATAGCTTTTGATGATAACGACCTTGCGAAGACGATCAAGCTGCTCGACGATTTAGGCGTCCGGGACAACACGCTGATTGTCTTTGTAGCCGATCATGGCGAAAGCCTTGGTGAACACGGGATCTGGGGACACGGTTATCAGATTTATCAGCCCACGATGCACGTCCCGATGATCTATTCCTACCCCAAAGAAATTCCCCAGGGGGAAAGGATCAAAAACAACGTCTCCAGCGTCGATATCCTGCCGACGATTCTCAGTTACGTGGGGCTGACTTTCAAGTTTCCGGGCGAAGCCGGATACAGCCTGAAGCCGATCATCGCCGACGGGGGAAAGAATGTGCCGGCCCGGCCCACGTACTTCCTGACCTATGCGGAACCGACGCTGCTGCCTCCGCAGTGGATGAGTATCTTCTGGACGTGGGCTGAGACGAAGCGGGACCCCTCGCTGACGGGACTGGTGGAGGGCAACACTAAAGTGATCTCTTCCGGAGACAACGACCCGCTGAAAGTATACCGGCTGAGCGACGCCTTTTCACAGGCACAGCAGCTGCCTTCGGCTAAGGTGAGCGTCGCAAAGCTCAGCGAATACAGGGAAGACCTGGATTCCTGGTTCAAACAGACCAATCGTGGTCTCGAGCCCCAAGGCCACCTTTCGAAGCAGGACCTCGAAATGTTAAAAAGCCTTGGCTATGCGAATCCTTGAGCGAGACCGGCAAAAGGGCAGGCTGGATGGCTCACGCGGTTACGGCGTTCCGCGGCCGCGGACCCTGCCAGCCAAGGGCTAGGCTGCCAGCCGTTTCCGGATCTCGCTCTCATAGTCGGGAAAGTAGCGGCTGATGACGGATAAATCAAACTCCCGCAGAATCGATTCCTTGGGCTCTCGTTCGAGCAGGAACCGGAACGACTGCTCGATGAGCGCTTCCTCCGGGAGTTGTTTCCTTGTCAGCTTTTCATAATAGCCAGTTTTCAGGGAAACGGTGTGCTCCGACTGGCTGCCGCCTTCGATCACTGTGACCCGAAAGCGGCCAGGAGTGCTGCGATCAACATGAATGGTTGCGGGCATGCTTGAAGCCTCTCTTTGTGAAGGACTCAGAGTTCATTCTACCTTCCGGCGAGGCAAGTGGCGCGGCTTTGAGGGACACTCGTCCGCGGAGAGTTGCAGGAAGGTTCGGAAAGAAGAACTCAATACCGGGGACCCCCGAACCGGAAGACGACCCCGGCGGAAAAGCGCAGATCGTTCTGGGCGCTTCCAAAGAGCTGAGGCCGGTAGTAATCGACCTGGAACAGGCGGATGGCCAGACCCCGGCTAACCTTGACGTCGAGCCCGCCGCCAAAAGCCATGGCATAAGAACTGCCGGTTGTCTTTAGATTCGTGCCCTTCAGCTCCACCGTGGTCTGGTCATAGCCGAACAAGGCATGAGCAAAAGGCGTGACGCCCTTGAGACCCGGATAGTAAAAGCGAGGACCGGAAAGGATTGAAAACGTGCTGAAGTGGTTGTTGGCGCCCTGGAGTTCCCTGGTTCCGTAATAGCCGCCGAATTCCTGGGTCAGACCGAGCCAGTCGGTTGCTTTTTCGGTGATGGATGCCTGCCAGCCGTTCAGGGAAAAGTTGCTGCCGAAGGGCGTCGGAGAGAAATAAAAGGGGGAATAAGTGGACCTGAGATTGTTCTGCAGATAGGAGTAGCCCCCAAAGACCTCTACTCCTTCGAACCGCTGAGCCTTGGCTAACTGAGGGACCGTGAAGAGTAGCGTGATGAGAAGCAAGAGAGGTTTCCACATGTGATCCTCCTTCCTTCAACGGAATCATGATGCCCTTAAGCGGTCATATTGATGGTCACATCTTTAAGATGCCGCCGTCAATCAGGCCGTTTGCCCATGCAGGCAAGCAATGAATTTAATTTGCAAAATGGAGAAATTGCCCGAGAAAATCGTCTCGGGGTTTTACCGGATATCCGCTGGCCATCGAAGTACGGGCTCGGATCTGTTCGTGGATGCGGTTAAAATGAGAGCGAAATGGCACGGCTAGAAAAGAAGCTTGCCCGGGTGCTTATTGTTGCGGGCTCCGATTCCAGCGGCGGCGCCGGAATTCAGGCCGATTTGAAAACGGTTTCCGCGCTCGGCGTTTACGGAATGACCGCAATCACGGCTTTGACGGCGCAAAACACGGCCGGCGTTTTCGGAGTTGTTGAAATGGACCCTGGGTTTGTCGCCCTGCAGATGCAGGTTTGCCTTGAAGATGTGGGCTGTGACGCCATAAAAACCGGCATGCTTTCCAATGCTGGAATCATTGCGGCAGTGGCGGACAAAATCAGCGAGCATCCCCGGGTTCCCGTCGTCGTTGATCCGGTGATGATCTCGAAGAGCGGAACTCCGCTGCTCGATCCCCAGGCTGTCGAGGCCCTCCGGCGAAAATTGCTGCCCCTGGCGGCTGTTATCACGCCCAACCTTCATGAGGCGGGCTCTCTGGCCGGGCATGCGGTTCGGAATCTCTCTGAGATGAAAGAGGCGGCGCGGGTCATTCATGGGTTTGGCGCGCAAAACGTATTGGTCAAGGGAGGGCATCTGGAAGACAGCGCCGTCGATGTGCTCTTTGACGGGCAGGAGTTTGTGGAGTACCCGGCGGCCAGGATTGTGACCCGTAACAGCCACGGGACCGGGTGCATCTTTGGCTCAGCCCTTGCTTCCGGCCTGGCGCAAGGGAAACCGGTGCGGGAAAGCGTTGCGCTTGCGAAAGAGTTTGTGACGGCGGCCATCCGCGGAGGCTTGCCTCTTGGAAGAGGCCACGGACCTGCAAATCCGATGCATTCACAAAGAACTTTTTCGTAAATATTTCGCGAGAGCGGGGCTTGGTTCTATACTCTTATGAGAGTGCTGGCCGGAATCAGGGGCGCCACCCGATTTCCAGTTGTCGGGTTGCGAAGCGCCAAGAAGAGTCTTCGAGCTTTGCAACCCTGGGTGGAGACATCGCGGCCATGTCACGGGCGGGCTCTCTTTTTTACCTGCTTCAAAGAAGTGCGGAAGCTCAATCAAGGGTCCACAGCATCCCGTTGGGCCCAGACTTTTTAGGATGAAGGTTTATGCGAAAACTTTTGCTTCTGGTCTTGAGCCTGGTTGGATTATTTGACTCGATTTACCTGTTGTGGGAGTACACCTCGCCTGCGCACCCCATGGTGTGCATGGGAGGAGGCTGCGACGTGGTCCGCGCCAGCGCGTACGCTCATCTCGGCGGGCTGCCGGTGCCCATTTACGGCATGGTCATGTATGCCTTCCTGGTGCTTCTGCTCTTCCTTTATCCGCTGTTGCCCGTTTCAGGCGGGCGGTTGTCCCAGTCTGCGGTCGTGGTCGTTACAGGAGTGGGGTTTCTCTTTTCCGCTTACCTGACGGGAATTGAAGCCTTTGTTCTGCACGCGTGGTGCATGTGGTGCGTTCTGTCCGCGCTTCTGGTGACTGCGATCTTCCTGCTGGCCCTTATGGATCGATTGCGACCCGGCGCGCCTCTCGACGCCGCCCGTGCGCTGTCTGCGGTGCAGCAGAATTTTGCCATGATTCTGTTCGGCTTCGCGCTCGGAGTGCCTGCCTTTATCCTGCTGACGCAGCACGGCAGCCTGCCTGCCGCCAAACCCCCGTCCACCGAGACGGTTGAGGCCCATCTGGTTCGGCCGGATACCCACTTTTATGGTGACTCCGACTCCCGCGTCATCGTGGTTGAGTTTGCGGATTTTAGATGCCCCGCGTGCCGGGCGGCAGAGGCGACGGCCAAGAAAATTCGCGAGCAATTCGGTAACAGGATTCGATTCGCGTTTCGGCAGTTTCCCCTGGTGGGCGTCCATCCGGAGTCTGAGAAAGCGGCGGAAGCCAGTGAATGTGCAGGCCAGCAGGGAAAATTCTGGCAGGCGGTGGATATGTTCTATGAGCACCAGGACGATTTGAGCATGCCCGCTCTTAACCTGTATGCGGGGGAAATGGGCCTTGATTCCAGAAAATTTGTCGGATGCCTGCAGAAAGGTGAAATGGCTTCCCGGGTAAACCAGGATCTGACCGACGGGGAGGCCCTGGGCGTTCATATGACTCCCACCTTTTTCGTCGACGGCCGCACGCTCGTGGGGGCGATCCCTTATCCGCAATTCGAGCAGGTTGTTGAAAACGAGCTTAAGCTGGTAGGAATGGGACAAGCAGCTTCCAGCGCTGATTCGAAAACGTCAGGACTTGCGAAACAAGCTCCGGCAGCAGAACCAGGAGCGCCTGAAAAAGGTGCAGCAGCTCAGTCTCCTGCCAGCTCGTCAAGCGCCACCATGCAGGTTCTGGGCGGTTCATCGAATCTTCTCGCCAGTCTTCAGAACTCGGCTGTGGGCTGCAGCGAGGCCGAGGCCAAGAAGCGGCAGCCGAAACTGATCGACACCTCCCAGGCGGAGAAGATTCATGGTGACGGCTCGCAGGCTCTCTTCGTTGATGTGCGGTCCGCCAAAGCCTTCCAGTCGGGCCACATCCCCGGTGCCCTCAACATGCCCATCGACTCCTTTGAGCGGGAATGGAACCGTCTCCCGAAGAACAGAATGATCGTGCTCTACGAGGATGGCCGCTCATCCGGAGATATCTGCGCCTTCAGCCGGTCGGCGGGCCGCATCCTGCTCACCGAGGGATTTGGCTACAACGACGTCGAGGTTTATCGGGACGGACTGGCGGGCTGGACGAAAGCAGGGCTCCCCATTAAGCGTTAGCCCGCAGGTTGCAAGGGCGCCCGGCCGCTGGAGGATTTGCGCCCGGCGAAGGCTTTGTCTGCCGGGAACGGCCCGCACTTTGTTTGACAGTACCTGTAACTTCCGTAATATCCGCCGGGTAAGTAATAGATACATGTTTTCGCCAATATATTTCTTGACATCGCCTTCCTTGTTAATCTAGAATTCGCTGCGTGTGGACGCTGGGCCGGTTCCTTTTCTTCAGCACCGTCGTACAGGGCCGGTCGCCTTTCCTCAATCCGACTGATCAAAATAAGTCTTGGCCTTCGAAAGTGAAGACGGCTTATGAGCGCTTCAGATTTTGCATGCCGGCTAAGACCATCTGCCCCTCTTGAGGAGATTCCAACGGCCTCAATATTGGTGGCGGGGCTCATCCCTCCTATTCAAGACCGACTAATGCCCGCCATAACAAACTTGACCAACGGCAACTCAATGTTTTGGCCCATTAGCCGATAGGGGTCGTGGGGGCCTTCATAGCAGTCCGTGGCGGGCCAACATCTGACAAAGGGGTTAGAGGGTATCGGTCGACCCTCGAACGCTATGCCATTTCTAATCGAATACGTCACTGAAGTTGTCCTGGTGCTTTTTGTCCTTGCTCTGCTGGGGAACCTTTTCCTTATCGGAATCGTCTTCCTGCGCAGGCAACAGCGTGATCGGTTTTTTCAGCGGATCGATGCTCTTCGTATACAATACGGTCCCGTTATCGCCGGTGTGCTTTCCGGCCAACTGGCGTACCCAAAGGGCCTTCAGGAACTGCGGGAGATCTCCGGAGCCGACCGCCTGTTTATGCTGGAGCGGCTGTGCCTTGAAAACAAGCCCGCGCCCGCCGCCGAACCCGCCCTGAGGCGGCTTTGCGAAGATCTTGGGCTGGTCAAGATCTGGCAGCAGCGTCTGATGGGGCAGATTGACCAGGCTTCGCTGCGGGAATCTTTGGTCCATCCGCATGGCTGGGTCGGTCGGGTCAAATGCCTCCAGTTCCTGATTCGCTCCAAGAGTGCTGAGAATCTCGGCCTTATCCGCCATGAGCCGAGCTGGCCTCTGCTGGTCAAGGCGCTTGAAGATCCCAACCCTGATCTGCAGGTGGTGGCCGTCCGGTCGCTGGCGGCGATCCGGCACCCCGGCAGCTTCCCGGCGCTGGTGGACCGGCTTCAAAAAGTGGTTCTGGACCCCGCTCCCGTCCTATCAGTCCGAACCCTCAAATCAGGCCTGGTAAGTTTTCCGCTCCAGAACGTCCATGAGCTGCTTGCCTCTCTGCGGCACACGAATCCGCGGGTTCGTTTCCTGGCCACGGACATTATCCGGGAGATGGTCGAGCGCGAGGCCGCGGGCCATCCCGATTTCTGTCTGGACCAGAAAAAGATGAAAGGCGACCTGGCCGAGGTTTTCCTGACCGAGCTGCCTTTTGACGCCAACCCGGACGTGCGGGCCAGGGTTGGTCCGGTGATTGCCTATCTTGCGGACTCGCGATCGGCTTCCGCTCTGCTGGCTTTGCTCGGAGACGCGGCATGGTTTGTCCGGCTCCACGCGGTCCGGTCGCTGGCCAAGCCTAAGTTTCTTTCGCACGCCGGCCGGATCGCAAGCGCCCTGACAGATACGAACTGGAGGGTCCGCGAAGCGGCGGTGCGTACTCTGCGAGGCTTTGGGTCCGCGGGACTTGACTTGCTGACGGCGCATTTCCTCGTCACCCAGGATCGGTACAGCCGGGAGCAGGTTGCCGATGAACTGCAGCGGGCGGGACTGATCCCGGAACTGCTCGCCCGGTGCGCTGAAACCGGCAACGGCCGGGAAACGGCTGTCCTTAGCCATCTTGCGGAAATGGGCAAGACCAGCTACATGATTTCTGTGCTGGAGAGCGGGAAAGGGAATGGACACCTGCGCAAAAAATTCCTGCAGGAGTTCGGGCAATATCCTGATCCCCAGATTCATCGGTGGGTTGAACAGGAGGCGGTGCTGGAGTCTGATATTGATGTCCGGGCGCTCGCGCAGGCGACGCTGGCCGCCGGCCACCCGGGTGGAGAGAGGTAGCTTCATGGAATTGTGGCGACAGATCTTTATTCACGGGATGAACATGTTCAATCTCCTCATCGTTTCCTACTTCTTCATTGGAAACGGTGTCTACACGCTGCTGATGGTGCTGTCGCTGGCCACGGTCTGGCTTTACAACCGCCGGCTTGCCTATCAGGATATGGACGAGATCCGGGAATCTCCGGTCACTCCGCCCGTGACCATTGTCATTCCGGCCTGGAATGAGGAGCAGATTATCCTGGAGACCACGGACTCCATCCTGCAGACCGACTATCCGGAACTGGAAGTCGTGGTTGTCGATGACGGCTCGACCGACTTGACGCTCAGGCGCCTGATTGAGCACTTCCACCTGGTCAAGATGGACTTGATTTACCGCCCGCATATTCCGACCCAGGCGGTGCGCGGTTTTTACATGAATCCGGACCTGCCCAAGCTGCTGGTGGTCAGCAAGGAAAACGGCGGCAAGCCCGACGCCCTGAACGTGGGGCTCAACGTTTGCCGCACCCCGTATTTCTGCACGCTGGACTCGGATTCAATCCTCGAGCGCGACGCCCTGCTGCGCCTGATGCGCCCGGTGATTCATTCGTCTCTCAACACCGTTGCCAGCGGCGGGATTGTCCGCGTAATGAACGGATGCCGGGTCCGCGGGGGCCGGATTACAGAAGTCGCCTTGCCTAAGTCGCGGCTGGAAAAATTTCAGGTGGTGGAATACCTGCGGAGCTTCCTGTTCGGCCGCACCGGATGGGACCTGATGGGCGGAACCCTGATTGTTTCGGGGGCGTTTGCGGTTTTCCACCGCGAAACCGTGATGGACGTGGGCGGGTTCGCCCATGACACCGTGACCGAAGACATGGACCTGATCGTCCAAATGCACCACTGGTCGGTGAAGAACAAGCGTCGCATCCGGATGTCCTTTACCACCGACCCGGTTTGCTGGACGGAATGCCCGGCCACGCTGAAGATGCTGGGCAGGCAGCGCCGGCGGTGGCAACTCGGGTTGTGCCAGACCTTGTGGAAACATTCCGAGATGCTGTTTAACCAGAAGTACGGGCTGGTCGGAAACTTCAGCTTTCCTTTTCATCTGTACGTGGAAGCGCTGGGAGCGGTGGTGGAGTTTCTGGGCTACTTCATGGTTCCGCTGGCCATCATTTTCGGCATGGTGCCGGCGATGCTCTATCTGCTCTTCGTCCTTCTGAGTCTTGCCTATGGGGGGCTGCTCTCGATCGGCGCCGTGCTACTGGAAGAGCTGACCTATCGCCGCTACCCCGGGTATCGCGACCTGGCCGTGCTACTTTGGTTCGCGTTTATCGAGAACCTGGGCTACCGCCAACTGGTACTGTATTACCGGTTTGAAGGTGTCGTGCGATTTCTGATGGGTTCCCGGCACTGGGAAAAAGTAACCCACGTTGGAGTTGCGCATTAGGTTCCTCGAATGCCCGTTTTCAAGAACCGTATTGGTCTTTCGCTGCTGCTGATTCTGCTGGGGGTTTATCTGTGGGAATTCTACGCCAAGCCTGTCAGTGGGCCCCTTTATACGGCTGCGGTCAACGAATACAGGGACCAGAATTACGAGAAATCACTCGGACTCCTTCACCGCGCCTACGGGATTGACCCCAATGACACGAGCGTCCTGACGCTGATGGGTTGGAACTATCTCAAGATGGGGAAGGCGGAGCTGGCCCTTGAAAAGTTCAGCCGCGCCCATCGGCTGGCACCCAACTCTCCCGACACCATCCTGGGTTACGCGGACACGGAAATCAGCTTGGGGCATTATCAGCACGCCTTCGAATTGTTGAGCTTGCCGGACAACCAGAGAAGCGATTCCGCTGATCTGGATATGGCCTGGGGATCCCTCTACCGGCACATGGGCCGGAACCGGGACGCCGCCCGGGAGTTTGAGCGAGTGCTGGATCTTCGACCCAACGATGAACTGGCTCTTGAAAACCTGCGGCAAATCTACAACTTGAAGGGCGCTATCGAGCCCGCCAGTCTCCGCTTCCAGGCAGTGACCCGGCCCGCCAGCCTGGTTTACCCGTTCCGTGCGGTCGGAAATTCTGTTGAAGAGCTTGCCGGGAATGCCTGGAAGCCGGTCTATCTGACCGGAGTAGACCTGAATGCCGCCCTGCCCGGCAGCTTTCCCGTGGAATCTGTGGCCGACACCGACCTTTACCTGAAGTGGCTCCAGATGATCGGCAAGCTGGGAGTCAATACGGTCCACGCCGCGACTATCCTTCCTCCGGCCTTCTACCGCGCTCTCTACCTTTTTGACCGCGAGGAATCGCACCCGCCGTTGTGGCTGCTCCAGGGGGTCGCGTTCCCGGCGCTCCCGCCGGATGATGATTTCCTTCAAGGGGACTATTATGAGTCATGCCTTAAAGAGATCCGGGAGGCTGTCGATGTTGTGCACGGGCAGGGTGATGTGGCCTCGAATCACCTTCACGCCGGCGGGCTCTACCCGAACAATATCGACCGGTGGGTAGTGGGCTTTGTTGTGGGGAACACGTGGCTTTCTCACGTGGTTCTCGACAACAATGCGCTCCATCCCCGGATGCAATCCTACCAGGGCGATTACATCGAAGTCCCTTCCGGCAATGCGACCGAGATCTTTCTGGCTCAGATGATCGATCACCTCGCGCAATATGAGGAGGGCCGGTACAACTGGCAGCATCCCGCCGCGTTTCTCAGCTGGCCGACCCTCGACCCCATCCGGCATCCGACCGAGAGTACGATGGTCCAGGAAATCACCATCCGGCGCTCCCTGGGCGAGCGCTTTCAGACCCCGCCGGGGCCTTACGACGACGACGACAGCGTAACCGTTGACCCGGGGGATTTGAAGCCCACCAGGAAATTCCGGGCCGGATACTTTGCTGATTACGATGTGTTTCCGTTCTACCCGGATTTTCTGGACCTCGATCCCTCCTATCTTGAGGCAACCGACAGCGAAGGGATGGATCCTTATCTGGGCTATCTTAACGATCTCAAGGCCCATACCCAGGGAATTCCGCTGGTGATTGGCGCCTACGGGATTCCCACCAGTCTGGGCATCGGCCATTTCAATAACGCAGGCTTCAACGAGGGCGGGGAAACCGAAATCCAGCAGGGAGATCTGCTGGCGCGATTGACGCGCAACATCTACCAATCGGGCGCTGCTGGAGGGATGGTCTTCGAATGGCTCGACGAATGGTTCCGGAGCTCGTGGCTGACGCGCAAGTACGAGACTCCGGAGGAGCACATGCCGCGGTGGACCAACCTGATGGATCCGGCCGAGTATTACGGGCTGGTCGCTGCGGACCCCCAGAGGCGGCAGACCCACCTGCTGGCCGGGGATCCGATCGAATGGGACCATCAGCCGGCGTTTTATGCTGAAGCAAAGCCCGGATTGTTCCAGCCGGCAGGGGACAGATGGGACCCGGCGCGGGACCTGAAGGCTCTGTACGTGGATGCAGACGAGGGATTCCTCTACCTGCGGCTGGTCGTCGATAAGCTCGCCGACGGCAAGACCGGACGGCCGGACTGGGACGAGGTCAACTACCTGATTGGTATTGGGACCGATCCGGGCCACGCCGGCATCACCTACCTGCCCTTTATTGCCCCCGTGCGGTTTCCCCAGGGAATGACCTTCGCCATTCAGCTGGCGGGACCGGAGTCAAGCCACATCTGGATCGCCTCTTCCTATGACCCTTATGAGATTGTTCCGGTCGAGGGCACTCCAGCGGAAACCGTGCTCCGCCAAAAGCTGGGCTGGACGCCGGAACTGACCGATCAGGGCACCTTCGAAGGGGAGATTATCGAGCCGAACCGCCGCCGCTTTGCTAGAAACGGGAAGTTCTTTCCACCCATGCGGTACGACCGCGGGATTCTGCGCTACGGAACCCTGGATCCTTCCTCATCCGATGCTGATCCCCTGGCGGAATGGCACGCCAACGTTCAGACCAACACGATTGACGTGCGGATTCCCTGGGCGCTGCTGAATGTTACGGATCCTTCCACGCTTGGGATCTTTGCAGGGCTCGAAAAGGACGGGACCGTCAAGACATCCCGGACGCCAGGCTTCATCCTCGCGGCCTTTTCCTATCGTCCTGTGCAGGCTCTCCGGATGCGTCCGATCATGGAGCAGGGCCAACCCCTTGCGGACGCCTTGCCTGCCCTTACAGGTCCCCTGACGATAACCCCGGATTCGCTTCGAAAGTTTACCTGGGCTTCCTGGACCCAGCCGCAATACGTTCTGAGGAAGAAAAGGTCCTATAGCATCCTTCAGAAGGTGTTTCTGGCTTTGCCGAGAACCCCTCTTTCCTCTCCACTTCCGTCAACGGCAGCGGGCGGGGGGGCCGGCGCGGCATCGCGGGCGCACATCTCTTTTAAAGGGGGCGGTTCGCGCAACCGATAAAAGTAATGAGCTATGAAACCCCCCAAGGCCCGCATTCTGCTGTTGATCGTCGTGCTTCTCGCATTGGGAGGCGGGGTTGCGGGCTATTGGATTCTGCTGAGTCCGGGGAGCATCTGGGTGCGGTGGGCGCAGGCGGCATTTCCGGCGCGCATCACCATGATTACTTTCGGGCCCTATCCGAGCGCCCAGGAGTTGCGGCGCTTCAAAGAAAAAGGTGGCAAGTACGTGGTGAGCCTCCTCGATCCCCGGCTGCCTTACGAGAAGGAATTGATCGAGCGCGAAAAGATGGAAGCCGGGAAGGAAGGTCTCATTGTCAAGGATTTCCCCATGGCTAGCGTCTTTGATCACAGGATCTTCTCCGATTACCGGAACGAGGAGCAGCGGGCTGTGGACTTTCTGATGCGTCTGGATGGCCCGGCTTATGTGCATTGCTATCTTGGCAAGCACCGTGTGATCCACGTGCGGGACGCTCTTCGCACAGCAGGCGTGCCGGCGAGCTACTGGACACCCACGGCATCCGGGCAGGCGTACTGGGAACTGGTGAGCCGGCTTGCGGACGCACGAAAGGAATTTCAGCAGGGAAATTACGCGCAAGTGATCACAATTCTCGAACCCGTCACCGCGAAGGATGTGGACGTCGCCGACCTGCGGGGATGGTCCCATTTCCGCATGGGGCTGTTCACCGAGGCTGTCCAGGACTTTAAGAAGGGACTGGAGGCCGATCCGCAGAACGCGCGCAATCTGGAGGGTCTGGGGTACTGCTACCTCCGGCAAGACAGCCCGGTGATGGCCCAGCGGGCCTTCAACCTTGCGCTTAGCCAGGAGCCGCGGAACGAAGGCGCCCTGGTGGGACAGGGGCTGGCTTTTCTCGCTTTGCGGAACAAGTCCGCCGCCGCCCGGATGTTTCGCCAGGTTCTTGCCATGGACCCCGGAAACGATGAAGCAAAGGGCTACCTCAAAAGGGCCGAGACCGAATAACGCGGCGTCACTGGTGGCCCGCGCATTTCAATAAAGGAATCTGCATGATGGCCTTATCTCTGGTGCAAACCCCGAATGCCACTTTTGCCTTTCCCTGTGATGCCCAGCGGCCTGGCTGCCTGAGAGACTGGCGGTGTCTGGGCCTGGTTATCCTGCTGACAATCTGTAGCGGGTGCCTTCTGCCGGCTGCTGCGCAGGTGCGCGGCGCCGGGCAACCTCAGAGGCTTCCCGCGCTTGAGGTTCTGGAAACCGCCCACACCCAGTATTCCCGGGGTGACTATGACAGCGCGCGCAAGAACTATCTGAAGGTCCTCCCTTCGTTCCCTGATAACTTCGAAATCTTCAAGGATCTTGGCGATTGCTATTTTGTGATGGGGCCGCGCGGCTATGAGGAAGCGGCAAAATATTACGCGCGCGCCTATGAAATCAATCCCCGCTCAAGCGAAGCCGCGGAGAAATTGTCCCAATGCTATATGGGGCTCAAGAAGTATTCGGAGGCGGCGGCCGTGGAGATGAAACTGGCCCGAATGCCGAAGGGTCCCGCGGAAGGCTGGAAGAGGGCGGCTGAGGCTTATGATGCCGCCGGGGACCGTGTCAACGCCAGGCAGGCCTATATCGCCTACCTGCAGCGAAAACCCGGGGACCTGCGGGCGCGTTGCCAGTTGGCGCGGCTTGACGGGCTCAACAAGAATTACAATTATGCCGCAGGGCAATACCGGATCGTTCTTTCATCGAATCCCGATTTTATCCCTGCGCTCGTTGGGATGGCTCGGGTCCTCTCCTGGCAAGGCCAGATGGACAAGAGCGTTGAGCTCTATGACCGCGTGCTGCGATTCGAGCCGGACAACAGCGAGGCCCTGTCGGGCAAGGGTTTTGCGCTTCTCTGGCAAAAGCACTACCGGCAGGCTCACGACCTCTTTGAGCGGGTTCACCGCCGTTATCCGCAGGACACCGAAGTCAAACGCGGGCTTGATGAGGCCCAGCGTGATATCGAATCGGAGGCTTTTGCGGCCGCCCAAAAAAACGGCAAGGTTCCGGAGCTCATGGACTATTACCGGGAGCAAGCGGCAAAAGATCCGCACGATGTTGAAGCGCTGAAGGCTTTGGCCTCGTTCAGCGCGGATACCAACCATTGCAGCCAGATCATTGCCTTTGGGAAGAAAGCGATCGGGTCTTCGAACGGAGCCCCTGCCGTTCAGCTTGCCCTGGCTCGTTCGCTGCGGCTCTGTGGGAACTACCCGGAAGCGGTTTCCTATTACCGGCAATATCTCCAGTCGAATCCGGGCTCGAAGGGAGCCCTGTACGAACTGGGTGATACGCTGCGCCGGGCCCGCCGTTTCCCGGAATCTCTCCAGGTCTTCCGCCAGTTGGTTCAATCGGATCCCAACAACGCCGACGCGCTGGTTGGCCTGGGCCAGTCACTGGCAGCCACCGGGCAGTATGATGCGGCGTTGACCTGCTTCAACCGGGTCCTTGAAAAGCAACCCGGCTACTACGACGCACTGCAAGGCAAGGCTTACGTTCTGTTCTGGCAGGACAACTTCGACGGGGCACAGGCCCTTTTTGAGGCATTGAGGAAAAAGGATCCCAACGACAATCAAAACTCGCAGGCTCTCGAAGACATTACCCGGGCGGAGGAGGCGGGGCACTGGAAAACGTTGCGGCCCGCGGCCAGCGCCTCACCCCAATCCTGGATAGACTTTTACCGTAAACGCCTTGAAAGCGACGCGAAGGATCGCGAAGCCATGAAGGGCCTTGCTTACGAGGAATCGCGGCTGAACAATCAGCATGCCGCCATTCAGGATTACCGGCGGGTTCTGGAAGTTTATCCTGATGACCGGGACTCCAAGCTTGAGCTGGCCCGCCTGTTGAGTCTCGACCGCCAGTACCCTGCCGCCATCAGCTTCTATCAGCAGGTTCTTCAGCAGGACCCCGAAGACAAAGTTGTTCTGGCCGGCATGGCCCGCGTTTACGTCTGGTCGGGTCTGCACCAAAAAGCCCTTACCATCTATCAGCATCTGCTGAGCCAGGATCCTTCGAACGCCGGCGACCTTCTTGCAGCCGCGCAGATGGAAATTCAGTTAAAGAACTACGATGCCGCCCGGGAGAACCTGGGTTCGTTGCTGGGGATGGACCCGGCAAACCGAAACGCCCGGCTGGAACTGGCTCGCCTGAATACATATCAGGGGCAATATGAAGCTGCGCTGAAGGGTTACGACACTCTGCTGAAGCAAAATCCTCAGGATCCTGAAGCCTTGCTGGGAAAGGCCCGGATCTCTTTTTACCAGGGCAAGATGACCGAGGCCCATGCCGCAGCTACGGAGGCAGTCGAGAAACGCCCGGATGACTTTTCCTCGGTTTTCCTTCTGGCCAGCATTGAGCACGCGCAGCACCATCGCCGCAAAACCCTAAGCCTTCTCAACCAGGCGGAAAAGCTGAGCCCGGGGGATGCGGAGGTTGCTTCTCTCCGCAAACAGGTGCTCTCGGAATCGCGGGTCACGCTCAGCACAACGGTGGCTTATGCGCGTGAAATCGGGCCTCCCAGCGAATTCAACGGCCGCACCGGGCTGGCTAATGAAGACCTTCGAATGTACACCTACGGAACCACGATTGGCATCGACTTGTTTCCCAAAACCAAATCATACTTTTCTTTTATTTCAACTCCGACCGACAGTCCGCCGGGGCCGGTGCGGGACAGCTTTGGCAATCAAATCCCAACGGGCATCACCGGGGCCACGGCCCCCTACGAGTTTCTCTACCGGCAGTCCACGCGTTTCAACCGCTGGCTTACGGTGCGCGGCGGAGCGGGGTTTGTTCGTTTTGGGCCGGGCGATCTGGTCTCCATTCCCGGCCAGACCGGACTTGCCAATGGGGCGAAACAACGCCCCGTCGGGCTGGCGGGCGTGAGCTTTGGGCTCACCAGCAAGCTTAGCCTGGACCTTGATGCCTCCCGGTCGGCGATTACTTATACACCGGTTTCCACGCGGCTTGGAGTGATTGAGGACCGCTTGCAGGGGCGCGTCAATTACTTCTTCGATTCCCGGACGCAACTGCACCTGGCTTATTGGTATGGACGTTACTCGTCTGAAGATTATTTTCATACGACGGTTGTGAACGGGGTCCAGGCCGATCATGACCATGGCCAGGGCGGCTCCATTATCTTTAACCGGCAGGTTGTGCATTCCGCGGGGTTTTCGCTGGACGCGGGTTATGAAGGCTATATCTACGGATTTGCGGGCCAGAACCACAACGTTTTCCTCGGGTTTTTTAATCCCAGCTTTTACCAGAGGCACGAATTTGTTCCGCGCATCTATGGACCACTCTGGGGGCCTCTGGGCTATGATCTCAGCGCCGGCATTGGTGTCCAGCAAACGGGCCGGGGTGGGGCGTTCACAAGAGCCTGGAACGTCAGTCCCAACCTTTCGGTCCGGGTCAACAGGCACCTGCGCCTGATCTTCGGATACACCCATTACAACACGGCTCAGATCCTGGGTCCGCTGCGTGGCAATGAAGTCCGGTTCGGAACCGAATGGCAATACTGAGCCCTATCGTTCTCTCCGGCCGGGGTATCGGATCTACTCTCCAATGCCCTGGGCCAGGAATCCGCCATCCACGGGGATCGACGCTCCGGTGACGAAGCTTGCGCTGTCCGACGCAAGAAAGATCGCCGCTCCTTTGATTTCCTCCACCTGGCCAAAACGCTTCATCGGAGTATGCGAAAAGATCGAGGCTTTTCTCGCAGGCCGGTTGATGATTTCCCGGTTGAGATCGGTCTCAAAGACACCTGGGGCGATGGCGTTGACGGTGATGTTGTATTTGGCCCACTCGGCCGCCAGGCAGCGCGTGATTTGAACCACTCCGCCCTTGCTGGCCGCGTAGGGAGCAACCTCGTGCGCGCTGACAAAGGAGGCGATGGAGGCAACGTTGATAATCCGCCCGTAGTGCTGCTCCTTCATGGTCCGGCCAACCATCTGGCAGGCGTTCCAGGTGCCCTTCAGATTGATCTCCATGATTTGATTCCATAAGCTGTCGTCCACTTCGAACGACGGAACGCGCCGGGTGATCCCGGCAGAGTTGACCAGGATGTCGATGCGGCCCATTTCCTCAAGCATCCTGTCGATGACCGCCTGGATCTGGGCCCGGTCGGTCACATCCGCTGTCATCTCGATGGTTTTTCTTCCTGCCGCCTTGATTTCCAGCGCGGCTTTGCGGACCGCTTCGGCGCGGCGCCCGACCGGAACCACATCGGCGCCTGCATCAGCAAATCCGACAGCGATGGCTTTGCCCAGCCCGCTGGTTCCTCCAAAAACAAGAGCTTGTTTTCCTGCCAGGCTGAGCCCTTTGTAATAAGACAAGTTCATTCCTTTCAGCAACAAGATGTAAGAGTGCCATCCTACCATCCAGAGAAAAAACGAGGCAACAGGCGATGAGCCTCTCTTGCGCCCTTGCTGGCGGGAGTGTTAGTCTTCCACTTTACTCAGACTCGTATGGAGATTGAGCGGGCGCCGGGCCCGGGCGGCGAAACAAGTCTGTGAAAAAATGGC
>Ga0307373_10007692_pt1 | contig 16716 bp, 16 predicted proteins | sample OX2MG_FD_202534 | JGI IMG/M metagenome (GOLD analysis project Ga0307373, IMG submission 202534) | Soil microbial communities from Risofladan, Vaasa, Finland - OX-2 | ecosystem: Environmental > Terrestrial > Soil > Coastal area > Acid sulfate soil | place: Finland: Risofladan, Vaasa | collected... | reverse complement strand
CTTCGCCACCGCGAAGCGGCGCACGATTCCGCTCGCCGGCGCCTTGATCACGTGCTCCATCTTCATCGCTTCCATCACCAGAAGCTGCTGCCCCCGATGCACCGCGTCGCCTTCGCTCACGTCGATCGACACGATCGTCCCCTGCATCGGAGCTTCGACGGCGACGGTGCCTTCGGGCGCCGCAATCGCGGGGCGCGTGCGTGCGAGTCCAACGGGTGCGGACGCCGTGGCCAGGGAGCCATTCGCGCTTTTGCCGTGCGCCAGCACCGCCAGCGGATCGGACGAATCGATCTTGGCGCCGGCCAGACCCGGCGCAGCCGTCGGCGTACCCTGCTCATGAAAGAAGAATCGCTGATGGGCGCCGCCGTCGGGCGCCGCGAGCAGAGCTATCTGATCCTCGACGAAGCGCGTGTGGACGTTGTTCGCGATGAATTCCGGATGACGCAGCAGGCTCTGCAGAAACGGGATATTGGTCGCCACGCCTTCGATCTTGAACTCGCACAGCGCGCGGTAGCATCGCGTGACCGCGTCGGCGAAGTCGTTGGACGGCGAATGCGCGATCAGCTTCGCGAGCAGCGAATCGAAATTAGGATTGGTCGTATAACCGGCGTAGGCGAAGGAATCGACACGCAGGCCAGGGCCCGACGGCGCCTCGAAGGCCGTTATCGTGCCGCCCGAGGGGCGCGTGGTCCCGTCGGGGTGCATCGATTCCATATTGATTCGCACCTGGATCGCGAAGCCGCGCGGCTCGCCGACACCCTCGTTCAGCAGCCCGATCTGGGCGAGCGAATCGCCCGCGGCGATCCGAAGCTGGGTCTTGACCAGGTCGACGCCCATCACCTCTTCGGTGACCGTATGCTCGACCTGCAGGCGCGGATTCGCCTCGATAAAGGCGAAGCTCGCATCGGCGCGCGCGGCCTCCGCCGCGACCAGGAACTCGAACGTGCCGAGGCTCTCGTAGCGCGCCTCACGCGCCATCCGCACTGCGGCCGTGGTCAGGCGATCGCGCACGGCGGGATTGAGTCCGGGGCTGGGCGCGATCTCGACGATCTTCTGATTGCGCCGCTGGATACTGCATTCGCGCTCGCGCAGATGAGTCACGTTGCCGGCGCGATCCCCGATCACCTGCACTTCGATATGGCGCGCACGCGGCATCAACTGCTCGACGTAAACGGCGCCGTTGCCGAAGGCGGAACGCGCCTCGGACTGGCATCGCGCGTACGCCTCCTCGAGTTCCGCGGCGCTGTTCACGATCCGCATCCCGCGCCCGCCGCCGCCCGCCACGGCCTTGATCATGATCGCAGCGCCGGCGCCGATCGACGCGAGGAACGCGCGCGCCTCGTCGAGCGAGGTCGCACCCGGCGTTCCGCGCATCACCGGGATGCCGCATCGTTCGGCCAGCCCGCGCGCGGCCACCTTGTCGCCGAAGAGCTCGAGGATGTCGGGCCGTGGACCGACGAATGCAATTCCGGCTTCGGCGCATAGCCGGGCGAACGCGGCGTTCTCACTGAGGAAGCCGTAGCCCGGATGGATCGCGTCGCATCGGGCCTCGCGCGCGACCGCCACGATATTCTCGGCGTCGAGGTAGGCTCGGGCGCCGATACCTCGAAGTGCGCGCGCCTCGTCGGCCTTGCGGATATGGAGCGATTGGGCGTCGTCCTCGGAAAAGACCGCGACGGTGCGGATACCGAGTTCGGCGGCGGCGCGCGTCACGCGGATAGCGATTTCGCCTCGATTGGCGATAAGCAGGCTTTTGGGCAACATCAAACTGGGTGCCATCCTCTTAGGTTCAGTGATGAATTCCGGGCTTTATCAACAATTTTCTCGCGTGATTCGGCGCCGGAAGCAAGCGGACGCCGAGCTTTGCGGGTCCGTTCCAGCTAGAATCAGAAGTGATGCCTTAAGTTCCAGGTGTCTGGCGATCGCAATGAGCGGATTAGAGTGGACCATCTAACCACCAACGACCGATCACGCGGACCGGCGCCGGAGTCGCGGCGCGCCGCCCGCCCCAAGGTCGCCGTCGATACTGTTTTGTTCGCGGTCGAGAGCGGACGGCTCAAGACCTGTCTGGTCCAGTTGCGCTACGGGCCGGCGCGCGGCAGATGGGCCTTTCCGGGGGGGCTGGTCAAGACCGGCGAGATGCTGGACGAGGCGGCGCGCCGCGAGCTGACGGCGGCGACCAACATTCGCGACGCCTACCTCGACCAGCTCTTCACCTTCGGCGACCCGACGCGCGATCCGCATGCGCACGTCGTTTCGGTGGCGTATATGGCGCTGATCGCCGACATCGGGATGGCGGGTGCGAGGGATGCGAAATATGCGGACCGGCAATGGTTCGAGTATTCCGCTCTGCCCGCACTCGCGTATGATCATCAGCTTATGGCGGACTATGCGCTGAGGCGGCTGCGCGCGCGGCTCGAGTATACGAATATCGCGAGCAACCTGCTCCCGGAGACCTTTGCCTTCGCGGAGCTCGAGGCGCTTTACGCGACGATTCTCGAGCGGCAGATCGATCGGCGCAATTTCCGCCGGCGCATCATGTCGATGGGAATCCTGACGCGGCTCCCGGCGACGCGCCGCGGAGCGCATCGGCCAGCCGCGCTCTATCGATTCTCGCAGCGAAGCCCTCAGGTCGTAGAGATGCTATGATAGCCGGGATCATTATCGGAGACGCATGAAAGTCATGGCTTCATCGGATCAACAAGGAAAGGCCGGACGCCGAAGCTGGATAATCGCGGCGGGTGTCGCGATTGTCGTGCTAATCGGCGGGGCCGGCGCCTATCAGCTCAGGTCGTCGGCCGATCAAAGCGGTGGCGCGGCGCCGCAGACCCGGATCACGCTCGACCCCAAGCTCTTCGACGGGCCGGCGCGCCAGGCTTACGAGGTTGCGGACCGCGATCCCGCCCTGCTCGCGCAGCTCCATTGCTACTGCGGATGCGATGTCGAGCTGCATCATCGAAACCTGCTCGACTGTTATCGCACCGACCACGGCGCGCATTGCCCGACCTGCACCGGCGAGGCGATCGACGCGCAAAATCTGGCGGACGAAGGGATGCCGGTCGATCAGATTCGCCGCGTGCTTCGTGATCGCTACGGACACGAGGATTAAAGCTTGACCGGGCTGGTCTCCTATTACATTCAGCACTACAGCTATGAGGGCCTCCTGATTATCCTGATTCTGTGCGGGATGGGGCTGCCCGTGCCTGAGGATGTTGCTTTGCTGGCCGGCGGATACATGGTCTATCGCGGAATTACGCGCTACCCGATGACGCTCGGGGTCGCGCTGATTGGCGTCGTCGCGGGGGATAATTCGCTCTTCTTTCTTGGGCGGCAGTTCGGCACTGGGCTGGTCAGATACATGGGGTTGGGACGGCCGAAATCGCAGCGCCAAATCAAGCGCCTGACCGACTTCATGGATCGCCACGGTAATCGCGCGATCTTCTACGCCCGCTTCCTGGCCGGCTTGCGCGCGCTGGTCTACCTGACCGCCGGATCACTCGGGGTGAGTCCTTTGCGCTTCTTCATGTACGATCTGTTTGGCGCCCTGATCTCGGTGCCGATAGTGGTCTCGATCGGCTACCTGTTCGGCAATCAACTCGAAGCCGCGGTCGCGTGGATCGGGGGATTCGAAAAACTCATCTGGGTAATCCTTGGCCTCACGCTTGGGGTTTATACGATGCGAATGCTCTTTTACGTGCGCGAGCGCGAACAGACTTAGCCGCCGGATTCGCGCGGCCGCGGTCCCCGGCCGCTCGTCAACGGATTTTCCGATGCAACTCAAGCTTCCGGCATTAAATCTCAAGGCCAAGCTGATGGCCCTGATGGTCATGCTGCTCGGGCTGACGCTCGGCGCCGAACTGATAGTCAGCCTCGACACGCAGGAGCAAATCGTCGCGGCGATCCAGCACAACGTCAAGGAACTCGCCAACGCGATTCAGATAAGCGTGCAGGAGCTTACGTCGGTCGACGCGATGGATCGCGATCGGTTGCAGAATTACGTCAACAGCCTGCACAGCCAGGGGCTGGAAGTTTCGATCGCGTCGAGCAAGGACCTGATAATCAACAGCTCGAATCCGCGCCTGATTGGCGCCGCGATCGACCCGGCGGCGATCGGTTCGATCACCGCGCCGCCCGCCGAGGGCGGCGATCCGCTGACGGTTCCCGCCCTGCGCCTGGGCCAGTCGGCCGACCAGACCACCGTCTACCTGATCCCGGTCGAGGTCGAGGACCATCTGCTGGGTTACGTGCAGGTGGTGGCGAACTTCGGCGATTTCGCCCGTCCGCTCGAACAGCATCGCATCCAGTTGTTGACGATCGCACTCGGCATCTTCGCGATAGCGCTGGTATTCTCCTATATCCTGGCCCAACGCTATGTTGAACCGATTCACGCCGTCGCGTATGCCGCGCAGAATATCGTCGAGCGCGGGCTCCAACCGGTGCCCGAGGCCAATCGGCGCGACGAGATCGGATTGTTGACGCGGAGCTTCAACGAGATGGTGAACCAGCTACGCCGCGCGCGCGAGCGCGAATCCGAACTCAACCGGCTCGAACGCTTCACCGCACTCGGCCAGCTCGCCGGCGCCCTCGCCCACGAGATCAAGAATCCGCTCAACTTCATCAGCCTCGCGCTCGACCAACTCCGCTCGCGCTACGCCCCACAGATCAGGACCGACAACGACGGCTTCCGCCGCCAACTCGGTATCATGAAGGACGAGGTCCATCGCCTCTCCGACCTGATCCAGAGCTTTCTCAACTATGGCAAGCCCATAGAAGTCCATCCCGCGCCGGCCGATGTGCGCCAGCTCGTCGAAAACGTCCTCGCGCTCTCGGATTCCAAGCTCCGCAGCCAGGAGATCGAAATCGTCCGCGAGGGCGGGAACGGGCCGGTGCTGCTCAACGTCGATCCGACCAAGCTCCACGCATGCTTCGTCAATGTGGTCGCCAACGCGGTGCAGGCGATGCCCGAGGGCGGTCAGCTCAAGATCGCGTTTCGCCGCGACAACGGCAGCGAAGAGATAAGCTTCAGCGACACCGGCGAAGGTCTCGACCCGGAGGTGGCGAGCCATGTTTTTGAACCATTTTTCACCACCAAGCGGGAAGGAATCGGCCTCGGGCTCTTCTTCACCAAGGCCATCGTCGAGGGCCACGGCGCGACCATCGCGATCGCGCCCAACCCGGCCGGGCACGGCGCGACCGTGACCTTCGTCTTCCCGGCCCCCAGCCTGCGCGCGCTCTCATGAGTCAAGTCACCGTACTTGTGGTCGAAGACAACGACCTCGAACGCCAGATAACCGCCGAGACGCTGCGCGACGAGGGCTTCGCCGTCGACGATGCTCCCAACGGCAAGCTCGCGATAGACAAGCTCGCACTGAGCCGCTTCGATGTCATCCTGACCGACCTGATGATGCCCGGGATGTCGGGTGAAGACCTGCTCGCCGCGGTGCGCCAGGCCTATCCCGGAAGCCAGGTCGTGGTGCTGACGGCGCACGGCACTATCGACAGCGCCGTCAAGGCGATGAAGAACGGCGCCTTCTACTACCTCACCAAGCCGACCGATCGCGAGACGCTCCTGATGACGGTCGGCAAGGCCGCCGAGCTCGCCAACCTGCAGCAGGAGAACATGCTGTTGCGCACGCGCCTGGAGGGCAAGCTCCAGCTCGAAGGGGTGATCGGCCAGCATCCCTCGATTCAGGAGATCCTGCGGATCGTGCGCAAGGTCGCACCGTCGAACTCGACGGTGCTGGTGCAGGGCGAGAGCGGCACCGGCAAAGAGGTTATCGCGCGCGCGATCCACAAGCTCTCGCCGCGCGCGCAGCGGCCGTTCGTCGCGATCAACTGCTCGGCGATTCCCGACAACCTGATCGAGAACGAGCTGTTCGGACACGAGCGCGGGGCCTTCACCGGCGCCACCGAGCGCAAGATAGGCCTTATCGAAACGGCCGACAAATCGACCCTGCTGCTCGATGAAATCGCGGACCTGAACTCTCCCTTGCAGGCCAAGATTCTGCGCGTCCTGCAGGAGCGCGAATTCCGCCGCGTCGGCGGCAACGACTCGATCCGCGTCGACGTGCGCCTGGTCGCCGCAACCAATCGCAATCTGGCCGAAGAGGTTACCGAAGGGCGCTTTCGCGAGGACCTCTACTATCGGATCAACGTCGTCACGATTACCCTGCCGCCGCTGCGCGATCGCCGCTCCGACATTCCGCTGCTGGCCTATCACGCGTTGACGACAAAATTCGCCCATCTCGCGCAAGACCGGGTCAAAGAGATCAGCCGCGAGGCGATGGAGGTGCTGGTCGACTATCCGTGGCCGGGCAATGTGCGCCAGCTCGAATCGGCGCTCGAGCGCGCGCTGCTGCTATGCGAGGGCGAGCGGATCGAGCCCAAGGACCTGCCCCAGGAGGTGCTGTCGCGCAAGATGCCGGGCAAGAGCGATCGCTCTCGTCCGGACCATTTCGAGATTCCGACCGAGGGGATCAATTTCGAGAATTTCGAGCGCGACCTGATTATGCAGGCGATGGAGCGCGCCGACTGGGTAATCGCCAAGGCCGCCAAGATGCTCGGGATGAGCTATCGGACGCTTCAATACCGGCTCGACAAATTCGGCATCAAGCGCCCCGACGGCGGCCCCGCACCGACCGCCTGACCGCGTCCGTCCAACGGGGATCGCCGCTCAGATACGCAGGCACGCTGACGCCGCGAGATGGAACAGCCGCTCGCGCATCGCATGGCGATTCCATCCGCGCGAATCCCATCGGCGGCCCGCGAGGCTGTCGCCCGCATAGAGGATTTGTGCCATCTCAACCCGCCGAAAGCGCGCGACGGCGAAAAACGCGGCGGCTTCCATATCGACCACTATGCATCCCTCGCGCCGCCGCCGCGCCATCCGCGGCCGGGTCTCGCGATACACCGCGTCAGTGGTCCAGGTCTTGCCCCGAAGATAGTCGTGATTGTTCTCGCGCAGCACCGCCTCGATCGCTCCGAGCGCGCGCCGCGTCGGCGCAACCTCGCGCGCCGGCGCAAGATAATAGTACGACGTACCCTCGTCGCGAACCGCCGCGGTTGGCACCACGATTCGCCCGACCTCGATTTTGCCGTCGAGCACGCCCGCGCCGCCGCACGCGACAAACTTGCGGCATCCGAGCGCGATCATCCGCTCCAGACGCGCCGCCGCGTTGGGTGCACCGACGCCCGGATGCACCACCGCGATCCGCCTGCTCCCGTAATCCATCTCGTAGACCGGATAGTCGCCAGCCTCGCTCACGCCGCTATGGACGATTCGTGCCCGTGCGCCCTCGCGCACCAGTTCCGCGATCACCTCGGGGAAAAAGCACATCACGCAGTGCTCGGTTATCTCAATCGGCCTGATTACGCGGCTCGGTTCGATAATCGCGATACGCGCGCGGTCATATTCGAGAATCGGCATCGGCGCGATCGCCGGATCATTCGGATCATTCTGATCGTTGCCCGCGCCAGCGTCCGGCTTCCGATTACCCGGCCTGCGCCGCGATAGCGCCGCCGCCATGTAGACCCAGCATCGCGCGCGCCTGCCGCCGGCCGCGATCACCTCGGTGCGCTCACGCCGATAGAGCCGCGGCACTTCCTCGTATTGGTCGAGCTTCGAGAAGTCGGATTCATCGAGGCCGCGAAGAAGCATGCCCGGCGTCTCGGCCCGCGTCTCTGGCACGAGACGGAAGTACCGGGATCGTTGGCGCCGATAACCGATGATCCGCGCCGGCTCGGCCTCGACCTTGCGCCCGAGAATCCGAGTGCGCCGCCGGGCGTCGATCAGCGCGCCATAGACAAAGAGCGCCCCCGCGCGCGCTTTAGCCGGCGCCGAGTGGCTCGTAATGGTTGATGCCATCCTGCGCTTCACCTACGCTTGACGGGCCGCCACGATGCCTCGAATCCTAATCCGGTTCTTTGAAGAGTTGGGTGAAGTCGGCCTGCTCACGCGCGACTTTTTTCGTTGTCTTATCCGCAGTCCGTTCGAGACCCATCTGCTGGCCGAACAATTCGACGCGATTGGCGTCCAATCACTCAATGTCGTCAATCTCACCGCGCTCTTCACCGGGATGGTACTCGCGCTGCAGACCGGGCAGGCGCTCAACCGCTTCGGTGCCAAAATCTATATCAGCCAGATCATGGCTATGTCGCTGTTTCGCGAGATGGGTCCGGTCCTGACCGCACTGATGCTCGGAGCGCGCGTCGGCGCCGGCATTACGGCCGAGCTCGGCAGCATGAAAGTCACCGAGCAGATCGACGGGATGCGTGCGCTCGCGACCGACCCGGTGCGCAAGCTGGTCGTTCCGCGCGTTCTCGCCGCGATTGTCATGCTGCCGATGCTCACTGTCGTCACCGACGCTATCGGGCTGGTCGGCGGCATGATAATCGCCGTCACCCAGCTCGGAATCGGCGGCAGCTACTTCTTCCACTCCCTGATCCGGAGCACGCGCCTTAGCGATCTGCTGAGCGGGCTCGGCAAGTCGCTCTGCTTCGGCTACCTGATCGCGATTATCGCATGCACCAAGGGCCTTGGCACATCCGGCGGCGCCGACGGTGTCGGGCGCGCGACCACGGCAGCGGTCGTCGCCGCATCGATCAGCATCCTGGTGTCCGATTTCTTCCTGACCAAATTCTTCATGGCGATCTTCTGATGGCTGGACCGCCCGCGCTCATCCGCATCCGCAATCTCGAAAAGGGGTTCAATGGCAAGCCCGTCCTGCGCGGCGTCTCGCTCGACGTTTTCGAGGGCGAGACGTTGGTAATCATGGGCGGCAGCGGCGACGGCAAGAGCGTGCTGCTGCGCCACATGAACGGCCTGCTGCAGGCCGACAAGGGTGAAGTGTGGGTGGCGGATCGGATGCTCAACGATCTCACCGAGGATGAGCTCTTCGATATCCGGCTTCAGTTCGCGATGGTCTTTCAGTTGGGCGCGCTGTTCGATTCGCTGACCGTCGCCGAGAATCTGAGCTATCCGCTTATCGAGCATACGGAGATGACCGCTGAGCAGATGCGCGCGCGCGTTACCGAATTGCTGGCGATGGTCGGACTCGAGAATACCCAGGCGCTCTATCCCGCCGAGCTCTCAGGCGGCATGAGAAAGCGCGTCGCACTCGCCCGCGCGATTGCGATCAAGCCGCGCGCGGTGCTCTACGACGAGCCCACCACGGGACTCGACCCGCTCGCCACCCAGCGCATCAATGAGCTGATGCGCGACCTGCAGCGCCAGCTCGGACTGACCTCAGTGGTAATTACCCACGACTTGAAGAGCGCATTCGCCGTCGGCAACCGTTTTGTGCTCCTCGATCACGGCCGCATCCGCTTCACCGGCAGCGCCGACGACGCCCACAATACCGATGACGAGCTGATGCGCGAGTTCATGCGCGCGGCATTCTGAAGGCGGGAGGCAAGGGCCGTGGCAAAATCAACCAATCCGGCACTCCGCGCGGGCATCCTGATTACCGTGGCGCTCGCGACACTCGGGTTTGCGGTACTTTCGATCGGCCGCGGCGCCCGATGGCTCAATGGGACCGAGCTGCTCCGCGTGCACTTCAGCCGCGTCAACGGCCTGCAGGAAAGCGCGCCCGTGATGCTCTCGGGGGTGAAGATCGGCGGCGTGGACTCGATCCGGTTTCCCGCCGACCCGACCGCCAACTTCGTCGTCGTCTACCTCTCGATCGCCCGAAACGCGATGCCGCGCGTCCACGCCGATTCGCTCGCGCAGATAGAATCCGCCGGCCTCCTGGGCGACAAATACCTTCAGCTAACTCGCGGGACGCCCGGCTCCCCGTCGATCCAGCCCGGCGCACTGCTCGCGAGCCGCAATCCGGTCGACTATCAAAGCCTCTTCCAGGCCAAGGGCACCGGCGATCTGGTCTCGAACGTACTCGCCATCTCCTCTTCCGCGCGCATGCTGCTCGAAGAGATCAACCAGGGCCATGGCCTTCTGAACCAACTAATCCGCAACCCTGGATCCGGTGAAGAGAGCCGCATCCTCGATACCCTCAACCGGACGCTCGACCATGCCGATCGCACCACCGCCCAGCTCGACGATATCGTCACCCGGGTGAACCGCGGACAGGGGCTCCTCGGCGCGATGCTCAGTGATCGCACCGACGGCCGCAGCGTCGTTGGCAATATCACCGCCGCCGCCGCCGCGATGCGCACGACTGCCATCCGCCTCGACCATCTCACCGCTCGCCTCGACCGGGCCAACGGCGCCGTCCCGCGCCTGGTCGAAGATCAGGCCTACGCCAACCAGGTGCTGGGCAACCTGCGCCGTTCCTCGGACGACATGCGCCAGATCCTCGACAAGATCAACGATGGACAGGGAACCTTGGGCAAACTGATCAACAACCCCGAGCTATACGATCGCGGCGCGTCGCTGGTCGAGGCCAGCGGATGGGGCGTATCGGTAATCAAAGGACTGTACGGCATCACCCACCCCTTCAGCTCGACCACCGCGGGTGAGTCTTCCGGCGCTCAGGGCGGCCTGGTCACGCCCGCAAGCTGTCCCGCCTCGCAAACCGCGGCGCCGGGCGGCACGCTCGCCAACTCGCCGAGCGACTCTTCAAGCAGTCCATGACGACAGGATTGCGCGCCCGCTTGGAATGACAAAAACCCTTGCGCTATACTTCCGCCGTTTTGCGCTGATCGCGAAGTTACTCGCTTAGTTCCGATCCCGGCCGCGCGGATACGATCAGCGGCGGTGCTGGCAAAAGGAGCCCCGCCATTTGCAATTTGACTTATACCTCTGCTGTATTGGGAAGTAGAGATGCTTATCGTGAAGCCGCGTATCGTAATGTTTGACCTAACCGGAGATTGCCGTGGAAACGTCATCGCATGACGTGCTGCTCGTAGGCGGAGGCGGCGCCGCTTTGCGCGCTGCCATCGCAGTCTGTGAAGCCAACCCCAAACTCAGCGTCGGGATGATCTCGAAGGTCTACCCGATGCGCAGCCACACCGTGTCGGCCGAGGGCGGCGCAGCCGCCGTTATCGCCGACGACGACTCGCTCGACGAGCACGCCTACGACACTATCTCGGGCGGCGACTGGCTGAGCGACCAGGACGCGGTCGAAATCTTCGTCAATAACGCGCCCAAAGAGATGCTCCGCCTCGAGCACTGGGGATGCCCCTGGAGCCGCACGCCTGAAGGCCGCGTGGCCGTGCGCCCGTTCGGTGGAATGAAAAAGATGCGCACGTGGTTTGCCGCCGACAAGACCGGCTTCCACATGCTGCACACGCTCTTTCAGACCTCGCTCAAGTACCCGATCGTCCGCTACGACGAGACCTTCGTCACCAAGCTGCTGATCGAGGATGGCGCCGTATGCGGCGTGGTCGCGATCGAGCTCAAGAGCGGCAAGGTCCGCGTGATCAGCGGCAAAGCGGTGATTGTCGGCACCGGCGGATGCGGCCGCGTTTTTCCTTACACCACCAACGCGAATATCTGCACCGGTGACGGGATGGCGCTCGCGTATCGGGCCGGCGCCCCGCTCAAGGACATGGAGATGGTCCAGTATCATCCCACGGGCCTGCCCTTCACCGGCATTCTGATCACGGAGGCGACGCGCGCCGAGGGCGGTTACCTGGTCAATAAGGACGGCTACCGCTATCTGCAGGACTACAACCTCGGCAAGCCCCATGCGGAACCGGTGTTCCGCAGCATGGAGCTGGGGCCCCGCGACCGGCTCTCGCAGGCCTTCGTCAAGGAGATGGAGAAGGGCCGCACCGTCAAAGGTCCTTACGGCGACGTGGTCTATCTCGATTTGCGCCACCTCGGCGAGGCCAAGATCGACGCCAAGCTTCCGATGGTCCGCGAGCTATGCATGAAGTACGAGAATATCGATCCTGTGAAGGAGATGATTCCCGTACGGCCCGTGCAGCATTACATGATGGGCGGAATCCACACGGACGTTAACGGCGCGACTCCGGTAAAGGGGCTCTACGCCGCTGGCGAGGTCGCGTGCGTCAGCTTGAACGGATCGAATCGCCTGGGCTCGAACTCGCTCGGCGAGTTGCTGGTTTTCGGCGCGCGCGCAGGACAGGCCGCGGCCGAATACGCGGCGGGCGCCGCGATGCCGGGTTCAAATCCGATTCTCGCGATCGGGTCGGACGAGGAGCATCGGATCGAGCGCGACTATCTGCGCAAGACCGGCGGCAGCGAGCGGATTTCGGCGCTCCGCGAGGCGATGCAGAAGGCGATGGAAGAAGGCGCCGGCATCTACCGCACGCGCGATTCGCTAAACACGGCGGCCAAAACGGTCCGCGAGCTTCGCGACCGCTACAGCGCAATCCAGATCGACGATCATAGCCGCACGTTCAATACTCAGTTGACCTCGGCGCTCGAGCTCGGCTTCCTGTTCGATCTCGCAGAGACAATTCTGGCAAGCGCGATCGGCCGCGAGGAATCGCGCGGCGCTCATCAGCGGCTCGATTTTCCGGATCGCGACGACAAAAAGTTTCTGGCTCATTCGATGGTCAAGCAGGGCGGCGATGGCCATCCGGTGCTCGAATACCTGCCAGTAACCATCACGCGATGGCCCCCGGGCAAACGCGTCTACGGAGAACAGTCATAACATGGCCGATACGATTACGGTGGAAGTCGCGCGCTTCTCGCCCGACTCGGACAGCGCGCCGCATTATCAGAGCTACCAGGTTCCGCTGCGCAAGGACTGGATGATCCTCGACGCGCTCAACTACATCAAGGATCACCTCGACGGCTCGCTCACCTTCCGATGGTCGTGCCGGATGGGCATCTGCGGCAGTTGCGGCATGACCGTCAACGGCCGCGAGCGCCTCACCTGTGAGACCCTGCTGACCGAGTTTGCCCCTGGCCCCGTGCGGGTTGGTGCGCTGCGCAACTTTCCGATCGCGCGCGATCTGGTCGTCGATATGTCCGATTTCATGGAGAAGCTCTCCATGGTCAAGCCCTGGATAGTCCGCAAGGACGGCACCGAGCCGGTCCGCGAATTCATCCAGACCCCGGAGCAGCTCGACAACTTCAAGCAGTACAGCCTCTGTATCAACTGCATGTTGTGCTACTCGGCCTGCCCGGTCTACGGAATAGATCCTCACTTCACCGGACCGGCGGCGCTCGCGCTGGCCGAGCGCTACAACCTCGATTCGCGCGACCAGGGTGCCGGCGACCGTCTCGATATCCTGTCGCAGCACGACGGCATCTGGGATTGCACCGTGATCGGCGAATGCTCCGAGGTGTGTCCCAAGCACGTCGATCCTTCGCTCGCGATTCAGGAGTTCAAGCTCGCGGCAACCAAGGAATGGTACAAGTCGTTCCTGATGCCCTGGGGAGGCAAGTGAGTCATGGCTGTCTACTCCGAGTTTGAGCCCAAGCCGTATCGCCAGCAAATCGCGAATCTCTGGTGGCTCGAGCGAATGAACTATCTGAAGTTCATCCTGCGCGAATTCTCGAGCATTTTCGTCGCCTATTTCCTGCTAGTCACGCTGTGCATGTTGAGCGCGATGGCCGGAGGACGCGAATCCTACCTGGCGTTTCGGCAATGGATGGCGAGTCCGCTAATCCTTTTGCTCAATGTCATCACGCTGGCCTTCATGGTGTTTCACGCCTACACGTGGACCCTGCTCGTGCCGCGCGCGATGCTTCCGCGATGGCACGGCAAGGCGCTGACCGAGAAGCAGACCGCGCTACCCGGCTTCGTCGCGTGGGGCCTCGTCAGCCTCATAGTCGCGATTATCGTCATCGCGGCATAAGTAATCGTCGCATTAGTCATTCTGTGGAGAGTTAGATGGCCAAGCGCTCGAATGAACCTGCGGTGTGGTTCCTGTTTGGATTGGGAGGATTCGTCACCGCCTACCTTCTGCCGATCAATATCCTGCTGTTCGGCATCCTGTTTCCAATCGGGGTCTTTTCATGGCCCGGCTATCGCCCGATGCTTCATCTGCTCGAAAATCCGCTGACCCGGCTATACATCATCGTGCTCTGCTTCTTCGGCTTCTTTCACGCCGCTCATCGGATTCGCCTGACGCTCAACGACTTTCTGCGCATCAAGCATCTGAACGAAGCGATGGGCTATATACTCTACGGACTGGCCGGCCTCGGGAGCCTCGTCGCATTCTACTACGCCATCGTGATCTGATAGCCAGTCGATATTTTGTAGATACTCGAAAGCCGGAGCGCCCGATGGCCGCCCCGGCTTTCTTTCGTCAAATGTGTATCGATTCTACTTGCCCTTCGCCTCGGGAATTCCGATTCCGTTCAAGAACTCGTTGCGTGCCTTCATCGGATCCTTCGCGACAATCGCGTTGTACGCGTTCATAAATGTGCGCCCGTCTTCCGAGCACATCACGTCACGCATCTCGGCGCGCTCGATATGAAGCCCTTGTTCGAGCGGAAGATCGGTTCCCACGTACACGGCGCGCTTGATGGCCGCGACCGATCGCGGCGGCCGCTTCGCGAGCGTCCGCGCCCATCCCATCGCAAACGACATCAGCGTCTCGGGCGCAATCACACGATTCACCATCCCCATCCGCTCCGCGTCGCGCGGCGAGTATACGTTGCCGAAGAGCATCACTTCGAGCGCCCTGCCCCGCCCGATAAGCCGCGGCAGCCGCTGCGTCCCACCGCCGCCCGGTAGAATTCCCAGCACTGCTTCGGGCAGGCCAATCTGAAACGGACCGTCGGCCGCGAGCCGAAAATCGCAGGCCATCGCGAGTTCGTATCCGCCGCCCATGCAGTCGCCGTTGATCGCCGCGATCACCGCCTTGGGCAGCAGCATCAGACGTTGGAGCATCCGATGGTACCCCGCCTCGAGCTCCGGAAAGACCATCGCACACTCGGCGGGATCAGCCGCCATCGCCGCCAGCTCGTCGACGCTGTAATGCGTAATGAACTTGCCCTCGAGTCCGCCCGTGATCACAATCGCCCGCGTCTCGCGATCGCCTTCTGCGGCTGCCACCAACTCCAGAAACTCCTGGCTCGCGGGGCCGATAAAATAGTTCATTGGCGGGTTCCGATAAGTCCAAATCTGAACCGCCCCGTCCTGTTCGACAGTAAAATACTTCACAGCTCTTCCTCCTGCTCCGTGAGCGAGTACACACCCATCTCATCAAGTGTCAAGCGCAGGTTCATCACCGGATTAAATTGAGCATCGGCAGTCATTGGAATAATCTTCGAATGAAAGGGGGGCTCATCGCGATGAAGATCGATATCGACCTCAAGGCGGGTTTTCTTCAGGGCCTCAAGCGCGAGGTCTTCGCGCAACTGACTGCGGAAGAGCGCGTCGTGATCGAAGTCTCAACCGGCGAGATGGGCAACAAGCCGGACGCGGTCAGGCTCGGATGGCTCCGGATGCGCACTAAAGAGGAATGGACTAAACAGCGCTATGTCAAAGCGCTCGACCGAACGATGAATCGGTTGCGTGCGATCGTCGCCGAGGAAACGTCGAAGAAGCGCGACTGATTAGGGCTCGATTTTCGCCACCCGCCGCTTGCCGACTTCGAGTATCTGATGCTCCCCCGGAATGAAGTGGAAGTTCGCGTCGGTCACGGTATGGCGGTCGACCCGGACCGCGCCCTGCCCTATCAGCCGGCGCGCATCGCTGGTCGAATTGACGAAGCGTAGCTGCTTCATCAGCTCGCAAATCCAGATTTCGCGATCGACCCGGTAGACCGGCACGTCGTCAGGGATTTCACGATTCTGGAACTTGGTCTCGAAGTATCCGCGCGCCTCATCGGCAGCCTTGGCGCCGTGGTACTCCGACGCGATCATCCACGCGAGCCGCTTCTTGGTCTCCATCGGATTACCACGGCCGGATTTCACCTGCGCAAGCTCCGCGGCGCCGGCCTCGGTCAGCAACTCGAAGTAGCGCGCCATCATGCGGTCCGGTATCGACATCAGCTTGCCGAACATGTCGCGCGCCGAGTCCGTCAGCCCAACCGAATTGCCGTACGACTTCGACATCTTGCGCACGCCGTCGAGTCCCTCAAGGAGCGGCATCGTGATCACCACCTGCGCCGGCTGTCCGAAAGCGCGCTGCAATTCGCGGCCCACCAGCATGTTGAATTTCTGATCGGTGCCGCCCATCTCGACATCGGCCTTGAGCGCGACCGAGTCGTAGCCCTGGATCAACGGATAGAGCAGCTCGTGCAGAAAGAGCGGCTGCTGGTCGGCGAGCCGCTTCTCGAAATCGTCGCGTTCGAGAATCCGCGCCACGCTGAGCTTGGCCGCAATCCGGATCAGCTCGCGCATGTCGACCTGGTCCATCCACTCGCTGTTGAAGCGCACTTCGGTCCGCGCCGGGTCGAGTATCTTTTCGACCTGGCTCCGATAGGTCGCGGCGTTGGCGAGCACCTGCTCGCGGGTCAGCGGCTTGCGCGTCTCGGAGCGCCCCGTCGGATCGCCGATCATCGCGGTGAAATCCCCGACCAGGAAAATCACCGTATGGCCGCACTCTTGAAACTGGCGCAGCTTCTTGAGCGTCACCGAATGTCCCAGATGCAGGTCGGGCGAGGTCGGGTCCATCCCGAGCTTGATTCGAAGCGGCCTGCCCTCCTTGAGCTTGGCCGTAAACTCGGCGGGCGAGATAATCTCGGCGGCGTTGCGGCTCAGATCCTCCGCCGCGTGCACCGCGGAACTTTCGTCATCTGTTGCGATACGGGTCGTCATAGCATCTCCGCTCAGGCCCGCATCCGTGCCGGGGACGTTGAGGCGTCAGTTCTCATCGTCCCACACAATAG
>Ga0307373_10007691_pt1 | contig 16717 bp, 15 predicted proteins | sample OX2MG_FD_202534 | JGI IMG/M metagenome (GOLD analysis project Ga0307373, IMG submission 202534) | Soil microbial communities from Risofladan, Vaasa, Finland - OX-2 | ecosystem: Environmental > Terrestrial > Soil > Coastal area > Acid sulfate soil | place: Finland: Risofladan, Vaasa | collected... | reverse complement strand
CGCGTCGACGACGCTCGACCCCGTGCCGACCTATCGCGGCAAGGACGAGCGGGACCTGCCGGCCGGGCGCTTCACGCTGGTGCGCATCCCGATCGACCCCATCGCGCACACCTTCCGGGCGGGCACCCGGCTACGAGTCGTGATCTCGGCGCCCGGCGGTGACCGGCCGTCGTGGGCGTTCGAGACCCCCGCCACGCACGGGTCGGTGACCGACACGGTGTCGCTCCGCGGCGCCCAGGCGTCGTCGCTCGCCGTCAACGTCGTGAGCGGCGTCGTGCCCACGGCGGCGATGCCCGCCTGCGGGGCCCTGCGGGGGGAGCCGTGCCGCCCCTACGCCGCCCTGGGCAACCAGCACTAGCCGCCGGCGTCCTCCTCGATGGCGAACTCGGGGCAGTTGGCGATGGCCAGTCGGGCTTTGTCCTCCAGGCCCGGAGGCACGGTCCCGTCGCCGACCACCGTGGACAAGCCGTAGTCGTCGATCTCGAAGAGCTCGGGGGCGAGCCCGTAGCAGCGGGCGTGGCCCTGGCACTTGTCGGGGTCGACGCGGATCCTCATGGGAACACGACCGGGAGCAGCCGGGGCCCACGGACCTGGCCGCCCGCCCACGTGACCTCCCGGCCGTCGGCCAGGCGGAACTCGGGGATACGCCGCAGCCATTCCTCCAGCGCGACGCGCAGCTCCATCCGGGCCAGGTTGGAGCCTGCGCACCGGTGGATGCCCGAGCCGAACGCCACGTGGCGGTTGTGGGCCCGGTCCAGCACGACGGTGTCGGCGTCGGGGAACACCTCGGGGTCGCGGTTGGCGGCCGGGAAGTTCATCAGGATCTTGTCGCCGGCGCGCATGGGGCACCCGGCGAACTCCACGTCCGAGGTGACCACGCGGGCCATCGTCACCGGCGAGTAGGCCCGCAGCAGCTCCTCGACGGCGAGCGCCATGACCTCGGGGTCCTCGACCATGCGCGTGCGGTCCGCCGGGTGCGTCGCCAGGTGCCAGAGCGACGAGCCGATGGCGCTCCACGTCGTGTCGACGCCGGCGATGAGCACCAGCGCGGCCGAGCCGAGCACCAGGCTCGTCTCGAGCGGGGCGCCGTCCACCTCGGTGTGCAGGAGTGCGCTCAGCAGGTCCTCCCCGGGATGATCCCGGCGCGTGCCGATCTCCTCGACGAAGTAGTTGAGCAAGCCGTGCACCCCGTGGGCGCGGCGCTCGGGGTCGTCGGCGAACTCGAGCACGTCGCGCACCCACCCGGTGAAGGTGTCTGCCAGGTCGGGGCTCACCCCGAGGATGTGGGCGATCACTCGCACGGGGATCTGCTGGGAGTAGTCGGAGGCGGCGTCCGCCGTGCCGTCGTCGATGAAGCCGTCGATGAGCGACGAGCACAGCGAGCGCGTCATCGCCTCGTAGCCCTCGACGCGGCGATGCGAGAACCACGGCAGGAGCAACCGCCTCGTCCACGTGTGCAGGGGTGGGTCGGCGGAGATGGGCGGGAGCCCGTAGGGGAGGATCGGCTCCTCGGGCTCCTCTCCCTCGAACGGGATGACCGCCACCTCGAGGGAGCTGAAGTGCTCGATGTCGTGCGCGATCGCGGTGACGTCCTCGTAGCGGGTCGGCAGCCACGTGCTGCCCCGCCGGTCGGTGTGAGCGATCGGGCACGTCGTGCGCAGCTCGTCCCACACGCTGAAGGGGTCGGCGACGTACTCGGGGGCGAGGACGTCGAAATCGCTCGCCCACAGGCTGACCGGTGTCCGTGCCACTGCTCTCCCCCTCCGTCACCGCCGCCGGCCGCGACCGGCGTCAGGCGCCAATCATGGCACCATCGCGCCGGGAGGACGGGCGCTCAGCTCTTGGCCCGCAGCTTGGGGGTGACGACCCAGAGCGGAGGCTCCTGGGTGATGTGCGTCCGGAGGAAGATGTCCAGCTGGGTCGGCGACAGGGGTCGTCCGTAGAGGAACCCCTGACCCGTGTCGCACTGCTCGGCCAGGAGCGGGTCGAGCTGTCCCTCCTCCTCGATCCCCTCGGCGATGGTCTCGAGCCCGAGGGTCTTGCCGAACTGCACGAGCGTGTGGATCAGCATCGACGAGTCACGCGTCGTGGCCATCGAGCTGATGAACGACCGGTCGATCTTGAGGATGTCGATCGGGAACTGGCGCAGGTAGGCCAGCGACGAATAGCCCGTGCCGAAGTCGTCGATGGCGATGCGCACGCCGAGCGCCTTCAGAGCGACGAGGCGCTCCACCATGAGCGCCGTGTCGCGCGTGAGCGTGGTCTCGGTGATCTCGATCACCAGGGCGTGCGGGTCGAAGCCCGACGCCGTCAGGGCGTCGCTGACGTCGTTCACCAGCATGTCGGACTCGAGCTGGCACGCCGAGACGTTGACCGACATGGCGATCCGGTAGCCGTTCCCGTGCAGGAGCGATCCCTGCCGGCACGCCTCGCGCAGGACCCACCGCCCCACGGGAACGATCAGCCCGCTCTCCTCGAGCAGGGGGAGGAAGTGGTCGGGCGGGATGACGCGGCGGGTGGGGTGCTGCCAGCGCAGCAGGGCCTCCACGCCGGTGGTGGTGCGGGACTCGATGTCGAAGATGGGCTGGTACCGCAGGAAGAACTGGTTGGCCGCCACCGCCGTGCGCAGCTCGGTCTCGAACGCCAGTCGGCTCTCGATGGCCTGCGGCATGTCCTGGCCGAACAGCGCGAAGCGGGCCTTGCCCGCCGCTTTGGCCTGGGTCAGGGCCGCGTCGGCGTCGCGCAGCAGGTCCTCGGCCTCGATGCGCGGGCCGAGCGCGATCCCGACGCACGCCGTCACGGTGTAGGGGTTGGGGTGGCCCTCCCCCAGGTAGAAGGGCTCTCCCATGACGTCGAGGATCCGCTCCGCCACGAGCTCGGGCCCCGCCGCCAGGGAGGCGCCGTCGGTCAGGACCACGAACTCGTCACCGCCGAGGCGGCCCACGGTGTCCGCCTCGCGCAGCAGCGTGGTGAGGCGGTCGGCGACCGCTCTCAGCAGCTCGTCCGCGGCCTGCCGGCCGTGGAGGTCGTTGAACTTCCGGAAGTCGTCGAGGCCGAGGGCCAGCGCCGCCGAGGGCATCTGGCTGCGACGGCTGCGGACCAGCATCTGCTCGGCGCGGTCGACGACCAGCATGCGGTTGGGCAGGCCGGTGAGCACGTCGTGCATCGCCATGTGGTTCAGCTCGTCGTCCTGGGCCGCCGCCAGCACCAGTGCCCGACGGCGCGAGGCGACGAGCGACCGCAGCACGAAGAAGAGGAGCAGCGTGCCGAGGACCACCGCGCCGGCGACGGCCAGACCCTGCATGCGGCCCGTGGCCCATCCGGTGACGGCCGGACGGCGCACGGTCACCTTCCACAGCCCGTCGGCCGGGGCGGGGATGGTGGCGGTGAGGCCGGCGGCCTTGCCCGTGGTGTCGTGGGTGGCGACGACGAGCGGCGCCGTCCCGGGCGTCTGCCGGGCCAGCACGACCTGGAAGTCGCGATGCGATCCCACCGCGGCGGTGAGGATCCTGCCGGTGTCGAAGATGCCGGCCACCCACCCCTCGAAGGCGGCACGCCGGGCCGTCACGGTCGTCGGGGTGGACGGGCTGTTGTACTGCGGGGTGAAGACCACGATCGCCGACCCGAGCGCCTGGTCGATCGACTTCAGGCTCTCGACCTGCGTGCCCGGCGCGGCGCCCCCCGAGGGGTGCAGGCCGAGCAGGGCGCTCTCGTCGGGAACGAGGACGCGGGCCACGGAGGGCTGGCCCGAGTCGCGCGCCGCCGTCAGCGCACCGGCCGCCGCCGTCGCGCACCAGTCGAGCCCGGGGGGCATGGCGGCGTCACCGGCGCTCTGCACCGCACTGCTCAGGGCCAGGAGCCGGGTGAAGCAGTATGGGGCCCGCGCCGAGGCCGGGGTGACGGCGAACGGCCCGTCTGCCTCGAGCGCGCTGGTGGGATCGGCCGCCATCGCCAACAGGAAGTAGTAGAGCTCGGCGTGGGACACCGTCTGGATATAGGCGGTCCCCAGGGCGTCGGGGTGCCGCGAGGAGGTGAGCGCCGAGAACCACCGGGCCAGCCCGGCGTTGGTCATCAGCGGGTTCTGCTCGATGACGGCACGCGTCGTGACCGTGAGGTCCGCGTCGCGCTTGATTGCGGTGGTCACGGCGGCGGCCACCGTGGACGCCTGGTGGTGGAAGGTCTGTCGGGTCTGTCGGTCGACGGTGCGACTCCACTGCCAACCGGCGCCGGCGGCCGTCGCCAGCCCGATCACGAGGAACAACGCCAGCAGTGCCCGCGCCGTGCCGCGCCGCGGCAACCGGACGCCGCCGGGCTGCTCCTCGTCCTGTCGGACGCGCCCGGGCCCACCGGGCTCTGGCTCCCGCTCTGGCTCTGGCTCTGGCTCTGCCGCCGGGATCGACGCCGCCGGGATCGACGCCGCCGGTGTGGGCCCGGCGCCGTCAGCGCCCTCGAACGGGACCACAGCCTTCGGCGCGGGCTCCGGCTGGGGTGGGTGCGAGGCCACGAGCCCGGGGGTCGAGTCGGGCGTGCGCATCGCCTCGGACCCACCTGTCGCCGTGGACGAGGCGGTCGCCTGGGCCCTGGCCCTGGCCCTGGCCCCGGCCACGAACCTGCGCACTGCGTTGGACGCGTCGGTCGAGCCGGTCGAGCCGGTCGAGCCGGTCGAGTCCGGTGCGTGGGTGACGGCCGTACTGCCGGCGTCCTCGGACGTACCGGCCCCGGAGGGGTCGATGGCCTCGCGCGATGCGTTCACGAAAAGGGTGCTGGCGCCCGCCGGGTGCCCGGCCTCGGCGACGGTGTCATGAGGGCTCTGTGCCGCTACCGCGAAGAACGTGTCCTCCGACCCTGGCGTAGGGGTCGCTCCGGGCGCGTCGGGAACATCGGACTTGCGGCGTGACCACATGGCAGGAACATCGACACAAGCTGCCGCCGCCATTAGCCCCCACGTCAAGAGACCCGACACGGCCACGGGGGCAGTCCTGGGAGTGCGGTCGCCGGACGGCCCGCACCGTCGCCGACCCGGCCCGGGAACCAGCCGGCGCGGACGCCGCCACCTCCCCGTTGTGTATCGGCACGGGGACGCCCCGACTTGAGCGGTTTCCCGATATTTCTCTCTCGGAAGGGTGAAAGGCCCCTGACCTGGGGTTCTGGCCGGAGTAGCGCCTGCGTCCCCGGCCCGGCCCCGGATAGCGTGAGGTCGGCCGTGGAACGCGAAGAGGACAAGATGCTGGCGGGAGCGCCCTACCGCGCCGCCGACCCCGAGCTCGTGGCCAAGCGCGCCCGGGCCCGCCTGCTGGCGCGACGGCTGTCGGAAGGCGACGACGTCCTGCTGGAGCTGCTGGGCGCCGTGGGCAGCGGGGTGGAGATCGTGCCGCCGTTCTTCTGCGACTACGGCAGGAACATCTATGTGGGGTCTCGGGTGTTCCTCAACACCAACTGCGTGATCCTCGACTGCGCCCGCGTCGAGATCGGCGACGACGTGCAGATCGGCCCGGGCGTCCACCTCTATGCCGCCACGCACCCCCTCGACGCGACGGAGCGCCGGAGCGGTCTCGAGCGCGCCGCGCCCGTGACCATCGGGCCCGACGTGTGGATCGGGGGCGGGACGGTGGTGTGCCCCGGCGTGGTCATCGGGGACGGGACGACGATCGGCGCGGGCAGTGTGGTGGTGCGCGACGTGCCCGCCGGTGTCGTCGCCGCCGGCAACCCGTGCCGAGTGCTCCGGACGCTCGACGCCGGGGATCGCCACGGCACGGGCGCCTGATCGGGGAAGGGAGCGCACCATGGCCGGATCGGCGATCGTGACCGGCGCGTCGTCGGGGATCGGTGCGGCCTATGCCCGACGGCTGGCCGCCGACGGCTGGGACCTCGTCCTGACGGCGAGGCGGTCAGAGCGCCTCGACGCCCTGGCGGACGAGCTCGGCACCGCGCACGGCGTGCGGGTGCGGCCGGTCACCGCCGACCTCGGCGACGCCGACGACGTCGACGTGCTGTGCGCCGTCGTCGAGGAGCGCGCCCCGGACATGCTCGTCAACAACGCCGGCCTGGCGCACTACATGCCGTTCGGCGAGCTCCCGGCGGCGCGGGCACGCGAGCTCGTCGACGTCAACGCACTGGCCCCCGTCCTGCTCAGCCGGGCCGCGGTCCCGGGCATGCTGGCGCGTGGCCACGGGGCGATCGTCAACGTGGCGTCCCTGCTGGCGTTCAGCGCGGCGGCCGACGCGCCGCACCTGCCCCAGCGGGCGGTGTACGCGGCCACCAAGTCGTTCCTGGTCACGTTCAGCCGGATCCTGGCGGCGGAGGTGCGACCCGGCGGCGTCGACGTCCAGGTCGTCTGTCCCGGCGTCGTGCGCTCCGAGTTCCACAGCCGCCAGGGCCTCGACCTGAGCCAGGTCCCGCGCATGGAGCCCGACGCCGTCGTCGCCGCCAGCCTGGCCGACCTGGCGGCGGGCGTGGTGGTGTCGATCCCCGGGTTGGCGGGGCCGGGCCCGCTCGAGCACCTCGACGCCGCCGGTGCCGAGCTCCTGGGCGCCTCCCGGGCGACGGAGCTCCCCGACCGCTACCGGCGCCCGTAGAGGGGCGGGTACCGGCGCGTCGGCGCGCGCCGCGGCCCGCGGTGGCGGCGCCCCCGCGGACCGCTACCGTGCAGCCATGGGGTGCCTCGTCCTGGTCTTTCTTCTGCTGGCCCTCGTCTTCGCCGGCGCGGGGTTCGCCGTCCACCTGTTGTGGATCGCAGCCCTTGTGTTCTTCGTGTGCTGGCTGGCCGGGTTCGCCTTCGCCCGGGGCCAGCGCCACGGGGGCGGCCGACGCCGCTGAGGCGTGCGGCGTGCGGCGCCCCGTCGCCGGGGGCGCGCACCGCACCGCACCGCACCGGTGTCACGCGTAGATGTCGATCGGGCCCTCCGGGCCCAGCGCCGCCGGGTCGGCGCGGCCCGTGGCGACCAGCACGAACTGCAGGGCGTCCCCGGAGTGCGTGGCGCCGCCGGCATTCACCTCGACCTCCTCGACGCCGTCGAAGGCGAGCGTCGCCGGCCCCCACCCCAGCTTCCCGAGCTCGAAGGCGACGTGGTGAACGCTCGCCCGCAGGCCCGTCCCGCGCAGAGACGGGCGGCCGAGCGCGGCGCGGATGTCGTCGGCGTGGAGGTAGGTGTCGAACCACAGGGCCTCGACCCCCTGGCCCAAGGTGCCGTCGTAGCCGCCGGGTGCAGCCAGCTCCCAGGTGGTGTCGTCGAAGACGGCGGCCAGGTCGGCAGCCTGCTTGGTGACGCTGTCCAGCTCGTCGGCCAGCTCACCGGATGTGCGGCCCTTGCGCTCGGCGACCTCGCGGGCAGTGACCTCGGGCGAGCCGAGGCCCTCCATCTGCCCCGACACCACGTCGGCGATCGACCCGACGACATGCGCGGCGACGTCGCAGACCGCCCACCCTTCGCAGCGGGTCGGGGCCGCCCACGACTCCGCGTCGAGCGGGCGGATGAGGTCCCCGAAGGACTCCAGCTCGGTCACGAGTCCCGATGTCACCTCGGTACGGGGCAGCGTCATGGGTTCCCTCCTGGGATCACTTACATGCAGGTTACCCGCATTTATACTGAGAGGCAGGATGGATGTCAACGGGGAGCCCACGGCGGCACACCGGCGGCGCAGCCAGGCCGAGCGTCGGGCGGCCACCCGCCGGGCCCTCCTCGACGCGGGGCGGCAGCTGTTCGCCGAGCGCGGCTTCGCCGGGGCCGGCCAGGAGGAGATCGTCGAGCGTGCCGGAGTGACGCGCGGCGCGCTCTCGCATCACTTCGGCACCAAGCAGGGGCTGTTCCACGCCGTCGTGGAGTCGGTCGAGCGCGACCTCACCGAGCGGATCGCCGTCGCCGCCATGCAGGGGGACACCCCCGTCGAGCACCTCCGGTCCGGATGCCTGGCGTTCCTCGACGCCGCGCTCGATCCCGCCGTGCGCCGCATCGTGCTGCTCGACGCCCCGGCGGTGCTCGGGTGGCAGGCGTGGCGCGACATGGACACCGTGTACGGCCTGGGCCTCGTGTCCGAGGCGCTCGAGCAGTGCATGGACGCCGGGCTCATCCCCCGCCGCCAGGTCCAACCGCTGGCGCACCTCCTCCTGGCCGCGCTCAACGAAGCCGCCATGCTCGTGGCGAACGCGGACGACCCGGTGCAGACGCGCGCCCTCGTCGGCACGGAGGTCGAGCACCTCCTGGCGACGCTCTGACGCGCGTCGGCGACGCGCGTCGCGTGCCTGGTCGCGGGCATACCCTCCCGGGACACGTCGATGCCGAGCCGACTTTCACATCAGCCTCTCCAACCACACTGTGCGCTAAGTCGTCACCCTATGTGAGAGGCCGAACGCCCCTTGCCCATTTCCGTCGGCAATCCGTACGCTTTTCCCCATGGGACTCCCCTCGTCGGTCTTCGCCCACGCCATGCCCGACCTCGCGCCGATGATCTGCCGGCAGCGGCTGGTCATCGAGGGAACCTGCGCCGACCCCATCTCCGACGGCGCCATCCAGCGGTACCTGATGGGGCTGTCCGAGGTGTGCGACATGACGGTCCTCCTCGAACCGGTCACCCACCGCTCGGACCGCTTCGGGTGGGCCGGCTGGATCCACTGGGAGAACTCCGGGGCACACCTCTACGCCTGGGACACGCCCGTGCTGTTCTTCAGCGTCGACGTGTACACGTGCAAGCCCTTCGACATGCCGCGCGCCGTGGAGTACACCCGCGAGTTCTTCGGCGCCCACCGGATCGTCGCCAAGGCGTTCTGACGATGGTCGCCCACCCCGCCGTGCGCACCGGGCCCGGCGTCGCCCTCCACCCTGACGTGCGCGACGACGTGCGCGACGACGTGCGGGGCGACGCCACGAGCGAGTGGGCACCGGGTGCGCCGCACCGCTCGACGACATGGACGATGCGCACGATGCGCGGACGTCGGAACCGGGCGAGGGCGACCTACGACGGTTGGCACGCCGGGTGGCCGCCCCCGGGGCGACCGCACCGCTCGGGGTCTACCTGTTCCGCTCCGCCGACCCCGGCGCCGAGCTCGCCCGGCATGTCGAGCGTGTCGTGTTCCTGGAGACCTTCGGCAACACCGCCGAGCTCCTCGCCAAGGAGTACGGGCCCTACGAGGACTCGAGCATCTTCTTCTGCGTCATCGACCACCGTCGCATGGTGCCGGCCGGCACCATGCGGGTGCTGCTGCCGTCGAAGGCCGGGTTCAAGTCGTCCGACGACGTGGAGCCGCTGTGGGGGGAACCGCTCCGGGACATGGCGACGCGCACCGGCCTCGACATCGACCTGGCGAGGACGTGGGACATCGCCACCCTGGCCGTCGCCCCCGACTACCGGGGGAAGGCGACGATGGGCCTGGTGAGCATGGGCCTGTACCAGGCCCTGGCGCTCGCCACCCCGCCGTGCGGCATCGAATGGCTGGTGGCCATCCTCGACGTGCCGGTGTTCCGGATGATCCGCTGGAAGCTGCGCATGCCCATGGCCGGCTTCAAGGATGTCCCCGCGCAGCCCTACCTGGGGTCACCGGCGAGCATGCCCGTGTGGTGCAACGTGTCGGACACCGAGCGCCGCATCGCCGCCTCGGACCCCGCCCTGCACGCGCTCTACTTCAAGGGCGTCGGGCTGGAGCCCGCCGTCCGGCCGCTCGACGTCAGCACCGCCGTCGACCTCGTCGCCTGACGGAGCCGCTCGACGGCGCGTTGGCCGGCTGGTGGCTAGGACGCCGACCCTTGCAGGACGTCGTTGCCCTGCTTCCACAGCGTGTTGACCACGTACGGCAGCTGCTCGGCCCGCACCGGCCTCGAGAACAGGTATCCCTGCACGGCGTCGCAGCCCAACTCCACCAGCCGCTGCGCCTGCGAGGGGGTCTCGACACCTTCGGCGATGGTGGAGATGCCCAGCGCGTGCGCCATGGCGACGACGGCCGCGATGAGCGTGGCGTCGGAGCTGTCCTCGTCGTTGAGACTGTCCACGAACGACTTGTCGATCTTGAGGCTCGTCACCGGGAACCGCTTCAGGTAGGCGAGCGACGAGTACTCGGTGCCGAAGTCGTCGATGGCCAGGCGGACGCCGAGTTGGCGGAGGTCGGTGAGGACCACCGCCGCGGCCATGGGCTCTTCCATCACGACCGACTCGGTGAGCTCGAGGCACAGGGCGCTGCCCTCGAGCCCGTGGCTCTCGAGCGCGGTCCGCACCCGCCGGACCAACTTCTCGTCGTGGAGCTGTGCGGCCGAGAGGTTGACGGCCACGTAGAGGTCCTCCAACCCGGGCGCCTGGTGGCGCCACGAGGCCAGCTGCCGGACGGCCTCCTCGAGCACCCACTCCCCGATGCCCATGATCAGCCCGCTCTCCTCGGCCAGCGGGATGAACTTCAGCGGCGGGATGACCCCCAGGGTCGGATGGGCCCAGCGGACGAGCGCCTCGACCCCCTCGATCGGGCCGTGGGGGATCCGGACGATGGGCTGGTACACGAGATGCAGCTGCCCGAGCTCGACGGCGCGGCGGAGGTCGTGCTCCAGCTCGACGCGTTCGGACACCTTCGTCCGCATCGACTCGTCGAACACCGCCACGGCGTCGCGGCCGGCGTCCTTGGCCTGGTACATGGCGGTGTCGGCGTCGCGCACGAGGATCTCGGCATCGGCCTCGGGGTCGTCGCCCGACGCGAAGGCGAGGCCGATGCTGGCGGAGACGTAGAACTCCATCTCGTTCACGACGAACGGGGCCCGCAGGCACGAACGCAGCCGGTTGGCCAGCTCGAGCGCCTGGGAGACGCCGACCACCTCGCCGAGCACGATCATGAACTCGTCGCCGCCGATGCGCGTGACGAGGTCGGTCGGCCGCACGTGCTCCTGCAGGCGGCGCGCCACGGCGACGAGCAGCTCGTCGCCGTGCGTGTGGCCGAGGGTGTCGTTGACGAGCTTGAAACGGTCGAGGTCGAGGAAGAGCAGCGCCACGTGGGTCTCGTCGACCGAGGCCCGGCGCAGCACGTGCTTGAGGTGCTCCTGCATCATCCGCCGGTTCGGCAGCCCCGTCAGGCTGTCGTGCATGGCCTGGTAGGCGAGGCGGGCCTCGGAGCGCTCGGCGAGGTGCAGCGCCTGGACGATGCGCATCACCGCTGCGGCGGTCAGCATGATGATGATGAGGAACAGCGCCACCCGGTCGCGGATGGAGCTGTAGGGGTGCTGGAGCGTGAGCACCGCGGGGACGAGCAGCCCCACCGCCACCAGGATGATGCGGCCCGGCGACGACGCCTGGGGACGGTGCCCGGCGGACTCGGTGAGGGCGCGCATCGAGGGGTGCAACGCCATGGAGCCGGTCGCCACGAAGGCGAGGCCGTAGGGCAGGTCCAGGAACCTGCCGGCCACGTTCACGAGGTCGATGTCGGCGAACATGTAGAGCGTGTCGCCGGCGAACATGCACGTCATGGCGGCAAGCAGGAACCAGTACGACGGGACCCGCTCCTGTTCGGGGCTGAAGGCGATCCGGACGGTGACGACGACCAGGAAGATCGACATCGCGGGGTAGCACACGAGCACCAGGCGCACCGCCATCGGCACCTGGCGGTGCAACAGCACGGGGTCGATGACGTACACCCATGCCACAGCCAGGATCGCCAGCGCGGCGATCACGCCGTCGAGCACGACGCCGAAGTGGCGCTGCCGGCCCTGGTGCCGGGCGCGCGAGAAGCCGAGCAGGCCGGCTGCACCCAGCGCGTAGCCGGGCAGGGCGACGAGGTCGGGGACGAGCGACCGGCTCGAGGAGAGGTTGCCGAGGGTGTGGAGGTCCATGCGGGCGGCGCCGCCGACGAGGAAGAGACCCACCGATGCGGCGATCGCCCACCAGGGCCAGGGCAGGGCCGGGTGGTTGTGGCGGACCGACAGGACCAGGGCGAGCAGGGTGGCCGCCCCCAGGGCGAACACCGAGGTGGGCTCCGCCGCGCCGAGAAGCCCGGTGGAGCCGAGGAGGAGCACGACGAGCCCCCCGCCCAGGAACCATCGCCACGCCGCCGGGCGCCACGGGTCCGGTGCGCGGGTGCGTCTGGAGGTCGGGGCGTCGCCGGCCTCCGGTAAAGCCGCTCCCCCGGGAATCACTCTTAGTGCCGGCGCATGTGGCATCAGTGGGAATATTGCCACGTTGACACGGTATTACAAGAGAAACTCGGCACTATCACTGCTTGTAGTGGGTAGATAACCGTGCAGAGTGGCAATTTCCTGCCGGCGGCCTCGCCTTCAGGTCAACCGCCGAGGGCGGCGCAGATGGAGGTCGTCGAGCCGGTGGTGCGGCCGAGGAGCCCATCGGGGGCGAGATAGGCCGTCCCGTTCACCCAGAATGGTCCCCCACCAGGGGAGATCTGCACGGACTGGCCCGTCACCACTGTGCCCTCCCCGCCTGCCGGAGCGCCCTGGCGCCGGTAGCGGGTGACGAACCGGGTCGAGCGGTGGTCGGCCGCGGTGACGAGCACCTGCCCGGACACCCACCCCGGCCCGCCGGGGCCCGAGGAGTGGGCCCGGGAGCGAGACGACGAGCGCAGCGTCAGGACGAGGCCGCTGCCGGGGCACACGACGGCCTGGGTCTTCGATCCCACCGTGGACGCCGAGGCTCCGGAGACGCCCGACACCGCTCCGACCACGACACCGACGGTCAACACGGCCAACGAGACACCCGAGGCGGCGAGGCGGCACATGCCACCCATAGTGGGCGCCTCATCTCAGCCAGAGGCCAACGGGGCCTCAACCCTCGTCCAACTCGGCCCGCACGACCCGCCGGTGGCCGGTACGGAGCCGCTGGGTGAGCCCGATGCTGGGCCGGCGCAACCCCACGTAGAGGCCGGGCAGCACCGAAGGGAACCGGGGGAGGCGCCGGTAGTGCTCGGCCAGCAGGGCATCGAGTCGACGCCCGAGCGCGAGGTCGGCACCGGGGTCGAGGCCGAGGCGGTCGCCGAGGCGGGCGTCGAGGGTCGCCAGGGCGAGCGCCCGCTCGAGGCGCACGACGGGTGGCGGCACGCTCCAGTGGCGGAACCACAACACCTGACGGGCGACCTCCCGGCTGCGGGCGCTCGTGCCGAGCCGCTCGTCGGCGAGCATGCCCGAGAGGTAGGCCGCGAACGCCGCCCGGTCGCCGGGAACGAGCACGTCGGGAATACCGAGGAAGAGCGCGAAGGCCCGCATCTCGGCGTGGAAGGACTCGGCTTCGGCCGCGGTGAACGGGCGCACCCAGCGAGTGAACGCGGTCTCGGCCGTGTCCACGAGCGTGGCCCACACCCATGTCAGCAGGGAGGCGTCATGCGCCGTGTAGACATCGGCAGGGTCCCCGTAGACGCCGGCCTGCCCCGGACCGGCCTGCCCCGGACCGGCCTGCCCCGGACCGGCCTGCCCCGGACCGGCCTGCCCCGGACCGGCCGGGACGGCCAGGCTCCCGTGGATGTGGTCGTGGACCCGGTAGATCTGGCGCGCCGCGCCCCGGGCCACCCGGTCGTCCCCGAAGACGAGGCGCACGGCGGCGTCGGCGGTGGCCCAGGCCCGGCGCAGCGGGCGCGCCTGGAAGCGGCTGTGGTGCTCGACCCCGGCGGCGACGGCGGGGTGGGCCACCTCCATCACCAGCGCGCGCTGGACGAGCAGGGCCGTGACGGGCTGGGCGACCACCGTCCGCACGATGCTGTCGCGCCCGAACGGCGAGGGTGCGCTCGGGTCCAGCGTTCCGAGCACGGGCGGCGGGCCGGGCATCGCCGCGATGGTACGCGAGGGCCGCCGTGCGCCCGGGCCCCCCACGCGAGAACCCCCACCGTTCGGTGGGGGTTCTCGACTTTGGGGATTGCTGGAGTGTGGGGTTGGAACTGAAGGTGTCCGACAACAACATCGGCCGGCCCGGCCGGAACTTGAGGCCCGCAGCGCCCAACATTCCGACAACGGCCGGTCCGACCGGACGACCGGAACCGGACCGAAGTCCGATAGGAATGGGCGCGTGGAGCTGAGCGACCTGAAGGTGACGCGCTACGAGGTGGCCGACGCCGTCGCCACCATCACCCTCCACCGTCCCGAGCGTCTCAACGCCTGGACGGGGCGGATGAACACCGAGTACCGGGCCCTGGTGGCGCGCGCCGCCGCCGACCCGTCGGTCCGGGTGGTGGTGGTCACGGGGGCCGGCCGGGGTTTCTGTGCCGGGGCCGACACGCGCGCGCTGGAGGGCCACGTCGAACGGGGCGCCTACGACCCGGGGACGGGGCCGGGCCTGGCCGCGCCCGGCTACGGGGTCCGGCCCGAATTCGACGCCGAGCTGGCGTACCACTTCGGGGTGCCCAAGCCGATCATCGCCGCCGTCAACGGGCCCGCCGCGGGCGTCGGGTTCGCCCTGGCGTGCTACTGCGACCTTCGCTTCGCAGCGGCGGGAGCCAAGCTGACCACCGCCCACGGGCGGCTGGGCCTGCCGGCGGAGTTCGGGCTGTCGTGGCTGCTGCCGCGCCTGGTGGGCCTGACCCGCGCCGCCGACGTGCTGTTCTCGAGCAGGGTGCTGCTGGCGGAGGAGGCGTTCGAGATCGGGCTCGTCAACCGCGTCCTGCCGCCGGACGAGCTCATGGAGGCGGTGGTCGCGTATGCCCGCACCCTGGCGACCGAGGTCTCACCCGCGTCGCTGGCGGCCACCAAGCTGCAGATGTACACCGACCTCCACCGCGACGCCGCCACGGCCGTGGGCGACGCCGAAGCCCTCCTGCGCTCCATGATGACCGGCGCAGACTTCGCCGAGGGGGTCGCCGCACTCGCCGAGCGCCGCCCGCCGCGGTTCGCCGACCCGGCCGCTCCATAGCCCGCTCGATAGGGTGTCGCCGTGTCCGAGTGGCGACGACCGGGGACGGCGCTGGCGGCCGGGCTGCTCGACCCCGAGCTCTACGTCACCGACCCGCACCCGCTCTACGCCCGGCTGCGGGCCGAGGCGCCCGTGTCGTGGAACGACGAGCGCGGCTTCTGGGCCGTCGCCACCCATGCCGCCGTGTCCGCCATCGAGAGCGACCACGCCACCTTCTGCGCCGGGCGCGGCATCCTGGTCGAGGAGATCGGCACGACGTACGCGTCGCCGCCCACGATCATGCACTCGGACCCGCCGGTCCACACCCGCTACCGGCGGCTCGTGCAGCCCGGGTTCAAGCCGTCGGTCGTGCGGGGCCTCGAGCCCGTGGTGCGGGCACGCACCGCCGCGCTCGTCGACCGGCTCGACGCCGGCACCCCCGCCGACGTCGTCGCCCTGCTCGGCGTGCCACTGCCCCTCCAGGTGATCAGCGAGATCCTGGGCGTGCCCGACGACGAATGGGAGCGGTGCTACGAGTGGTCCGAGGCGGTCATCCCCGGAGCGACGGACTGGCCCGAGGAGCGTCGGGCGCAGCTCATGGCGGAGATGGTGGCGTACCTCGTGGGCGCGGCCAAGGACCGTCGGGCCCGTCCGCGCGACGACGTGCTGACCCAGTTGGCCCAGGCCGAAGTCGACGGCGAGCAGCTGAGCGACGACGAGCTCGGCATGTTCCTCGTGCAGCTCCTCGTGGCCGGCAACGAGACGACGCGCGACCTCGTCAACTCGGGCCTCGTGGCCTTCGCCGACCATCCCGGCCAGTGGCCGCGCCTGCGGGCCGACCGTTCGCTCGTCCCCGGCGCCGTCGAGGAGATGCTGCGCTGGACCTCCCCGGTGGTGTCGTTCATGCGCACCGCCACGCGCGACACCACGGTGGGCGGCGTGCCCGTGGCCGAAGGGGAGCCGGTCCTCATGCTCTTCGCCTCGGCCAACCGCGACGAGGACGCCTTCGGGCCCACGGCGTCGGTGTTCGACGTGGGCCGGGCCCCGAACCCCCATCTCGCCTTCGGACAGGGGAACCACTTCTGCCTGGGTGCCGCCCTCGCCCGGCTCGAGGGCCGGGTCGTCCTCGAGGAGCTGCTCGACCGCTTCGCCGGCGTGGAGCGGGCCGGCACCGTCGAGCGGACCCCCTCCTCGGTGGTGAGCGGCATGCGCCGGGCCGAGCTGCGCTTCCTGCCCGCCTGACCGGCAGCCTTGACGGGGAGGCTTGACCGGCAGCCTGACGGAGAGGCCCGACCCGAAGCCTGGGCCCCGGTGGTGCCAACCCCCCCGGCGGACACCGGCCCTCACCCTTGGGTCGGCGGCCGCCGCTCGGTATGGTGCCAGCAGGAAGCCGGGCAGGGAGGCACCATGCGCATCGAATCCTCTGTGACGTCCATCTCGTGGATCCCCTCGGAGGCCATCGGGGGTGCCACCAAGCTCCCCTTCGAGACGGGCGTGGCCCACTACGACCAGCCGCCGCCCGACGTCATCGAGGACCTGGACACGCTCCGGCGCGAGGGCCGCTTCCGGTTCGCCAACCGGCTCCAGGGCTGGATCGAGGTCGAGGGCGGGCGCATCGTGGGCCACGGCCAGTCGGGCGGGGGGCTCATCTGCTCGACGCTGCTGCGCCTCGGGAAGAAGGAGGTCGCCTTCGAGGCGGTGGCCCTCCCCGACCTGCGCCCCGGTCCCGAGGTCGGTGCCACCGAGGTCACGTTCTTCCAGACGGCGGGAGGTCGCACCGGTGTGCCCGCCCCGCGCCGGGTGCGTCGGGCGCCCTACGTGCAGTTCGCGGCGCCGCTGGCGTGGACCACGCTCGCCCTCACGGTCCGTGCCGACGGGACGTCGTCGTTCACGCTGACGGGCGCCAGCAGCTTCCCGCGCCACTGGGTGT
>Ga0307373_10007686_pt1 | contig 16728 bp, 9 predicted proteins | sample OX2MG_FD_202534 | JGI IMG/M metagenome (GOLD analysis project Ga0307373, IMG submission 202534) | Soil microbial communities from Risofladan, Vaasa, Finland - OX-2 | ecosystem: Environmental > Terrestrial > Soil > Coastal area > Acid sulfate soil | place: Finland: Risofladan, Vaasa | collected... | reverse complement strand
CCGGATTATCAGCGCGAATATGTGTGGACCGAGAAGGAGGTGGAGCAGCTTCTGCAGGACATCGACGAGGAATTCGATGTCGGCGAGCGGCGCGAATATTTCATCGGTACCGTGCTGGTCTCGCCGACACAGCAGAAGAACCATTTCGAGGTTATCGACGGCCAACAGCGGCTGACGACGTTCTTCCTGCTCCTTTGCGCGCTGCGCCAGCGCTTTACGGGCGAACCGCAATACCCGTTGTTCACCGGCTTGCTCTCGACCAGCTATACGGACAGCGGTGGTAATCTGAAGACCAGTCTCAAACTTGAGCCGCGCTACGAGCATGCCGGCGAGCTGATGAACCGTATTGTCGCGATCGACGCAGACCCGCAAACGACAAGGAGCAAAGTGGCCGCCGCAGGCATCCCGAAATTCGGGTCACTTGAGAATCTACTGAACGCCTACAACACGATTCACAGCTTCCTCGACGGCAATTACAAGGACATGGAGGCGCTGCGCAGATACTGGGGCTACCTCGCCAACAACGTCGTGTTCATCCAGATATCGACCGACATAAGCAGTGCGCTCAAGATCTTCGAGACCATCAACGAACGCGGGGTCGGGCTCAATCCGATGGACCTGCTCAAGAACCTGCTGTTCACGCAGGTCAAACAGGAGGAGTTCACACGCCTTAAGGACGAATGGAAGAAGATCACCGCCCCGCTCGAGCGCCATAAGGAAAAGCCACTGCGCTTCCTGCGCTACTTCATCATGGCGAATTACAAGGTGAAGAACCAGCGGAGCGATGGCGTCGTTCGCGAGGACGAAATCTATGACTGGCTGACTGATAGAGACAACGCCGCGCTTTGCGGCTACCGCAGCGATCCCTTCGGTTTCGTGCGTAAGATCATTCGAAATGTCGAGCGCTACATTGGATTCACGGAGGGGCGGGGCAATGACGGCGCGCCGAGCCTCGTGATGGACAGCCTCCAGCAACTCTGCGGCGCTGCCTTCAGTCTGCATTATGTGTTGCTGCTCGCCGCGGCGAATTTCCCCAAAGAACTCTTCGATCACTTCGTACGGCAGATCGAAAGCTTTCTTTTCTATTACATCTTCACCAAAACGCCGACGAAGGATCTGGAGCGGAGCTTTTCGATCTGGGCTGATGAGCTGCGCGAGATCGGTGAGATCGCTGACCTGAAAACGCAGAAGATTCGACTTAACGAGTTCGTGGTCGAGCGGCTGCAGAAGAGTATGGACGGTAAAGATCCCGACCTCGGTGACATGCTCAAGCGCTACGTGTTCGGATCGATGCAGCAGTACCGGACGCGCTATCTGCTTGCGAAGCTGACGCAGCATGTTGAGATGGCGTTCAAGGGAATGAGCGCGCCCGGCAGCCTGGCCGAATTCACGACGCTCCAAATCGAACACATCCTGCCGGATAATCCGGAACCGGAGTTGCGCGCGTCCTTTTCCGCGGCGAACCCCGGCAAGAGCTACGACGAGTACAAGGTTCGGCTCGGCAATCTGACGCTGCTCGAAAAGCCGATCAACATCGTCGCGAGCAACGGTTTTTTCGATAGGAAGAAGGTGGAGTATGCCAACTCAGGGAATTATCTGACGCGCAGCATCGCCGGCTTGAGCGTGGTCGGCAAGAACTCCTCCATCACGCGCATCAACGAAAAGCTCGACGCATTTCAGAATTGGTCGGCGCAGGACATTGAACAGCGCCAGGAGATGTTGATCGCGCTCGGAAAGGACGTGTGGCGGACCACGCCAATTGCGATGAGTTGAGCGTCGGGCGGCCGCCGACCCGCGGATATCGGCCGGGCCAGCAATGCCACGGTCACACAGGAGGTTGAGAGTAGTCCGGTTGGCTACGGGCGCAGGTGATATGATTCCGCGGGCATCTCAGCCTTTCATCCGAGGAAATGTATCATCTCTGTTTCCTCCGAAACTACGCGGTTGATCGGAACAGCTCGAAGCGGAAGGAAAGCCGATCGCGGTCCGGGACGGCGAGTGCGTCCGCGGGCACTCGGACTTTTTGGCCGGCAAGCGCCTTTAGGCTCTGCTCGAGAAGAGGTCCGTCGTGAATCGCGAGCAGGCGATCGGATACATGAATGATGAAGTCGGGGTCGATCCCGATCAGCCCTGTGTCGAAAGCCGCGTGATGAATCTTCGACATGCAGATGCCATTTCGGACATCCGGCTGTCCGAGTTCCTCGTCATCCGGAACTATGTGCGCGGCGTCAATTAACCGGGGTTCCGGCAGACCGGATAGCGCACAGCGGTGGCCATATGCCGCGAGGACGCGTTCGCGAAAGACGGCCTGGTGCAGGCGCTGTCTAATCGAGCGAAGCGCGTAGCGCCGCTCGAGCGGCGCCTGGGATATGTTCGTTTCGGTTTGAACTGCGGCTGAGAACGACAGACCGCAGCGTAGCTTCTCGGGTTGCCACTCAGTGACGAACGTTGGAAAGAGTGGCTCGTAAAGACCGGGCGCCACGCCGAAGAAGTAAATAAGCGGAACCTGGTCCGCCATTGCTTGCCTGAGCCATTGGTTGCGCGTGTTTTCAGGTTCGACGCCAGTAAAGGCATAAGAGAGCGTGTCGCCTGCGGCGGTCAATTCCGGCGGCGTTTGGTCGTGATACCAAACACGGCCTTTCGGCTTGGGTACAACTGTCTTGACGCTCAAGAGTCCCGACATGCCGGCGGGGCGAAAGATTCCTTCTGCGGCAGACGCGAAGAGAAACCGCTGGCCGCGGGCGGTGAAGCCCTCTTTGATAAGCGACCATGGAAGAGCGCCGCCATGCACGCGGATAGCCGCCCGCAATCGCTGAAAAGCTGAAATGCGGATGTCGGCATCCGGGTCAGTCATAGGAACCTCACAGCGGACGCCGGATCAGCATGAATGTCGACCGAAATTCGCTGGAGAGGCCGGCTGTGCTGGCCGCTGCCTGAGCAGCCGACAGCGCCGGATGCACCATACCCGACCGCACGTCCCAAAGCGGGTGAGCTGCGATGATCGCGCGCGGTCCGAGCACGACGGAGGGCAAGCCTGCAAAGCTAGCGACCGTACTGCCCGGCAGCGCGGCCTGAAGCCGCTGGATAGCCATCGACGGGACATTAGACCAGTACGCAGGAGTGAAGTCGATCGCGGCAGCCGGATCCAGCGCAAGGCGGGCAAGATCGATGCCCAGCCGCCAGTCGAGAATGCTGTGGTAGGCGAGATTGCTGTAGTCGCGCATGCATTCGTGGCACGAGGTTTGGCAGGCGTTGCCATGGTCATCGGTGTGAATTGTCTGATTGAGGCGGCCCAGCACGTTCGGCCCGCAAATGTCTCGAAGCAGAGCTTCAAACTCCGAAGGCCTACCCAAATGCGTGCTGTAGCCTGCGCCATTCTCCAGCGTGTCGGACATGAAGATCTGGCCGATGACACCGCCGACAGTGTCGGTCGTCGTGCGGAGGCCGACCTTTAGTTCGGAATCGCTCACATCGAGCCGGACCGCTGCGGCCCGGCGAAGAAGAAATCCGTAAGAATAAAGGGCTGCCCGGCCTTCAACGCGCAGTGGGTCAGCGAAGACGCCAGTCGGCCAATTGCTAATGGCGCTGATGAGGACGTCCGTCGGGCTGATTGCCGCGAGCGCCCGGATGTCCGGACCGGCAGTCGCGGCTGGCGACGTCGTAACGACCTTGGCGAGAGCGTCGCGAGTCATCCAGCTCTCTCCCCAGATCCGCTCGAACGGAAAGAGATCGCCGTTATTGTCGTTCACGACATAGACTGTCTCGGAGCCACTGAAGATGCCGAAGTTGGCGTGCGTGGCCATAGGAACAGCGCCTATGCTGAGCTTTGGCCTGGTCGCCCGCGGCGTCCAGTCGAACGTACCGTCGTAGTCGCGCTCCCGGCTGTAAAAGGTGCGGAATCCAGCGGGCTGGGAAAGATTGACGACCTGGTAGTCGGCAGCCGGACCGTTGCATACTTGGCACGTCGCCGACGGCGGGCTGTTTGCGTCAATCGACTGGCAGCGCCGGCATATGCCGATCGGGATCGGCGGGCCGAGCGGATTCGGGAGCTCAACAGCCTGGTTGCCTTGGCGCTGATAATTGACGACGCCAACCGCTGTGTGGATCAGCCCCTCCTTCACCGTTTCCGATCCGGGTGCAAATTGGCTGATGGCAAGATCGAGAGGACGATCGACAACTTCCTCCGGCGGCCACTCGCCGCCTGCCATGGGGCGCTTATGGTAAAGGTAACGAACGCGCGTTGGAAATCCGAACATCGGCAAAACGCCAGCGTTGGCCAACCGCTCGCTAAGCTGGTCCTGCGTTAGGTGAGGATCAATGACGGCAGCATCGATTTCGGCGATCAGCCCGGTCAGCGCATAGGCCAGGATCGCCGGGCGCTGCGCCTGCAGGCTGGCGGCTGCCGCATGCAAGAGCAGATCGCAGATATCGGAGACCCTTGCGCTGTGGCTTGCGATCCAATTGGCGATGAGGTCTCGCACGGTCGCGCCAGGCGCCGAACCCGGTGGAGGCTGAGGTGCGGGCTGCTGCCATGCGGCGGATGTTCCGAACTCGCCATGCACGCTGTCGGGCGTGGGAGCGCCAAACGGGCCGACGTCGCCAAACGCTTCTCGGAGAATTTCCTTCGCAAGCACGCGCTGCAGGATTGGAAGCGCCGCCATGTCGACATAGGGCGGCGGCGGTGGATCGGCGGTGATGCCATCGGGCCTTTGGAAATAGTAGTCATCGTGACTGCGGCCCCGGCAAAGAGTGAGGGCTACGGAAAGGGCGGCACCTCGGCGACCTGCGCGGCCCACGCGCTGCTGATAATTGAATCGCAGCGGCGGCATGTTCGCCATCATAACGGCCAGAAGCGAGCCGATGTCGACGCCGGCCTCCATCGTCGTGGTCACGCTAAGTGCATCAACTGTGTCCGAGAGCGGCTGTTCTTCCGGTGGCGGCAGGCACACCCCCTGAAAGAGCCGCTGCCGCTTGCGGCCTTCGGATTTACTGGTCTGTCCCGTAAGCTCTTCGCAGTTGAGCCGGAAAAGCGGGCCCGCGCCGTGCGAGAGGAAATGATAGTAATCATCCGCGGTCGCGCCTGTTCCGAGCGGCTGCGCTGGACCAAGTGTGCCTTGGCAGTCTGTGCAAACGCCACCACTCGGATGGAGATGGATGCGGCGACACTGCGTGCATTCGTAGATACTCGCGCCAGGACGGCGCACACGCAGACGCATAGGATGGACAAGGTAGCTCGCGACAAGGCCGCCGTGCTCGAGGCGCGCTCTTACATCAGCTTCGAAAGCTGCAGCGTTGCGGCTGTGGCGCAACGCGACAGCTTCAAGATAGCTCCGTAGAAAACCGGGCACCGTTGGAGTTCCAATGGCCGTATATGGCGGATCCTGGATGCGCCGACGTTCGCCGAGGAGGCGGAGGGCGCTATCCGCTGCCTCGCAAACCAGCCTGTCCGTGGCGCCCGGCGCGCCTGCCTCGACTGCGGCGTGGGCGATCTGAAGTGACTCAAGCCCGCGGCGGCCAGACGCAAAGAGAATATTGACGACGGCTGCGAGGGCGAGCTGACGAAGCCGGACGAGATGCATTTGCTGCTCTGGTCTCAGCCCGGCATGCCGTTCCACGGGTGAGGCTCCTGACCAGTCGTACAAGTCTCGCCAGCTACCTCGCTGATTGTCGGGGTCCGTCCACAGCGCGTCCTTGCCATAGCCGCCAGGATTGATGCCCGCGCTCAGCAATGCGCGCTCAGCGTCTCGGAACAGATCACCGAGGAGGTACGGGCCCGCAGCGGCGTTGGCGACAATCTCGGCTGCGGCCTGAGCATTTGTCCGGCCCGGCCTGGAGGGGCAAGCGGCGTTTGCTGCCGCGCCGGCACCCATGCTGAGGATAAGGGCGTCCTGTGGAGCGGATTGAAAGAAGGCGTTCGCCGCTTCCTGTTGACCGGGTGCCAGAGGTTGCCCCTGTGCCTGGCGAAAGAAGGCATCTGCGCCTTGGCCAGCGATTGTTAGCGCCTCGACAACGGCCTGGCGTACTGCGTCGAGGTGGTGGGCTTGCCGCATGCCGGCTGACAGCTTTGCTGCGTCCTGACGGCTATCAGAAAAGACGACGAGCTTGCGGTTAGAAGCTTGGCCGGGCGGTGCGATCTCTCGAAGAAGCGCGTCGGCAAGCACCTGAGCAATCTTCTGGAAGCCGGTTCGCTGGCCGCGGATCGGAGAGCCAACGGATCGTCCCGCCCAGTCGGCGTCGCAGCGCGGACAGCGTGAGGGAAATGCCCCTGGAGTACGGGGTCGGCGCGCACCGGCTCGCGGCCGGTTGTGCATCGCGGGTACGTAATACAGGTAGCCATCGCCTGCGGCGCCAGACGTTATGATACCCGATGCGCGATCCAGACGAGCCGGCCTCCACTCGCGCCGAACGCCGTCCTCCTGCCAGTTGGGCGATGCCGGCGTGTGGCCGGCCGCCGGCCAGAAGACAGCGTAGTTCTCGTAGTCACGCTCTGCGCCCGCCCTGTCGGGTACTTGTTCTAGATCTGGAAAATCGGGTGTGAGACGCCACTGATTGGGATTGCCTGAGGAACCTCGATAACCGCCGAGGAAAACTTCGCCGCATGGCTCGCAATAGAGAAGTTCAAGAACGCGCGCGCCGCACCCGCATGCGGGCGACGGCACATAGTGAAGCGCGCCGACCGGGCAGTGTGCTGCTCGTGCAGGAGTCGCGGTACATGCTGCATCGGTGCAGGCCCAGAGACCCTGCACGTTGCGGAACATAATGTGCGCCCGCACCGGTAGGAGAGGCTCGTCCGGTGTGGTTCTCGCGGCACTGATGCCGGCTGCGAGTCCTCCCGCGGCGGCGATGGCGTCTGCGGATGGCAGACTTGGGAAGAGCACCTGCGCAATCTGGGAGGGCTGGCGCGGGACGACGCGCGTGTTGGTCCCGTCGGAGCATGCCTGTCGCAGGGCGTCAACGGCACCAGCGTAGCGCAGTGCCGCTCCGAGCCTGGTTTCAGAGGTCGATCCGCTCGGCGACGGTGGAGCTCCGACTGCGGTCTCAAAAGCCTGCACGTCGCTGAGCTGTGGATGTCCGGTCCGCAGTGCTGTGCCCAAAGCGACGAAGGCGGCACCGTGACTGGAGGCTACCGCTGCCCGCGCCGCGTCGATCGTTTGCTGCTGTCCAGGAATGATGCGGAAGCGGGTACGGGTGCGGCCAAAGAAACCCTCAAGATAGTCGAGACCCGCGGCGTCGTTGGACAGAGAGGCCGACGATGCGATGATCCGGAGTTGGGTATGGTTTGGGTGCAGGCCCAAGCGATCGAGGAGCACGCGCAGCAGATAGGCTACTTCCGTTCCGGGCGTGCCGCGATAGGTGTGCAGCTCGTCGACAACGAGGTGAAACACATTTCGTTCGTCGGAAGCGAGCCAGTTGCGCGTCGCATCGAAGATTGGCGCCTCGACGCTGCGCATCAGCATAATGTTGAGCATGCTATAGTTCGTAATGAGAATATCCGGCGGCTGGTCCTGCATGTCCCAGCGAGACCACATCTCTGCGCCGGTGAGGTCTTGAAAGAACCGAGCCGCGTCGGGCGTCCCCGCCACGGCTTGAGCATCCGTCTGCAGCGAAATCAATTCACGGCGCAAATCCGATTCTTTGGCACGGCTGCGATCGCCGGCCACAGGCGTGCGGCGCGTATAGCGTCCGAAATAGAACCGGTGGCGCCCGCGGTTCGCATCGAGCCAAGCTCGGGCACCGGCGCTATCGAAACCGTCACGAAGGCGTGCAAGCTGATCTTCGACGAGCGCGTTAAGGGGGTACATAATAAGCGCGCGCATTGCCGCAGGCCGCGATACGCTTTCGTGGGCGCGCTGTGGAATGCGGCGATGATAGCGGCCTGGGGTTCCCGGAGGCGCAGGGTGATTCCACCAGTCATGAGTAGCGGGAGGAGGAGGACACGCGGTCCAGCGCCGGGATTCTTCGATCAGCGCTGTTGCGAGAGGGAGCAGGAAGCACTCCGTCTTGCCGGAGCCCGTGCCGCTGGTAACGACAATGTCCGCTCGATCGCGAGAGACAGCCTCGACCGACTGATACTGATGAAGATGCAGATTGCGCGCCGCAGGAAAGAGGCCCTGTCCAACAAACGCGGCTAGTTCAGAGATTCCGCCGGCAGTCCAAGTCCCACCCAGAAGCGATGCTGCAGCCGCGCCGAACGCTTGATTGCTGCTGACATAGGGCGGCGCCGGCTCGAGCAATGGTGCGCGATAGAGCCTTCCATCGCGGTCGAGCATCGCCCTGCGCTCATCGACCAGCGGCTGATACCTGAGATCGAACGGACTATCGAGGTAGCGCAGATAGGTTTCGCGCAGCTCGCGGAAGAGTTCGATTGGGTTTGTCATGGAATCCTCTACCTGAGCCGTTGATCAAGCAGAGCCGCTACGGCCGATGCAACGAGCGGCTCGACCCTGCTGTATGTGAGTATGCCGTTTGTGAAAGTCGGGAGCGCGCCGGAGGACAGCACGAGGGCGCGCTCGACAAGGGGTGGCGGCCTGCACGAGGCGCGGACCGTGAACGCCTGGTCCGAACTCCTGTAGGAAATCGCAGAGTGGCGTCGACGGAGGAGGCGATATTTTCCCGCTGCTGCCTCCATGGCGAAAGGAGTGCCTTTCTCGACCAGGATGTAGTGCGTCGCGAAGTCGGACCGGAACCTAAACAGACCGGCGGTAGCCAAGCGCGCCGCGTCCACGGAGCTTTGTACCCACGCCAACCCGGTTTTGGAAAACCGGGATACTTCCCAGCCGCCCAGTGGAAGATCCGTCGGCACAAGGTGAAGATCCGAGGGACGAGCACAGCATGCGAGAATAGCCAGCGGAGCGTTCCACTGGATTTCGATGCCAGCTGCTGTGGCCTGCGCCTCCAGCGCCATCGCTGTTGGTGCTGTGACTTGAACGATGTCAGGGCCGCCGGTCTGCGGACGGCGGACCATTTGGGAACCGAAAGCAGCGGACAGGCGCCCAAGCATTGGGCTCGTGCGTGCGCCGCAAAGAAGTGCGTGGCCGCCCCGGCAAGGATCACCGGCAGCAAGAACTGGCGGCGCGATCCGCCAAGCATCGCCACCCGCCCTTGGTGCGAATTCGGCGTGTCCGAGGTTGCCTAAATTCCATTGCGCAATGCGCTGTGGTGAGCGTCCACCGAGAAGCCCAAGCTCGGCTACCTTCGAGCGGAATGCCTCGGCTGACCCAGAGTGTCTGGCGGACATCCAAAGGAGCAGTTCGTTCATCGGCTCCTCCGCCTGAGCCTGCGAGCGAGCTGCCTGTATTGGCGCCAGAGCTCCTTGTTGCTGGCTTCCGTTGGCGCCGAGGATCCGCGGAGGAGATTGCACCACTGCACGATCTGCTCGCGTGCAACAGACACGTGCGGCATCTGTGGGGGCGAGCAAAAGGGCAGAGCCGTGGCGGGTAATAGCCGGCCGCGCGTCCGTGCCGCTAGCGCCCAGACTGGCCGAAACGGGGGCGCAGCGATTGCGATGCCGGCAGAAGATCGGGCAGCGAAGGCGACATCGCCCGCGCAGGCGCCTAGGAGCCAGCGAGGCTCCCCTGGAAATGCGAACGCCGGAAGCTGTGCGCAGGTGGAAACTTTTGCACCACAGACGAAGTATGCGTTCGCGTCGGCCGTAGCCCAGGTCGGCCACGTCTCGTCTATCTCAACAATCTCGTAGGTTCGCGAGAGACCGCCAAAGCGGATCGTATGGCTGCCAGGAGCGTCCCATCCCGGAGCCAGCCATCTGTCGCTGTGCGCCAGACTGGCGGGATGGCCGTCTATGGTGAATTCGGTGGCCGATGGATCAGCGCCGAGGATGCGAATTGTCGGCGGCGCGCCGACAATCCAAGTGCTTCGGGCCGACGCTATTCCTCCGGACAGTTCAATTGCGGCGTCGGGAAGAGGATTGAGCGAAAGGAAAATATCGCTTGCCTCGCCAAAATCCGCTGGCACCTTTGGGCGAAAGGCACGGAAACATTGCCAGCCTTCGGGAATGCCCGGACCGGCGATGTGTTCGAGTTCGCCTGAGCCCGTCGCTCTGGCGCAGTCCATGGCCGTGCCGGCAAGGTGCGATCTGCAGAGTATGACATTCTCCTGGCCAATCAGCGCGCGCGGGACGCTGGCAAAGCCAGACACACCGGGTCTTTCGGAAAAGACGTGCAGATCGCGCGTGGTCCTGACCCAGCGCCGGGCGGGCAGAGTGGTGGCTTCGGCGGTAAACCCACTGCCGACCAGATCCGTCTCCCCAGGGGGCTCGAAGGGCTCAAACAGCCTGTCATCGATCGTGAGCAGGGAATACATCGTGCCGCCAACGCGAACTTCGAGGTTCTCCGGCATGCCGTCGGCACGGCCGAGCAGGACGGCGAGTGAAATCCCCCAGCCGCCCGGCAAAAAGGTGAGCAGGAGAATCGCCTCGAGTGTGCCAGGAGTTTGCTCCTGGTCCTTCTCCTTCTGGGCCGCTGCGGGCCGAGATGAAGGAACTGGGCGCGGGCCTAGGCGCGGGCGGTATTTGGAGATCGGCCGGGCGATGCTTGTGAGGGCTTGAGGCTGAGCGTCGCCGGGGACGGGAAGCAGGTTTCCCCCGGCAGATATCTCGGGACCGACCAAGTTCGAGAGTGGATCGCAGGATGCGCGATCGATCGTATCCACCGCAGGCGTGGCATTAATCTCAGCAGGTGCGCGAGATTGCGTTTCTAGTGAGCTTGTTTCCGCCTCCGCAGTTTCCGTAGTTGTCGAGCATGCTTCGGCACGCTCCACGATGGTCTCGGCCGGCAACCCTTGATCCTCGGCATCTGGCATCTCCGCGGCTGGAAATGCTTCAAGCTCGTCCACGTTCGCCGCACTAGGAAGAATTTTCGCCGTAGCACCGGCGCTGCCGATCGAGGGGGCCGGCACGGTTTCATGATCGGCAGCAAAAGGGACTGCTTCTTGAGATCCTGGGACAGCCTCGCCGGCTGGCGGCACGGCAGATTGACCTACTTGGCTGTCTTCTTTGGAAGTTTGCACTGGTGCTGAAACGCCAAAGGGCTGCGAAGGAGACGATTCCGATGAAGCGTCCGGCGCGTCGTTCATAGCCGCATTTGTGGTCGGCACCGGCGAGTAGGCCCGATTCGCTTCCGGCGGCCCGTCGCCCAGAGAGACAGGCTGATCGGCGAGCCGAACAGTTTGCGCATCGCTCCGAGTCGGGAGCGGCTCTTGCGACAGGCCGGCGTGGCGAGGGTTGGCGTTGCTGGAGTCGCGGGCATCTGATGGCCCAGAGGCCGGAGCCATAGCACGCGTGCGGCGGCCCCGACGCTGCGTGATCCACGTCGACCAGCGCCCGAGGAGTCGCGCGAGGCTTGGGAACCAGCCGATTCTCGCCCGGTTTAGGTCGGAAAGACGATGATCGCGCGGCGACTCCACAGCAGCCCTTAATGTGGAACCGCAGCGACGAACGTCCGACTTCCCTTGCTTTTCACTACGTTGCAGCCCAACCTCGTCTCCCTCCCTGGCAAGCGTTTGGCCCGGCCCCAAATCACTCTATGATCCCATTCGCCGCATTTTGCATCGGGAGCGTTCACAAGATGCAACTTTCGGGTTAGCTTGTCGACAAGTCGACAGCAGGAGTCGCTATGGCCCGGAAGGCGGTCCGGCCGGAACCGCAGGAGCGGACGGTCGTGCTTGGAATCCGTGTTAGCCCGAAGCTGAAGGCGTCGGTGAAGGTCGAGGCGGCGCGTCGCGGAGTCAGCGTTGCGGAGCTGTTCCAGGACGTATGGGACCGCTACAAAGAGGGAGCGAATGGGCGCACGGACCAATAGCAAGCCTGGGACGCGGGGGCAGCTTCTCAGCTTGTTCTGTGGTGCCGGCGGGCTGGACCTCGGCTTCGAGCAAGCTGGATACTCGGTCGGCGCAGCGGTCGATCTGCGCACCTTCAGTATCGAGTCGTACAACCACAACCGTCGGCCTCAAGTGGGCTATGTGTCGGACGTGACGCAGCTAACTGCGGCAAAGCTCGACAAGCTAGTTGGCGATGCGTTCAACCCCGTGGGCATCATAGGCGGCCCTCCCTGCCAGAGTTTCAGTCGGGCGGCCCACAGCTCGGATGATGATCATCGACATGAACTTCCACTCGAGTTCTCGCGATTGCTACGGCAGTTCAATCGCCGCTCGCCTGTGAGTTTCTTCGCATTTGAGAACGTACCCGGTCTTCTGAAAACGCGGCATGCCGAGCGGTATGAGGCTATCAAGGCGGCGTTCGACCGCGCTGGTTTTGAGGTCGTGAGCACATTGCTCAACGCCTCTTGGTTTGGAGTAGCGCAGAATAGGCCCCGCCTTATTCTGGTTGGCTTTAATCGCGAGCTCTACCCGGGCCTGAAATGGGAACCGCCAGCTGTCGAAACGGAGAAGCCGATTCCCGTAAAGACGCTTCTGCGGAACCTGCCGCCACCCGTGTTCTGGACGCGAGATCTGGATCGGAAATCGATCAAGCCGCATCCCAATCACTGGTGCATGATGCCGAAATCGAAGAGTTTTGAAACACCTGGCGCGCTTGTGCCGGGAACGGCTCGCGGGCGCAGCTTCCGCACGCTCGATTGGAACGAGCCGAGCCCGACGGTCGCGTATGGAAATCGCGAAGTGCACGTGCATCCGACCGGGCGCCGACGGTTGTCAGTGTATGAAGCTCTCCTCCTGCAGGGCTTTCCAAAGACCTATGAGCTGCTCGGCACGTTGTCCGACCAGATTACGCAGGTCAGTGAAGCGGTTCCTCCACCGCTCGGACGAGCTATCGCTCGAAGCATCCAGGGTTCGCTTCAACGCTACGCTGCTGCGGCCCGTATGGCCGGCTGAAGCTATGCCGCGCCCGTCAGCCAAAGCGCGATTTGCTGAGGTTGAACCTGGACGAAGCGCACTGATGTCTCGCATTCGCTCGTCGGGAACGAAGCCCGAGATCGCCGTGCGCCGGGCTCTGCATGGAATGGGCTTCCGGTTCAGGCTGCATCGGCGTGATCTTCCAGGCAAGCCAGATATCGTATTGCCGAAATATAAGCTCGTGATTTTCGTTCATGGCTGTTTCTGGCATCAGCATCCAGATTGCAAACTGGCCTCTCGGCCTAAGACACGCGGCGAATACTGGGGGCCTAAGCTCACATCAAACGTCGCGCGCGACCAGCGTCATTTACGCGCACTAGAAGAAATGGGCTGGCGCGTTGAGACAGTGTGGGAGTGCGAAACCCGTGACGCGAAGCGTCTGGCGCAGGTGCTTGAAGAGCTCTGCAGTCGACTGCGCTGAAACGCGTTTCGTCACCATCTCGGACCTTTGCTGGCCGTGTTGTCCTTCCGCACCGCCGCAGCCAACGTACGTATTGGATCGATCGTCGGGGAGAACGCAAACATGGCGAGTGCGAATGCTTTGTGCTATAGGCGCTGACGGTCTTTTTGATCCTGACGCAGAATGCGCTGCGTGATTGACGAGGCGAAAAAAATCGACCGATCGTTGTCGATAGACGCTGAAACGTTGCTGAATTCGAATCGCGCGAATTTTCCTTTGAAATCATAAGCGAAAAAATTTGACGGCTCGTTGTTCGGATTCCGAGCATCGGCAGAAAAAATTTGCGCTTATAAATCAGCGCGTTACGATGCGTTGAGAGAATCGAGTGGACGTGACGGGTCGTAGAAAAAGGCGGGTGTTGGATAGTAGGGGATAGCGGCTGCGACGCGAGGCAGTTGTTAGACTTCGATAGTCTGCGAAAGTCCTGGATATCTGATAAAGAAAATTTCTTTGTCGTATCAAATAATTGCAAGACCAATCTGAACATCAGGAAGCCCGCCAGCAAAATGATGTCAAAAAGATCAAGAAGGGGCGGAAACTTATTTCATATGACAGCCTCGGCGGTCAGCACTGGAACCCGGCGACTGCATTGATCAACGCTATTGATACGAGCGGTATCGGGGGTGTCTGGCACGGGAGGTGCCATGAGTTTTGGATTGTGCTAGGAATCGCCCGCTTTGCTGAGCGCGCGCTGAATAGCCCTCGCAAGATCCGGATCACGGAAGGGTTTCTGAAGTACGATGGCGCCGGGTTTGGCGGCAAGTACCGACGCCGTGTCGCCGCTGACGAAGACGTGGGGAATAAAGCCGCCGCGCAATATCTCGTCGACCGCCGCCAGGCCGCTGCCGTCGCTCAAGGCAGCATCCACGATCATCAAGTCCGGTTCATACCGCGCGGCCGCGGCGACCGCCGCTTCCTTGGTCGCTTCGATTGCGCAGACAGCATGACCCATTTCCGCCAGGAGGTCGGCGAAGAGCATTCCGATGAGCGCGTTGTCCTCCATGACGAGAACGCGCAGGGCCTGGAACGGCGCCTGCGTTCCCGGCCCCTCGCGCTTCCGATTTAACAGGTTCATCGCGCCCCCCGCACCCGAGCCGGCCGATGCGCCCCGCCGGTGTCATACGGACGCGGCTCCAAAGCGACGGCGAAACAGCGACAATGGCATTAGCGTCGCAGGATAGAGCGAGCCGTGCGCGAAAGCAGGTTCGGAAACTACTCAGCCCCAGGCTCCCCCCGCGGAGACCTATCTCGTGGCGCGATGCCGTTTGGTGTGCGACACTGCGCTGTTCCAGGCCTGTGCGCGGCGGCGATTGATCCGAATCAACGGCCCGCCGGCGCCGGCGCCTATATTACTGACCTACCGATACACGACATCCGTCCGGGCAAAGGTGAATCTGCATGCCAAGAGACCGGCCATCTTCGAACGCCATGGGCAAAACACCCCTCGCTGGTCCGGATCTGACCGCCCGCGGACCGCCTCAGGGACCGGACGACTTTCCGGTCGTCGGCATCGGCGCCTCGGCGGGCGGTCTCGAGGCCTGCACCAAGCTCGTGGGGGCTCTGCCGCCGACGACCGGCATGGCGTTCATCCTGGTGCAGCATCTCGACCCGACGCATGAAAGCATGATGCCGGAGCTGCTGGCGCACCACACCACGATGACGGTGAGGCAGGCCGTCGACGGGATGCGCCTCGAGCGCGAGCACCTGTACGTCATTCCGCCAGGGACCTATCTCTCCGTTGGCAAGGGCCGACTGCGCCTCTCGCAACCGCAAGCGCCGCACGGCGCACGTCTGCCGTTCGACTTCCTGCTGCGGTCCCTGGCGGAGGAATATGGGGAGCGCGCGATCTGCGTGATCCTCTCGGGAACGGGCGCCGACGGCAGCCTGGGTCTCAAGGCCGTCAAGGAAATGGGCGGGCTGGTGATCACCCAGGATCCCAGCGAAGCAAGCTACGACGGCATGCCCCGGAGCGCGATCATGACGGGGGCCGTCGATCTCGTCCTTCCGTTGGCCAACATTCCCGACGCGCTCGTGACGTTCCATCGTCGCATGGCGGTCACGCGAGCGGCGAGCGCCCAAGATCCGCCGGATCGGCCGCCGGACTGGCTGCCGGAGATCATCAGCCTTCTGCGGGCCAGGAAATCCCACGATTTCAGGCTCTACAAGGAAGGCACGCTGCGGCGGCGGATCGAGCGCCGCATGGCAATGGCCGCAGTCGGCACCGACGACATGGCGCGCTATCTCGACCTGTTGCGCAACGATCCGAAAGAGCTCGACCATCTCGCCACCGATCTGCTGATCAACGTCACCAGCTTTTTCCGCGATCCCAAGGTGTTCGAGCTGCTGTCGGAGAAGGTCATCCCCGATCTGGTCCGCAGCCATTCGGTCGACGAGCCGCTGCGCGTGTGGATCGCCGGATGCAGCACGGGCGAGGAAACCTATTCCCTGGCCATGCTGTTTCGCGAGGAGATCACCGCGGCGAAACGCGAGATCAAGCTGCAGATCTTTGCGTCCGACGTTGATGCTGACGCGGTCGCCACGGCCCGGGAAGGACTCTATCCCGAAACCATCGCGGCGGAGGTGCCCCCCGAGCGGCTGGCGCGCTTCTTTTCGAAGGACGATCACGGCTACCGGATACTGCCCGAACTGCGCGCGACCATCGTTTTCGCCGTCCAGGACGTCCTGACCGATCCGCCGTTCTCTCGCCTCGATCTCGTTTCCTGCCGCAACCTGCTGATCTACCTGCGCCCCGAAGCCCAGGAAAAGGTGATCGCCTTCTTCCACTTCGCCTTGCGCGAAGGCGGCATCCTGTTGCTGGGGAGCGCCGAGACGGTGGGCGACGCCAAGAGCCGTTTCGAGGTCATCTCGAAAGCGGAGCGGCTCTACCGGCATATCGGCCGTTCCCGGCCGGGCGAGGTCGGTTTTCTGTTCGCGGACGGCGGTGCCCGACACCCGGCTCGCGCGTCTCCGAGCCCGCCCCCGTCGCGGCAGGCCGCCCTCGCCGATGCCTGCCGGCGTCTCGTCATGGAGACCTATGCGCCGGCGGCGGTGCTGACCAGCCGCAAATTCGAGTGCCTCTATTCCCTGGGACCGACGGAGCGCTATCTGCAGGTGCCGCAAGGCCATCCGAACTACGATTTGCTCGCGATGGTGCGCCCCCATCTGCGGACCAAGCTTAGGGCGGCGATCCACCAGGCCATCCAGGCGAAAGCCCGCGTTCTCATTCCCGGCGGTCGCACCAACCATGAGGGCAAGACCGGCGCCTTCGCGATCGCCGTCCAGCCGACCGTGGTCGACGGCGAAGACCTGCTGTTGATCTGCTTCATCGACGATCCGGCGCCGGCGCAAAAGCTGTCGCGAGCCAAGACGACGCATGACACCGACCAGGTTGTCGACCTTAG
>Ga0307373_10007684_pt1 | contig 16730 bp, 10 predicted proteins | sample OX2MG_FD_202534 | JGI IMG/M metagenome (GOLD analysis project Ga0307373, IMG submission 202534) | Soil microbial communities from Risofladan, Vaasa, Finland - OX-2 | ecosystem: Environmental > Terrestrial > Soil > Coastal area > Acid sulfate soil | place: Finland: Risofladan, Vaasa | collected... | reverse complement strand
GATCGAGGGAACCTACTTCCAAGACCAACTGAAAGCCTCCGACCGGCTGACGATTAACCTGGGGATGCGCTACGACTTCACATTGAGGCCGATCGAAGGGAGCCTAAGCGATGGGAACCTCTACATCGGTGATCTGAACCTCAACAATGGAACTTACGTTCTGCAGGGGCAGCCCCCATCTTGCGCCACAGTCGGGCACGCCCCCTGTATCCCAGGGGGGACGCTGCCCGCCCACGTGGTGGTGACTCCTGCCGCAAACCACTCGATTTTCCACAACACTTATGACAATATCCAGCCGCGGCTAGGCATCGCCTACCGGCTGGACTCGAAGACCGTTCTGCGAGCGTCGGCTGGGCGTTTCTTCGACAACTGGGCCGCAGTGATGCAGTCTTCCCAAAACTATACCGGGACGTGGCCAAGCATTGCGCAATTTCTGGGGTCGAACCTGAACCCGACGGTGCCAACGGTTTTTTCTCAAAACCCGCTCGGGTCTCAACTGCAAACCGCCATTCCCTCGCCGACGCCCTTTAACCAGACCCAGTGGTATCAAAATCCTTACACGCAGAACCCTTACTCCTGGCAATGGAACTTCGGGATCCAACGGCAACTGAGCCCCAACACTCTTTTGACAGCAAACTACGTCGGCTCGGCCAGCAGTCGTCTGGACTTGGGGCCGATGAGTAACGTGGCCCTCACCCCGGGCCCGGGCAATCCGCAGGCTCGAGCGCCATATCCTTACATTAGCCCGACCTTTTATGACAGCAGCATTGGCCGGAGCAGTTACAACGCATTCCAGTTCGAGGTGAACAAGCAATTCAGCGGAGGGCTTTCCTACCTGATTTCTTACACCTGGTCAAAAACCCAAGACATTGGTTGTGACGGGTGGTATGGTGTGGAGGGTTGCTCGATTCAAAACCCCTACAACCTGAACGCTGACAAGAGTGTTGCTGGCTTCGGTCTCACTAATGTCCTGACGGTGAGCTCGGTTTACCAACTGCCTTTCGGCACAGGCAAGAAGTTCCAGACCGGCAATCGCGCTTTGGACAAAATCGTGGGCGACTGGCAGTTGAACGGGATTGCTACTTTCACCTCAGGACAACCGTTTGACATCGGGGTTAGCGGCGATATCGCCAACACCGGCATGGCCGGATGCTGCAGTTACGGCTACGAACGCCTTAATCTGGTGGGCAATCCTACAGTATCCAATGCCACTCCATCGGAGTGGTTCAACAAAGCTGCGTTTGCCGTGCCAGCTCCATACACTTTTGGGAATCTAGGCCGCAACGCGCTCAGGGCGGATGCTTTCACGAACCTGGACCTTTCTCTGTTCCGCATGTTTCCGTTCACCGAGACCAAACAACTGGAGTTCCGATTCGAGGCGTTTAACGTGACCAATACTCCCACTTGGGGTGTTCCAGACCAAACTTTGGGCGATCCTACATTTGGACAGGTCCTGAACACGCGGAGCATCGCGCGTGAGCTTCAAATAGCTTTGAAATTCTACTTCTGATCCCGTTTTTCACCTCAAGAATGAGCGGTTGCTGAAAGTTCTCGGGTCGCTACTCATAACTGAAAGAAACATCAGGGGATACTTCTGGCGAGAGTCGAATGAAGCGTAGAGACTTCCTTTGGAAAGGTTCAGGGCTATTAGGCCTGGCAGCAAGTGGACAAGGGTTTGGACGGATACCCCGGAAAGATGTACCCGCGACGGGCGGATATGAAAAAATCACCAACCATGTTGATGTATTTAAGGAAGTAGTAAATGTCGGATTGATTCACAGACATGGGAAGGTCTTACTGATTGATTCGGGGGAAGGGGCAGTCTTACAGGAAGCTCAAAATCCAGGGTTTGGGGCGATCGAAGGGGTCTTATACACCCATTATCATCGGGACCAGTGTTCCGGGGCGTCCCTCCTGCAAAATGCCGGTGCAAAGATAGTCGCCCCCTCTGCGGAGACCAACTTCTTTCGAGATGCTACCCAATTCTGGCTCGAAGCCGACAACATCCTTGACCACCGCTATAATTTCCGGCCTGAGCTAATGGTGCTCCGGGAGTCAGTTGTCCCTGACCAAGGGATCAAGCCCGGTGAGGTCTTCAACTGGCAGGGAATTGGAGTCCATGCAATTGCAACTCCTGGCCATACTGACGGAAGTCTAACTTACATCTTTGAAATTGACGGCAAAACAATAGCATTCACCGGGGATCTGATATATGGCCCTGGCCAGATCCTGGAGTTTTACAGCTTGCAAAAGCGATTCCAGGGGATGGGTGGGGGATATTGGGGCTTTGGGGGAACGGTCAATGAGCTTCTAAAGAGCCTAGAGACGGTCTTATCTTACAAGCCCTCGGTGATTGTTCCTTCTCATGGGACCGTTATCACAGATCCCCAGAGTGCTGTCGAACTGCTAAAGAGCAGGATTGACGGCGCCATGAAGAACTATTTCACACTTTCCGCATGGCGAATATATCAGCATAACGGGAATCCTATTTTTAAGGCTGACGCACCCCCGCCATTCGATGTGCCGATGTTGAAGCTGCTCCCGCCGGTCGCACTGCCCACATGGATGCACCGAAGCGTCGAGACATCCTCCTATATCGTAGCCGAAGACAAGTCGATCTTCTTGTTTGATTGTGGTTTTCCTCCTATCGCCGGGGCATTGGACAAATTGGTCAAGTCCGGAGAAATCTCCAGAGTAGACGGGATCTGGATTAGCCACTACCACGATGACCACGTGGTCTCAGTAAATGAGATTCGGCGGAAATATGGCGCAAGGGTATACGTACAAAAAGAAATACAAGACATCCTGGAAAACCCAACTGCTTATTGCATGCCTTGTTTGTTTCCGGAGAGCATTCATGTCGACCACGCACTTTCAGAGGGAGAAGTCATAAATTGGAAGGGTTATAAGCTGACGGGATATTACTTCCCGGGACAGACCCTGTTCCACGATGGACTTCTCATCGACCACGAGGGCACAAGGGTTTTCATGAGCGGCGACTCATTCGCCAATTGGGGCATCGATGATTATTGCTCCTACAACCGGAACTTCATCGGCAAGGATGGCGAGAAGGCCGGGTATGGACGGTGTTTAAAACTGCTTCAGGAACTCAAGCCTGATTTGCTTGTCGCAGCTCACTGGGGACCTGAGCCGCTCTCGGGAGATTATCTCCAAAGAACTGTTGCCATTTTGCGCGAACGCGAGAAACTGTTTTCAGACCTTTTTCCATGGGAAGACCCCAACTTTGGCTTAGATCCGCATTGGATCCGCGCGTACCCTTTCCGTCAGAGCGTCCTGCCGGGGCAAAGAGTCTCGCTTGAGGCACGCGTGTTCAATCACTCTGATAGTTCGTATAAAGCAGTGGCAGAATTGCGGGTACCCAAGGGTTGGCGTGTTGAAAAGCTTGGCTCAATCACGATTCAGCCGCACAGCGAAGGCAGGATCCCCCTGGCTGCATTAAGTCCCGCCCATCCATTACTCCGCCGCGAAGTGCTTGGTGTTGCTGTTCGCTTTGGTGATCGCAATCTGGGGGAATTCGCGGTGGCCATAGTTGACTACCTTCAATGAGGCCCGGGACCAACGACAGTTCGCTCATGATTTGCATTTTGCAGTGTCATTAATCAAAGAGCCTATGCCTTCTGCAAGGGCAGCGGGACCCAACCGCGCCGCGCAGCCGTAAGTAGGCGTTAACAATGGTTACAGAATACAGCAGCAGTTCTCAGACTATGTGCTCCACAAACTTCCGGCTGCAGTATTCACCTAATGGTGGCCTTCAATTCTATGCTATCCGCTTGGAATCCGAGATGATTCTTTCCGACCTCGGATGGCGGCTATGGAGGTGATCTCAATGGGGCACACAAAGAAAGAAGATGGGTTCACAAGAAGGGAATTCATGAAAGTTGTCGGTGCCACTCCTGGGATAATTTCCTTGCCTTATTTGGCACATGCCCAATCAGATGCCTCGCAACACGTCACGGAGTCAAGTGGAAACGAGCGTGCAGTCAAGCAGCTTGGATTTCGACATATTCACTTGGACTTTCACACGTCTCATGCAATTCCGGATGTGGGAAAGGACTTTAACGCTTCTGACTTCGCGTCCACGCTGGCCGCATCGTCGGTCAACTCCATTACGATATTTGCGAAATGCCACCATGGGATGTCCTACTACCCAACAAAGGTCGGGACGATGCATCCCCACCTCACAATCGATCTGCTGGGTCAAATGATAGAAGCGTGTCACAAGCAGAATATCTTAACATTTGCGTACATCAGCACGATGTACGATCAATTGATCTGGAGAGAGCATGGGGACTGGAGAGTCCTCGACGAAAATGGTAACGAGCGCGGGCACCGGGGTGCAATGGGGCCGACGAAGGCCGAACTGGGGACGGTCTGCGTTAATACCCCTTATCTAGATTATCTGGCAGCTCAAGCGGACGAGGTGACACAACGCTACGATGTTGACGGCATATTTTACGACAACTATTTGTATCCCGATGGCGGTTGCTCCTGCTCGTACTGTATGCGTGAGCGAGAACGGTTAGGATTGGATTCAACGAAAGAGCAGGTACGGACAGATCACTCTCAAAAGGTGCTGGCACAAGGGATGCAGAGACTTTCCTCTGTTGCGAGGAAAAACAGGCCAACCGGCAGCATCTTCTTCAATGGGCCCATTACTTTCCGCCGTGTGAACTATGTTAGAAGCGATTCCAAATATAGTACGCATGTGGAGATTGAATCACTTCCCGGTGGTCCTTGGGGTTACGGTTTCTTCGAAGTGGCTGTTCGATACTTGAGAAACCTAGGCTTAGAAACATCCGGGATGACGGGATGTTTCCACCGAAGCTGGGGAGATTTTGGATCCATTCGTAATCAAGCTGCGCTTGATTACGAATGCTTTCGGATGCTTGCTCAAGCGACAAAATGTGCGATTGGAGATCATCTGCATCCGTATGGCAAGCTGAATCGCGCGGTGTATGAACGAATTGAAAACACCTATCGAAGTGTGGCAGAAAAAGAGCCATGGTGCTCGAACGCACAGGCCGTGACTGAAATAGGGGTATTGACTACCGCTAACTTCGTCTCCCTCCACGAGTTGACTGTATCGTCAGACTTGGGAGCCACGAATCTTCTTGAGGAATTGCATCAGCAATTCGATATTCTAGACAAGGATTCTGATTTTACTCCTTACAAACTGCTCATCCTGCCAGATCGTCATCGGCTGGATGGCGCCCTTCTGGAAAAAGTGAAGAGCTACCTGGCTGGAGGAGGAAAAATCCTTCTAAGTAATGAATCTGGACTGAACGCAGATGCAAGCACTTTTGCCCTCCCTGAACTCGGTTTGGATTACGAGGGACCGTGGCCTCATAAAGATCAATATGTAGAAATCGTCGACCAAGCAATGCGCCCGGCTTTTCCTGAAATGGTCGAAGTCTTCTACACCACGGGGCAGGCTGTTAAAACGCGTCCTGGGACGAGCGTCTTAGGTCGTATCTGGAAGGCGTTCTTTGACAAGAACTACGAACATTTTCAAGTAGAACAAACGCCGTTTTCTAAGCCCACTGACTACGCTGGCGTGACTCAGCACGACAATGCCATTTACATCGCTGCCCCGATTTTTCAGATGTATGCCGAGTACGCCTATCTTTTCTATCAACAACTGGTCGGGAATTGTATCGAAAGGCTGTTGCCAAGCCCGCTCATAAGAGCACAGGCCCCTTCCACTGCGCAAATTACGTTGACGAAACAACCTGGGCGCTGGGTTGTTCATGTCCTCAACTACATCCCTCAAAGGCGTGCTCCAAATCTCGACATAGTGCAAGAGGCATCTCCCTTGACTGACGTGAAATTGTCGGTCCGCATAGAGCCGGAGCCTCGGCAGGTATACCTTGCGCCGCAGCGTCGTGGTGTGAAATTCGCTTATGAATCGGGTTATGTGCACTTCACAGTACCTCTGGTGGATGGGCACCAAATGATCGCAGTGGAAGTGTGACCTCAGGAGGGCGGGAATGATGGAATCTCGATGGAACGGTCTCAAGGTTGGAAATCTTCTGGCTGTCACGGCAATGGTTGCATGGTGGGTCCTTTCTGGCCAACGGCGGGTATCAGGTCAAACAGCGAACACAACTGGTGAGGAGCAAATCAGACAACAGCAGTTCGATGCTATCGCCTTTCGAGCTTTACCGGTGGAGCAGCCTTATGCATTTGCGAAGTTCCTTGCGCAGGGAAAGGACTCGGAACTGGGGTACCGCGACAATAAGGCAGTGCCGGCTTCGGGTGAGTTCGAGATCCCTCTGGATGGATGGAGCCTGCTGATCAATGCGGACGCCGGAACTCCATTAAGAGAGGCCGCCAGGAGCCTACAGCTTTTCCTTAGAAACAACATGAATGTTCATCTAGGCATTAAGGAGGGGACAAGCGGCCCGAGCTTTCGAGGCCTTAGTAGAACAATTGTAGCCGGGAGCCGATCCCAGGTTTCGGGTTGCAGTACCGATTTGGATGGCCCCAAAGACTATCAGATTGCTGTCAAGCCCGAATTGATTGTGGTGTGTGGGTACGACGAGGCAGGAGCCATGTACGGATTGTACAACTTGGAAGAGCGATTTAGCCTTCGAGACGCGCCTTTCCTGCCGCGGGGCTTGAACACGGTTCGGCACAGCCTTTATACGGCTCGGATGACGCTTTCCGGACTTGGATGGATGGAGTGGCCCGATAATTACCTAGCCATGCTGGCGCGGTACGGTTTTGATTCGATCTATGCGGCCCCCTACGCAAATCCTGATGGAACTGTTGCGCCTGGAACCTATAGCGAAATGCGCCGGGTCGATCCGACCGCAATTCATGATCTGATCAAGAGAGCGGGGAGGTACGGGATTAAGCTTTATTGCCCGATTCTCTATGACTACACGGGGACACCAGAAAGCGCTGCTGGGTTGAGGAAACTCGTGCGCCATATTGTTCGCACATTCCCCGAAATCCGGGGCTACGTCCTTCTGACGGAGGGTTTCTACGCTGGTGAACCAACCTGGGACAGCATGAATAGTGCTCAATGGATTCGCAAATGGGCTGACGGGGTCAAAATAGTAACGGACGAGAGTCACGCCATAAACCCCTCAATCGAGGTACTTCCCTGGGATTATGGTATCAAATTCAGTCCTGATTCGGTGGACCTCAAGAAATACGTTATTGATCAACTGCCGAAAAACTCGATTCCACTTGTGACCTTTGAAAACGGAAAGAGCTTTAAATTCGACGGTGAGGAGGGATCACTGAAGGACTATGCGATTAGCCAAATCGGCCCTTCTGAGGTTGCCCAAGCGCAAATAGCCGATGCGCACCACCGAGGAATGCCGGAAGTCTATGCAAAAGCAGACACTTGGGCGAGTTGGCAATTCGGAACATTCCCGTATCTTCCATTTCCATATCAATGGTATGCACGCTACAAGGCGCTTGAGAAGTATAAAATTGCCGGCGTTATGGAAAGCTGGACGTACGGGTTTAAGCCGAACTTTATTGCCGAACTTCGCAACTGGTATAGCTGGAGCGGTGCCCCCCCACTTTCATCTCTCCTGCGTGCAATTGCACGGCGTGACTTCGGTCCCGGCTCAGAGGATCTTGTGCTAGACGCCTGGAAGCACTTTAGCCATGCTATTCAACTTGACCCGGACACGGGCCCCACTGTGGGTGGAAATAACGCCGTCGCGGATCCGTTTTTCTTTGAGGAGCCACAGGCCGGGACTTTCACATTACGCCACTCGTTCTGGGACCAGAAGACGTGGTCTGAAAACTCCTTTGTGAATCCGTACTGGCCCTTTGTTTTTCGCGGGTACATGGATGGCTATGTCTTGTATCCGGATTTCACGAATCACGAAAATGTGGCTGCAGAATACGCCAAACCTTTGAGCCTGCCCGTTTTCAGAAAATATCTGCTACTTGCGGCTGACGAAATGAGGAGAGGGCTCGAAAGTTATCGCCAGGCCGCAATGGCCGCTCCACCCTCGAAGAAGGAGCATGCGCTCAAGATGGTCCTAGTGGCCGAGCAGATCGAACGCATGTTGCGTAGCAATGCGGCGATGCTGGAATTTGAAAATTTGAGGTTTGAGCTTTCCAACGAACATGACCCAGCTTCGAGCCGCGGGACACTAAACCGCATGGTAGCAATACTTCAGGATGAAATCCCTAGGACTGAGGGAGCCTTGCAGACGGCGGAGCGCGATTCTCGCCTGGGCTATGAGTGGGAGGAAGATTATCTCTACTCGCCCTATACCATCAAAAAGAAATTGGAAGTCCTGCACGAAGAATTGACAATTCAAATTCCGGATTACCGAAAGCGACATGGTATGTAATGCTTGGGTGCGCCTTTTTGCTTATCCACACTCCTGTTTTGGCCCGGTGGCTTCTTGGCATCCGGTTTGGACCATTCGTTTCAAGATAGAAATCGGGGGCATTAGTGGCATATGGTGGACCGCAGAACATTTATTGAGAAGACTGCCTTTTATAGCCTCCTGATGTCTTCGTGCTGGGCGCGGGGTTTGCCGGCGCGGGACTGGACGAACCGCGCCGCTGTTGGATCGCCCGCTCCGATTCCAGAACCGCATTTCCCTGGCCGATTACATGAATTTGTTTGGAGGAATTGGGAACTAGCGAATACGGTACACATGGCTGATGTCATCAAGACGAGTCCGGAAAAGGTCTTGAATGTTGGCATCTCGATGGGCCTGCCGAAAAAGCAAGAGCTAAGCAGCGATCAATTGCGAAGAATCTACATCACCGTCATCCGGCAGAATTGGCATCTCCTTCCCGACGAGCAACTGATCGAGCTTCTAGGGTGGAGCCGCGAGCAGTATGAGTATCACTTGAAGGAGGATGACTTCCTCTGGACCAAGTTGGGATCGCTTAAGCCCCGCTGCGAAAGACTCATTTACCGCCCCCCGTCAAAATTGGAAAACCGCCGCGCGGCTGAGATCAAAGCGCTAATCAGCCGGGCTTTTGGTGATGAATTGCATCGGCCGGGGGAAGCGCCGTTCGAGTTCATCCGTGAACTCAGCACGATAGCAAAGCCAGCCCGTCATGAGATCCTCCAGACTCCTTCAAAGAGCGAAGTTGATTTAAGAGTCGGTTGGACGTTGGCGGCATCGACGAATAATTCGCAGCCTCTTTCCCATCTAGTCGAAAGTTTTGGAAATTATGTTAGATCGACGTTTGGCTGCGAGCTGAAATCCAGTGGGCACCTTGCGGCCAAATCGAAAACCCTGCGATTTTCACTTGACACATCCCTCTTCCCTTCAAAAGGTGGTTTTCTTATCTGTGTGGAGCCGCAAACGATTCACGTCACAGCAAGCGATGAGGACAGCCTCCGGAATTCCGTCTACGAGCTTGAAAACTTAATGGAAGAGCGCCAGGCCCCCTATATACCCGTGGGTGAGATCCGGCGAACCACGCGTTTTAACCCCAGATACGTGTATTCCTACTTCGCTCTTTATGGAGATCCATTACTCGAAGAAGATATCGATTCCTTCCCCGATGGGCTCCTGGAAAGGCTGACTCGCGGCGGTGTTAATGGAGTGTGGTTACAAGGCGTCTTACGCAACCTTGCGCCTTCCAGCATTTTTCCTGAATTCGGCGAAAGCTGGGAAACCCGATTGCGGAATCTCAACAAGCTAATTCAGCGCGCCAGTCGTCATGGTGTGAAGGTGTACCTGTACATCAATGAGCCACGATCGATGCCCGCTGAATTCTTCCGTCACCACCCAGGAGTCAAGGGGACGCATGATCCGGATAATGATCGGTTTTTCGCAATGTGTACGAGTACCGAGGACGTGCGCCAGTGGCTTGCTGATAGTATGGCACATCTGTTCCTGCACGCCCCAGGTCTTGGTGGAATCTTCTGTATCACCGCCTCCGAGAATCTGACCAACTGTTATTCCCACGGACATCCAGATTTTTGCCCGCGTTGCTCAAAGCGCGCCGGCTCCGACGTTATTGCGGAAGTCATCGAAACTCTCCGCAGCGGAGTGCGCCGCAGTAGCGCTCGCGCAGATGTCATTGCCTGGGATTGGGGATGGGGAAAAGATTGGGTCTTGAATGGCGCGGAGATTGGAGGGGTTATCTCAAAGCTTTCCAAAGATGTTGTCTTGCTGAGCGTCAGCGAGTGGGGAAAGGCTATCGACCGCGGAGGCTTTCAGACCAAGGTCGGCGAATATTCAATTTCCGTTGTTGGTCCGGGGGCCAGAGCAGAAGAAACCTGGCGGCTGGCCCAAGAGAGTCATAAAGCTGCTTTTGCTAAGGTGCAGTGGGACAACTCATGGGAAATCTCCGCGGTTCCTTACATTCCTGTTCCTTACCTCATCCTGGAGCACTGTGAAAATCTGGTGAAGGCTGGCGTTCAAGGGCTTATGGTGTCTTGGACTCTCGGTGGGTACCCCTCGCCGAATTTCGAAACCGCTAAGGAGTTTTACTTTACATCACCCTCGAGCCCTCAGACGGCTCTCCGACGGACCGCAAGCCGCCGGTACGGAGCTCCGGCGGTTGATGATGTGCTTGAAGCATGGAAAACATTCAGCCAAGCTTTCTCTGAGTATCCGATGGATGGCGGAGGGCTCGTTTATCACATTCCCACCCAGCACGGACCAGCGAATCTTTTGCGCCTCCATCCTACTGGATATAAATCCAGCATGATCCTTTTTCCTTACGACGACTATACCTCATGGGTAGGGCCTTATCCGGTCGAAGTGGTTGGAAGCCAGTTCGCAAAGATGGCGCGCGAATGGAGGCCGGGTTTAGATAGCTTTCGCAAAGCGGTTGCAAAGGTTCCTCCCGAAAAGCAGAAAATCGCGCACCAGGATTTAGGAATAGCTGAGACTTGTTACCTACACTTTCAAAGTGTGGCCAATCAGATTCATTTTTATCGATTGCGCGACCAGTGGCTATCTGCAAGAGAGAGACTCGCTCGCGCCCGGCTTGCGAAGACCATGGTGGGAATCGCCGAGCAGGAAATGGAGCTGGCAAAACGCCAATACGCGATCGCGAAGCGCGACTCAGCGATTGCGTTTGAGGCCTCGAATCATTATTACTATCGCCCGATTGGTCTGGTGGAAAAGGTTTTGAATTGCCAGTATGTGATCGATCAGCTTTATCGATTACCTGAACAGTTCCGAGATTGAAGGCACTTCTAAAAAGTCACCAGGCGAAGGAACGGAGTCGTGATTATGGAAGAAATTCGGATAGGCATGATCGGTTGCGGGCTTTTCGGCGAAAGTCATTTGTGGGCTTACCAAGCTGTCCCGGGGGCAAAGGTAACTGCAGTTTATGATCCTGCACCCGAGAGAGCCGGAAAGTTAGCCGAAACTTTCCACATCCCCCACGTCTGTTCCACTCTCGAAGCTCTCTGCCAACTGAACTTTGTCGATGCCGTTGACGTGGTTTCACCGGAAGAACTCCATTTGGACCCAGTCCTTGCTTCCATTTATGCCGGCAAGGAGGTTTTCGTCGAAAAGCCACTGGCCACCGACCTAGATCATTGTTCCCGAATGATCCAGGCAGCCGCCGATGCTGGGCGGATTCTGATGGTGGGACACATCTTAAGGTTTGAAACGAAGTGTGTGCTCCTAAAGCAGGAAGTCGAGTCTGGGCGCATGGGAAAGATTGTCTCGATGCATGCGCGTCGCAACCGGCCCAGTTCTCTTCTCGCCCGCTACGGTCGAACCCATCCTGTGTTAGAGAATTCCATTCATGATATCGACCTGATGCTTTGGTATGTGGGCGAGCGCGTCCGCCGCGTCCGAGGGTTCGGGCGCAAAGCAACGGGGCGCAAGCACCACGATACGTTTTGGGGAGTGTTGGAATTTGAAGGTGGCAGTTTGGGTATCGTGGAGACCATCTGGCTTCTCCCCCAGAAGGCAGGAGTCTTGCTGGATGACGCGTTTCAACTGGTCGGAGACCGCAGCGTGGGAAATATCAGCCTTTATCCGGGGACGTTAAGTTTCTGGCGCGACGATGGCTTTGAGATTCCTGATAGCGGATATGAACCGCGCATCCGGGGAGCCGCGATCGGAGCCTTGCGCGATGAACTCATGTACTTCTGCGAGTGCGTGCGAAACCATCGCCAGCCTGAAATAATCACGCCACGTGAAGCCAAGAATGCGGTGCGAGTCGCCTTGGCGCTGGTCGAGTCAGGAAACCGTCAGTGTGACATCGAAATCAACGACTGAGACTAAGAGATGCGCCTGAGCGAGAGAGTGTACTTGATTGGCGGTGGGGCTTTGGGCTTTGGAATCTCCCACGAACTCGATTGTCATGTTTACCTGATCGATGGCGGCCAGGAAATGGCGCTGATTGATTGCGGCGCCGGCGTCACGATCGAGCCGATTATCCAGAACATTCAGCGCGACAGCTTGGATCTGGGTCGCCTCAAGTATCTACTTCTCACACATGCTCATGCCGACCATTCAGGCAGCGCTTTCGAGTGGCACAAGCGATTCGGCGTCGCGGTTGCCGCTTCAAAGGAAGCCGCCGAGTATGTCCGAAAGGGTGACGAGGAAAGAATCAGCCTGGCCGTTGCGAAGCGCGGAGGGTTTTATCCGGAGAATTACATCTTCCATCCCTGCCCGGTCGAGCGCGTTTTGGCGGAGGGCGATTTTTTCAGGGTCGGCGATCTTGAGCTGAAGATTATCGAAACCCCCGGCCACTGTTCAGGAATGCTTTCCTTCGTTTTGAAGGAACAGGACCAACATCTGTTATTCGACGGCGACACGGTTTTCCATGATGGGAAGTTATTGATCACGAATGTTTGGGATTGCGACCTTCAGGAATACGTGAGCAGCATCCGGAAATTAGTGGCCCTGGAGGTTGATGCCCTGTTGCCGGGTCACTTGACGATCTCGCTAAGCCAAGGAGCCCGCCACATTCAGAAAGCATGGGACACCCTGCAACGTCTTGTGGTACCACCCAATATCATCTAATGGCCTACTCGAATCTCATCCATACCCTTGCGAATTTGATTCGGATCGGCAGCGTCAATCCGGCCTACGACCCCCAAAGCTCAGAATCGGAGATTCAAAAATGGATTTTCAACTTCTTCCGCGACCATGGAATCGCGACTTGGGAACAGGAGGGTCTGGAGGGGCGCCCGAACGTCATTGCCAGGCTCCAGGGCAGGAATTCTGCCCGCCGCATTGTGTTTGAAGCTCACTGCGATACCGCGGGCGTTGAGGGAATGAGCATTCTGCCATTTGATCCCCAAATCAGCAACAGACGAATTTATGGTCGGGGAGCATGCGATACGAAAGCCGGATTAGCGGCGATGATGCATGCCATCGTAGACTTAAAACAGGCAAATACGCACCCTCCCTGTGAGTTGTGGGTGGCTTCGACCATTGATGAGGAGCATTCTTATCGCGGCGTCCTGAAGCTTTCCGAGGATCTGCTGGCGGCGGGTGCTGTAGTTTCGGAGCCTACCGAAATGAAGATGGCCATCGCCAGCAAGGGCTGCCTTCGCTGGCGCATCACCGTCAAAGGGAAGGCTGCCCACAGCTCGAAGCCGTGTCTGGGAACGAACGCCATTGAACACATGGCTCGAGTGGTTTGCTTTCTCGACGATCACAACCGGCAACTCCAAGGGTCTCGCCACCCACTGGTGGGCTGCCCCACGCTCAATGTCGGTTTGATTCAAGGAGGAACACAGGTGAACGTCGTTCCGGATACTTGCTGGATCGAGCTCGATCGCCGCCTGATTCCCGGTGAAGACCCTAAGCAGGTGTTGCTCGCTTATCGGGAGCTTCTTAGTGGCCTTAGGGCTTCCAACCCGGATTTGGAATGGTTTATGGAGCCTCCCATGCTTCAAGATCAGCCTATGGAAACCCCTTTGGATTCCGCCATTGTTTTGTGCGCCAGACAGGTATTAAAACGAGCAGGACTGGATGATTCCCCGGGGGGCGTTCCCTTTGGAAGTGACGCCAGTAAATTCGCCCGAGCGGGAATCCCCAGCATCATCCTGGGGCCAGGCAGCATCGAACAGGCCCATACGGCGGATGAATATGTAGAACTCGAAGAGGTAGAAAAGGCTTTCGTCGTCTATCGAAACTTGATGAAATCCTTCGAGTAAAAGGCGTCATGTACAAGAATCTTTTCCCGCGAGCCGCAGAAGTAACCTATCTCGATACTGCCGCAGAGGGGTTGCCACTTCCGCAGGTTGACCAATCCTTTTCCGGATATTATCGCGCTAAAAGCCAAGGGACGTCTGGACGCAAGGATCTTCACGCCGTTGAGGCAGGGGCCCTGTGCCTCGTCGCCCGCCTGCTGGGAACAGAACCTGCCAATGTGGCTTTTCTTGCCAGTACATCAGATGCCTTGAGCCTTCTTGCCCTGTCGATTGACTGGAAGCCCGGAGACCAGGTCCTCATTAGTGATTTGGAGTTTCCTTCCAACGTCCTTCCCTGGCTACGGTTGAAGAAGGTGGGGGTGGATCTTGCCGTGATCCCCAGCAACAGGGGAGGTCTTAGCTGGGAGCAGGTGATTGAGCGCATCACAGCGAAAACTCGCCTAGTCTCACTGAGCTTGGTAAGCTACAAGACCGGCGCCTATTTGCCTGGCATTCAAAAGATCAGTATCGCAGCAAAAAAGGTTGGAGCGATCGTATGCGTTGATGCGACACAAGCGCTAGGCCGCTGTCCTGTTCCACTGAATGGCGTGGACTATCTGGTGTCGAGCAGTTTCAAATGGCTTCTCGGACCTCACGGACTTGGCATTGTTTATATCGCTCCGGAGTTTCAGAAGCAATTTCGGCCTGCGGGCGTCGGTTGGTATTCTGTCAAAGATCTTTTTTCAAGGAAACGTTTTGAAAGCTATAAGTTGAAAGATGGGGCTGCTTGCCTCCCGATCGGAATGCCCAATTTCCCGTCCATGTATGCTCTCCGTCCGGGAATTGAATTCCTGCTCGAGGTCGGGGTTAATCGAATTCACAAGGAGTTACGTCCCACCGTCGAACTGTTGCGGGAGGGGCTTTTTAATCTCGGAGTTGACTTGTTAACGCCGGAGGGTGCGGAGTTTTCATCGGGCATTGTCTCCTTTGCGCACCCCAGGGCGGAAGAGTTAGGCGCTGCACTTGAGCGTGATGGGATCATTGTGTGGGCCGGTGACGGACGTGTTCGAGCGTCTGTCCATCTTTACAACGAAATGTCGGACGTTGATCGTTACCTCGAGGCGCTGAAGTCAATCTTGAACCAATAGGATTCCAGGCATGTCGAGTGCCCAATGGATTGGGTTATGGGCTGTACTGTCGGGCGGAGTTTGCCAGGGGAGTTTCATGCTTCCCATGAAGTGGACCAAGCAGTGGAGTTGGGAAAACATCTGGCTCGTCTTTGCTTTGTGGGCTTACCTTCTCTCCCCGTGGCTCATCGTTTTTGCTTCGATCCCCCATCCATTTCGGGTCTTGGCAGTTACCAGCGCCGGACCGCTGCTTGCGGTAGCCGTGTTTGGAATCGGTTGGGGACTGAGCGCCGTGACATTCGGGCTTGGGGTCGCAGCAGTTGGAATGTCTCTAGGATTCGCGGTGATCGCAGGCTTAGGGGCCGTGGTAGGAACGGTTATCCCCCTGATCTTTCTTCCATCCCACGGCTTCTCTGCATGGCGGATCGTGGTAACCAGTGGCTCCTTGATTTTGATGTTGACAGGGGTTGCGGTGTGCTCATTCGCCGGAAAGTGGAAAGAGGAAAGGCCAGAACCCGGCGCCACCCTTCCCTATAAAAAGGGGCTTCTCGTCTGTGTAATTTCGGGAATCCTGTCGTCAAGTGGCAATTTGGGCTTTGTTTCCGGTGGGGAAATTATTCGAAAAGCTCAGGCCTTAGGTGTTTCTGCTTACCTGGCACCGAACCTTGTTTGGGCCTGCCTGTGCGCATTTATGTTTTTATTTAACGCTGGCTATTCGGTTTTGCTGCTGCGACGCAATCATAGTGCTTCCAAGTTCGTCAAGAAGGGTACAGGCCGGTACTTCCTATTTGGCACCCTGATGGGCATCCTCTGGATGGGCGGTTTCTTCCTCTATGGAGCTGGGGCAGGGCAGTTGGGAGAATTAGGGCCGTCTTTAGGGTGGGGCATTCTGATGAGTATGATCGTTCTGACTGCGAATCTCCTGGGGATTCTGAGTGGCGAATGGCACGGCGCGCCGGTATTAGCCAAGTATCGTCTTAGTCAGGGCCTTTTTCTTCTGTTGCTCGCGATAGCCGGGTTGGCCTACTCCAACAATTTGAGATGAGAGATCAGGGCCACGGTAGCAATACTGTATTGTTCTGCCTCAGTTGGAAATGGAGAGTCCTAACCCTAAGATAGCGACAACGGAGCGGACTCATGAGCATCTACGAACGCAAGAACTTCACCCCCATGGAGAATGTGACGATTCTGCGTTGGCACTTCATTGAAAAGGCTCCGGATTCGAACCTTTGCGAGGAATACTACTTTCACACCAGCCTGCTAGTAATACTACGTTAAGTAGTTACGCCGTGTTTTCAAATCGCGTATCGCACCAGGGGCACCGGCCCGCGAGCCTAATCGAAATGACTTGCAGCCGCTTCCTCACCATCGGCAAGGTCACACCAGAAGTTTTTTAGCTGCTTCCGGGTTTAGAGTGGGCGACCACCATAGGTTGCGGTCAGGCTTCCCGTTCATCATGATGCTTCCAGTCTGGGGTAAAGATCGAGTCCGCCGCAGTGAAAGTAGATCGCGGTCTTGTAGGGCTC
>Ga0307373_10007680_pt1 | contig 16735 bp, 13 predicted proteins | sample OX2MG_FD_202534 | JGI IMG/M metagenome (GOLD analysis project Ga0307373, IMG submission 202534) | Soil microbial communities from Risofladan, Vaasa, Finland - OX-2 | ecosystem: Environmental > Terrestrial > Soil > Coastal area > Acid sulfate soil | place: Finland: Risofladan, Vaasa | collected... | reverse complement strand
ACCGGCTTCAAGGTGACCCTGCGGCAGATGTGGAAGCCCCGGGTCACGGTCAAGTACCCGGAGCAGAAGCGGCCCAAGCCGGTCCGCTTCCACGGCCGCCACGTCCTCAACCGCTACGAGGACGGCATGGAGAAGTGCATCGGCTGCGAGCTCTGCGCCGGCGTCTGCCCGGCCCGCTGCATCCACGTGCGGGGCAAGGACAACTCCCCCGACGCCCCGGTCTCCCCCGGGGAACGCTACGGGTTCGTCTACGAGATCAACTACCTGCGCTGCATCCACTGCGACCTGTGCGTCGAGGCCTGCCCGACCGAGGCCATCACCGAATCCAAGCTCTTCGAGTTCTCCTTCACCAACCGCCAGGACGCCATCTACACCCGCACCGAACTGCTGGTGTCCGAGGACGGCGCCCCCCAGCAGCTGCCCTGGGAGGACTGGCGCCCGGGGGAGGACCGGAACACCTCGGCCTGGATGCGGGCCACCTCCCCCTCGGGGTCGGCCGCCGAAGAGGGCATCGTGCACTGGTCGGGTGAGCGCGGCTACGGCGTGCGTGCTCCCGAGCAGGGCCAGGCGCCGGCTCCCGTGCCCGCCGGCTCCCGCCTGGTTGGGCGGGGCGCCGTGACCGAGCCGGCGGCCGACTCGGGCGCGGCGGTGCCGGCCGTGGCGGGGCCGGAGGGTGAGGCCGACTCGGGGGTCCCGCTGACGCCGGAAGATGGAGCCCTCCAGTGATGGCTTCGCTGTTCCCGCTCCTGTCCGCCCTGCACCCGGTGCTGGCCGTGCCGACCATCGACCGGCTGGTCTTCGCGGTGTGCGCGGTGATCGTGTTGTCCGGCGCCCTCGGGGTGGTGCTGTCGAGCAATCCTGTCTACGCCGCCCTGTCCCTGGTCCTGACCCTGTTCGGGGTAGCCGTTCTCTTCGTGGAGGAGGACGCCCAGTTCCTGGCCGCCGTGCAGGTGGTGGTCTACGCCGGCGCCATAGTCGTGCTCTTCCTGTTCGTGATCATGCTCCTGGGGGTCGACCGTCAGGAGTCGATGCGCTCCGAGCGGCTCCCGGCCCAACGGCCTCTGGCCCTCCTGCTCGGACTGGCCGCCCTGGGCGAACTGCTCGCCCTGTCCCGTCTCACCCACTGGTCGACCGCTCCCCGGGGAGCCAGCGGAGCACCGGCCACCGGTGGTGGGGGGAACACCGCCGCCCTGGCCCGTTCCATCTTCACCACCTACCTGCTTCCCTTCGAGCTCACTTCCCTCCTGCTGATCATTGCCGTTCTGGCCGCCGTGGTGCTGGCCCGCCGGCCGGGCCAGCACCCCATCGAGCCGCCGAGCCTGGTGGAGACGGAAGATCCGAACATGCCCATGATCGGGTCGGACCCCGATGAGGAGATCGAGGGAGTCCGCAACGTGGACGCCGAGTCGGTCGCCTTCGGCGGCGGAAGGGGCCCGCAGTGACCCTGAGCGGTAACTGGTTCCTCGCCCTGGCCGCCGTGCTCTTCAGCATCGGGGCCGTAGGTCTGCTCATCCGGCGCAATGTCCTGGTCATGTTCATGTGCGTCGAGCTCATGCTCAACGCCGTCAACCTGACCTTTGTCACCTTCTCGAAGATGCTGGACGACATCAACGGCCAGTCCCTTGTCTTCTTCGTCCTGGTCGTAGCGGCCGCCGAGGTGGTGGTGGGACTGGGGATCATCGTGTCCATCTTCCGCCGGCGCCCGAACGCCACCGCCGATGACCTGAACATGCTGAAGGGCTGAGGACTTGATCCACGCCGCTCCGGTAATCATCCTGCTGCCCCTGGTCGGGTTCTTCGTGCTGACCTTCGGCGGCCGCCGCCTCGGGGACCCCTCGGCCGGGTGGTTGGGCACCCTGGCCGTGGCGGGGTCCTTCGTGGCCTCGATCGTGACCTTCCTCGGCCTGCACTCGCTGGCGCCCCACGCCCGGTCGGTGGTCCAGACCTATTACACCTGGGTGCCGGTGGGCGGCCTCAAAGTCAACGTCTCCGCCCTGCTCGACCCCCTCTCGCTGGCCATGGTGCTCTTCGTCACCGGGGTGTCTTCGCTGATCCATCTGTACTCGATCAGTTACATGAAGGGTGACCCTCAGTTCAGGAAGTTCTTCGTCTACCTGAACCTGTTCGTCTTCTCCATGATCGTGCTGGTGATGGCCGGCAACTTCCTCTTCACCTTCGTTGGTTGGGAGGGGGTCGGCACCTGCTCCTACCTCCTGATCGGCTTCTGGTTCGACCGGGAGACGGCCGCCACCGCCGCCAAGAAGGCCTTCGTGGTCAACCGCATCGGTGACTTCGGCTTCCTCCTGGCCATGTTCCTGATCTTCGCCCACACCGGCAGCCTCGACTACCACGGGGTCTTCGCCCACCTGGGCTCGGTATCCAAGGGGACGGCCACGGCCATCGCCCTGCTCCTCCTCTTCGGAGCGGTGGGCAAGTCGGCCCAGCTGCCTCTCTACGTCTGGCTGCCCGACGCCATGGAGGGCCCGACTCCGGTCTCCGCCCTCATCCACGCCGCCACCATGGTGACCGCCGGCGTCTATCTAATGGTCCGGGTCAACCCCATCCTGGCCCTGTCCCCCAACAGCCTGACCGTCATCGCCATCCTCGGCGTGGTGACCGCCTTCTACGCCGCCACCGTGGCCTGTGCCCAGAACGACATCAAGCGGGTTCTGGCCTACTCCACCATCTCCCAGCTGGGTTACATGTTCCTCGGCGTCGGCTCGACCGCCTACGGCGCCGCCATCTTCCACATGATCAGCCACGCCTTCTTCAAGGCCCTCCTCTTCCTGGCGGCCGGATCGGTCATCCACGCCATGAACGATGAGCAGAACATGAAGAAGATGGGCGGCCTGCGGAAGTACCTCCCCATCACGTCCACCACCTTCTTCATCGCCTGGCTGTCTATATCCGGCATCCCGCCCTTCAACGGCTTCTGGTCCAAGGACGACATCCTGGGCGCCGCCTATCACAAGAGCCCCGTCCTCTACGTGGTCGGGGCCGCCACGGTCCTTCTCACCGCCTACTACATGACCCGCCAGGTGGTCCTGGTCTTCACCGGCCAGGCCCGCTGGGTGGAGAACCGGCCCGGGGTGGAGGGAGCGCGTGCCGCCTCGGTTTCCTCTGGCCACGCCGCATCGGCCGTGTCAGCCGGCCAGGGCGGGGACGCCGCCGGGGGGCATGGCGGGGATCACGGCGGCCCGCCGCACGAGGGCCCATGGATCATGACCCTGCCCCTGATCGTCCTGGCCGGCGCCTCCGTGCTGGGAGGCCTCATCGACCTGCCCTTCGGGAAGGTGAAGTTCCTGGACACCTGGCTGTCCCCGGTGGCGAGCGGAGCGGGGGACCTGGCCACCGAGTCGGCGTCGCTGCGGATCGCCCTGTTGCTGGTGACCCTGGCCCTGGCCGGGGCCGGGATCCTGATCGGCAGCCGGCTCTGGGGGGCACGAATCGACCGCCCCGCCCTCGAGCCGGAGTTGCTCCAGCGCAGCTACTACGCCGATGACATCTCCTCGGCCGTGCTCACCGGAGGGGGCGGGATGTTCTCCCGGGCTCTGTCGGTGGTGGTGGACAACGGCATCATCGACGGCGCCGTCAACGGAGTCGGGCGCCTGGCCCGCTGGGGCGGGACGGTGGTGCGCCGGGCCCAGACCGGCTACGTGCGCAACTATGCCCTGGGCATAGCCGCCGGCACCGTGCTGATCCTCGGCTTCATGCTGGTGAGGGCCTCGTGAGCTCTGTCCTGGCCGCGGCGTCGGCCATTCCCTTCTCCACCGGGACCGGCGGCTTCGGCTTCCCGGTCCTGCCCGCCATCGTGGTGCTCCCGGCCCTGGCCGCCGCCGCGGTCGCCCTGTTCGTACCGCGCCACCGGCCCGACGTGGCCAAGGTGGTCGGAGCCGTGATCTCCATGGCTGTGGCCGGACTCGCCATCGCCATGGCCGTGCGCTTCCGGACCGGAACCCCGGGCTACCAGTTCGGCGTCGAGCACTCCTGGATCTCGGCCTTCGGGATCCAGTGGAAGCTGGGCGTCGACGGCATATCCGTGTTCCTGGTCACCGTGACGGCAGTGGTGTTCCCGGTGGCCATCATCGGCGCCCCCGTCACCCGGGATCCGAAGTCCTACGTGGGCTGGATGCTTCTCCTGGAAGCCGCCTGCCTGGGCTCCTTTGTGGCCCTGGACGTATTCCTGTTCTTCCTGTTCTTCGAGCTCACCCTGCCGCCGATGTACATGCTCATCGGACGCTGGGGCGGGCCCAAGCGGGCCTACGCCGCTCTCAAGTTCTTCTTGTACACCTTTGCCGGGTCGGCCCTGATGCTGATCTCGCTATTGGTGCTCGCCTATCTCCACGACCGCAGCTACGGGCACCTGACCTTCGACGTCATCGCCCTCACCACCCAGCAGCACCTCTCCACCGACACCGGGATCCTGCTCTTCCTCGGCTTTGCCATCGCCTTCGCCGTCAAGGTGCCCGTCTTCCCCTTCCATACCTGGCTCCCCGATGCCCAGGCCGAGGCCTCCACCGGCGGTTCCATCGTCCTGGCCGCGGTCATGTTCAACCTGGGGACCTACGGTCTGGTCCGCTTCTGTCTGGAGATGTTTCCCCGGGCGGCGGTGGATCTGGCCCCACTCATGCTCACCCTGGGTGCGGTCGGGATCGTCTACGGCTTCCTGGTGGCGGTGGTGCAGACCGACCTCAAGCGGATGATCGCCTACACGTTGGTGGGCGACCTTGGTGTCATCGTGGTCGGCCTGTTCGCCTTCACCCGCCAGGGCCTGTCCGGCGGCGTGTACCAGATGGTCAACCACGGGGTGTCCATGGGGGCGATGTTCCTCCTCATCGGCGTGGTGGTGGACCGTTTCGGTACCGGGGACCTACGCCGGATGGGCGGCCTGCAGTCCAATGCCCCGCTCATGGCCGCTCTGTTCATGGTGGTGACCCTGTCGGTGGTGGGGGTGCCCGGACTCAACGGCTTCATCGGTGAGTTCCTCCTCCTCATCGGGACCTTCGTCACCCATCGCTGGTGGGCCGTGGCCGCCACCGTCGGCGTGATCCTGGCCGCCCTGGTCTTCCTCTGGGCGTACCAGCAGATCTTTCACGGCCAGCCGAAGGACAGGGACCGCCCGGTCATGGCCGACATCGGCCGGCGCGAGCTCCTGGCCGTGGCCCCGCTCGTGGTCCTGATCGTCGTCCTGGGCGTCTATCCCCGTCCCTTCCTGGACCGCATCAATCCCTCCGCCAACCGGATCATCGCCCACGTCAGCGCCCTCACGACTCAGGTCGAGCCGGCCGTGGCCACTGGAGCCCGCCCGTGATCCACACTCTGCTCCTGGCCACCCAGGTTCTCCACGCCCCCCACGTCGACTACGTCGCCATCCTGCCGGAGTTGATCCTGACCGGCGGGGCCCTGCTGCTCATGCTCGGTTCCTCGCTGTCGGCGTCCCGGCCGGCGCCCGGCGCCTGGGCCGGGTTCACGGCCACGGTGGCCGCCGCGTCCATCGGCGCCTCGTGGTACCTCTGGGATCAGGTCAGCCACCATGGACCCCAGGAGACCATCCACAACGCCGTGGCCGTCGACGGGTTCAGCACCCTGTTCCTCATCCTCATCGGGGTGGCTCTATTGCTGGGCAGCCTGGTGGCCGACGGCTACCTGCGCCGGGAGGGCCTGAACGGGCCGGAGTTCTACGTGCTGGCCATGCTCTCGGGGGCTGGGGGCATGTTCATGTCGGTGGCCAACGACCTGATCGTGGTGTTCCTCGGCCTGGAGACCCTGAGCATCGCTCTGTACGTACTGGCCGGTTATCACAGCCGCCGGCGTGAATCGAGCGAAGCTGCCATCAAGTACTTCGTGCTGGGAGCCTTCTCCAGCGCCATATTCCTCTATGGGGTCGCCCTGGTGTACGGAGCCACCGGCTCCACCAACCTGGTCAGCATCGCCACCTACCTCTCGCAAAACGTCATCGTCACCAACGGCATCCTGCTGGCCGGCATAGCCATGCTGATCGTGGGTCTCGGTTTCAAGGTGGCGGCCGTCCCCTTCCACAACTGGAGCCCGGACGTCTACCAGGGCTCACCCACCCCGGTCACCGGTTACATGGCGGCGGTGGCGAAGGCGGCTGGCTTCGCCGGGCTGTTGCGGGTCCTCTTCAGCGCCTTCGGCTCCATGCGCACCGACTGGCAGCCGGTCATCATCGTGCTGGCCGCACTGACCCTGGTGGTCGGCGCCGTCGGCGCCATGGTCCAGACCGACGTCAAGCGGCTGCTGGCCTACTCCTCCATCAACCACGCCGGATTCGTTCTGGTCGGCCTGGCCGCCGCCACCACGGCCGGCATATCCGGCTCGCTCTACTACCTGTTCACCTACACCTTCGTCGTCATCGGCAGCTTCGGTGTGGTCAGTGTGGTCGGCCGTCAGGGGGACGGACACCACCAGCTGGAGGACTACCGGGGCCTCTCCCGGCGCAACCCGTTCCTGGCCGCCGTGTTCTCCCTGCTGTTGCTGGCCCAGTCCGGGGTGCCGTTCACCACCGGGTTCCTGGCCAAGTTCTACGTGATCTCCTCGGCCGTGCAGGCCCGCTCCTATCCGCTGGCCATCCTGTCCATCCTTACGGCCGTGGTCGGCGCCTACTACTACCTCCGCCTCATCTTCATCATGTACTCCTCTCCGGCGGGCGAGGCCGAGGCCGTGGCGGTGGAGCTGATGATCACCGACGTGGCCGTCAGCACCAGCTCGGGCACGACGCTGGTGGAGGACGTCGAGGAGGTGGTGGTCCTGGCCGAGACCGACGCCGGCCCTCCGGAGCTCGAGGTTCCCACCTCCACCGCCCTGGTGCTGACCCTGACCTGCCTCTTCACCGTCGCCTTCGGCCTGGTGCCGGGCACCATCGTCAACTTCGCCCACCAGGCCACCCTGCTCGTCCACTGAGGCTCTAGGCCGGCCGGCGGCTGGCGGCCCGAGGGCGCCCCAGAAGTTCCTGAAATTCCTGCCCTTTTCTGCGCGCACTGTCACTGGTACCCGGTATACTCGAACATACGTTCGTAGACCGAACCGCCCTGACTTGAGGGGCGGTCGGGACGGGGGTGGTGGGGTATGGGGACAGGAGTAGGGCAGGGGAAAGGGCCCGGAGGTGACGAGCCATGGCGCTGACCGCACCCGTCCTGGATGAGGCGCCCCGGTTCGACCAGGATGTCCTGGAGCGGCTCCGGTCGCTTCTGGACGAGTTGAGCGATCTGTCGCCCCAGACCCTCGGTGACGCCGATTCCATTCGTTCGCTCGCCCGTTCCTTCGCCCGCCTGGATGCCGCCTACACCCGGGCCACGGGCTCCTTCGACGCCGAGGGCGACTGGGCCGGGGCTGGCGCCCACGGCGCCGGGTCGTGGCTGGCGGTGGAGGCCCACCTGCCGGTGGCCGATGCCCGCCGGAGGGTGAACCTGGCCCGGCGCCTGCGCGACCTTCCTGTGGCCGAAGCGGCGTGGGTGCGGGGCGACATCAACGCCGCCCACGTCACCCGCCTGGCCGGTGTCCATCGGGAGTCGACGGCTGAGGCCATGGCCAGAGACGAGGCCATCCTGGTCGATAAGGCGATGGAGTTCCGCTACGACCACTTCTCCCGGGTGGTGGCCTACTGGGAGGGCCTGGCCGACCCCGACGGCACCGATGACAAGGCCGAGGCCAAGCGGGCCCGGCGGGACGTGTACCTGACCAAGACCTTCGATGACATGTACCTGGGTCGCATGTGCCTCGACCCGATATCCGGGAGCGTCGTGGCCACCGAACACGAGCGCCTCGAGAAGGTCCTGTTCGAGGCCGATTGGGCCGAGGCCAAGGCCCGCCTCGGCCGGACACCACTGATGGACGAGCTGACTCGTACGGCTGCCCAGCGCAGGGCAGACGCACTGGTGGAGATGGCTATGCGTTCCCGGACGGCGCCCGCCCATGGGATCCGCCCCGCGCCTCTCTTCACGGTGATGGTGGGATACGAAACGATGCACGGCCGGGTCTGCGAGTTGGCCAACGGAACGGTCATGGCCCCCGGGGCCTTGCTGCCCTGGCTGGACCAGGCCTATATCGAACGGGCGGTGTTCAGTCCCAAAGGCCGGGTGGAGGTTTCGGCCCAGGCCCGCCTCTTCGGCGGGGCCACCCTGCGAGCCCTCCGGATCCGGGACCGCCACGGGTGCTCTCACCCGTACTGCTTCGCTCCGGCCTGGCGATGTCAGGCCGACCACATCCAGCCCTATACCGAGGGTGGGCCGACCACCCAGGAGAACGGTCGCATGGCCTGCGGGCGGCACAATCGGGATAGGAGCCAACGCGCCGACGTGGACGGCTGGCGGGATGGGCGATCAGCGCCGGGTGACGCTGAGGACTGGGTCGAGGACGATCCGGATCCACCCCTGCGGGACTGAGGACCTCCCCGGCCGAGCTGGGTGACGCAGTGGAACTGAATCAGTCGAGATTGAGAGCGGTGCCCACGAACCACAGGCGTTTCTGCTCGTACCTCTTCGCGCTCTGGCAGTGGGGACAGACCTGAAACGCCCGCCAGGTGTTCTCTAGTTGGGCCCGCCTGTCCACGAACTGGTTGATCAACTCGACGCCGCCCTGAGTGAACCCGACGCCCGAGGTCGCCGGGCTCCCGCCGGCGTGAGAGTGGGCGTAATAGCGGGGGACCACCCAGCGGTGCCCGCACTCCGTGCAGGTGCGCTCGACCTGTGGGCGAGAGAGCCCCCGGAGGAAGGCGGCCAAGGAGTGGTCTCCGATCAGACCAGGTCCCAGATCAGTTTGGTCTCCTGCCCGTCGTTGAGCAGGTCGGCCGGGGACTTCTTGTCGATGTGGCCGATCAGACCGTTGTAGAGGCCGTAGCCGACCAGCTCCTGGAGCCGGCGGGGAAAGGTCTTCACCAACGACGGCGCCAAGCCGAGCTGCTGGTTCTCCTGCTGGCGGATGTAGCCGGCGCAGTAGTTCATGGCGATCCCGATGCGGCGGTCATCCGTGCGGTTGGCACCGCCGCCGTGCCAGAGGCTGCCGTGCCAGACCAGCACGCTGCCCTTCGACATCTCGGCCGGGATGGTGGGGTAGTCCCCGGTATACGGAGGCAGCCCGGGGTCGAGGTGGGTGCCTGATACCAACCGGGTGGCTCCATTGGCGTCGGTGAAGTCGGTGAGGGCCCACATGGTGTTGCACACCGTCGGCGGGTGCGGGCGGGGAATGGGAAGCAGCTGGTCGTCGGCGTGGAGGGGCTGGGCCGTCTCCCCGGGACCGATGTTGATGGAGGACAGGGATGAGATCAGGCACCCGGCATCAAGGACGGACTCGACTACGGGCAGCACGACCGGGTGGACCGGGACCTCCAGCCAAGGACCGCCGTAGGCGAGGAGGTTGTAGATGCGAAGCGTCTGCGCGCCTTCGAAGGAGTTGGTGGCCGGCTGAGTGTTCAGCTCCCTCTCCAGCCGGGCCAGGTCCTCGCTCAGGCGGTCGACCAGGTCCGCCTCGATGGCCCCCTCGATCACCGTCCAGCCCTGCTCGGCCACCCGGGCGGCATGCCGGGCGACCTCGTCCGTCGACACCTGAGTCGTCATGATCCTCCCTCCGGGCACTCGTCCTGCCCCAATCTTGGGCCTAACCAGGCTGCTCCGTCGACCCTGCGCTCGAGGGGACCAGGAACCGGCCCACCAGCGGCAGCTCCCAGAAGGACTCGGCCCTGGCCATGGCCATGGCGATGGGTAGCAGGTGCTCGGCGGCATCGTAGACGAGGAAGCGGGGCTGCCACCGGGGGTCGAACTTGGCGTTGAACTTCCACAACGACTCGATCTGCATGGAGCCCGACATCCGCTTGAGGGCCCAACGCTCCACCCGCTGGGTGAGGCCTTCTCCCGCCTCCCCGGCCAGCACGGCCCGCATGGTGGCGAAGTTGAGACCGAGGCCGACCATGCCCTGTTCTTTCAGGTGTCGGGCCGTCTCCACCACCACGAAGTCGATGAGCCCGTTGGGATGCTCGCCTTCATCCCGGCGCATGAGGTCGAGGGAGTAGCCGTTGATGCCCGGGGCGGGGACGTACTGGCAGAAGGCGACGGGCTTACCGGACGGATCGGAGGCCACGGCCAGAAGTAGGCCGCGGTCCTGGGCGTCGAAGATGCGTCCCAGGGTCATGGAGAAGCCCCGCTCCACGTCGCCCTGGCGGCTCTGGGTCATGACCGCGGCCACCCCGGCCCGCAGGTCCGGATCCAGGCGGGCGGGGTCGTGGAAGCTGATGGTGTAGCCGTACTTGGCCACCCGGTTGACGGCCTGGCGCAGCCCCTTGTTCTTGCCGCCGCTGAGGTCGAGGACCCGGACGTCGAGCACGGCCTCGTCCCCCACATACATGTCCCTCATGCCGCTGGCCCGGTAGATGGGCAGCCACGACTCCCCGGCGCCGAGGACTCCGAGGCTCCAGCCCTGGCTGTAGGCCAGCCGGCGGAAGGCGTCCCAGGCACTGGAGCGCTCCGACTCCGGGCCGATGGGGTCGGGGGACACCAGGCAGACCCCGCCGTACACGCCGTAGGCGACCAGGGTGTCCCCGAAGAAGAACAGCTCCTTGTCATTCCGCAGGGCGAAATAGTCGAGCGTCCCCAGGCCGAAGCGGCTGATGATGGACCGGGCCCGGGCTACGGCCGGGGCGCGGTGTTCCTGGCGCTGGACGACGGGCCGGAAGGCCAGCCACAGAGCGGCCACGGCAAATCCGAACGTCACCGCCTCCAGCGCCGGGGTCATGAACAGGTCGATGCGATGGGGGAGGGCGACCAGTCGGTCTCCCACCAGCCGGCCCCCAACCGCTTCGATGGCCGGGCCGACTCCGAGGGGATGGGTGTGCCGGCCCAGCTGGAGAGTGAGCTCCAGAGCGCCCACCGCCAGGATGAAGCCGGCCGCGGCCGCCCCGACCAGGGTGGAGCCGATCAGGCGCAGAGAGGCCCGGTCGGCCGAGCCGGCAAAGGAATCCCGGCGCAACAGGAGGTAGCCCAGGATGGCCAGGGTGAAGGCGGCCTCCTCCAGGTCCCCGCCTTTGACCACATTGAGGATCACGGAGGCGGCCAGGACGGCGCAGGCCACGGCCCAGGCCCGGCGCTGACCGCCCCGGACGCCCCGGGCCAGGAAGAGCAGGGCCAGGCCCCCCAGGGAGACGACCGCATCGGCGGCCCGGGATACCGACAGGGGAACGAAGGCGTGGACGTCGTCCAGCCGGGCCCGCAGGGGCGGCGTGACGGCGGAGAGGAAGTCGACCAGGCCCCCGGCCCCCAGAGCCACGGCGGCGATGCGCCGGTGTCTCCTGAGTAGGACCCCGGTGTCGGTCGCCTCCGGCCAGTCCCGACCCCGGGGATAGGACGCCACCACCGCCGCGGCGGTGCGGGCCGGGGGAGCGTGGCGGGCCACCAACCGTTCCACCAGGCTCGCCCCCGGCACGGCGGCGGCCCCGTAGGACAGGTGGACGTGCAGCTCGGCCCCGGCCTCGAGTTCGACCCAGGAGGCCACCACCCGGCCCAGGAACACGGCCGGCAAACCCAGCCAGGCCTGGTGCTCCTCGACCACCTCGGCCACCGCCCCCGTAGCGGCGAAGAACCCCGGTCCCAGCTGGGTCATCTCCGCCCGCAGGGTGTGGCCGATGATGAACCCGGCGTAGCCCTCGGTCACCAGCCGACGCCCCTCGGCGCGGGCTGCCTCGTTCACTTCGGCGGCGGGGGGCGAGAGGGCCTGGCGCCCGAGGCGGGCCCAGCCCCGCCGGGCCAGCCAGGCGGCGGCCAGGCCGACCAGGGCCATGTCGAACAGGGTGGTGATGCCGAGCACCAGGGCCCGGTCGTCCCAGGCGGCGCTGCCGACCAGCTGGGCCGGGTGGCGCAGCAGCCCATAGGTCACCGGGAATTTGATGGCCAGGGCCAGCACGATGGGGACGACCAGCCACCAGGCATGGCGGGCGGCCCCCCGGTAGAGACTGCGCGACACCACGAAACGGAGCAGGGAGGCGGGATCGGCCAGCCGGTCGGCGTCGGTGGCCCAGCGGGAACGGGCCAGGCCGGGCAGCACCTCCTCCAGCATGTGCTGGCCGATCGGGGATTCGGCCGGGTTGGCCGGGTCCCCGACCCGGAAGGACGGATCGAAGCGCTGGCCGGGATCGACCCGCACCCGGCGCCGGCCGGCCCCCGTTTCCACCTCCAACTCCACCACCAGCGCCAGCTCGGCTCCGAGCCGGCGCCGCAGCTGGCCGGCCAGGTCGGCATCCCAGGCCAGGCGGCGGTCACGGTTACCGGGGAGGCAGACCAGGCGACGGCCTTCTTCGCCGGCGAAGCCACCCATCGCCCGCACCAGCTCCCCGTGCCCATCCAAGGTCGCCTCCAGATCGGGAGCCTCGGGTCCGGAGAGGTCGAACAGGTTGCCGGCCACCACCACTGCCCCGGGTCCGTCCCAGGCGTCGAGCACGGTGGCCAGGTGGCGGGTGGCGGCCAGGGCCGGCGCGGCGGGGCCGGGGCGTAGCAGCAGATCGCTCACCACCAGCACCCGTCCTCCCACCGGGATCGGTACCGGGAGCAGGTCGGGCGGATGGTCAGCCGGGGCCGGCACCGGGAGCAGATCGGGCGGCTGGTCAGCCGGCTCGAGGTCCCGGGACGTCATCCTCCCCGGCACCCTATCGGTAGGCTCCGCCGCCGGTAGGCGGCCGCCGGGCCGCTCGGGGCTGCGTCGTCCTCGCCACGGGCGCGCACCCCCGCCGATCGTGGGAGGCAACATGAGCTCAGCCGACGCCGAGGGTCCGAAGGCCATCGAGGACTACTACCTCGAGAACCGGACCTTTCCGCCCCCGGCCGGGTTCACCTCGACGGCGTTGGCGGCGGACCGCTCCCTCCACCAGCGGGCCGAGGAGGACTGGCAGGGGTTCTGGGCCGACCAGGCCCAGGAACTGGACTGGATCCAGCCCTGGTCCGCGGTGCTGGAGTGGGAGCTGCCCTTCGCCAAGTGGTTCGTCGGGGGCAAGCTCAACGTCTCCCACAACTGCCTGGACCGCCACGTCCAGGCCGGCCGAGGCGACCGGGTCGCCTATCACTGGGAAGGCGAACCGGGCGACACCCGCACCATCACCTACGCCGAGCTGCTGGATGAGGTCCAGCGCTTCGCCAACGTCCTCAAGGGCCTGGGGGTTAGGAAGGGCGACCGGGTGGCCATCTACATGCCGATGATCCCCGAGCTGCCGGTGGCCATGCTGGCCTGCGCCCGGATCGGGGCCGCCCATTCGGTGGTCTTCGGGGGCTTCTCCGCCGATGCGCTGTCGGGTCGAATCACCGACGCCGAGGCCAAGGTCCTCATCACCGCCGACGGCGGCTACCGGCGGGGGGCGGTCTCCCCGCTCAAGCCCAATGCCGATGCAGCCGCGGCCGAGTCACCGTCGATCGAATCGGTGGTGGTGGTCCGCCGGACGGGGCAGGACGTGGAAATGGCCGAGGGCCGGGACCACTGGTGGCACGACCTTATGGAAGGTGCCGCCGCCGAGTGCCCGCCGGAGCCCATGGACGCCGAGGACCTCTTGTACCTGCTCTACACCAGCGGCACCACGGCCAAGCCCAAGGGGATCATGCACACCACCGGGGGCTATCTGACCCAGGTCGCCTTCACCCACCGATACGTCTTCGACCTGCACCCCGAGACCGACGTGTACTGGTGCGCGGCCGACATCGGCTGGGTCACCGGCCACAGCTACATCGTCTATGGGCCGCTGGCCAACGGGGCCACCGGGGTCATGTACGAGGGGACCCCCGACCACCCGGACAAGGACCGCTGGTGGGACGTCATCGAGCGCTACGGCGTGACCACCCTCTATTGCGCCCCCACCGCCATCCGCACCTTCATGAAGTGGGGCACCGAGTTCCCCGAGCGCCACGATCTGTCCAGTCTGCGCCTGCTCGGTTCGGTGGGAGAACCCATCAACCCCGAGGCCTGGATCTGGTACTGGCGCCACATCGGGGGCGAGCGCTGCCCGGTGGTCGACACCTGGTGGCAGACCGAGACGGGCGGGATCATGATCTCGCCCCTTCCGGGCCTCACCGTGCTCAAGCCGGGCTCGGCCACCTTCCCGTTACCGGGCATCTCGGCCGAGGTGGTGGACGACTCCGGCACGCCCATCCAGCGGGGCGGGGGCTATCTGACACTGAACCGGCCCTGGCCGGGGATGCTGCGCGGCATCTACGGGGACCCGGAGCGGTACCGGGAGACGTACTGGAGCCGCTTCGAGGGGAGGTACTTCGCCGGGGACGGCGCCAAGCTGGACGAGGACGGCTACCTGTGGCTGCTGGGCCGGGTGGACGACGTCATGAACGTGTCCGGCCACCGCGTCTCCACCACCGAGGTGGAGTCGGCCCTGGTCGACCATCCGTCGGTGGCCGAGTCGGCGGTGGTGGGGGCCAAGGACGAGACCACCGGCCAGGCCATCATCGCCTTCGTCACCCTGCGCTCGGGGCAGGTGGCTTCGGATGAGCACGGCCAGGCCCTGCGCAAGCACGTGGCCGAGCGCATCGGGGCCATCGCCAGGCCCAAGACCATCATCTTCACCGAGGACCTGCCCAAGACCCGCAGCGGAAAGATCATGCGGCGGCTGCTGCAGGATGTGGCCGAGGGCCGGGACCTGGGCGACACCACCACCTTGGCCGACCCGGCCGTGGTGGAGGAGATCCGCAGCCGGGCGGCCAGCGGACCCACCGAGGAGTGATGGGCCTTCCGCCCAACTGGCGGTGGCGCTCCGGGCCGGTCAGCGGCCGCGCCGTGGTCTTCGACATGGACGGGGTCCTGTCCGACGCCGCCAGTCGCCAGCACTACCTGGCTCCGGGCCGGCGGGACTGGGACGGCTTTTTCGAGGCCTGCGGGGAGGACCCCCTCATCGAGGACGTGGCCCAGCTGCTGCACCTGCTCGACCCGGCCCTGGCCATCGTGCTGCTAACCGCCCGGCCGCTGTGGGTCCAGCCCCAGACCCTGGGCTGGCTGGAGCGGTTCTCCCTGCGCTGGGACCTGCTCATCATGCGGGACCGGGGCGACTACTCCTCGGCCCGGGCCTTCAAGCAGTGGACGGTGAGGGAGCTACGCACCCGGGGGATCGAGCCCACCCTGGCCTTCGAGGACGATCAGCGGAACCTGGAGATGTTCCGGGCCGAGGGGATTCCCTCTGTCTACATCCACAGCGGTTACTACGAGTGATTTGCTGCGGCTAACACGGCTGACGCGGCAAGATCTACCGGTATGAGCCGCAACACCATCAAGACCTACGTCCTCCTGGCCGCTCTGGGCGGCCTCATGATCGTGGTAGGCGGGATCATCGGCCGTGGCGCCGGTGCTGCCATCGGCCTGGTCATCGGCGTCGCCTTCACCGGCGGGTCGTACTGGTTCTCGGACAAGATCGCCATCCGGGCCGCCCGGGCTGTGCCGGTCACCGAGGCCCAGATGCCGGAGTACTTCCGGGTGGTTCGGGACCTGACCCAGCGGGCCGGGATCCCCATGCCCCAGCTCTATGTGAGTCCCGACGCCCAGCCCAACGCCTTCGCCACCGGCCGCAACCCCCAGCACGCGGCGGTGGCCGTGACCCAGGGCATCCTGCAGATCTTGGACTGGGACGAGATGCGGGGCGTCCTGGCCCATGAGCTCAGTCACGTGCGCAACCGGGACATCCTCATCGGCTCGGTGGCCGCCACCGTTGCCATGGGCATCACCTTCATCTCCCGCATCGGCTTCTGGTTCGGCGGGGACCGGGAGAGCAACAACCCGGCCGGCATCGTGATCCTGCTGGCCGAGCTGATCCTGGCCCCGATGGCGGCCATGCTCCTGCAGATGGCGCTGACCCGCAGCCGGGAGTACGAAGCCGACCGGTCCGGGGCCCGCCTCATCGGGGACGGGGAGCCGCTGGCCCGAGCCTTGGCCAAGATCGAGACCGGGGTCCGCCGCATCCCCATGCAGGTCCAGCCGGCCGAGGCGTCGATGTTCATCATCAACCCACTGACCGGCCGCCGGCACAGCTACTCCAACCTGTTCATGACCCACCCGCCCACGGCCGAGCGCATCGCCCGCCTCCGCTCAGGCGAGTGGCAGCACGCCCTGTAAGCAGTAGTCCCGGGGACGCAACGACTCTCGATTCACCGACCCGCCCGGGTGCCCGCCGCCAGGAGCTCAGTCCCTGAAGTTCTCGAACTGGAGGGGGATACCGAGGTCCTCCGCCTTGAGGCCGGCTATGACGGCCTGGAGGTCGTCCCGCTTCTTGCCAGTGACCCGGACCTGCTCGCCCTGGGTCTGGGAGGAAACGCCCTTGAGGCCCATGTCCTTGATGAACTTGTTGATCTTGCGGGCGTTGTCCGAGGAGATCCCGGCTGACAGCTTGATGGTCTGGCGGACGGTGCTCTTGGCTGCCTCCTCCACCTGGCCGTGATCCAGCCCCTTCAGGGACACCTCCCGGCGAACCAGCTTCTCCTCCAGGACCTGGTTGACCGCCTTCAGCCGGTCCTCGGTGGCCGAGTGGAGCTGGATTTCCGAGCCGGACAACTCGATGGACGAGCCGGTGTCCTTGAAGTCGAAGCGGGTGCTGATCTCCCGGGAGGCCTGGTCCACGGCGTTGCGGACCTCCTGCATGTTGACCTCGGAGACCACGTCAAAGCTGGGCATCCCCCGACGCTATCCTCCCCACCTTCTGGGTCGGTGCCCGAGCGGCCAAAGGGAGCAGACTGTAAATCTGCCGGCACAGCCTTCG
>Ga0307373_10007679_pt1 | contig 16737 bp, 12 predicted proteins | sample OX2MG_FD_202534 | JGI IMG/M metagenome (GOLD analysis project Ga0307373, IMG submission 202534) | Soil microbial communities from Risofladan, Vaasa, Finland - OX-2 | ecosystem: Environmental > Terrestrial > Soil > Coastal area > Acid sulfate soil | place: Finland: Risofladan, Vaasa | collected... | reverse complement strand
GCCACATCGCCCCCAGCGTGTGGAGCCCCGAGCCAAGAAACGACGACCCAAGTCTTTGCCCCTCCTGACCGTGCCACGCTCAATCGCCAGACAGGCCATATGGGCTCAACGGGCACTTAAGGTAGCGACATGAGGCTCTGAACCGCTTTATGATCGAATGCGGTGATCGCCTCGACGAACACTGAGCAACCGGGCAGTTACACAGAACCATTTACACCCTCCTCCTGGCTCTCCGGGGGATCCTTACTCAACGACATACAGCACACCGCCCCGCGCGTTTACGTTACAAAAAGCCAGAAATAGACAGCAAACGACTGCGTTACGTCACGACTCAGTCCTGTTGAGTTTTATGCTTAACAGAAGATTTCGTCGCGCATAACCGCGCAGAATTGGCAGGTCGCGCAACGCAGCACATCCAGGAAAGAGCCGCCGAGGTCGCAGTCTCGTCCGCAGAAACTGGCAGTCATTCGGTCTGTGGATATTCAGGGTGCTGAATATTCTCGAAACACAGCGAAAAGCAGCTTCTCAATGCCGAAAGCCTTGAGAAGCTGCTGGTGTCCGTCCGAGGCGGTGTTACTGCGTCACCTTGGCGATAGCGTTGTTGGTGCTGAAGTAGATTGTTGTCCCAGACAGGGCGATACCTGAAGGTGCGGTGATCACCGCTGGCAACGGTCCCGGCGAAAATCCACTTCTCCCGGCCGTCCCCACCAGCGTGCTGACCACGCCCGCCGGCGTGATCTTGCGGATGGTGTTGTTGAAGATGTCCGCTACATAGACATTGTCGGCGCTGTCGGTGGCGACGCCGAATGGAATAATGAAACTGGCCGCCGCGCCCGTGCCGTCGGTACTGCCCACACTACCGGCCGTCCCGGCCAGGGTGGTAACCACGCCCGCCGGCGTGATCTTGCGGATGATGCTGTTGCCGGCATCCGCTACATAGACATTGTTGGCGCTGTCGGTGGCGACGCCGGTTGGCTCATTAAAACGGGCCGCCGTGCTGGTGCCATCGGCGCTGCCCGCACTACCGGCCGCCCCGGCCAGGGTGCTGACCACGCCCGCCGGCGTGATCTTGCGGATGATGCTGTTTGTGGTGTCCGCTACATAGACATTGCCGGCACTGTCGGTGGCGACGGCGGTTGGCTCATTAAAACTGGCCGCCGCGCCCGTGCCATCGGTGCTGCCCGTCGCACCGGCCGTTCCGGCCAAGGTGCTGACCACGCCCGTCGGCGTGATCTTGCGGATGGTGCTGTTGCCGGCATCCGCTACATAGACATTGCCGGCGCTGTCGGTGGCAACGCCGGTTGACTCATTGAAACGGGCCGCCGCGCCGGTGCCATCGGCGCTGCCCACACTATCGGCCGTCCCGGCCAAGGTGCTGACGACGCCTGCCGGCGTGATTTTGCGGATGATGCTGTTTGTGGTGTCCGTCACATAGACGTTGCCGGCGCTGTCGGTGGCGACGCCGAATGGACGATTGAAACGGGCTAGCACGCCCGTGCCGTCGGCGCTGCCCGAACCACCGGTCGTCCCGGCCAGGGTGCTGACCACGCCCGCCGGCGTGATCTTGCGGAGGGTGTTGTTTGCGGTGTCCGCTACATAGACATTGCCGGCGCTGTCGGTGACGACGCCGATTGGATGATTGAAACGGGCTGCCGCGCCGGTGCCGTCGACGCTGCCCGATGCATCGGCCGACCCGGCCAGGGTGGTAACCACACCCGCCGGCGTGATCTTGCGGATGGTGTTGTTTGTGGTGTCCGCTACATAGACATTGTCGGCGTTGTCGGTGGCGACGCCGAAGGGACCATTGAAACGGGCCGCTGCGCCGGTGCCGTCGGCGCTGCCCGCACTACCGGCCGTCCCGGCCAGGGTGCTGACGACACCCGCCGGCGTGATCTTGCGGAGGGTGTTGTTTTTGGTGTCCGTCACATAGACATTGCCGGCGCTGTCGGTGGCGACGCCGGTTGGATGATTGAAACGGGCCGCCGCGCCCGTGCCATCGGCGCTGCCCACACTATCTGCCGTCCCGGCCAGGGTGCTGACGACGCCCGCCGGCGTGATCTTGCGGAGGGTGCTGTTGCCGGCATTTGCTACATAGACATTGCCGGCGCTGTCGGTGGCGACGCCCTGTGGAAATTTGAAATGGGCTGCCGCGCCCGTGCCGTCGGTGCTGCCCGATGCACCGGGGGACCCGGCCAGGGTGGTAACCACACCCGCCGGCGTGATCTTGCGGAGGGTGTTGTTTGTGGTGTCCGCTACATAGACATTGTCGGCGCTGTCGGTGGCGACGCCGGCTGGATGATTGAAACGGGCTAGCACGCCCGTGCCGTCGGCGCTGCCCGAACCACCGGTCGTCCCGGCCACGGTGCTGACGACGCCTGCCGGCGTGATCTTGCGGATGATGTTGTTTGTGGTGTCCGTCACATAGACATTGTCGGCGCTGTCGGTGGCGACGCCGAATGGACTATTGAAACGGGCCGCTGCGCCCGTACCGTCGGCGCTGCCCGCACCACCGCCGTTGCCCGCAAACAATGACAAGCTAGGGATGGAAAAAACGGCAGGGGTGCTACTGTCCCCGCCACAGTCCGCGATTCTCATTGCACGCTCTCCCTCGTCGCGGAACACCCGCGCGGCGCCTATCCTACAGCACTTTCGTCGTCGCTTCCGTGGGTCGCTTTTTCCAATGGCTCATGAGCCTGGAGGAGGCCGCGTGATTCCAACGACAGATGCGCCTGAGCGGTCATTCTTGGAGAATGATCGTGACTCTCAATAGGGCACTTCTAGAAATCCATCGTGACCTTGCGATAGTTCGACGGTATACTAAGTTTTTGAAATTACAGTTAATTGCAGCCATGAACCGGGTCGAGTTTTACTGAACTGCGCCGGGTTTTGAAGAGGCTTCAACTCTCGAGAGGATGGAGCCATGAGCAGAGCAACGCGGTATTCACCAGAAGTACGAGAGCGAGGGTTCGGATGGTATTGGCCGAGTACCCCTCGCAGTGGGCAGCGATGGGGTCGATAGCAGCGAAGATTGGCGGTACGGCCGAGGCACTGCGAAGTGGGGTGCGGCCTGAACGGCCTGCCATGCCGCATCGGCATCTTCCGCGGCGCAGTCGCCGAGAAACACAAGAGTAATGTGCAGGTCTTGTGATGCCTGTACGCGTACCTCCGTAGGCAGCGCGGTGCCCCGCAGCGTGTACCAGCCGCCGGCATCCGCCGGTAGGGCGATGAACGTGCGGTTTATCGCCCCGGCCACCTGGAGTTCGACTGAGGCACCGCTCTGGCCGGTCCAATAGCGTTTTTAGTCTTCCCAGGCCACTGCGTTGCGTTGCTGGATCTCTTTCTGCAACAGATCTGTGTAGCGTTCCTCGACGGCATTACGCTTGACCTTCATGGTCGGCGTGACCATGCCGTTGTCGATGGTCCAGGCTTCCTTCACCACCACCACCTTGGCGACACGTTCGTGCGGCTCAAGCTTGGCGTTGACGTCGTCCATGGTCGCCTTCAGGCCCCGTTCGACGTCTGCTCGGGGCTTCTTGCGTGCGTCTTCGTTGAGCGCTACCACCATGATCGGCTGAGCCAGGCCGTTGCCGACGAAGCACAGTTGTTCGATGTCGGTATTGATGCCGAACGCGTCTTCGATCGGCGCCGGCGCCACGTATTCGCCCTTGGCGGTTTTGAAGATTTCCTTGACGCGGCCGGTGATGTAGAGATAGCCGTCGTCGTCAAGCCGGCCGACATCGCCGGTCTTGAGCCAGCCGTCGGAGGTGAACAGTTCTGCGGTCTTCCCCGGGTCCTTGTAGTAGCCCGGTGTGATGGCGTCGTGGCGGTTGAGGATCTCGTTACCGTCGGCCAGTTTCACCTGGGAATCCACAAACGGCTTGCCGACACTGCCGAGACGGTTGGCCCCCGGCAAATTGCAACTGCAGTAGATTGAGTTTTCGGTCATCCCATAGCCCTGGTAGATCTCCAGACCGAGTTTCTGGAACCACTTCAGGGTTGGCAGTGGCAGCGATGCGGCGCCGGAGATGCGTAACCAGCAACGGTCGAAACCCATGCCTTTGCTCAGCTTGCGCTTGATCAGCCAGGACACCACCGGAATCTTCATCAACCGGTCGAGCTTTTCCTGCGGCACCTGTTTGAGGATGGCGGACTGAAAGCGCGCCCACACCAGCGGTACGGCGTAGAAGCGCGTCGGGCGCACCCGTTTGATCGTCGCCGGCAGCTTTTCGAGTTCTTCCAGGAAGGAGACTTCGGCGCCAAGGTAGAGGCTGGCCAACTCCACTGCGCCGCGTTCAAAGGCGTGGGCCAGCGGCAGGTAGGAGAACAAGTGTTCTCCCTCGGGCCGGGCGGGCATGTCACGCAGCAAGCCTTGGGTCGTGAACTTGAGGTTTTTCGCCGTGACCATGACCCCCTTGGGGTTGCCGGTCGTGCCGGAAGTGTAGATCAGGCTCCACAGTTCATCGTCGCCGCGGGAGACTGCCGTTTCCAGCGGCTCGTGTGCCTGGATCAGCGCATTCCAGCGATGTTCGCAGACGTCTGCAGGGACACTTGGGTAGGGGAAGGCGATTTTTATCGGCCCCTCCGGCAACGCCTTGAGGAAACCTTCGACATCCGGCATCGGTCCAAGAAAAACCGCCTTGGCCTCGCTGTGCTCGACGATGAAGTGGACCGCGCTGGCTGCCTGTTTGGGGTACAGACCGACGCCCACCAGTCCGGCGATGCCGCAGGCGAAATCTGCCATGAACCAGTGTGCGGTATTCATGCCGCTGATGGCGATGCGGCTACCCTTGGGCAGGCCCAGCGCGATCAACGCCGCCGCCATGCGGCGCGACTGGTCGGCGACCTCGCTCCAGCTGTAACTGCGCCAGACGTCGTTGATCGGCTGATGCAGGTAGGCGGCGTGCGGCGACTGCTCGGCGCGTTGCAGCAGCCTTTCAACAGGATTTGGAAAAGTGTTCATGAATGCCGGCCCGCAAGTTCTGATGGTTTTGTTAGATTGTCAGCGTACCTAAAGTCGGGCGTTCATGCGTAGCAGGCCTACTTCCATTACAGTGCAGACATAGAATTAATGTATGTGTCCCCAGGCTTTCAAAAAACGTGTAAAATCAGCGCACACGGAGGGACAGGATGCTCCGACGGGCGTCACGAAAACCGTGTGGGCGATCAATCGCTGGTAGCCACCACCCGCGGCGGTTTGCGTTTTCGCTTAGGACTGTTGCCCTCGACCACACCGAAATACTGCACGGGTGTGAACTCGTCGACCTCGATTGCATCCATGCTCGCGGCGTAGGCCTTGCGCAGCAGCGCGGCTTCGTCGGTACTGATGACATTCTGGTCGACGGCTTCCTGCACCAGTTCTCCGGGGATACCGTGCGGCAGCCTGTGAGCTTTTTGCGCAGCGTGGATCTTGGTTAGCACCGGCTTGGCCTGGTCGGTAAGTTCAAAGGCCTGCAACAGACGACCGGCGCCGTGGTCGGCGGCGGGGATGAACACGTCCTGGGTTAGCCGCCGGTATTGGTCGGTCATCGACTGAATCGTCAGGGCCGATTGGTGGCTCAACGCGTCGCTTGGCAGCTTGCCGATCGGGTTGATGCGCAGCATCAGCGAACCCACCGTTTTCAGCCAGACGCCGGTAAGGCCACCGAAGTTGCTATAGATGCCCTCGAAGGCCTCCTGAATCATGCCCAGTGCGTATTGCACCGAGTAGTGCAGCAGCGGCAGATCTTCGGCCTTGCGGCCGTCGGCCTCGAAGCGGCGCAGCGCGCCGGTGGCCAGCACCATCCACGCCAGCACGTCGGCGTAACGGCCCGTGAGTTTGCCGCGGATTTTGAGTTTGCCGCCGATGGTGAATATGGCAAGATCGGTGAGCATGGCAAAGCGCGTCGCGGCCCAGCCGAGACGGCGGTAGTAGGTGGCCGTCGGTCCCGACACGGGTGAACCAGCGCTGAAGCCACGGGTGAAATAGCGCACCGCGGAACGGCCCATGTTGAGCATGAAGTGGCGGATCCAGCCCCGCAGATTACTGCGGAAAGCGGATACGTCGTCGTTCTCGATGGCATGGACAACGTTGAGTGCATAGGGGTGGCAACGCGTCGCACCCTGGCCGAAAATCATCAGCGTGCGGGTCAGGATATTCGCGCCCTCGACCGTGATGCCTACCGGTGCGGATTGGTAGCCTACGCCGAGAATGTTGTTGGGGCCCTGCATGACGCCGGCGCCCGAGAACACGTCCATGCCGTCGATCGTCAACTGCCGGGCGAGTTCGGTGCTGTAGGCTTTCATCACCGCCGATACTACCGGCGGCTGCTGGCCGGAATCCACCGCCGAGCAGCCGAAGATGCGCGCGCCTTCGAGCATGTAGGTGAGCGCGGCGATCTTGCCGACCTTGTCCTCCACGCCCTCCATGCGCCCGATGGGGATGCCGAACTGCTCGCGCACCATCGAATACGGGCCAGTGACCGCGGCCACCGCCTTGGCACCGCCGATGGCACCGGCTGGCAGCGACACCATGCGACCGCCCGCCAGTTGTTCCATCAACATGCGCCAGCCGGTGCCGGCAGCAGAGGGGCCGCCAATGATGTTGTCCGCCGGTATCACCACGTCCTTGCCGACCAACGGCCCGTTGTAGAACGGATCACCGATCGGATCGTGGTGATCGCCGTGGCTGAAGCCCGGCGTGCCTTCCTCGATCAGCACGCAGGTGATGCCAAGCTCGTTGCCCTTGCCCAGAAGGTTTTCGGGATCTTTCAACTTGCAGGCGAGGGTGACCAGATTGGCGATCGGCGCCAGCGTGATGTAGCGCTTGCGGAAGTTGAGCCTGAGCTTGATCTCGCCGTCGGTGTCCTTGAATACCTCACCTTCGGCTTTCATGCCGGCGGCGTCGGAGCCGGCGGTGGTTTCGGTCAGGCCGAAGCAGGGAATGTAGTCGCCCGTTGCCAGTTTCGGCAGATAGTGCTGCTTCTGCTCATCGGTGCCGTAGTGATTGATCAGCTCCGCCGCGCCCAGTGAGTTGGGGATGACCACGAAGGTGCCGATGGCGGCGTTGTAGGCGCTGAGCTTCGACATGATGGTGCTGATGGCGAGGATCGAGAATTGCTTGCCGCCGTATTCCTTCGGGATCAGTAAGCTCATCATGCCGGAGGTCTTGATGAACTGTTGCACCTCGTCAGGGATGCGCTTGGTGCGCTGGATCTGGTAGCGGTCGATCATGCGGCATAGTTCTTCCACCGGACCATCGATGAATTCGCGTTCCTCGGCGGACAGCTGGTTGTAGTTCTCCGCCATGATTTTCTTGAAATCCGGATTGCCGCCGAAAAATTCGCCGTCGATCCAGATCGAACCGGCCTCCAGCGCCTGCCGCTCGGTATCCGATATCTGCGGCAGGACCTTGTTGGTCCTCATGTAATTCATTACTTTGACAAATATGTAATTCATTATCTTGGCAAACATTGCATACCTTCCATTATGGATTTTGACCGTTTATGAACGCATGGCGCGGCCAGCAGCAGCTACTCTGCGGTAGCATACGAACAAAAAATTAGCACATTTCGGCCGATGGGAACAGGCCGGAACGCTACTCGAAGCGCTTGCCGGCAGCCGCCATCTCCTCTAGGAGTCTGGTCGGCTTGAAGCGCTCGCCGTACTTCGCCGCCAGTTCCTCGGCACGCTTGACGAACTGAGGCAACCCATAGGCGTTGATGAACTGTAGCGCGCCGCCCTGGAATGGCGCGAAGCCCCAGCCGAAGATCGAGCCGATGTTGGCGTCAGCCACGCTTTTGACCACGCGTTCCTCGTAACATTTGGCCGCCTCATTGGCCTGCGCGAACAGCATGCGATCGATCATTTCCTGCTGCGGCAGCTGCGTGTCGGCCAACGGGAAGTGCTCGGTCAGCCCGGCCCACAGGTATTTCTTACCACCGGCTGGGTAGTCGTAAAACCCCTTGCCGGCTTTCTTGCCGGGACGGTCGAGTTGTTTGACCATCTTCTCGATCACCGCCACGCCGGACGGTTCGCTCGCAGCTTTGCCTTCGGCGGCCAAGTCCTTGCGCGTCTGCTCCAGCACGTGCAGCGACAATGACAGCGACACTTCGTCCTGCACCGCCAGCGGTCCCACCGGCATGCCGGCCTTGAGGCCTGCCATTTCGATCGAATGCGGGTGCTGACCCTCCAGCAGCAGCGCCATGCCCTCCGTCGGATAGGCGGTGAAGCAACGCGAGGTGTAGAAGCCGCGCGAGTCGTTGACCACGATCGGCGTCTTCCTGATCTGCTGCACGTAGTCGAAGCCCTTGGCCAGCGTCGCCTTGCTGGTTTTTTCGCCGAGGATGATCTCGACCAGCGGCATCTTGTCCACCGGCGAGAAGAAGTGCAGGCCGATGAACTGCTCAGGCCGCTGGCTGGCCTGCGCCAGGCCGGTGATGGGCAGGGTCGAAGTGTTGGACGCGAAGGTGGCAGAGGCCGGAATCGCGGCTTCCGCTTTTTGGGTCACTCCGGCCTTGATGGCTCGATCCTCAAACACCGCCTCTATCATCAGATCGCAGCCTTCGAGATCGGCGAACGAAGTGGTGGGCTTGATGCGGTCGAGCAGGAGATTCTTGCCGGCCGGCGTCTCGCGGCCGCGCTTGACCGCCTTGTCCAGCAGGCCCTCGGAGTAGGCCTTGCCCTTGTCGGCAGCGTCCTGCGTCGTGTCGAGCAATACCACGTCGATGCCGGCCTTGGCCGAGACGTAGGCAATGCCCGTGCCCATCATGCCGGCGCCGAGAATGCCCAGTTTCTTGACCTTGGAGTTCTCGAAGCCGTCGGGCCGCGACTTGCCCTTGTTGATGGCGTTGAGCTCGAACCACAGCGTGCCGATCATGTTTTTGCTGATCGGGCTGACTACCAGATTGGCGAAGTAGCGCGACTCGACGCGGCAGCCGGTATCGAAATCGACGAGGCCGCCCTCGAACACGCAGCTCATGATGTTGGTGGCGGCGGGGTAGTTGCCCTGCGTCTTGGTGCCTGCCATCGATGGTGCGATCGCCCACATCTGCACGTTGGCGGGAGATATTGAATCGCCGCCCGGCCAGCGGAACTTCTTGTCGTCCCACGGCTGCACCGGCTTCGGATTGGCCAGACACCAGGTTTTGGCGCGCTCCAGCATCTCGGTGCGATCTTTTACCAACTCGTTGACGATGCCCTGCTGTTTGGCCTGTTCCGGCCCCAGTTCCTTGCCTTCCAGTATCAGTGGCAGCGAAGCCTGGATGCCGATCAGGCGGGGCAGTCGCTGGGTGCCGCCACCGCCCGGCAGCAGGCCGAGCTTGATTTCGGGCAGGCCGAATTTCGCTTTTGGATCGTTGATGGCGACGCGGTAATGGCAGGCCAGCGCCAGTTCCAGGCCGCCGCCCAGCGCGGTGCCATTGAGTGCGGCGACCACCGGCCGGCCGCATTTTTCCAGCCGGCGCAGGAAGGCCTTGTAGGCTTCGGCCAACTTGAAAGCTTCCGCTGGATCCGTAATTGCATAGATTTTTTCGATGTCGGCACCGGCCAAAAACTGCGGCTTGCCCGAGGTGATGATCACGCCCTTGACTGAAGCGTCGCCCTCAATGCGGGCGATGGCTTCGGCGAACGGGCCGGTCAACTCATCGTTCAGCACATTCATCGAACGGCCCGGCATGTCCAGGGTCAGGGTGACGATGCCGCCGGCGTCCTGTTCGAATTTCACACTGCTCATGTTTGCACTATCCATGTTGGTTCGATTTTCGTTTGCGCAGGTTCAGACGCGCTCGATGATGGTGGCGATGCCCATGCCGCCGCCGACACACAGTGAGATCAGTGCGGTGGATTTGTCCTGGCGTTCCAGTTCGTCCAGCACGATGCCGAGGATGATGGCGCCGGTGGCGCCCAGCGGGTGACCCATGGCGATGGCGCCACCATTGACGTTGACACGCTCCATATCGATGCCGAGGTCACGCACCGCCTTCATCGCCACCGCGGCAAACGCTTCGTTGATCTCGATCAGATCGATGTCGCTCGCCTGCATGCCGGCCTTCTTCAGCGCTTTCCGACACGACGGCGCGATGCCGGTGAGCATGATGGTTGGTTCACTGCCGATCACCGCCACTGAGCGGATTTTCGCGCGCGGTTTAAGGCCCAGACCGCTGCCTTTGGCCTTCGATCCGACCAGCGTCAGTGCAGCGCCATCGACGATGCCCGACGAATTGCCGGCGTGGTGGACGTGATTGATCTTCTCGACCGTGGTGTACTTGCGCAGCGCGGTGGCATCGAAGCCCATCTGTCCCATCTGCTCGAAGCTGGGCTTGAGTTTGCTCAGGATCTGCACGGTGGTGTCGCCGCGCACAGTTTCGTCGTGATCGAGCACCACCATGCCATTGAGGTCCCGCACCGGGATCAGCGTCTTGTCAAAGCGGTGTTCAGATTGCGCGGTGGCGGCGCGTTGCTGCGAGCGTACGGCGAAGCCGTCCACATCCGTCCGCGAAAACCCTTCCATGGTGGCGATCAGATCGGCGCCGATGCCCTGTGGCACGAAACCCAAGCGTTCGTTGGCACGTGGGTCCATCGCCCAGGCACCGCCGTCCGAACCCATCGGCCAGCGGCTCATACACTCGACGCCACCGGCGACGATCAGGTCCTCCTGACCCGACATCACCTTCATCGCGGCGATGTTGATGCTCTCCAGCCCGGATGCGCAGAAACGCGATTCCGTCACGCCCGGTACGGTCTGTGCCCAACCGGCATACAACACGGCGGTGCGCGCGATATCGGCGCCCTGTTCGCCGATCGGCGTGACGCAGCCGAGCACTACATCGTCGACCTGTGAGGTGTCGAGCTGATTGCGCGACTGCAGCGCGTGGAACAGGTTGGAAAGCAGGTGGATCGGCGTGATTTCGTGCAGGCTGCCGTCTTTCTTGCCTTTGCCGCGCGGCGTGCGCACGGCGTCGTAGATATAGGCTGCGTTCATGTTCTGTGCTCGGGGAGATTCGCGTAGATTAGTAATCGAAATTACTATTTCGACATTGCTGCCGCGATTGAGTCACGGTATGGAGGTGGCGACAGAGAATGTGCCGCTTATAATGATCGCAACGAGCATAAGAACGTCAGGCGTGCCGGTCAATGCGTTTGCGCGTGATCAAACAACATTAATGAACCGACACCAAACAGTAAAAAACATTACCGCAATGTCAAAACAAGCTTCCAAATCCTTGGCAAAACGCGGCGTTTCGACGGTGCGCAGCGGGATCGATCCCGCCACCCGCATCCGCATCGAGCAGGCTGTGCTGGACATTTTCTCGGAGCGCGAATTCCACCGCGTCGGCTTGATTGAGATAGCGCGCGCCGCCAACGTTTCGCTGCAGACGCTGTACAAATATTACGGTAGCAAGGAAGCGCTGTTGTACGCCGGCCTCGACGCCTGGCTGAGCCGATTGGCGGCGCGCATGGTTGATCATTTGCAAGGGCTGGAAGATTACAAGGAGAAATTCCGCAAGGTGTTCTGGGTCAGCCTGGATTTCTTCGAGCAGAATCCCAAGGTCGGTCAGTTGATGATGAGTTCGGTGTATCTCAATACTTGGCGGCGGCAGGAGGGCTTTCAGAATCCGGAGTTGTTTTGCACCTTCATCACGGTACTGGGCGAGGCGCGTGCCAAGGGGGTACTGATCGACACCGTGGACGAGAAGATTCTGCTGGACTACATCTTCGGTGTGCTGTTTCGGCTGGTGCAGATGCATGTCCATCGGGGTCAGCGGCAGCCGCTGACATCACAGGCAAATGTTTTGTTCGAAATGCTGTGGCGGGCCATCGCCAAGCCTGAGATGGTGGCTTGAAGGTTGTGCGGGAGTAGTGCTTTATAGTCTCTCCCGCTTGTGGGAGAGAGGTGCTGATCGCGGAACTTGAAGCCACACCGGGCCGGTTCGCCGTACTGGCCGCGCAGCATTCGGCCTGTCCGTCGCGCGATCAGAGTGGACAACTCGGATGTATCGGCCGCGGGCAGATCGTACGGGAGTTCGAAGCGGTGGTACTGCGGCTGCCGGTCGGTTTGTCGCCGCGTCCGCTGGAGACGCGCTACGGTTACCATGTGGCCCACATCGATGCCATCGAACGCGGGCAACCGCTGGATTACGCAGCGGTGCACCAGCGCATTGCCGGTTACCTGAAGGAACAAGGCTGGTGTCAAATCGTCAGCCAGTATCTGCAGTGGCTGTCCGGACGCGCGGAAGATATAAAGGCGTGAATTTCAGCGAACAGACACAGACGTTGTTGCTATAATGCCGACATGAGAATAGAGACTTTTAGCGATCTGGTCACCATGGCCGCAGCCGATCCTGAGCCCAGTAAGCTGCTGGTGGTTCTGATCGGGGTGGAGGCCGCCCATCGCGCCGGCCCCGACGGCAGCGAGGTAGCTCTCGAGAACGAGGGCAGTCTGACGCCGATGATGGTGCGCGATCTGGACATGAGAGCGGATCTCACACTCAAAGAGGTAGTCGCCGAGGCGGATACTACCGGCCAGCTCTGGCAGTTCCTGTTGCTGGCGGTATTGCCCGGCCGTGATGGTCAGGCGCCCGATGACGATGACTGTGACACATGTCTCAAGCGCATGGCCAAAGCCGTTCTTAGCGGCGGTGATCTGTCCTGCTACGTTTGCTTCAACCGCCAAGGTGCACCGGTTTCCTTTGGCAAGTCCCTGCTATGAAGAAGGAGTATTGCACCGTCTGTGGTTTTATCCGTGCTTATCTGGTTCTCTCCACAACCACCACCGGTAGCATGTAGAGCATCTGCATCAGGCTGGAGCAGCAGTGGCTCCGATCCCTGCTCGGCATCGCCGATGCTGTCACCGCGCCCACCTACGCCGAGCTTTACGCCGCAAAATCCAGATCCGCTGCATCTAGTAGGTCTGGGAGCTAACCGGATCAGCACGGTTTAATCCACGCCGAGGCCCAGGGCCTGCCGGAAGAGGGTATCGCGTCGGGCACCCGATTTGAAGATATTCATGAGTCATGGGTCTTGTCCGGACTGGAGTGTGGCTAAGTCCGAATTCGCGATTCAACAGGACGATTGATCTCCTGTCGACGAGCAGCCAGCCGCATCGCCACCCGATTCCACCGCATTACCTCCGCGCCAACCCGTCATTCCGGGCTGACACCGCTGCAGCGCTGGATGAGCCGCTCACGGCTTTCCAGCATGTTGGCCAGATCCTCGCGCAGGCCGTCCTCGTAGACCCGTAATTGGGCGGCCTTGAGCTTGGCGTAGAGCACATGTTGTCTGGTGTTGAACTCATGCAGTTGGCGTTCGAGGGGCAGACCGTCCGCCAGATGGGCGCTGGTCTCGCCGGTTTTTTCGCTGGGCGTACCGCCCAGTCGTTCGATGTGGCGGATCAGCATGACGTTGAAACGCGCCTGATCGGTGCGCAGTTCGCGAAACAGCGCGCTCCAGCCGCGATGGCTGTCGAGGCTTTCGACGTCGTGCATCAGGTACGCTTCGGCACGCACCTCCTCGAGCAACTCGTTGAGCAGCGCCAGGGTTTCCTCGCGGCTCAGATAGCCGAGATAACTGGGGTCGAGTTCGTGCATGGAGCAGGGTGGTGAAGCATAGGTTGGTGACTCGTCCTCTGCCGGCTGGCGAATCTGGCTGGAGGTGCCGCGTTTTTCGTCGTGATTGCCACTCACGCCGGGATACTCTTGTCAGTGGCACCGTCGTGCAGACGTGACAGCCCAGCCTGCGCCGATTGATCAATGTCTGTGATGCGTTCTACCGCAGTCGGCAGATTGTCGATGCTGCCGGCGACCAGCTCCGAGCGCGCCACGCCGCCCATTCCCGCATGCAGGATCGAATAGCGGCAGCCGAGGAGGTCGCAGATGCGCATGTGCAGGTGGGTTTTGGCGTTCAAATTTGGATTTTCCTCTGGCGTCGAGTCGTGTGGCAAGGTCTGTCCTGTTTTCGGATACTGCTTATTATGATCCGCTATGGCGCGCGCGGCAGTCGCTGCTGGTCCGAGCGCCGACTAAAGTAGCTCTTGAGTGCGGCAATAGTCGCTACGGGTGGTGCGTACATAATCCCGGGCATCCAGTGCCAGTGAGGTCGGCGGCGCGATTTCCAGCGTCGATCCACAAAAGTTTGTTCAGACATCCTCAGCGAAAATATTTGGCATCGACTTCGGCAGCATCGGTGCTCATGAAGTATTCGTTCAGATACTTTTCACCTTCATCACAGAACACGGTGATGACCGTTTTCAACTCGGGATAATTTTCGCGGATGCGTTTGGCTGCCAGCAGGTGAGCACCAGAACTTGGTCCACAGAACAAACCGTAAGTTCGTGCCACTCGTTTCATTTCGGCTATTGCGTCGACGCTGGAAACGCTCAGCACCTGATTCACCGATGACGCGTGGCGTTGGAAAATGCTCGGCACGAAACCATCGGAAATGCCCTCGATGGTATGCGTGGCGATTTCACCGCACAGGATCGTGCAAGATTCGGAGGGCTCCATCGCGAACAGCCGCACGTTTGGATTGACCGCGTGGAACGCCTGTCCAACGCCAATCAATGTGCCGCCGGTTCCGACACCGAGGGCCAGCGCATCCGGCAGTTGCCCGGAAGGTAGCTGCGACAAGATCTCCGGCCCTAGTATCAGGCGGTTTTCCTCCACATTCCATTCGGACTCGAATTGACCGGGTGCGAAATAGCCGGGCTGCTGGCCCAACTCCCTGGACCGCTCCAATGCCTCGTTGACGTGGAAGTTACCGCAGAACAGCACCTCGGCGCCGAACGCGCGCGAGATCGCCACACGCTCGCTCGACAGGCCTTCGGGCATCACTACCAGCATACGGTAACCCTTCACCGCCGCCACCATTGCCAAGGCGTTGCCGGTGTTGCCGCTGGTGGCCTCGACGATAGTGTCGCCGGGCTTGAGCAGACCCTCTTGTTCGGCGCGTTCGATCATGTACTTGGCGATGCGCGCCTTGATCGAACCGGACGGGTTGAGGAATTCGATCTTGACGTAGACGCCTTCAATGTTGAGCAGTGGTGTATCACCCACAGCATCAAGGATATTGGAAGATACGGTGGGGAAACGGGTCAACATGGCGGTACAGACTCCTTGGACGGTAATTGTGTCGGAACATGGAGTGAGGGATCAGACCAGATCGAAACCACGTCAGGACGCGTCGACAGTCGATGCTGGTCCGAGCGCATACCAAAGTAGCTCTTGAGGGCGGCAATGGCTAGCGGGAGGGAGCCGAAGATGATGAACACCAGGTCGCCTGGCAGGCGCAGCCATTCGATCAGGTGCGCGCGCGCACTGCCAGTGTAGCCGATCTCACGGGCATGCCAATAACCGTGCTGGGCCACATCCCAGACCTGCAGTACGCCGCCGGGGAACAGGCTCATCACCACCATCATGGCCAAGCCGATAGTTGGTGCCCCAGAACGCTACCCGTATGTATTTCTCGATGCTCGGCCAGCGTTCCTCACTGGTGGTTTGGCGCAATACGAACACCATCAGCCCAATCGCCAGCATGCCGAATACGCCCATCATTGCGGCGTGGTTGGGCGTGGTTGGGCGTGGTTGGGCGTGGTTGGGCGTGAGCAGGGTGCCGGTTTCGTAGTAGCTGACAGTCGGCAGATTGATAAGGAAGCCGAAGATGCTGGCGCCGACGAAGTTCCAGAACCCAACCGCCATCAGGAAGTAGAACGTCCATTTGTGCGGCACTGCCACCGGTTTATCGCAGATATGGCAATGACCACGGGTGGTGCGCACGAAATCCCAGGCGTCCAGCGTCAGCAAGGTCAGCGGCACGACTTCCAGCACCGAGATCATTGCCGACAGCGCCATGTTGACGTTGCCCTGGCCGCTGAAGTACCAGTGGTGGCCGGTGCCGATCAGCCCTCCGCCAAAGTACAGGATGGCATCGAGGTAGATCACGCGCAGCGCCACGTTGCGGCGGGTCAGGCCAAGCTGGTAGAAAGTCAGCGCAACGATGGTGGTGGCGAAAAACTCAAAGAATCCCTCGACCCACAGGTGGATGATCCAGAAACGCCACAGATCAACCACAGTGAAGTTGGTCTTGGCGCCGAAGAACAATGCCGGCACATAAAACACCGGGATTGCCAGTGAGGCCCACAAGAACGCTCGTGCCAGCGGCTTCGCTTCGGATTGGGCGGCCCGGGCTGGCCGCGCCAGCGTCCACAACAGCGCGAACCAAGCCAGCAGGCCAACCACCAGCAGGTACTGCCAGATACGGCCCAGCTCCAGGTATTCCCAGCCTTGGTCGCCAAACCAGAACCACCACTGGCCCAGCCACTGCAGGATGCCGGCCCACTCGCCCAGCAGACTGCCGCCGATGACGACGACGAACGCGCCGAACAGCAAGTGCACCCAGATCACCGTTCCGCGTGGTTCGTCGCTGCGTAACGTACGTCCCAGAAACAAGGCTGCAGCAACATAGGCGGTGGCGATCCAGAAGATTGCCGTTTGCAGGTGCCAGGTGCGCATCAAATTGCTGGGAAAGATGTTTTCCAGTTGGAAGCCGTAGAAGCTGCTCGGATCAGCGCGATAGTGCGCGACCGCCACCGACCAGGGTCTGCATCAGGAATAACAGCGCGACGACCACGAAGAATTTCACTATAGATTCGGCCCATAAATAGTATGAACTATGATCCGGCGCTACGGTCAGATATTGCATGGTTATCGAAGACGCCCGCCGGCTCAGCCCGGCTGCACAACACGAACGCCGACGCCAGGTCATTCG
>Ga0307373_10007676_pt1 | contig 16746 bp, 16 predicted proteins | sample OX2MG_FD_202534 | JGI IMG/M metagenome (GOLD analysis project Ga0307373, IMG submission 202534) | Soil microbial communities from Risofladan, Vaasa, Finland - OX-2 | ecosystem: Environmental > Terrestrial > Soil > Coastal area > Acid sulfate soil | place: Finland: Risofladan, Vaasa | collected... | reverse complement strand
CGTGCATAGCCTCGCGGTGACGGCTACCGCCGGGGGAGGGACCCGGCCTGAGTCAGTTCTCTGACGCGCTTGGCGACGCGGTGGCGGGGGGATCCAAGCCGCCCTACCTTCGTGACATGGGTCCGTTCGAGGGCACCGAGATGACGAACCCAGCCGAACAACGGCGGGCGAGCCGGATGGACAACAGGGCGTCGGGACGGACAGGGGACCCCCGGGAAGTCTCGCTCAATATCTTCGTCCTCCGAGCCCGCACCCTGGCCGCCCTGCGCCGCGCCGGGATCACGACGGTCGGTCAGGCCCGCTCCCTATCCGAGCAAGACCTTCTCGGAGTGGTCAACGTGGGCCCCAAGAGCGTGGCGGATCTGCATCGGGCACTGGCGGAACGGAGCCTCGGGCCCGAGGATCCGCTCTCGTGCCTGGCGCTCCCTCGACCGCTCTCCGATCGGGACGAGGCGATGGTGCACATGCACGCGTCGGGCACGGGACTCACGGCGATCGCTCGACACTTTGGCGTCTCTCGGAGCCGTGTCGGGCAGATCCTCGACCGTGCCGAGCAGAGCTCCGATTGATCGGGGCCTCCCATGATCGCGCCAATCCCACCTATCTCCGGCTTTGGCCCACGTAGGCTCCGGTCGTGACACCGCGGCAGGTAGGCCACGTCCGGATCGCCATCGGCGGAAGGTGCCTCGATGAGGTCCGCATCCGCCAGACCCGGACGGACATGGCCGGCACGCTGTCCTACCTTTCCTTCCCCGCCCATCGCCACCGGGCTTCGGTCGAGCCAGATCACCTCATCGTGTCGACGCAGGCGGCGACGGTGGTCCAGCTCTTCGCCGAGGGCGTTCTGGTACCGATGGGCGGCCCTGCCGTGACGGTGCAGATCGGCGGCCAAGAGTTCGGACCGTGCCTGCTCGAGGCGGTCGAGACTGACGGTGCGAGCCCCTTGGACACCACGATCATCCTGCACTTCCGGCGTGCGGGTGGGCCATGATCGAGCGAGCGTTCGTCCATGTCGGAGGGTCGCCCGGCTCCGGGAAGACGACGTTCATCGAGACGATGCTGGCTGGAGCCGGGCCGACCGGCTGTTCGAGTCAGACTGCCCACTTGTCGCCTTCCCTGGCGATGACGGTCACCGTGCGTCCGTGGAGGTATTGAGGCCGGAGGTCGTGCCCCAGTGTTCGACGTCGACCACTACGGCCGGGAGGTAGAGAGATGAGCGCCATGAGGGCATCCTCGCCGCCGGGGCCGGGGCGCCGAAAACCCTGGCGGCGGCCACGGATGAGGTTCTCGGCGCCCACACGCCCCTACAATGGATCGAGCAGTGGGCAGACGTCCGCCCATCTGGCGCCAGATTGCGGCTACCTGGGCCGAGGTGTTGTTCTGGAAGCGTAGCGAGGTCAACCCTCCTACGTCGTCGACGCGAAGTGGAGCACTGGTGACTGACTCGACCATCATCTATACCCACACCGACGAGGCGCCCGCCCTGGCGACGTACTCGCTCCTCCCTGTGGTCCAGGCGTATGCGTCGACTGCCGGCGTCAGGGTGGCGACCCGCGACATCTCCCTGGCCGGACGCATCATCGCGAGCTTCCCGGAGCGTCTCGAGCCCGGCCAGCGCATCGATGACGCCCTGGCCGAGCTCGGCGAGCTGGCCGGGACCCCCGAGGCCAACATCATCAAGTTGCCGAACATCTCGGCCTCCCTCCCGCAGCTCAAGGCTGCCGTCGCCGAGCTCCAGGAGCACGGGTACGCGCTACCGGACTATCCCGATGACCCGAAGTCCGACGAGGACCGGGACGTCCGGGCGCGATACGACAAGATAAAGGGCAGCGCCGTCAACCCGGTGCTGCGCCAGGGGAACTCCGACCGTCGTGCGCCCGCCTCGGTCAAAAGCTACGCCAAGGCGCACCCGCAGCGGATGGGGGTGTGGTCTTCGGACTCGAAGACGAACGTTGCCCACATGGAGGCCGGCGACTTCCGAGCCACCGAGCGGTCCGCGGTCATCGAAGAGGCCGGCTCGCTTCGCATCGAGCTGGTGGCCGACGACGGCACCACGGTCCTGCGTGATTCGGTGCCCGTGCTCGCCGGCGAGGTGGTCGACGCCTCGGTCATGCGAGTGGCGGCTCTACGCGAGTTTCTCACCGAACAGGTGGCCCGGGCCAAGGCCGAGGGGGTGCTGTTCTCGGTGCACCTCAAGGCGACGATGATGAAGGTCTCCGACCCGATCATCTTCGGCCACGTGGTGCGCGCCTTCTTCCCCAAGACCTTCGCCCGCTACGGCGACGTGCTCGCGGCCGCCGATCTGAACCCGAACGACGGGATCGCCGTCATCTTCGCCGGCCTGACCTCGCTTCCCGCCGGTGCGGAGATCAGGGCATCCTTCGACGCCGAGCTGGCCGAGGGCCCTGCCCTGGCGATGGTCGACTCCGACCGTGGCATCACCAACCTGCATGTCCCCAGCGACGTCATCGTCGACGCCTCCATGCCCCCCATGATCCGCACTTCCGGCCACATGTGGGGCCCCGACGGGAAGGAGGCCGACACCCTCGCGGTCATCCCCGACAGCAGCTACGCCGGCGTCTACCAGGTCGTCATCGACGACTGCCGTGCAAACGGAGCCTTCGACCCTGCGACCATGGGCTCGGTGTCCAACGTGGGCCTGATGGCGCAAGCCGCCGAAGAGTACGGCAGCCACGACAAGACCTTCGAGATACCCGCCGACGGCATCGTGCGGGTCGTCGACGACGCCGGCAGCGTCGTCCTGGCCCAGACGGTGGCCACCGGCGACGTGTTCCGCATGTGCCAGGCCAAGGACGAGCCGATCCGCGACTGGGTCAAGCTCGCCGTCCGACGCGCCCGCGCCACCGGCGACCCGGCGGTGTTCTGGCTGGACGAGAGCCGGGCCCACGACGCGAACCTGATCGCGAAGGTCGGGGCGTACCTGGCCGAGGAAGACACCGACGGGCTCCAGATCGAGATCATGGCGCCGGAGCAGGCCACGGCGTTCTCGCTGGAGCGCATCCGACGGGACGAGAACACCATCTCGGTCACCGGGAACGTGCTGCGGGACTACCTCACCGACCTGTTCCCGATCCTCGAGCTCGGCACGAGCGCCAAGATGCTCTCGATCGTCCCGCTGCTGAAGGGCGGTGGCCTGTTCGAGACGGGCGCCGGCGGCTCTGCGCCCAAGCACGTCCAGCAGCTGCTCAAGGAGAACTACCTGCGCTGGGACAGCCTGGGCGAGTTCCTTGCGCTGGCGGTCAGCTTCGAGTTCCTGGCCCAGAGCACGGGGAACGCTCGCGCCCAGGTCCTCGCCGACACGCTCGACCGGGCGACCGGCACCCTGCTCGACGAGGACAAGTCACCGAGCCGCAGTCTGGGCGGCATCGACAACCGCGGCAGCCACTTCTACATAGCGCTCTACTGGGCGCAGGAGCTGGCTCGGCAGACCGACGACGCGCCCCTGGCCGAGGCCTTCGCCGCTCTGGCCAAGACCCTGTCCGGGCAGGAGCAGGTCATCGTCGACGAGCTGGTCGCCGTCCAGGGCTCGCCGACGGACATCGGCGGCTACTTCCAGCCCAGCCCGGAGCGGGCGGCGGCCGTGATGCGCCCATCAAAGACCTTCAACGAGGCGCTCGCCACCCTCGGCTGAGGGGTTCTGCGGCAATGCTCCAAGGGGCTGGTGGTAGCTTCGAACCACCATCGCATCGGCTCGGTGTCGTCGGTGCCATCGGCATCAACGAGATAGTACGAGCTGATCATGCCGAACTGTTTCACCGTCCGGGACGGCGAGATCGAGATCCGCCAGCGGATGGCCCGAGGCCTCGTCAGCCGGTCACGCCCGCCGCCCAGTCGACCAGTTGGGGAACGAGTAGCGGCCATCGTTCGAACAGGGCCCCCCCTGCCGCGGCGCTGGCTTGGCGGTCGATCCACTCGCGATCGCCCCAAGGTGGCTCGACCAGGGTGGCGTTGGGAAGGTTCGCCGCCAGGCGCTCGGAGGTCTCGCGGGTGTGGTACATGTCACTCACGCCGCTGCGGAACACGAGGATGGGGACCGACATCGCGGCGGCCTCCTCGTCGGCGAGGCCGGGCACCAGCGGGTCGCCACACGCGCAGTAGGCGTGCATCCAGCGCTCCATCGTCGCCTTGAACTCCTCACGGTCCGTAGCGAGGAAACGCTCCCGGTTGTCAGGGTTCCCTTCGACGACCTCCTGCCATTCGGGCAGGTTGGCCACGTCCTCCATCGTCCCGTTCCAGGCGGCGGCGAGCGAGCCTCCGCAGTAGTGGGGGCCGAGGAACATGTTCCCGTACACACCGCCGCTGATCCACCAGATGGCCACGCCGCCGGCGATGTCGGGGTTGCGCGCGGCGGTCAGGAGGGAGATCCGGGCGCCGCCCGAACCCCCGGTGATGACGGTCGGACCGAAGTCGAGTTGGCGGAGGAGGCGGGCCAGCGAATCGGCCTGCATCACCGACTCCGACGGCCCCGTGAAGTTGACCGAGGATGCCCCGCAGTTCAGGCGGTCGTAGATCAGAACCTTCTTCCCCCTGGCGGCGAGCGCCTCGGCCATCTCCCGAACGCCCCCGTAGTCCTTGCTGAACCTCCCGCCTGGGGTTATGACCCACGGCTGCCCCTCCCCGATGACCTCGTACGCGATCTCGAGATCGTCCTGCTGCGCAACGGGCATCCGACTCCCCTTCCGACGACGTTCGCGATGGACCTCGCCCCCCCGAGCGTGATCGAAGTGTGACACTATCGGGAACGGCACAGCGCCGCTTGCTCAGGGGGTATCAAGCAGATGAACAAGATCGCCGAGGACGTTCGGGTCATCGACGCCGACACGCACCTGACCGAGGCGCACGACCTGTGGACCAAGCGTGCACCGGCGCAGTACAAGGACCGCGTCCCGCGAGTGGAGCAGATCGATGGAGAGCCGACGTGGGTCGTCGACGGATCGACGCTGGGCTTCGCCGGCGGCGGGGGGGTGATCGATCGCAACGGCGAGAAGTTCCCGTTCGCCGAGTCGATGATCGTGTGGGGCATCGACCGGATCCACGAGGCCGCGTACAACCCCGAGGTCCGCCTGCAGGTGATGGACGCGTGCGGGATCCATGCACAGGTGCTGTTTCCCAACTCGATCGGTCTGGGCGGCCAGGGTCTCTCGAGCGCCGTGCAGGACCCGGTCCTGCGGCGCCTGTGCGTTGAGATCTACAACGACAATGCCGCCGAGATGCAGGAGCAGTCGGGATATCGGCTGCTCCCCATGCCGGTGCTTCCGGCCTGGGACATCGGCGAGTGCGCGCGGGAGGCCGAGCGCGTCGCCGGCCTCGGGCTCCGGGGGGTCAACATGACCTCCGACCCCCAGGACCTCGGCTCCCCCGATCTGGCGAGCCCCGACTGGGACGCGCTCTGGGAGGTCTGCGCCGACCTGCACCTGCCCGTGCACTTCCACATCGGTGCCAGCCTCACGGCGATGAACTTCTTCGGCAACTACTTCTGGCCGTCCCAGCACGAGTACGTGAAGCCGGCCATCGGTGGCTCGATGCTGTTCATCAACAACGCCCGGGTGGTGATCAACACGATCTTCGCCGGCATCTTCGATCGGCATCCCAAGCTGAAGATGGTGTCGGTGGAGAGCGGGGTCGGGTGGATCCCCTTCATCCTCGAGACGATGGACTACGAGCTGTGGGAAAACGCGCCGACACAGGCAGCGGAGCTGTCTCGGATGCCTTCGGAGTACTTCAAGGACCACTGGTACGCCACGTTCTGGTTCGAGCGCAACCGGGGAGACGTCCAGCGCCTCATCGACTCGGTCGGCGAGGACAACGTCCTCTTCGAGACGGACTTCCCCCACCCGACCTGTCTGTACCCATCGCCGCTCGAGACCATGGAGGAGTCGATGCTGTCCTTGCGCCCCGAGTCGCGTCGCAAGGTCCTCGGGGAGAATGCCGCCAAGCTCTACCGCCTGTAGGTGCGATCGACAAGAGGGGAGCGATCGAGAGCTCATCGAGTGCTACGGCGCAGTTCGAAGATCTTCGCCATCGACGACTGCGAGGGTTGCCCTGCGTTCTCGGACCTCGTTCGAGGTCAATCCGAGGACGCCAAAGAGTTGACGCTCACGACCGGGATCGGCGAGCCGTTGGGTGCCGTCCCCGAGGAGGGCGGCGATGAGCGCGCCCTTGGAGGGGAAGGGAGGTGATCTGTTACTCGGCCGTGAGCACGGGATCGGAATTGAGCTCGGTCTTTCCTCGTAGCGCTGCCAAGATCATCGCCGCCAGGGCGATGAAGGCAAGGAAGGCGGCCGAGGCCTCAAAACCTCGGGTGACAAGGGGTACCGACGCGTGCTCCGAGCCGGCAATCACTCCGAAGACGAGGCTGGTGAAGGCCAGGCCCATGGCGGTCCCCATCCCTCGGCTCATGTTGAGGACCCCACTGGCCACACCAGCCTGTGCCTTGGGAGCCGCGCCCATGATGGCGGCGTTGTTGGGGGGGGTGAACATCCCGAGGCCGACGCCGAGGATGGCCAGTTCGACCATGATGATCCCGAGCGAGCCGTGCTCCAGGAGCATCGCGCCCATCATGGCGGCCGAGAGAGCCATGCCGGCGACGGTGAGCGGACGAGCGCCCAGCCGTTCGGCGAGCCGGCCGGCGAGAGGGGCGGTGATGCCGAGCGCGAGGGGCATGGCCCCGATTGCCAGGCCGCTGCGTCCCGGGCTCAGGTGCAATGCCCGCTCCAAGTAGAAGGGCACCACGAACAACGTGCCGAACAGCACGAGGTAGGAGAGGAGGCCGCTGGTGATCCCGGCGGCGAACGGGATCCGTCTGAAGAGGTCGAGGTCGAGCATCGGCGAGTCCGTCCGGTGCTCCCTGCGGACAAAGGCAGTGCCCAGCACGAGTGCGGCGAGGAAGAGGCCGAGGATGATCGGTGACGTCCATCCGGCTTTGTCACCGAACGACACCGCCGACAGCAGGGCCGCAACGGCCGGGAAGAACAGCGCGAGCCCGAGCCAGTCGAAGGCCACCTTCGGTTGGAGGTGCCGGCTGCGGGGCACCAGGTACCAGGCCATGATCGTCCCCATGATCCCGACCGGGACGTTGACGAAGAAGATCAGACGCCAGCCCCCCAGAGCGATCAGCAAGCCCCCTATGGTCGGCCCGAGGGCGAGGCCGAGCGCTTGGGCCGCCCCCTGGATCCCGATGCCCCGACCCAGCTTCTCCTTCGGGAGCGCCAGCACGATGATGGCCACGCTGTTGGCTTGGACCATGGCCGCGCCGACGCCCTGAAGAACCCGGAAGCCGTCGAGGGCCAGCAGGTTCGGTGCCAACCCGCACAGGGCGGAAGCCACGATGAAGACGATGAAGCCGTACATGTAGAGGAGCTTGCGGCCCACCATGTCGGCCATCCGACCGACGCCGGTGACCAATCCCACCAGCACCAGGAGGTAGGACAGCCCCACCCAGGTGACGGCGCCGATGCTGGCGTGGAAGCTCCGCTGCAGCGTAGGGAAAGCCACCGTCACGATGCTGGCGTCCAGCTGGTTCATGAACGCCCCGATGCACACCGTGGCCACCACCAGCCAGTAGGCATTGGGCCAGGCGGCAATCGCCGGCGGCCGGCGACGCTCGACGAGGATCCGACGCCAGCCGGTCCTGGGCGCATCGTCAACAGCGGGCACGGTCACGGGACTCGACCGGGGCGCCACGCTGTGCTCACGGTCGGCGTGGCCACAACAGTGGGCACCTCAGCCAGACCGGAATTGACCACCGCTTCCTCCTCGGATGCACTTGACCCTACAGGCCAATGTAGGTACATTTTTACCCCGGAGTCGAACGGATGCGCAAACGGTCGAAGAGCCGACCGAGGAGAGACGGAGGACGAGTGGACCCAGCGCCGAGGAGGTCTCCGCTCGACCGGGACAGCCCGATCCCCCTGTGGGCGCAGCTGCTCGGCGATCTGCAGGCCCGCCTCGAGAGTGGCGAGTTCACGGACGAATTCCCCGGCGAGATGGCGCTGGTGGTCCAGTACGGGGTCAGCCGGAACACGGTCCGCGAAGCCGTGCGCCGACTGCGAGCAGACGGACTGGTCGTCGCGGAGCGGGGGCGCCGGCCCAGGCTTGCCGTCGAGACCGAGATAGAGCAACCGCTCGGTGCGCTCTACAGCCTTTTCGCCTCGGTGGAGGCATCCGGTCTGGAACAGCGCAGCATCGTGCGGTCTCTCGAGCTGCGGACTGATCACGAGGCAGCAGCGCACCTTCAGCTGGCTCCGGACGCATCGCTGTTGCACCTGGAGCGCCTTCGCCTGGCGGCGGGCGAACCCCTGGCTGTGGACAGGGTCTGGATGGCGGCCGGGCTCGGAGCGCCCTTGCTCGACACCGATTTCTCGCACACCGGCTTTTACGACGAGTTGCTGCGCCGGGTCGGCATCCGCCTGACCGGGGGCCGAGAGCAGATTCGCGCCCTCGTGCCGTCGGAGCCTGACCGCGCCCTCCTCGATCTCGGCCTCAGTGAGGCGGTTCTCGCGATCGACCGGCTCGGTTGCGTCCAGGGCGAGCCGGTCGAGTGGCGCCGAACCCTTGTTCGAGGCGGCCGATTCAGCGTGACCGCTGAGTTCTCGGCCCGAGCCGGCTATCAGCTCGAGGTATCCGACATGCCGGGACCACTTGGAGAAGAAGCTCGTCGGGGTGCCAACTCCGCAACGACGACCAGGCGGAGAGCCTGAAGGGGCTGGTCGCCGAGGCTGGTCACGTGCGACCGATCCTTGTCGTTCTACCCTGACACGGTGAGTGGTCTTCTCGAGCTGGACGGGCTCCGTCGTCGCTATGGGACGCTGGCCGCCCTCGATGATCTGTCGTTCACCGTGCCTGCCGGGCAGGTCGTTGGTTTCTTGGGCCCCAACGGGGCAGGCAAGACGACCACGATGCGGGCTGTTTTCGGCCTCACCGACCTCGATGCCGGGACGGTCAGGTGGAATGGTGAACCGGTCGGCCCGACCGAGCGGCGCCGCTTCGGGTACATGCCTGAAGAACGCGGGCTGTACCCGGCCATGCTCGTGGGTGAGCAGCTCGAGTATCTCGGGAGACTGCACCGGATGAGCGCGGTCGATGCCCGAGCCGCGACGAGGACGTGGCTGGAACGCCTGGGGGTTGCCGATCGAGCGGACAGCAAGGTGGAGACTCTCTCCCACGGGAACCAGCAACGAGTGCAACTGGCCGCCGCGTTGGTGCATGGTCCTGAGCTGCTGATCTTGGACGAGCCACTTGCCGGATTGGACCCACCGGGGATCGACGCCATCGGCGGCGTGCTCGTCGAGCAGGCTCGCTCGGGGTGTTGCGTGCTCTTCTCCAGCCACCAGCTCGACCAGGTCGAGGACCTCTGCGAGTCGGTGACGATCATCGATCACGGTCGCCTGGTGGTGACCGGGAAGGTGGACGACCTGGCTACCAGCGGTCCGCGCCGCCTGGTGGTGCGGGTGGAGGGCGACCGGGATGCCTCATGGGCTCATGGCATGGCCGGTGTCACCATCTCGGAAATCGACGGTGGCGAAGCGCGACTGGTGCTCGACGGGTCTGTCGACAGCGAATCGGTGCTTCGGGCAGCCATGGCTGCGGGCCGGGTCACCGAGTTCGTGTTCGAGCGCCGCCGCCTATCGGAAGTGTTTCGGGAGGCGCTGCAATGATTGGCTACCTCGTACCGGCCATCGTGGCTGTCGTCGTGGTGTTGCGACTGTGGCGCCGCCACCGGCGTCGTACGCCCGGTCCGTCGCAAGTCCGCGCCGGGTTCGGGCCGTTTACGAGCGACGTGGGTTTGGTGGCGTCCCGGGAGATGCGAGAGCGATTCCGAGGCAAGGTGTTCCGGGTGGGAACGCTGCTGATTCTGGCGGTGGTCGGGGCCGCCGTCGTCATCCCCACTCTCACCGGCGGAGCGCCACAGCCCCGACGAGTCGGTGTGGTCGGGGCCCTCTCTGCTCCCTTGCGTGCGACCGTCGTGGCCTCAGCAAAGAGTGTCGGCACCAGCGTGCACTTCGTGTCCGAACCCGACCAGAAGGCGGCCGACGGCGACCTGCGCTCGGGACGCATCGATGTCGCCATCGTCGACGGTCGGGAGCTCGTCGTGAACAAACCGATGAAACCGACCGACAGCTCCACGACGGCCCGGTTCGTTGGCGCCGTGTCCAAGAACCTCGGTGTGGCCAAGGCGATCGAGGCGGCCCATCTCTCGGCGGCGCAGTCCTCGGCGCTGGCCGGGGCCAGGGCGTTCCCGGTGCGCAGCGTCCAGCCGGGAGCAGGAAAGGGGGCCACGCAGACCACGTCGATCGTCGGACTGATCCTCGTCTTCGTGATGCTCTCGCAGTACAACACCTGGATCCTTTTCGGGGTGATCGAGGAGAAGTCCAGCCGGGTCATCGAGGTGCTCCTGGCCACCGTGCGCCCCGTCCGGCTGCTTTCGGGCAAGGTGCTGGGGATCGGCCTGGTGGCTTTCGCTCAGGCTTCCCTCATCGTGGTGTTCGCCTTCGTGCTTGCCGAAGGCGTCGGTTCCGATCTCCTGCACGGCACGGCACCTCTGGTGCTGGTGAGCACACTGGCCTGGTTGGTGCTGGGCTATGCCTTCTACTGCTGGGTCTACGCGGCCGCCGGCTCCATGGTCGAGCGCCAGGATCAGGCGCAGAGCCTGGCCTTCCCGTTGAGCCTCCCGATCATCTTCGGCTACATCATGGCCCTCACGGCGGCCGGCTCGGGGAGCGCATCCTCCTTTTTCGAAGTGCTCGCCTATCTGCCGCCGACGGCGCCCTTTGCCATGCCGGTGCTCGTCGGCCTCGGGACGGTCACCTGGTGGGAGTTCCTTGCATCGGCGGCCCTCAGCATTGTGTGCACTTTCGGTATGGCACGACTGGCCGCCAGCATCTACCGGAGGGCCATTCTCCGCACGGGTGGACGGGTCAAGCTCCGCGAGATGCTCTCCCGTGCGGGCGGATAGGGATCGAGACACCCGAGTCTGCCCGGCAGCGGACACCGGATCGTGACCGGGAGCTGGACGTGGTGGCCGGATGAACGGGCTGACCGAAGCGCGGTACGTGTCGGGTACCCACCACGCCAGCTTCTATACCGGGATCCCGAAGAGGGCCAGGACGATGCCGAGAGCCCCGGCGACGAGGAGCCCACTCACGACGCCACGCCGGATGACGAACAGCCAGAGCGCGGCACCGGCCAGCACCGGAATCTGCCACAGATGTTGAAGTGAGATGCCGAGTGGGATCGCCGATCCTGCAATGGCTCCGATGACGGCAGGTCCCGCCCCGGCGAGAAAGGACCGGACGCCGGTGTTCGCCCGGATCTGGTCGAACCGCGGGCCGCCCAGGAGGACGAAGAGGAATGACGGGGCGAAGGCGATCAGGGCAGCGAGAAGCGCGCCGACCATGCCCGCTGCGGCGTAGCCGACAACGGCCACAGTTTGGACGAGCGGGCCAGGGGTGACCTGGCCAAGCGCGACTGCATTCAGGAACTGGGCGGCCGTCATCCAGTGGTACGTGAAGACGGCGTCGTGTTGCATGAGTGGGACGATCACGAACCCGCCGCCGTACGAGAGGGCGCCGACCTTGAGTGCTACCCAGGCGAGCGCACCGAGTCCGCTGACGGTCGAGGTGTGGACCATTGCGACCGGAGTGACAGCCAGCCCCGAGGACCGCGCCCGGCCGTGCCAGCGGATGGCGATCTCAGCCAGCCCGCAGGCGAGGAGCACCAGCACCAGGTTGGGACCGACCGTCGCAGCCGCGACCCCTCCCAGAAGGGCGTCCACGACCCAGCGGGCTCGCTCCGCCCGGCTCGCGCCGACGCGTGCCCAACTGGTCGGGACGAGTTGTGAGGCTGCGTTCAGCGCCACCGCCGGTACGGCGGCCCCGGCCCCGGCGGCAGCGCCGAGAATCCACGTCGGTGGGTGGCTGGCAAGGAAGACGGCCGAGAGGATGAGGATGAGAGCGAGCCCGGGGACGATGAAACACACACCGCCCAGCAGACCGCCGACGGTGCCCCGCAATCGCCAGGCGCAAAAGATTGCCAGCTGCGTCGACGCGGGACCCGGGAGAAGGTTGGTCGCGGCGATTCCGTCCTCGAACTCAGTGGGTCCTATCCATTGTCGCTCTTCGACACACAACCGACGCAGCAGCGTGATGTGTGTAGGAGGGCCGCCGAACCCGATGCAGCCGATTCGGGTCCACTCGCGGGCGATGGTGCCGAGCGACACCCTTGTGGCCGGATGGCGTCGGCCGGCCCGGTTATCCCCGTTCATCTGTCCTTTCCAAGGATCTCGTCTGCCAGCTCGCGTAGTTGGATCTTTGTCGCTTCCAGCGTCCGGCGTCCCTTGGCGGTCGCCACGTAAGAACGACGGGCTCGCCCGTCCACAACCCTGGCGCGGGAGCGGATCAGTCCGTCGGCCTCCATCGTGTGCAGAGTGGGATAGAGGGACCCGGGGCTGATCTTGTATCCGTGACGAGCCAATTCCTCTGCTATCCACGCCCCATGAACCTCGCCATGGGTGGCGTGATGGAGGATGTGCAGCTGCACCGCTCCCCGGAGGAACTCCCTCATGGGACAAACCGTACCGCATATCAGATTCCGATATCAGATTCCGATATCAGCGGACAGATCGTGTCCTTCGAAGTCTGCGCTACTACGTTCGGTCCGGGAGCGGGAGCCCGATCTGATTCGTCGCCCTCATGGGACCTTTGGCCCTACCGAAGCCGGCCACGAGAGCGTTTGATGGTGGGTGGGTCTGCGAGATGGAGAGGGAGCCGAGAGGCTGAGAGGCTGAGTGAACCTCAGCGACCCCAGACCACCTGATCCGGACAATACCGGCGAAGGGAGACCATCCGTGGGCCCGGATCGCGTCGATCACTTCCGACCGAGGTCGGGGGGTGCCTTGGTGAATGTGACGGAAGACCCTGGCGTGCTCACGCCGGGTGCTCCATGATCGAAAGGTGATCGAAGAGCCAGTCGTCCGGGCGCTCGCCGCGCGTCATTGCACCCCCGTCGTGACGAGCTTCTATCTCGACGTCGACGGGCGCCGTCACCCCCGGCCCTCGGACTACGCACCGAATGTCGAGCATCTCTTCCGGCTCGCCCGCGAGAGCGCCGAAGCCCAGGGAAAGGACATTGTGGAGGCAGTTGAGTCTGATCTGTCCCGCATCGCGGACTGGCTGAACGGGTCTCTCGACCGCCGAACGACCAGGGGCGTCGCCGCGTTCTCGTGTGAAGCAGAGGGATTCTTCGAGGGGTATGGCCTGCCGCTGCCCGTGCGTGACCAGGTGATCATCGGGCCCGGGCCCGACATTGCCCAGCTCTGTGTGATCTTGGCGGTATCGGAGCGGACGCTCGTCGTGGCGGTCGACGGCTGGCGGGCGCGGCTGCTTCGCCTGGAGTCAGGAATGGTCGAGGAGATCGAGGCGCCGATCGACGAATTGGAACGGCAGGTCGACACCGACGTCGAGCTTGGCAGCTTCGAGCGCCGCCACGAGGAGCACGCCCGCCAGCACTACCGCCGTGTCGCTCGAGCGGTGGTAGAGGAGCTGGCGCACCGGCCCGCGACGCGCCTCGTGCTCAGCGGGACGAGGGAGTCCGTCGCCCACCTCGAAGAGCACCTGCCGAGCGGAGTGGTACAGCTGGTTGCCGGCAGGATCGGGAACCGGATACTCAGCGAACGGACGGAGTTGGCGCGTGCTGCGACCGACGTCGTCGACGAGGTACGGCACCAGCATCAGATCGCGCTCGGCGACGAGCTGCGCGAGCGCACCAGCCAAGGTGCAGCTGCCGTCTCCGGGCTCACTGCGACGCTCGAGGCGCTCGGTGCGGGGCAGGTGGAGACGTTGCTCGTCGAAGAGGCCTTTTCGGCCAGCGGTGCGCGATGCGGCGACTGTGGTCAGCTGATGGTCGACGGGACGCGATGCCCGAGGTGCGGCGCGACACCGACCGGCGTGCAGAACGTCGTCGATGCGGCCATCACCGAAGCATTCGCCCATCACGTGACGCTCGAGTTCTGCAAGGCGGGAGGGCTGGCCGAGTTGGGCCACGTCGGGGCGTTCGAGTATCGCCGATCGGGACGGGAGCTCGGACATGCCTGACGGGGTGATGAAGTGGTTCGACCCGAAGACCGGTGAGGCCGAGATCGCACGAGGCGGTCGGCTGTTTGCGGCACGTTCGCCAGATATCGAGTCGGTGGCCCGCCGAGCGGGCGCTCGAGTGCACTTTGACGTCCGTCGGGTCGGTGGCGTCGACAGAGCGGTGGAAGTTCGGTTACGAGAGGGTGCCCGCGTGTCGCACCACCACCATCGGTTCGGGACACTCGTCGGCGCCAGGTGGATCGACACCAAGGGTCCAACTCCCTATGCCCAGGCCCACCCCGAGCTTCGCTCCGCGGGTGCGCATCCCCTCGAGGTCGCACGCGCCTGGGCTACCAGCGTGGCCCAGGGTGATACCCCTGGCGTCCTCGCTCTGTACGCGCCCGATGCAGTCGTGCATGTCGACGGCGAATCCCTGAGCGGTCGATCATTGCGTGCCTGGGTAGAGGGCAACCCGCTGCTCGGCTGCGGGCGCCACGCCCGGGTACAGGGTGGCAGAGGTACGGCTGACGTCTCGTGGGGGGTGAGCCGGGCGGATGAGCTCGGGGCAGTCGTGCGATGCCGGATCGACCACGCCCAGATCGCCGAACAATGGATATCACGACCTGAGCCATCGGAGGTAGCGGCGTCCGAAGGGCGTCCAGTGCAGGTCACCGTGTCGACAAGGGGTGAGGTGGGCGATGAGGTCAAGGACCGTGCCCGCAACGCGATCCTCGAGGTGGCAGAAGAGCTCGATGAGCCTGTTCTCTTTGCACGGGTGAAGCTGACCTGGGAACCAGACCCGGCGCGGCTCCGGCCCGCCATTGCACAGGTCGCCCTCGACGTCAACGGTGACTTGGTCCGCGCCCAGATGGCCGCGCACACGATGGCAGAGGCGCTCGACCTGCTCGTCGGTCGCCTGCATGATCGACTCGAGCACCGCGCCCGACGCCGAGAGCATCTCCATCGTCTGGAGGCGACCCACCGCCCGGGCGAGTGGCAGCATGGTGACCTGCCGACGTCGCGACCGTCGTACTTCGACCGGCCGGTGGAGGACCGCCAGCTCGTTCGGCACAAGACGTTCGCAGTCAACGACCTCACCCCTGACGAAGCCGTGTTCGACATGGAACAGCTCGACTACGAGTTCTACCTGTTCAGCGACCTCGCCAGCGGCGCCGACAGCATCATCGAGCGGCTCGACGGGCCGTATCGGCTGGTCAGGATGGCGACCACCACCGACCTCGGACCCACGGCCACGCTGATCGAGGTGTCCGACGTACCTCCGCCTGCCCTCAGGCTCGAAGAGGCGATCGAACGTCTGAACGCGGGAGGAGAGCCCCACCTCTTCTTCGCCAACACGACGACCGGCCGGGGCAACGTTCTCTACCGTCGCTACGACGGCCATTACGGCCTCATCACACCAGATTGAGCGCCGGCGGCCCCTCGCGCGAAAATGCCCGTCCCACCGTTGAGCAGGAGCCGGGCACTTTTCTCTGTTGTACCCGAAGAGCGGGACCAGTAGAGAAACACCTCAACGAGCCTTACGGGCCCCTTGCCGCTGCAGCGTCCCCGACGGAACTGCCTGCCGTCCGAACCTGAGGCTGCCCGACCACTCGGGCGATCCCTCTACAGCTCGCTCCTCGGTGAAGACGAACCCTGAATCACATTCGCCACCTCCTTCGGAAACCCTTTGATGGTCTCCACTTAATTCAACAACCATCCGGACGTCGGTGTTCCCGCCCGTGTCGACCCCGAGGGCGTAGGCGCCGGCGCGGTGGTTCGCCGTGGTCCTGTGCGATCCCCCTGGGTTCCTGACCGGGGCCGGGGCGGTTCCTGACCGGAACCGGGAGTCGATAGGTTTCAGGTATGAGCGACAGCATCGACCGCACCGACACGAACGCCGCCATCTGGAAGTCCGATCAGGGGATCTCCTACTGGGTCGCGACCGCCGAGGACCGTGAGCGGCGGAGGGGCGAGCAGCGCCGCCTCATGGCCGACCTGCTGCCGTTCGCCGATGACGAGCCGTTCACCTTCGTCGACCTCGGAGCGGGTACCGGTGCTGCCGCCCGGGCGGTTCTCGACCGGTACCCTCGCGCCTCGGCCATCCTCGCCGACTACTCCTCGCAGATGATGGAGGAGGCGACGCGGGCTCTCAGCTCGTACAACGGCCGCTACTCCTGTGTGGAGTTCGACCTCGGCGATGATCTCTGGCCGCCGGGGATTCCGACCGAGGTGGCAGCGATGGTCAGCTCACTGTGCGTGCACCACCTCCCCGACCGACGCAAGCAGGAGTTGTTCCGCGAGATCGTGGCCCGCCTGGCGCCGGGTGGCTGGTACTTCAACTACGATCCGGTGACCGCCGGGGACCCGGTCGTCGAGGCGGCCTGGCAGCGGGCCGATGACCGCCAGGACCCGGCGTCGGCGGCGAAGCGCAACAACCGCACGCCCGAGGAACAGCTCCGCTATGAGAACCACGTACGCTACATGAGCCCTCTGGCACCCCAACTCGAGTTCATGCGAGCGGCGGGCTTTGAGGCGGTCGACGTGTACTGGAAGCACCTTGACCACGTGATCTACGGCGGTCGAGCCCCGCTCTCGAGCACATCCTGACTGCCCGATCGGCCCGATCAGCGGCGACGCCGGCGCGAACGACCGATCA
>Ga0307373_10007675_pt1 | contig 16750 bp, 17 predicted proteins | sample OX2MG_FD_202534 | JGI IMG/M metagenome (GOLD analysis project Ga0307373, IMG submission 202534) | Soil microbial communities from Risofladan, Vaasa, Finland - OX-2 | ecosystem: Environmental > Terrestrial > Soil > Coastal area > Acid sulfate soil | place: Finland: Risofladan, Vaasa | collected... | reverse complement strand
CACGCCGGTCCTGGCGGCCGCGGCCGGAGTCGTGACGTACGCCGGCTGGCGGGACAACGGTGGCGGGTACCAGGTCTGGATCAGCCACGGCAACAACATGTACACCACGTACAACCACATGTCGGCGGTCATGGTCGCGGTCGGCCAGCACGTCGCGCGGGGCACGCAGGTGGGCCGGGTCGGGGCGACGGGCGTCGCCACCGGACCGCACTGCCACTTCGAGGTGTGGATCGGTCCGATCTGGGCCGGCGGAACCCGCGTCAACCCGCTGAACTACCTCTCGCACTGATCCACCCGGGGCGCGGGTGGCGAGCCACCGCGTGCCGATGGTGCGACCCACGCCGGGGAGCCGCGCCGGCGCCTGCTAGCATGCACGCCGATGTTCCTTGACCGCGCTTCCGTCTGGCTGCGCGCCGGTGACGGAGGCGATGGATCCGTCTCGTTCCGGCGGGAAGCCCACGTCCCGAGGGGCGGCCCGGATGGCGGCGATGGCGGCCGGGGCGGTTCGATCTACCTCCGGGTGGACGTGGGACAGACGACGCTGGGCGACTATCGCTTCCACCACCACTTCCGGGCGGACAGCGGTGGAAAGGGCGCGGGTTCGCGCAAGCACGGTCGCGCGGGCGAGGACCTCGATCTCGGCGTGCCGCCCGGGACGGCAGTGCTCGACGCGACGACGGGGGACCTGCTGGCCGACCTGGTAGGTGCCGGTCAGCGCGTGATGGTCGCCCGCGGCGGGCGTGGCGGCCTCGGCAACGTGCACTTCGCGACGGCCACGCATCGCACGCCGCGGCATGCGCAGAAGGGCGAGCCGGGCGAGGAGCGGCAGCTCCGGCTCGAGCTCCGGCTGATCGCCGACATCGGCCTCGTGGGGCTCCCCAACGCCGGCAAATCCACCCTCCTGGCCGCGCTCACCAACGCGACGCCGCGAATCGCCGACTACCCCTTCACGACGCTCGAGCCGAACCTCGGGGTGCTCGACCTGTCCGCTCTCGACCCCGAGGACGCGCGGCGGCCGACGATCGCGGACGTCCCCGGTCTGATCGAGGGGGCGAGCTCGGGCGCAGGCCTGGGCCACGCGTTCCTGCGCCACGTCGAGCGGACCCGGGTCCTGGTGCACGTCGTCGACCTCGCGGCGCGCGATCCGGAGGGCGACCGCGCGATCGTCCGGGAGGAGCTGCGGCTGCACGACGAACGGCTCCTCGCGAAGCCCGGGATCGTCGTCGCGAACAAGCTCGACGTCCCCGGAGCCCGCGACCGGCTCGCGGCGTTCACCGAGGCCTGCACCCGGGATGGTGTTCGCATGCTCGCCGTGTCCGCGCGCGAAGGGGAGGGGCTGCACGAGCTCATCGCCGCGATCGCGGAGCTGCTGCCGGGCGCGGACGAGCTGTCGCTTCCCCCGGAGCCGGCGGGCATCGTGGTCCACAGGTTCGATTCCGAGCGCGAGACATTCTCGGTGGAGCGCGAGGGAGACGGGTTCCGCGTGCGTGGCCGGCGCATCGAGCGGCTCGTGGCACAGACCGATTTCGAGAACGAGGAATCGGCCGAGCGGTTCCAGCGCGATCTCGAACGGATGGGTATCGCGCGAGAGCTGCGGCGGGCGGGCGTGCAGCCGGGTGACTCGGTCGCGATCGGCACCCGCGAGCTCGAATGGGGAGACGAGGGGTGGGCGTGACGGCAGACGGGATCACGTCCGCCGCGCCCCGGTCCAGCGGCGAGCCGACCGTCGGCGCGTGGGGGGTCCTCGGCGGGACCTTCGACCCCGTCCACTACGCGCACCTGGCCATCGCCGAGGAAACGCGCGACGCACTCGGGCTCGCCGGCGTCCTGTTCGTTCCCGCGTCGGTGCCGCCGCACAAGGTCGGGCGCTCGATCACGGCCGCGGAGGACCGCATCGCGATGGTCGAGCTGGCGATCGCCGACAACCCCGCGTTCCACGTGAGCCGCGTCGAGATGGACCGCGACGGACCCAGCTTCACGATCGACACGATCGAGCGCCTGCTCGCCGATCCGCCGCGTCCGTGGAGTCCCGAGGCGGGCCTCGTCTTCATCATGTCCGTCGAGGCGCTGGTCGGACTCGAGACGTGGCACGATCCGGCACGGCTGCTTGCGACGTGCCGGATCGCGGTCGTGCCGCGGCGTGGCTATCGGGTCGCGCCTCGCGAATGGGCCGCCGCGCACTTCCCCGGCTTCGAGCAGCGTCTGATCGTCCTCGACGGCCCGGACCTCGGGCACTCGGCGTCGGCGATCCGCGAACGCGCGGCTGCGGGACGCAGCATCCGGTACCTGGTGCCGCCAGAGGTCGAGGCGTACATCCTGGCGCGCGGGCTGTACCGGAGCGCCACGTGACGCGAGAGGCGGTCTGCGCCGCCCTGGCGCATCATTGGCAATGCAGGCGCGTCCCGGCCGCGTGCCGTGCGGCCCGCTCGCACCGGCGGGACGACGGCCCCGCCCGACGGTAACCCCACGAGGAGGTCTGAGCGAACGTGACGGATCCCGTTCCCGCCCGCGAGGCACGAAGGCCCGGGCTGCCCCCGCGCGACACGCCGGTCGTCATCGATGCGCAGATCGCGCTCGCCCAGGCGCGTCGCGTCGTCGAGCTCGCGGAGGACAAGAAGGCCGCCGACATCGTGCTGCTGGACGTGGGCGCCCTGACCTCGCTGGCCGACTACTTCGTGGTCTGCTCGGGCGGTTCGGAACGGCAGCTGGCCGCGATCGCCGATGGAATTGCCGAGGGCATGAAGGCCGAGGGCGTGCTGCCCCTGGGACGAGAAGGCGGGTCGGGCACCCACTGGGTCCTGCTCGACTTCGGCGCCGTCATCGTGCACGTCTTCGCGCCCCCGGAGCGCGACTACTATCAGCTCGAGAAGCTCTGGGCCGACGCGCCGACGCTGCTGCGCGTCCAGTAGCCGCGCCGGGTACTGCCGGCACCGGTACCTACGAGGGATGCTGGCCCGTCGCGACGCTGCATAGCATCGCCGCAGTGATGACCGGCGAGCGCCGGTCGCGGATCGGACGGGACCACACAGCATGCCCTCCATCACGCTGGACTGCCCCGAGTGCGGGCGACTGCTCGTCAACACGCGGTTCGATGCCACGTTCCGGCTCCCGGACCGCAGCGAGCGGCTCTGCTTCGGGATCCCGGCCGGGCTGTGCGCCGAGTGCCACCAGCTGTACATGGACCCGGAGCTGATCGAGCTTCTCGACCTGGACGCCGGGCGCTGCGTGTTCGCGATCGAGTCCGACACGGTCCTGCAGGCCGGAGCCTGGTCGGGCGCCGAATAGGCCCCGTCACCACCGGCGGGACGCGGAGCCTGGTCGGGCGCCGGCCGGGCGCCACCGTCGCCGCGGTCCCGGAGCCTGGCCGGGCGCCGAAGACGCGCGACCATCGGCGCGGACGCGGAGCCTCATTCCGGCGGGCCCATCAGGGCGGCGCAGCCACCGGCGCCGCGAGTCCATTCCGGCGGCCTTTCGCACCGCGAGACCGCCGGGTACCCGGACGGCAATCGCTCAGACCGGCACGTGCTCCGCGATCCAGAGACCGAGCGCGAGCGGCCCGGACATCGGCCCGGCGCCGGCTCGTGCGTCCCCCGACAGCCCCTTCGACGCGAGATCGACCTCCAGGAGCGCGACGAGTGCGTCATCGAGCTCTCTCACGTCCCAGCGCATCGCCTGCCGCACGAGGATCTCGGCCCGGTACGGGTTGAGGCGCAGGAGACGCACCATGTCGCCCGGCGCGGATCCCCCGGCGAGCCGGTCGCGGATCTCCAGCAGTTGCCGCAGGCGACGGTGAAGCTGCGTGACGACCACGGGGAGGGCGGTCCCGTCCGCCAGGAGGGCGGACCCGATCGTCGCCGCCTCGCCGGCCCGCCGCGTGCCGACGGCGTCGAGGAACGCCCACGCCGACGACGGCACGGTCTCGGCCACGAGGGCGTCGACGTCGGCGCGGCGAATGCGGGCATCCGGCCGGTACAGGGCGAGCAGCTGCAGGTGCGCCTCCGCGAGCTCGGTCTGGCGCCTGCGATCGACGTCCCCCTCACGCACCCCGCCGCCGACGCGCTCCGCGAGCAGCCGGACCGCGGGTGGCTCGATGTCGACCCCGAGCTCGGAGGCGAGCGCCGCGATCCAGGGCTCGAGACGCCCCGGGGGAGGCGCCTCCAGGCGCCGCACTACGCCCCCCGCGTGCTCGATCGCCTCGCGGAGTCGCCCGGACGTCGCGGCGGGCTCGCGCGCTCCGCTCGAGGACAGCTCCGTGAATGCCAGCCCGTTGCCGGGCGCCACGCGATCGAGCAGTGCCAGCGCTCGATCCTGGTCCTCCTTCGACCGCAACATGGCCACCGGTTCGGCGACCACGGCGAGCATCCCGCCCCCGAAGAGTGGAGCCGTCGCCAGGCGCATCGAGAGCGTGTCGGCCAGCGAGGGATCTGAGGGGTCGGCCCGCCACGTCTCGAGCGGTTCGCCCGCCGTACCCAGGTCGACGGCGAAACGCTCGACCGCCCGGCGCAGTCCGAGCACGTCGTCGCCCCAGAAATAGGCAACGGGCGCCCCGATCGTCACCGTGCCGTCCGCCGGGGCGACGTCAGGGTCGCGTGCTCGATCCGGCGTTTGCGGCCGCCCCCGCCTCGGCCCGCCGGCGCCGTGCCGCATCCAGCGTCGGACCCACCCAGCGGAGCCGACGCACCGCCAGCGGGCTGACGCCGGCCGTCTCGCACACCTCGCGCTCCAGGCGCTCGGCGCGGGCGCGGGCGCGGGCCAGGCTCTCCCGGTACTCGGGGTACCGGACGGCCCAACCGGCAAACCGGGCGCTCATCGCCTCGAGACGCTGTCCCGCCCGCTTGTCCGCGTAGGCCACGATCCGCTCCTCGCGCGTGGCGACGCCGTTCCATCGGCCGTACCGATCTGCGTCGAGGAGTCGCGTGATCGGGTGGGCGGAGATCGCCCGCGTGAGCTCGGGGTACCCGCGCTGGCTGAGCCATCGCGCGCCGGCCGCGCCGTGCCCGAGTTCCTGTACCGGGTCATCGGCCGGGAGGAGCTTGTCGATGTCGTGGAGGAGACCCGCCGCCTCGACGAGCTCGCGATCCACCTGGATGCCCCGGGCTGCACAGCGCTCGGCCAGGTAGGAGGCGATCTCGGCGACGGCCCCGACGTGGGCCAGCAGCCAGTCGGGTGGATCGAGTTCGAGCAGGATGTCGGCGGCTTCCGCGCGCGAGGGGATCACGCAGGGATTCTATGCAACCTTGCGGTCGCCCGTCGGCCCATCCGGCGTCCGCCCGTCCGGCGGTCGTCCATGCCGCGTTCGTCCGCGCGCCGCCCATCGACACCGCGCCGGCCGATGCGACTGGATGAGCCGTCCAGCGGCCGTCCGACGATTCCACGAGCAGGTCGATTCCGTCGGTCGACACGTCGACCGTCCCGGCCTCGTCCGTCCGGAACACGCGCGCGCCTGCCGACGCCAACCGCTCGAAGGTCGACCGGGCGGGATGGCCGTAGTCGTTGTCCGCACCGACGCTGACCACCGCGACGGACGGACGTATCGCGGCAAGAAGGGCCGCGGTCGATGCGGTGCCGCTCCCGTGGTGCGCCACCTTCAGCACGTCCACGCGCGGTCCCGCCGCACTGATGGCTCCGGCCGCGAGCAGGGACTCGTCCACCTCCCGCTCCGCGTCACCCATCAGCAGCATCCGCCGGTTGCCGAACCGCACGTCGAGCACGATCGAGACATCGTTGACCCCGGCTCCCGTCGCCGCCGGCGCCTCGGGCACGGTGCCCCGACGCGGCCACAGCACCGCGATCGTCGCCCCGTCGATGTCGATCCGGTCCCCCGCCGCCAGGCGTTCGCTCGAACGTCCGGCCGCCGCCAGTGCCGTGACGAGCGCCGACCAGCCTGGTCCCGATCCCCGCATGCCCGGCTCCGCGATCCTCGCGACCCGGTACCGGCGCACCAGCAGTGCCGCACCGGCGACATGGTCTTCGTGAGGGTGGGTCAGCACGAGCAGGTCGATCCGGCGGTCCCACGCCGGCACGCGTGCGTCCAGCAGGGGGAGGAGGCGGTCGGGATCCGGCCCGGCGTCTACGAGCATCCGGCCGCCGGACGGTCCGAGGACCAGGATCGCGTCGCCCTGGCCGACGTCCAGCACGGCCACGTGCAGCCGGCCGTCCGGCCGTGCGGCGGCAACGAGGACCAGTGCCGCCAGAACGACGGCCGTGAGCAGCACTGCGAGCCTGCCCGATCTCGTGGCGAGGGGCACGCGCGAGTCCGTGCGCCGCCGGCGAGCGTGTCCCGGCGCGACCGGCGCGACCGGCGCGACGAGGCGAGGTTGGGGCGATGGGCCCGGCGCGGGCCGGCCGGGTGAATGCAGGGAGCCGGGGGAGAATCCGGCCGCGGGCCGCCCGGGTGAATGCGGGGAGCCGGGGGAGCATCCGTCCGCGCGCCCCCCGGATGCCTGCGAGGCTGTTCCGGGGTGCCGCCGCGCCGTCGATCCTGGCCTTTGTGGCGACGCGTCGCGCAAGGGCGGGCGACCAGCGTGGCCGAGGGCGGCCGCCGTGGACACGGCGCGCAGGCGTGTCCCCGGGGACGCGACCATGCCGACCACCAGGGCGACGACGGCCGCGAGGACCTGCGTTGCCGGTGGCGCCAGCGTCACGCTCGCCCCGGGCACGGACGCGGATGCCCGGCCAACGCCGACCAGCGCTCCGAGAACCACTGCCCCGGCCGAGCCGACCAGCAGGGCCACGAGCTCGAGGACGGATCCGGGCAGGCCGGCCAGGCCGAACGTCGCCGCCCACCCGGCGAGGAGGGCCGCGGCGGACGCTGCCATCACCGGCACGACCAGTGGCGCAGCCACGAGATTGGCGAGCGGCGACACGAGCGACACCCGCCCGAAGTCCAGCAGCACGAGCGGCAGCGTCGACGCCTGGGCCGCCAGCGAGACGCCGAGCGAGTCGATCAGCCAGGCCGGGGCGCGGACCCGCGCGTCGGGGGCCGCGAGGCGTGCCCGCAGCCACTCCGTGAGCGCCGTTCCCCACGCGAGGAGACCCGCGGTGGCCGCGACCGAGAGCTGGAATCCCGCGTCGCCGATGACGGTGGGGTCCACGAGCAGCATGGCGACCACGGCGAGCCCGAGTGCCGCCGCCGCCGTGCCGGGGCGGCCCAGTTCGCGGCTTCCGACCACCGCGCCCGCCATGACCGCCGCCCGCAGCACGCTCGCCCCGGCCCCGGCCGCGAGCGCGTAGGCGGCGATCGCCGCCAGCGTGGCGATGGAGCGCCTCCGCCGGGATGTGCGCCGGAGCAGTGTGGCGAGCACACCGGCGACGACGGCGATGTTCCAGCCGCTGATCGCGACGATGTGCGTGAGGCCCGCGGCCGTGAACGCCGTGGCCACGTCGCGGTCGACCTGGTCGCGCAAACCGATGAGGATCCCGGCCGCCAGGCCGCCCTGCGGCGCGGGCAGGACGCGCGCGAGGATCTCGCCGGCGTCGCGGCGGCGCCGCTCCAGCCACGCAGCCGGCCCTTCCGTCGCCGGCACGCGCTCGAGCACCCGGGACGTGATCGTGCCGGCGATACCCGAACGGCGCAGGTAGTCGCCGAACCCCGTGCCGTCGGGCGGGGGGCGAACGCTGCCGGAGACGGCCACGCGGTCTCCTGGAACGATCTCCGGGTACCGTGGCAGGCTGGCGTACAGCCTGATGGCGGTGGTCCCCGCATCCGCGCCCTCGAGGCGGATCACCGCTCTCTGCGCACCGCCCGACGGCGTGGAGATCGACAGGACCTCCGCCACCCCATCGTCCAGCGAAGCCGGCAGGGTGGCCGGCGGAAGGGCCGGCTGGAGCGCGCCCGCGACCAGCCGGATCGCGACGACGCACGCGCCGGCGGCGGCCGCGGCGCCGGGCACCGAACGACGCCACGCGGCCGCGGCGCCCAGTGCCAGCCCGAGGGCCATCGCGAGGCTCGCGGCGGGTCCCGGCAGGATGACGCCCGGCTCGTCTCCCGCGAGAAGCGCCGTCCCATCGACGGCAATCACCGCGGCGAGGACGGCACCGAGCGCGATCCATCCTGCCCGGGGCACGTCAGCCGCCCGCGGTCGTGACCAGGTCGCGGATCTTCGACAGCACCGAGGCCGAAACGACCTTCCGGGTGAGCAGCTCGTCCACCGACTGGAACGGACGCTCCTCGCGTGCCGCGATGATCCTGGCCGCGGTCACGGGGCCGATCCCGGGAAGCGTGTCGAGCTCGGTCGCCGACGCGCGGTTGACGTCGATCAGCCCCGCGCCTGCGCCCGCCGCCTGGCCGGCGCTGCCCGCATCCCCCATCGCGTTGCCAGCACCGGCCGCGACCGCGCCACGCTCCGGGACGACCACCTTCGCACCGTCGCGCAGGACCTCCGCAAGGTTGATGGTCGAGGCGGCGGCGGCCGCGTCGACGCGCGGGCCGTATCCGCCCGCGGCACGGATCGCGTCCGCAACGCGGCTGCCTTCCGGAAGCTCGTAGAGCCCGGGGTGCGCGACCGCGCCGGCCACGTCGACCTTCCACGAGCCGGATGCGGGACCTCGGGCTCCGGCGGACGAGGCCATGGCCGGCGCGAGGGAGCTCCGGGCGACGCTCACGCCGGCCGCGCCGTCACTGCCGGACGCGAGGGCGAGCACGGCGGCACCGGCGAGCGCGACGGCCAGCGCGAGTACGCCGGCCGCGATCAGGCGCGCGCGTCCTGTGGCAGGTTCGGGCGGAGGGTTCGATCCGGCGTGCGAATCGTCGGGCGTCGCCTCCACCGACCGCCAGGCTTCGGGGAGCTGCTCCACCGCGGCCTCCTCGATCGCCGGCGCACGCGGGCGGCAGCCGCCGGCAACCCGGTTGGCGGCGGGTCAGACGAGGGGCGGGTAGGCGTGCCCTGGTGCGGTCGCCCGATCTTCCGATGGGGACGTCCGCGTGCGAGTCGTCCGCCGAGGCCCGGGGCACTTCGGATCTCGGCGGACGGTGGCGAGACTATACCGTCGCGCGCTTATCTGTGGCTTACCTGCATCTGCGGATCACCCGGGCAGCCGCGTTATGCGCGCTCGAGGATGGGCCGGACCTCCGTCGCCAGGCGCGTCATGGATTCCTCGTCGTAGTTCGACGGGAAACCGGCGATCAGGTGCCGGTAGCCGAGCTCGAGGTACGGGGCCAGGCGCTCCGCGACGTCCTCCGGAGTGCCCACCGGCTGATCCGTCCAGCGACGCCCCACCCGATTACGGTCGAACGCCTCGCGGTACAGCCGTTCGGCTTCGGCGCGATCGTCGCGGATGAAGACGGTACCGATGCCGGTCGTTCGCTCGATGGCGGCCGGGTCGCGCCCGACGGCGGCGCAGTGCTCGAGGAGAACCTCCTCCTTGTGGCGGACATCCTCGACCGAGCCCCCGACGTTGTTCATGTCGGCGTACCTGGCCACGAGCCTGAGCGTGACCTTCTCGCCGCCGCCGCCCACGCAGATGGGGAGGTGAGGCTGGACCGGAAGGGGATCGTTTCGAACCCGCGACGCACGATAGCGGGAGCCTTCCGGGGCCGACGGCTCCGCGCCGTCGAGCATGCCCCGCATGATCGGCAGGGCCTGGGACAGCCAGCGCAGGCGCTCGGGGAATCCAGAGCCGAACTCGAACCCGAAGTCGTGCGCCTCGCCCTCGAACCATGCGGCACCCATGCCCAGGATGGCGCGCCCGTTGCTGATCCGGTCGAGGGTCGTGGCCATCTTCGCGACCAGCGTCGGCTCCCGGTACGGGTTGGCCCCCACCATGAGCCCGATGCGCACGTGCTCCGTCCGGGCCGCCCACGCGGTGATCGTCAGCCAGCCCTCGTAGTTCGGCCCGTGCGGGTCGCCCACGATCGGATAGAGGTGATCCCAGGTCCACAGGGTGTCGTACCCCAGCCGGTCGGCCCGGATGCCGGCCTCCAGGAGCGGCTCCCACTCGGTGTACTGGTTCCAGCACAGGGCGCCGATCTTGACTTCGCTCAACTCACGCTCCAATCGATCGGGATGGTCGACCGCCGATGCGGCGGTCACCGTGAAACACCGGCAATGCCTCGACTCACTCCTTGCTGACGATATCGACCGAGATCTCCATCGCCGGAATCGTTCCCCTGTTCTCGAGCCAGTGGACCGTGTTCCGATCCTCGGGCCAGCCAACTCCGGGCCCATAGTCGGTAACGACACCGTTTCGATGGTCGGTGATCGTTCCCTGCAGGATGTACACGGTGCCCGGCCGGCCCTTGTGGTCGTGAATCGGGCCGAAGACGCCTCCGGGCTCGATGGTCACCATGCGCATTCGAAGCTGGCGCCGCTCCATGCCCTCGATCTCGCCGGCAAGGTCAACCGTTGCGAGTACCTCCGCCGCGACACCTTTCGTCTCCGGTGCCGCCGCTTCGTTGCTCATCGTGCTCTCCGCTCTGGTACGTCGGTTACCTGGTCACTCTACGGCCGGTCTGCGATCCTGGCGCAGACCCGACCAGCCGGAGCCGCCGCCGGTGCGGGTCGGGCTTCTTCCCATTCCGGCCCCCGCCGCCCTCCGGCCCGGCTACGATCTCTCCATGCACCGGCCTCCCTCCGTGCGGCGTGGATCGTGACGCGTCCCGGACGGTCCGCGGAGCCGGACGCCGCCAGGAAGGGCCCGCATGCTCCCCGGGACGGCGCGACGAAGGACCCGCATGCTCCGCGGCTCCCCGCGGCGCCGAAGATCCCGGTCGAGCTCCAGCCGGGAGTGATGGACGGTCCCGATCGCCCTGCCGAGGACAGCTGGTCGGCTGTCAGCGTCACCGGTTGGGACGGATCGGGCATGCTCGCCTCCGGGATCGAGTTCGCGGGGGCGCGGCTCGACGGGGTCGATCTCTCCGAATCGCGCCTGTCTCACCTGTCGCTGGTGGACTGCGAGCTGACGGGATCGAACCTCGCGAACCTGGAGGCGCGCGAATCGTCGATGCTGCGTGTCTCGGTCCGCCGTTGCCGTCTCACCGGCTTGGCCTGGGCTGCGGGCGCGCTCCGCGACGTCCGGTTCGAGGACTGCCGGGTCGACCTCGTCTCCTTCCGGTTCGCCCGGCTGGAGCGCGTGCGCTTCGTGCGGTGCGTGCTCACCGAGGCCGATTTCCAGGGCGTGCGGGGCGACTCCGTCGCGTTCGTGGAGTGCGACCTCGGGCACGCAGAATTCTCGCAGGCGCAATTCGAGCGGTCGGAGATCCGGCATTGCGGCCTCGACGGCGTGTCGGGCGTCCAGGGCCTGCGCGGCATGGGCCTGCTTCCCGTCGACGTCGTCGCGCTCGCAGGCGCCTTCGCCTCCGAGCTCGGCGTGCGCACGCTCGAGGACTAGAAGGGCGCGGGGTCGGCCGCGGCCCGGACCCGGGAGGGCGCGTCGGAGCGTGACGTTCGCGAACCGCGGCGCCTGGCCCGACGCGCAGCCCGCGCATACTCCCGGCGCGGGGCATCCACCCGCCCGCACAGCCGGACCGATCAGCGGATGCGGTCCGGCGTGAAGCAGCGACAGAAGGGTCCTGGAGGGACGGCAGTGGAGAGTTACCGCACGACGGCCTCGCGGCTGCGGCACCCGGTCAACATCGCGCTCCACGTGAACGCCCCGCTCGGCGTGCGTGTGGCCAACGGCGTGACCGGTTTCATGGGGTCGTGGGCGTTCATCATCCTGCAGACCGCGTTCGTGGTTGCCTGGGTGGCCGGCAACGTCTACCTCGTGTTCCATTTCGATCCGTACCCGTTCATCTTCCTGAACCTGGCGTTCAGCACGCAGGCGGCGTATGCGGCGCCCCTCATCCTGCTCGCGAGCAACCAGTCGGCAGTGCGGGACCGGGCGACCCTGGAGCACGCCGCGCTCGAGGCGGAGGAGGGAGATCGGAAGGATGACGACCTGCGCGTGCGCCTCGAACGGATCGAGGCCCTGCTCGTGGCCATGGTTCCACCGAAGGACTGACCCGACGACGCGCGGGCCCTGCGGTGCCGGCCGGCACCGCAACCGGTGGTGGCACCGTTGACATCAGTGGCCGGAGGCGCAGAATCCGGGCCGACCGAGGGGGAACCAGTCACCCTGAAGACGCGCCTCGGAGGTCTCATGGACGCCGGCCGGCAACGGCCGGCGTCTTTCCTGATCAGGGCTCGCGGATCGAGCGCCGGGTCCGGGCCGCGACCGGACGCCCCGCCAGGCGCTCCAGGACTATGCGTTTGCGCCGCGGGCGACCTCGCGGTCGAACCGTTCCATCGTCGCCACGTACCGCTCGGGCTCACGCGGCTCGAAACCCACGGCGAGGTGCTCGACGCCGAGGCTCGCGAAGGCTCGAACCTCGGCGAGCATGTCCGCCGGGCTCCCGCTCAGCCGGTAGCCGCCACCGCCCGGTGCCCCGTCGTCGACGGTGACGCGCGCGGACAGCGCCGGCATCGGGCGCCCGGACGCCTCCGCGGCCGCGCGAATCTGCGGCAGCCGCTGGGCGTACGCCTCGGGACCGGTGGAGCTCGAGTGGTATCCGTCGCCGAGCGTGCCCGCTCTCCGGAGTGCCGCCGCCGAGTGGCCGCCGACGATCACGGGCAGGTTCGCGCCCTGGACAGGCAGTGGCTCGAACGAGAAATCGTGGATCTCGTGGAACGCGCCGGTGAACGGCTCCCGCGAGCCGGACCAGAGGTGGCGCCAGAGCCGGATCGTTTCGTCCAGGTACGCCCCGCGCCGGGGGAAGCGGTCTGTGGCAGCGAGGTTGGCGAACTCGGCTGCGTTCCAGCCCGCGCCGACGCCGGCCAGGACGCGGCCACCGCTGAGCGCGTCGAGGGTCGCCAGCTCCTTCGCCAGCACGACGGCGTTGCGCTGCGGCACGACGATCACGCTCGTGCCGAGGTGCAGAGCAGGGTGACGGGCCCCGACCCAGGCGAGCGTGGTGATCGCTTCGTAGATGCGGCCGTACTCCGACGCCGACGAGGCCGGGACGAGGAGGTGGTCCGTCGTCCACACCGTCGACCACCCGAGGCGCTCGGCGGTCTCGGTGGCGGCTTCGATGAGTTCCGGGCTCGTCCCCGCGCGCATGGTGGGGAGCGCTACACCGAATGAGATCATGCGCACATCGTAGCCGCGAGCCCCGCATCACACCCCGGACGGTGAATGGCGGTCGCGCCGCGCGGTGCGGCCCGGTATCGCCCGCTACGCGGCGTCCCCCAGGCTCCGCCCGGGCGCCGGGAGCAGATCGCGCTCGTCGGCGTGGCGGGGCCCCGCGACGCAGGCGATCTCGGCTTCGGCCTCCTCGAGCTCCTCGATGGCGGCCTGCCACTCAGGGCTGTACGGCGTGGACGAGTCGACGCGCCGGCGTGCGCGTTCGAGTCTGCTGGCGGTGGACGGCTCCATGGCATCGCCACGGTAGCCGGGCGGGGAGGCCCCGCGCCATCCTCCCATCGGAGCCATGCGCGCCGAACGGAAGTACCTGCCGGTTGGAGGGCCTCCATCGACACGGAACTGCCCGGCCGAACGACGGCCCTGTGTTCGACGTCAGCTCGCGGCGGGGGATGGCCGGGGCGTCGCGGCGGATGCCGATGGTGCCGTTTGCGAAGTCAGCTGGCTGCCGGCGAGGGCGACGACGTCGCGGGGGAGGTGCCCGGCGACGAGACCGACGTGCCCGACGGCATGGCGGCCACGGCGCTGGCGGCAAGAGACTGCTGTGCCGTCTCGATGATGAACACGCTGTCGCCGTGGACGAAGAGGTACTCGCTCGGGCCGGTGTCCCCGTACGAGACAACGGTCGACGGCGTGCCGGAAAGGCTGACGCTCGAGGACTTGACGCCCGGCGTCCCGGCCGACAGCCAGGCGTCGAGGACGGCTGACCGCAGGCTGGCCGGGTCGACCCCGGCGATCCGGAATCCGAGGATCGAGAGGGCAAGGGCGCCGGAGGCATCGTAGGCGTCGGCCACCTCGAGATCGGCCGGCTTCTTGCCGAGGCTCGTGACCGCGGCGTCCAGGGCACGGTTGCTCGGCGAGCTGCCGAGGCTGACCGCATCGGTGGCACTCTCGGTGGTCAGTGTCGTGCCGTTGACGGCGTGCGGCATCTCCGCCTCGAGCACGGGCGCGGCCGGGCTCGCGGATGGAGCCGCGGACGAGGCCGCGGACGATGCCGGTCCCGTGCTCGCGGCCGCAAGGGCGCTGGCGGCCGCACCGGACGGCCCGGCGGTAGGCGTCACGTGATTCCCCGTGTTGCCGACGATCCACGTCGCCGAGAGGGCCACGGACGCGCCGATGACGACCAGCACGATGGCGGCGAGGACCTGGCTGGTCCGCCTGCTCTGGGGCGGTGCCGTGGTGTTCCGGCGGCTGTACTTCGAACGCATCGCGACTCCCTGGTGGTGTGACCCGTACAGGGTGCGCCATCCGGGCTGACATCCAGCTGAAATGGCGCCCATCGCGAGGCGATCCTCGCGCGCCCCGGGCACGGGAACGGGCTCCTGCAGCACCTACGATGACACGTTGCGACATACTCCTCTCGGCGGCGGAGGTCGACCGTCATCTGCCCGATCCAGTCGACCGGGCCGGATGCCCTTCGATGGACGTCACGGTGGCCGTGCCACCGGTGGTGCAGCTCCAGGCCGTCCAGCACCGACACGGAGGCCGCGCCATGCTCTTCGGGCGATTCCTGCATCCATCCCTTGCGCCCCGCCCGAACGCAACGGGTGGCGGCGACACGGAGACGGTGCGGCGCATCGTCGCCCAGCTCGAATCGCTGCCGGCCGAGCAGGCGGCACACCTCGCCGGGTTCGCGTACATCCTGGCCCGGGTGGTCGCCGCGGATTCCACGACCGACATCGCGGAGGTCCAGGAACTCGAGACGCTGGTGGCCGAATTCGGCGGCGTGCCCGAGGCGCTCGCGGTCGTGGTCGTCGAGATCGCCCGCAGCCAGTCGCGGCTGCTCGGCGCGACCGAGGATTACCTCGTGACGCGCCGGTTCCGCGAGGTCTCGAGCGACGAGGAGCGGCAGCGACTGCTGCACTGCCTCTTCGCCGTGGCCACGCCCGGCGAACGCGCGATCAGCGCGGCACAGAACGCCGAGATCCACGAGATCGCGGATGAGCTCGGTTTCACGCTCGATGAACTGAACGAGGTACGCCGCGGGTACGCCGACCGGCTCGCCGTCGTGAGGTACGCGCGGGAGGCGGCCCGTCCGACGGGCGCCGGCCCGCAGGCCCCTGCCTAGTACCCGGACGAGGCAGATGGAACGCCAGGACCGCGAGGCGCGGTGCGTCTTCTGTGGCGCCGCCATCGCACCCGACGATCCGAGCGTCGGCCGCGGCGCGGTGGCGGCCCACGTCGTCTGCGCGGACCGGAGCCTGGGCGACGAGCGGAGCTGGGATCGCATCGCGGCGGCGCTCGGTGACGGCGGGCCTGCGGAGGACCCGGCGGCCGCGGAGGGCGATCCGGTCGGGGAGGGCGTGACGGGTCGGAACGGAAGCGACACCAGTGCCCCGGTCGCATCCACGAGCGGCGGACGCCCCGGAGCTGCCGCCGCGCGCACGGGGTGCTTGATGATCGCGGTGCTCGTGCCGCTCGTCGCGTGGTCGGTCGTGGACCGTGCGCTCGGGAGCCGGAACGGTGGCTGAAGAGGAGAGCAGATGCACGTCGGCGTGATCGTCCCCCAGGGGTGGACCGGCGACTACGACGGATGGGATGCGGGGCTTGCATGGGCACGCACCGTCACCGTGGCCGGCCAGGCCGAGCGACTCGGATTCGAGTCGATCTGGCTGTTCGACCATTTCCACACCGTGCCGCGCCCCACCGACGAGATCACCTTCGAGTCGTTCACGGCGCTGTCCGCGCTGGCCGCACTCACGTCCCGGGTGCGGCTCGGCCACATCGTCATCTGCAACGGCTTCCGGAACCCCGCCCTCGTCGCCAAGATGGCCGCAACCATGGACGTCATCAGCGGCGGGCGAATGGAGCTCGGCATCGGGGCGGGATGGAAGCGCGACGAGTGGCTGGCGTACGGCTACGGCTTCCCCGACACGCCCGAACGGCTGGCGGCCCTCGGCGACGCCCTCGAGGTCATCTCGCGGATGCTCGCCCCGGGACGGTCCGTGCACGCCACGTACGACGGGCGATACGCCCGCGTGGAGGATGCGATCAACCTCCCCAAGCCGGTCCAGCAGCCCCGGATCCCGATCATGGTCGGGGGAAACGGGCCGAACGTGACCTGGCGGCTGGCGGCGCGCTTCGCCGACGAGATCAACGTGGACGGGATGCGCCCGGGCGAGCTTCGCGACGCATTGACGACCATCCGGTCGCGGTGCGAGGAGATCGGACGCGACCCCGCGACCCTCCGGGTGTCCGCCCACATCTGGTGGGAGCGGCTGGGACCGGCGGGAGCGCAGCGCCGGGCGATGATCGACGCCTATCGCGAGCTCGGGGTGAGCCGGATCATGACGCTCGTCCGGGACGCGGCCGATTCGGACGAGGCGCTGGACGCCTTCGCCGAGGACTGCCGGGCTGCCGGAGCGGAGCTGGCCTGATCGCTGCGCCGGTCCGGCGGCGGTCGATTACCGGACGACGATGTTGACCAGCCGGCCCGGCACCTGCACCACGCGCTCGGGCGCGCGGTCGCCGAGGACGGCGCGGACCTTCTCGCGCGCGAGCACGATTGCCTCGATCTCGGCCGCCGAGAGGCCGGCCGGGACCAGCACGCGGTCGCGAAGCTTCCCGTTGACCTGGACCGGCAGCTCCACCGTGTCCTCGGCCACGAGGGCCTCGTCGTGCCCCGGCCACGGCT
>Ga0307373_10007674_pt1 | contig 16751 bp, 14 predicted proteins | sample OX2MG_FD_202534 | JGI IMG/M metagenome (GOLD analysis project Ga0307373, IMG submission 202534) | Soil microbial communities from Risofladan, Vaasa, Finland - OX-2 | ecosystem: Environmental > Terrestrial > Soil > Coastal area > Acid sulfate soil | place: Finland: Risofladan, Vaasa | collected... | reverse complement strand
AGCAGCCGGTGCGGCCAGCGTCGCCCCGTGCTGGCGAGTCCACCGATCAGACCGACCGCCATGCTCAGGAACGCCGTTGCCACAGCCACTTCAATGGAGATCCGCAACGCGGTGACCAGCGTCACGTCGTGGGCGGCCTGACCGTAGGCGGCGGTGCTGAAGCCACCCCACTGGAAGGCGTCGAATCCGTTGTTGAACGAGAAGACGACGACGACGACCAGCGGTAGGAAGAGAAATGCGATCAGCAAGGTCGTGATCACGCCGAGCACCCACTTGTTCGTCTTGGGCTTTCTCATGCGGGGGCCCACACTCGTTCGAGGGAGCGCCGGCGGGACCGGTTGAGCAGATACCGCGTGCCGCCGGCCAGCAGCCAGCACGCCAGCACGATGAGCACGATGACCACGATCAGCACGATGGCCATGGCGGCGCCGAGTGACCAGTTCTGGCCCTCGTTGAACTCCGACGCCACCAGGCTGCCGATCATGAGACCGCGGGCCCCGCCCATCAACGTCGGCGTGACGTAGTCGCCCAACATGGGAACGAACACGAGGACGGTGCCGGCGACGACACCGGTCATAGATATCGGAAAGGTGATGGTACGAAAGATGGTCCAGGGCTTGGCCCCGAGGTCGTCGGCCGCTTGGAGCAGCTGTGGGTCGATGCGCTCGAGCACCACCGCCAGCGGCAAGATGAACAAGGGCACGTAGTTGTAGACCAGGCCGATCATGACTGCGGTTCGGGTGTCGAGCAGCGAGACGTAGGTGACGTGCCAGCCCACGGCGTTCATCGCGTTAAAGAGAAGGCCGAGCGGGCTCAAGAAGATGCGCCAGCCAAGCATTCGTAGCAGGTAGTCCGTCCAGAACGGCAGCACCACGAGCAACAGCACGAGCACCCGAACGCGCGGGCCGAGCTTGCGGGCGATGAAGTACGCCACGGGGTAGGCGATCAACCCGCAGAGCGCCGTGGCCAGCACGGCGTTCTCCAGGCTGATCACCAGCACCGGACCGGTCGGGTAGCGCAGAGCCTGGAAGAAGTTGCCGAATCCCAAGTGATTGAGTTTCACCAGTCCCGATTGGTTCACCGACGCGGTACGGCCAAAGGCGTAGAGCAGCATGATCCCCGTGGGCGCGAGGAACCACAGCGCGAACCACGCGTAGGTGAGCCCGGTGAAACTGCGCAGGCTACCGCGACCTAGCACGCCCGACTCGCGTCCACGGCTCCGGACTCGTCGACGTTCTTACGAGGCGATAGCGGCTTTGAAGTTGTCGTACAGCTGGGTGCGAAGGTTGTTCGTGCTGTTGACCAAGTACGGCACCAGTCGCTTCTCCTGGGCCTTGGTCAAGAAGATCACGCTCTCCTGGGCCAGGTTGTTCGGCAGGTAGCGGCGCACGTTGGCCACGGCGGTGTTGTATCCCGTGTAGATCATCTCGTTGGCTGACACCGTCGGGTCGAGGATGTAGTCGAAGAAGGCGTGCGCGGTGTCGACGTTCTTGGCCCCCTTGGCCAGCGCCCAGTTGTCGACCCAGATCTCGGACTTCGGGAATGGGACGACCCACTTGAACTTGGTGGGGTCCTTCAACAGGGCCTGACGCGCATCGCCGTTCCACGCCTGGGACAGAACGTAGGTGCCGCCGGTGAGGCCGCCGGTTCCTCCGGGGTAGGAGTCGAGATTGCTCACGTGCGGGGCCAGGTGCTGGATAAGCCAGTTGTTGGCGTAGCGCAGCTTGGCCTTGTCGAGCGTGTTCCAGTCGACCCCCTCGTTCCACAGCGCGATGGCCAGAACGTCGTTCGGGTCGTCCAGGATGGACACGCGACCCGAGACCTGGGGCAGCGCCGCGGCCGCCACGAAGTCGGCCCACGTCTCCATCTTGCGGGTGATGAGCGTCTTGTCGTAGATGAACCCGGTCGTTCCGAAGTCCTTGGGAATCGTGTACTTGTTGCCCTTGTCCCAGGCGAAATTGAGCAGGGCGGGGTCCAGGTGAGCGAAGTTCGGGATGAGGGACTTGTTGAGCGGAATGAGCAGTCCCTTGGCCACCATCTCCGGTATGTAGCCACCGGTGGGCACGACGATGTCGTAGCCGGCCGTGCCCTTGGCCAGTTCGAGCTTGGCGATCATGGCCTCGTTGGAGTTGTAGCTACCGATCTGAATTGGAATATTTGTGCCCTTCTGCCACGCGGTGAAGGTCGTCGGGTTGTCGTACTGGCCCCACGTGTAGAGGTACAGGTTCTTGGTGGTCTTGCCCGCCGTTCTCAGGCTCGCGCGCGCCGCCGCCTCCAACTTCGACAGTGACGCGGCCCCCGCTTCGAGGGTCGAACCGATTGTCATCGCGCCGGCCCCGGCGGCCGCGAGTGAGATGAAACGGCGTCGAGTGAGGGGATGGCCCTCGGGTGCCAGGATCCTGAGGGTCTCTGGGTTGTGATCGTGCTCCATGGTTACGGCGTCTCCTTTAGTTGATGAGGGCTACGGCCGGGGGAACCGCGGGACAACAAAACTGACTGGTCGATAAGTTATCACCGGTCGAGCAGCGTCGCGTCCTCCGGACGCCACGTCACGACGGCCGGATCGCCGACGGTCGCGTCGCGAGCCTCGCTCGAGGCACTGTCACAGGTCACGGTGAGTTCGACGTCGTGTCGAACCGTCACGCGAATGGTCGTCAGCCCGCCCGAGAAGGTCTTGTCGGTGACGGTGCCGCGCACCCGGGGGCCGCTCACGTTGTCAACCGCAGTCCCCACGACGATGCGTAGGCGCTCCGGACGCACGAAGACGCTGGGTTCGGCTCCCGTCGAGGCGACGCTCTCCTCGGACTCGCTGAGCTGGCGCGACGCCATGTCATCGGGTAGTGACGTCGACGCCCCTTCGACTAGCGAGGCGGGGATGAAATTGGCCCGCCCCACGAAGGTCGTGACGAAGCGTGTCGCCGGTCGCAGGTAGAGCTCCTCGGGCGAGCCGACCTGCACCAGGTGGCCGTCCTGCATCACCGCGACGCGGTCGGACATCGCGAAGGCTTCGGCCTGGTCGTGGGTCACGAAAATGAACGACAGCTGCAACTCACGTTGCAGTCGCTTGAGCTCCTCCTGCATTGACTCGCGCAGTTTGAGGTCGAGGGCCGCGAGGGGCTCGTCGAGCAGGAGCACGGTCGGGCGAGTGACGATCGAGCGGGCCAGCGCGATGCGCTGCTGTTGGCCACCAGATAGTTGCTGGGGCCGATGCATCGCGAATCCGTCCATGTGCACGAGCGACAACGCCTCGCCGACGCGGCGTCGCAGTTCGGTCTTGGGGACGTGCTGGCGGTGCAGCCCGTAGGCAATGTTGTCAAAGACGCTGAGGTGGGGGAACAGGGCGTAATTCTGGAACACCGTGTTCACGTTTCGGGCGTAGGCGGGCTGATTGGTCGCGTCGACGCCGGCCAGGTAGATGTGACCGCTGTCGACCTTCTCCAGCCCTGCGATCATTCGCAGTGTGGTGGTCTTGCCGCACCCGGACGGACCGAGCAGCGAGAAGAACTCCCCGGGTCGAACCGTCAAGGAAAGGTCAATGACGACCTTCTTCACTCCCGCCGGGGTCTTGAAGGACTTGTCCACTCGGTCGAGCACGACGGCGGCGGCGCCCTCGGTGAGGCCGCCGGGCGAGTCGCCCTCGAGAGTGTCCGTCGTCGTGACCACTTCGGGAGGAGCATACCCAGTGGGCGCTTCGCGTTCCCGGTCACTGACCAGTGCGCGTCGAAGAAATGCTCAACTGACGACCCGTGAACGGTGAAGTATGCCGGTAGTGTTCCGGCGTGCGGCGCGCTATCGCGGTGGTTTTGGTGTCTCTCACGGCTCTCGGCTACGGCGCAACGGCGGGCCGCGCGGACACCACCTCGACGACGGCGCCGACCACGACCACCACGCTTCGCCCGCGCCCGACCGCACCGCTGACTGGCCTGCCCGACCCGACGCGCATCACGTCGAGACGACCAGCGGTCACGGTCAAGATCGACAACACCTACGACGCGCACCCCCAGTACGGCATCCGACAAGCCGACGTGGTGTACGAAGAGATCGTCGAGGGTGGGATCACCCGACTCGCGGCGGTGTTCAATTCGGCCGCGCCCGCGCGAGTGGGGCCGGTGCGTTCCGTGCGCCGGACCGACCGCGAGGTCGTCTATCCACTCGGTGGGATCTTCGTGTTCTCGGGCGGGGCCCAGTACGCGATCGACTCGATAAAGACGGCGCCGGTCAAACTCTTCAGTGAAGCCAACGCCGGCGCGATGATGTATCGCGGCTCCAACCGGCCCCCACCGCACAACCTCTTCGCGAACGTGTCCCTCCTCATTCGTCAAGGCGGTCGGCCGCGCCCGCCGCGCGCACTCTTCACATACTCGCGCTCGGCACCGAAGTTCTCGACGCCGGTGCGGTCGTTCACGGTGGGCTTCGCCAGCGGCTACGCCACGTCGTACGCCTGGAACGCCAAGACGGCGTCGTGGGACCGGTCGATTTTCGGGGCGCTCGACCGGGACGCGACGGGACGACGGGTTTCGCCCCAGAACGTGATTGTCATGTACGTGCACTACTTGGGCGGGGTGGGCGTCGAGGGCGCCCAGGCCCAGCTCCTGGGCTCAGGCGTCGCCCAGGTCTTCACCAAACACTCGGTCGTACGCGCTCGATGGTCGAGGGGTTCGCTGCGCCAGCCAATTGTCTACAGGAACCGCCGAGGCCAGGTCATCGCGCTCACCCCCGGGCGAACGTGGGTGGAACTGCTCGACGTCTCCGAGCACGTGACCGAGGTTCGTTGAGTGTGGCGGCGGTAGTAGACACGGTGACGGGTCATTGATCCGGGGGTGAAGCCGGTGGTCGCAGGGAGCGGGGTCGTCGGTCACGCCGGGACCCGGGGTCGATGACCGACGTGGTCACCGATTCGTCGCTCGACCAGCTGACCGACGCCGCGACTGAGCGTGCTCGAACTCTGCTCGCCGACGCGACGTCGCTACTCTCGCGCCGCGAGCGGGCCGCGCGCCGGCGCTTCGCGCGGCTCCTGCGCGACCGCGCCGCGTTGGGGGTCACGGTGACCCTGACCGATGAGGTGATGCGTTTCACATCGCGGCCCCGCGCCGCGGCCGCACTGCGAGATGCGGTTCGCCACGCGTCAGTCGCCGGGTTTGGCTTCTGGAACTTCGCGGGACTGCGCGTCGTTGGTTTCCTGTCGCGTGTCGCCCCGGGCCTGACCCTGGCCCTGGTGCATCGCCGGATCCGCTACCTCACCAGCGACCTCATCATCGATGCTGACACGCGGATCCTTCGTCGCCACGTGCAGCGCCGACGCCGTCAGAGTCTCGGGGCCAATGTGAACGTGCTGGGGGAGGCCGTGCTCGGCGAGGCCGAAGCCGGGGACCGACTGGACCGCGTGGTGGACATGATGTCGCGCCCGGAGGTGACCTACGTGTCGGTCAAGCTGTCGTCCGTCGTCAGCCAACTGGTCACCATTGACCGAGCGGGATCGGTGCATCGAGTCAGTTCGCAACTTCGCACGCTCTACCGGGCGTCAGGGCGTGATGGGGTCTTCGTCAACCTGGACATGGAAGAGTTTCGCGACCTGAACCTCACGATGGACGCGTTCCGCGGTGTCCTGTCGGAGCCGGAGTTCGTAGGACTGTCGGCGGGTGTCGTGTTGCAGGCGTATTTGCCGGACGTGCATCGTGTGCTCGACGAACTGCTGGTGTGGGCGCGCGAACGTCACGCGCGCGGTGGCGCGACCATCAAGGTGCGGCTCGTCAAGGGGGCCAACCTGGCCATGGAGCACGCCGAAGCTGAAATCCACGGGTGGACGGCCGCGCCGTACGACACCAAGGCCGACGTCGACGCCAGCTACGCGCGGCTCTTGGACGTCGCGCTACGTCCCCAATGGGCGCCGGCCGTTCGCGTGGGCGTGGCCAGCCACAATCTCTTCCACCTCGCGTGGGCCTTGGAGGTCGCCCGGGTGCGCGGCGTCGCGACCCAGGTCGACGTCGAGATGCTCGAGGGCATGGCCAACGCGGAGGCGCTGGCCATGGCTCGTTCGGGCGAGACGGTGCTGCTCTACACGCCCGCCACCCGCCGCGACGACTTCGCGTCCGCCGTTGCGTACCTGGTGCGCCGACTGGAAGAGAACACCGCGCCGGAGAACTACCTCAGCGCCGCGTTCGCGATCGGGCGAGACGTCGCAGTCTTCGAAGGGCAGCGCCAACGGTTCGTCGACTCCGTCACCCGGCGCCACGACGTGAGCACGTCGTCGCGTCGCTTCCACCCGCCGACCCAGGAGTTCTCCAGGTTCGAGAACGCCCGTGACGGCGACCCCGCCGACCCTCACTACGCCCAGGCGACCGCGCGGGCACTGGCCGATATGTCCTCGGCGTCGTCGTGGATAGGCGAGCCGGCGTCGGACTACGAGGAAGGTCGCGACCCCGGGGCCGCCGGCGCGGTGTGGTACCGCTACGCGGTCGCCGATCTTGAGGGCGTCGACGACGCGGTCGCCGTCGCGCGCGTGGCCGGAACGTCCTGGGAGGCGCGCGGACCGGCCGTTCGCGGCGAGATCCTGGCCCGCGTCGCCGAGGTCGTGGCGTCGCGTCGAGATCGTCTGCTGGCGGTGATGGCGCGCGACACCGGCAAAACCATCGCCGAGGGAGACCTCGAAGTGAGCGAGGGCATCGACTTCATCCACTACTACGCCGAGCGGGGGCGCCAGCTAGGTGATTCGGCGCCTCTCGGCGTCGTGGTCGTTGTGCCCCCGTGGAACTTCCCGTGGGCGATTCCCACGGGTGGCGTGGCCGCCGCGCTCGCCGCGGGCAACGCGGTGATCCTCAAGCCCGCGCCCGAGGCCGTCGCAACAGGGTTTGAGGTGGCGTCGGCCTTCTGGGAGGGCGGCGTGGCGCGCGAGGTACTCCAGTTCGTCCCCGCTCGCGATGACGAGGTCGGCCGTCACCTCGTGACCCACACCGACGTCGACGCCGTGGTCCTCACGGGCTCGTTCGACACGGCTCGGCTGTTCAGTGACTGGCGTCCCGACATCAACCTGCTGGCCGAGACCAGTGGAAAGAACGCCATCGTCGTCACCGCCTGCGCCGACGTCGACCTGGCGGTGCGCGACCTGGTCACCGCGGCCTTCGGTCACGCCGGCCAGAAGTGCAGCGCCGCCAGTCTGGGAATCGTGGAGGCGTCCGTCCTGGCCGATCCGGCCTTCCTGCGACAGTTGCGTGACGCCGTGACCAGTTTGCGCGTGGGGCCGGCGACCGACGTGGCGACGGTCGTGGGACCGGTCATCCGACCACCCGAGGCGGCCCTCACGCGAGCCTTGACTCATCTTGACGAGGGCGAGGCGTGGTTGGTCGAGCCCCTCGCGCTCGACGAGCACTACCTCTGGCGTCCGGGGGTGAAGCTCGGGGTTCGGCCAGGCTCGTGGAGCCACCTCAACGAGTGGTTCGGTCCCGTGCTGGGCATCATGACGGCGCCCGACCTGGCGACCGCGACGCGCTGGCAGAGCCAGGTCCCGTACGGGCTCACCGCCGGCCTGCATTCGCTCAGCACGGCCGAGTGCGAGTACTGGCTCGAGCACGTGACCGCCGGCAACCTGTACGTGAATCGCACCACCACCGGGGCGGTGGTCAATCGCCAGCCCTTCGGCGGCTGGAAGCGCAGTTCGGTCGGGCCGACGGCCAAGACGGGCGGCCCCCACTACGTGAACGCACTGCGGCGATGGCGTGGCGTCGACGACCTCGCGGCGGCCGAGCGTGACCTACGCGAGTGGTGGACGACTCGGGGGGCCGAGGCGCTCGACCCGGCGGGACTTCGGGTGGAGCGAAACGTGCACCGCTACCGGCGACCCCAACGGATCATGGTGCGCGTCGATAACGGGTGGTCGGATCTCGAGGCGTCCTACCTGGGGACGATCTCATCGGTCCTGGGCGTCGCGATCGAGACCAGTGCCGACGAGGCCGCGAAAGTCGTCACCGTCGACGTGCGCGAGTCCCTTGACGCCTTCGTCCAACGGTGCTCCGACGGGACGCGGGTTCGCTGGCTGAGCGCCGAGTCGGCGCCGACCGAACGGCTGCTGGAACGCGGCGTGAGCGTCGATCGGCGCGCGCTGGCCCAGGCGGGCGACGTCGAAGGGTCGCGCTGGCTGCTCGAGCAGAGCGTCTCGGTGACCAATCACCGATACGGCAACGTGGGCGTCGGTCCTCGACCGCGCGTGCCGGGTCTCGGCGAGTCGTAACGGCGCGGCGTCGTATCTGCTCGCGCGAGCCACGAGGACCGTGGCGACACCTTTGGTAGGGTGCATACCGGTTCGATGCGCTCGTCGACGCCCCTCGGGGCGACCAGTGTGCGCCGCAGATAAAGGGAGTTGACGGTGAAGGTTCTGGTTCTCGGGGGAGACGGATTCTGCGGATGGCCCACGTCGCTGCACCTGTCCGACGTCGGTCACGACGTCACCATCGTCGATAACCTGAGCCGGCGCGAGATCGACCTCGAGCTCGAGGTGGACTCGCTGACCCCCATCCGTCCGATCGGCGAACGAATTCGAGTCTGGAAGGAGCTGACCGGTAACGAGATGGGCTTCGTCCACCTGGACCTGGCCGAGGAGTTCGACCGCTTCGAGGCGCTGCTGCTCGAGATCCGTCCGGACGCCATTGTCCACTTCGGCGAGCAGCGTGCCGCGCCGTACTCCATGCGCAGCACGATCGCCAAGCGCTACACCATCGACAACAACGTGCGCGCCACGCACAACGTGTTGGCGGCCATCGTCGCCTCCGGCATGGATATCGCTCTGGTGCACCTGGGCACGATGGGTGTCTACGGCTACGGCTGGTCCGGCTCGGCGCCGATCCCCGAGGGCTACCTCACCGTCAAGGTGCCGACGCCCGACGGCGACATCGACCGTGAGATCCTGCACCCGGCCAACCCCGGCTCGATCTACCACCTCACCAAGACCCTCGACCAGCTCCTCTTCGCCTTCTACGCGGCCAACGACCAGCTGCGCATCACCGACCTGCACCAGGGGATCGTGTGGGGGACCCAGACGCCCCAGACCGCCTGCGACGAGCGGCTGATCAACCGCTTCGACTACGACGGCGACTACGGCACGGTGCTCAATCGATTCTTGATGCAGGCGGCCATCGGCCACCCGCTGACGGTGCACGGCACCGGGGGCCAGACCCGCGCCTTCATCCACATTCGCGACACCGTGCGCTGCGTGCAGATCGCCCTGGAGAACCCGCCGAAGACCGGCGACAAGGTCAGCGTCTTCAACCAGGTGACCGAGACCTATCGCGTACGCGACCTGGCCGAGCTGATCGCCAAGCTCACGGGCGCGGAGGTGGCCAACCTGCCGAATCCGCGCCGCGAGGCCGTCGAGAATGAACTCAACGTCAGCCGGGACCGTTTCGCGTCACTCGGGCTCAACCCGACGGTGCTGTCGGAGGGACTGCTCGAAGAGGTGCGTGACGTCGCCGAGAGGTATCGCGACCGCGCCGACGTCACCAAGATCATCGCTCGGTCCGTCTGGCGCAAGGGCATGGAGACCTCGCCGGACCTCGTCAAGGGCTAGGACCGTCCCTCGGTAACTCGTGCCGGGGTGGGAAAATCACCCCATGCCGACGACCTATGAGTACGTGCGTCATCCTCGGGCGCAGGAGTTGGCTCAGCGCCAGCCCATCAAGACCGAGGACATGCGTCGCACGACGAACCCCAACCCCTTCGTGCGCTTCAACGCGAAGTTCGGCTTACGGATCACCCTGGTGGTGGGCACCATGTGGGCCGCGTACGTCTTTACGGTGCTCGCCCTCTTGGCGCTGCCCGACGCCATTAAGCAGGGCACGTATTACATCGTGGTCTGGCTCTCGAGCAGCTTCTTGCAGTTGGTGCTGCTGCCCATCATCATCGTGGGCCAGAACATCCAGGCGGCCGCGGCGGACAAGAGGTCCGAGGAGACCTACAAGGACGCCGAAGCCGTGTTGAAGGAGGCTGAGGAGATCCAAAAGCACCTCCTGGCCCAGGACCAGGCGATCTCGGAGATCGTCGCGCGGCTGGAGAGGTTGACGGCACCGCCGGCCACTGCGACGTCGTAGGGCTCGGCAAGACTGGCCGACGTATGGCTGAGATAGTTCCCTTCGCGACGACCGAGTGGGCCAACGTGCACGCGGGCAGCCCGCTGCCGGCGGCCCGCGCGATCGTGGTCGGGGTCCCCGCGCTCGCTCTCCTGATCTATTGGTGGCTCCGGCAACGCGGGGACCCGAAGTGAAGAATCGCCTCGACTACGTCCCGCTGGACGAATGCGGCTGGCGCCTCTCGGTCGGGCTGCGTCCCTTGGACCTCGCGAACTGGCTCGAGGTCGACGACCAGCGCGACGAGCAGCTCGCGCTCAAGGACCGGCTGCTTCGCGAACACCGTGAGACCGTGGTCGCGACCCGCGCAGAGGGGGACGCAGCGAGTTGCGAGCTGGCGAACGTGGTCGTTCAGTGGTTGGGTGAGCACCACCCGGAGCTACCGCGTGGGCTCGAGGACGATGAGCACCCGATCGTGGCCGCCAGCCGACTGGTCCAAGAGGACCTGTGCGTGCTCGAGCACAGTGACGCGTGGCGCCTCACGGCGGCGTGTGTCTGCTTTCCGTCGCGGTGGCTCCTCGCGACCAAGATCGGAACGACCCTTGATGAGATTCACGGGCCGGTCCCGGGGTATCAGGACGAGCTGAGCCGTCCGACGACGTCTGTCTTCGACCGCTTGAAACCCAATCGGCCCTTCTGGCGCCTCAACTGGACGCTGCTCGACCACCCCGACCTGCACCAGCCGGAGGCCGCGCGCGACACCGTCGACGGCCCCACGACCGAGTGGTACTTCCGTGTCGAGCGCCAGACCCTGCGCCGTCTTCCTAACACGGGGGCGATCGTCTTCACCATCCGCACCTACGTGACCGACCTGTCGACGATGATGTCGCGCCACGACGACTTCGCCCAGAACGTGCTGCGCGCGCTCGACCAGGCTCCCGAGACGATGCGCGCCTACAAGGGGTGGCGCGGCGTGGCCGATCGCATCCGGGCCGAGGGGATCGCGTGAGTACGTCGCGCCGCGTTCACACCCGCCGTCGATGGATGGCGGTTGCGGCGGTCGGGGCGAGCGTGGCGATCGCCGCGCCCGCGCTAGGCGCGCGCAACCGGGGGCTGCCCAACCCCGTGTTGACGCCGGGTGCCGTCAATACCCGGGTGACCCAGGCCAACATCCACTCGACGATCTGCGTGGCGGGGTACTCCAGCTCGGTCCGACCTTCCGAGTCCTACACCGAGGCGCTCAAATTCCGTCAACTCGACAGCGGCTACAACCTCGGCGCGGACACCAGGGCCAGCGACTACGAGGAGGACCACCTCATCCCGCTCGAGGTCGGAGGCAGTCCCACGTCGGTGAAGAACCTGTGGCCCGAGCCGTGGAAGACGACGTGGAACGCGGGGCGCAAGGACACCCTGGAGAACGCGATGCACCGTCTCGTGTGTGACGGATCCGTGACCCTGGCCGCAGCCCGGAAGGTCTTTTCTTCCAACTGGATTAGTGGATACGAGAAGTACGTCAGCTGAGCAGTCGGCCTGCAGGCGCCACGGGGCGTTCTGAAGGCACCTCGTCGACCGGGTGACTCACTGGAGGCTCCGGTCCCCCCGACGCCAGGAGAGGGCGACGTCGGCCACAATCTACTGAGTCATCGAGGCCGACGTGAGCGTTCGATGTTGTTCATACGTCATCGCAAGCGCTGCCTCGGAACACCGAAGCGACGGACTAGTCGTTGGCGCGCGCCCGGTGAAGAGTGTTGCGGTCGGTGTGCAAGACGACCGAGGGCCACATCTTGTGCTCCACGACCGTGGTCTGGTCGTAGCGGTAGGTGTCGGCGTCGACGGTGATGGTCACGTCGAACCGGGTGGTGTGGGCGACGACGTCGAGGTGGAGGTTCGAGAGGATGCCGTAGGTGTCAGATCCGATGGTCGCACTGAGTCGAAAGGTGGCCGCGTCTGGTTCGACCCGCGCGCCGGCCATGACGGCCTGGGCGTGCGGCATGACGAAGCATCGGACCACCTGGCGCTGGCCATCGTCCCAAACCCAGTAACCGACCTCGGTGTGAAAGGGTGCCTCCTCACCTTCGCGGTAGATGGCGGTGCGGTAGTCGAGTCCGTAGAGACACTGGTCGCCGCTGCCGACTGGACCAAAGGGCGTGAACGTCGCGCGTTCGCTGTACCGGGTCTCGCTGAGCTTGCCGCGCTCGTTGTGGTACGAGACGTCGCGACCCTCGTAGCCCGACTCCCAGGTGCCGATGAGTCTGGCCAGCGGCCCCCACTCCTCGTGCGACACTGCGGTCTCCTTCGCGGCGCGCCGCGTCGGCGCGTCCGCTATCCTACGGGGCGAGATTCGCCGGCGCCTCTCCGACCAGCTGGCCGTTCAGACGAGAGAGCGCCGTGGTCAGGTCCAGGCTCACGGCGGCCGGGATGATGGCGAGGACCGGGTAGGCGCGACTTCCGAGGACGAACAGCACGAGGAGCGCCACGTCAACACCGACGCGCCGCAGCGGGCCGGTCTCGCCGAGCTCGTGCGAGACGATCGAGCTGACGACGAGGACGTTGAAAAGGGGCACCAACACGGCGGGCGACCACCGCCCGACCAGCTCACGTCCGGCCACGGCGTAGCTGGATGAGCCAATGATGAGGAGTGCCACCGACGTCGTCACCAGAGTCGAGGCCAACGTGGCGTTGATGGGATGCGCCGAGCCCGGCCAGTGGGCCGCGATCGACACCAGGAGGCCGAGGCCCGCGAAGACCGCCACGACGCCGTAGCGGACGAGACGTTGGACCGCCGACACCAATCCGAGCGACTCACTCAAGGGCGTGCGAGTGACGGGATCGCCGTAGGGGCGTGTGACGCGGGACCAGTCTCGACCCGTCCACACGCGCCACAGGCGCTCCCCGCCCGGATCGGGGTACCAGCCGGGCGGTGTCGGGTTCGCAGCGGGGAAGGACACGACCACATTGTCCCATATCACGTTGTCGAGCGATTCTCACGGGCGCGGCGTCCGCGGTTACGGCGTCAGAGTTGCCACCGTGCTGGGAGCGCTGACCGCGCACAACGACGTGCCGCACGCCGCAGCGGTGAATGGCGACGGAACGTAGCGAAGAGACTTTGTGGACGACGCCGATCCGCTCGTCGTCGCGAGCCACGGCGAACTGTGAAGTGTGCCCACGATGACGCAGTGGCCGGTCGGTGTGCAGGCCATTGCGGCCGCCGCACCCGACAGCCGGTGGAGAGTCCAGCGCGACGCCAATCCGCGCGAGTGGGCCCACTCGGTGGTGCCGCCCACGTCGACGAGGGCGTCGCAGTGGTGACTGAAGCACGTCAACGCTCCGATCGTGACCACGTCGGACGGGATCGACGGCGCTCTCCAGGTGATGCCACCGTCGCTCGTTACTTCCACGAGCGACGCGGGTGCTCCGCCCGGCTGCCCCGCGGGCTTGGCGGCCACCACACAGTTGAGTGCGTCGGTGCAGGAGATCGAGAAGACGTCGTCTCCGGCGCTCCACGTGATGTCGGCCGGGGTGCTCCAGGAGGCGCCACCGTCGGTGGTCACGCTGAGGCGACTGTCGCCACCCGAGCCCGTCGTGTCGACGAGGACGCACGACTGAACGCCGAAGCAACTGAGCGCGGTCACCACCGTGCCCAGGGGGGGCGCTGGGACCGCGCGCAGAGTCGGGTCACCCGCGCGATACCGCCACACGAGGTCGCCCGACGCCGGTGACGTGCCGGCGATCAGGCAGCCCGTTCGCCAGCACGAGGAGGTCACGAACGTGTCAGAGGCCGCGGACGGCGCGCGCAGGACCGCCCAGGCTCCGTCGGCGCGTCGGTACTGCGCGGCGATCGCCGGACCGACTCCCGTCGCCGAGGTGCCTAGCGCCACGCACGAGCCGCTGCCGGTGCACGCGGTCATCGCCAGCGGGACCTCGATGCTGATCGACGGGTGTCCGACGACTGGCGCGCCGGCGGGGCTCGAGTTGCACGCCGCGAACACCACCGCCGCGCTGACCAGGACCGTGGCGTGTCCCAACCGACGTCGGATGACTCCCACTCGGCTCATGAATCCCCTGGCGTACGGTGCCTCATGATGGTACCGAAGAGGCCAGCACACTCCTCGACGGTGACTCAGCTGGCGGCGCGCACCGCGGCGCTCAGGACGCCGAGGCCGTCTCGGAGCTGCTCGTCGCTGATGATCAGGGGCGGCAGGAGCCGAATGACGTTGCCGTAGGTGCCGCAGCTGAGCACGACGACGCCGTGCTGGTTGCAGTACGAGACGATTGACTTGGCGGCTGCCGCATTGGGCGTTATGGTGCCGGGCTGAATCAGTTCCATGGCGATCATGGCGCCACGACCGCGCACGTCGCCGATGATCGCGACGTCCTGTTGGAGGGACCGCAGAGTGGTGAGCATGGTGTCGCCCAGCTGACGGGCGCGGTCCGCCAGGTTGCGGTCACGCAGGGTGGCGATCGTCGCTAGCGACGCCGCCGCAGCGACGGGGTTGCCACCGTACGTGCCACCCAAGCCGCCCTCATGAACGGCGTTCATCAACTCTGCTCGACCCGTGACGCCGGCCAGGGGCATCCCGCCCGCGAGTCCCTTGGCGGTGCACACGAGGTCGGGCACCACCCCCTCGTGCTCGACCGCGAACCAGTCACCGGTACGACAGAACCCACTCTGGATCTCGTCAGCGATGAACACGGCACCGTTGCGGGTGGTCCACTCGGACAGGGCCGGGAGGAAGCCGTCGGCCGGCACGACGAAGCCGCCCTCGCCCTGGATTGGCTCGATGAGGATCGCGGCGACGTTGTGGACCCCGACCGTGGTCTCGATCTGGCCGATCGCACGCGCGGCGGCCTCGGCGCCGCTTAACCCATCGCGGAAGGGATAACTCATGTCGACGCGGTAGACCTCGGGGGCGAACGGTCCGAATCGATCCTTGTAGGGCATGTTCTTCGCGGTGAGAGCCATCGTCAGGTTCGTCCGACCGTGGTAGGCGTGATCGAAGACCACGATGCCGGCGCGTCCGGTGGCGAGTCGCGCGATCTTGACCGCGTTCTCGACGGCCTCGGCGCCGGAGTTGAAGAGCGCGGACGTCTTGGCGTGGTTACCCGGGGTCAGGCGTGCGAGCTCCTCGCAGACCTCGACGTAGCTCTCATAGGGCGCGACCATGAAGCAGGTGTGGGTGAAGGCCGCGGCGGCCCGGCTGATGGCGTCGACCACCTCGGGCACGGCGTGACCGATCCCCGTGACCGCAATTCCCGAACCCAGGTCGAGTAGGAGATTGCCGTCGACGTCCTGGAGGATGGCGCCCTCGCCGCGCTCGATATAGACGGGAAAACCGACCGTGAGGCCGGCGCTGACGACTGCCGTTCGACGCTCGTGGAGGGCGCGCGACTTGGGTCCGGGCAGCTCGGTGACGACCTTGCGCTCGGTGCCGAGTGATGACTGGACGGATGAGACCATGGCGCTCCTTAGGGGTCGAAACTCACCCGTCATCGTAGTTGCGCACGCCCGAGCCCTCTTTGGAGACGACGAGACGGGTGGCGCGGGCCACCCGTCTCGTCGTGGCGGAGGAGGTGGGATTTGAACCCACGGTGCCCGTAGACACAGCAGTTTTCGAGACTGCCCGATTCGGCCGCTCTCGCACCCCTCCGTCGGCGAGTCTACCGCGAGGTTCCTGCACTCTCCGGGTCGAGGGTCGCACGTCAAGACACCCCGTACAGTTTCCTGCGAAGGCGGTGTCGTGGACGATCCGAAGGTCGATGAGGGACATATGCGCGTTGCTCTCGACGCCGCTCGCGATGCGGCCGCTCACGACGACGTGCCGGTGGGCTGCGTCTTGGTCGCCGACGGCGAAGTCATTGCAGTGGGTGAAAATCGCCGCGAGGTCGACGGCGACCCGACGGCGCACGCCGAGATCGTGACCCTGCGCCGCGCGGCGGCCGCGCGATCGGGGTGGCGAATGGACGGCGTCACCGCCTACGTCACCCTCGAGCCGTGTGTCATGTGCGCGGGTGCCTTGTTGGCGGCGCGCGTGGGCCGCGTCGTGATCGGGACGTTGGACGAGAAGGCGGGCGCGGTCGGCTCGCGCTACAACCTTCTCAGTGACCCACGGCTTCTGCATGAAGTCGACGTCACGTACGACGTGATGGCCGACGAGTCGGCGGCGCTCTTGCGGAGTTTCTTCGACGCTCGGCGTCCCTGACCGGTCGGCGATGGCGGCCCAGACGGGTCGATCGGACTCGCCCGGGGTTACGTGGCGGCGTGCTTTAGACGGCCGCCGCCAACAACGCGTCGAGGTAGTAGCGGATCTGGATGGCGACGGCGGCGCCCTCACCGACCGCGGACGCAATCTGCTTGGTCGAGCCCGCTCGAACGTCGCCGGCGGCAAAGATCCCGTCCACACTCGTGCGAAAGTCGTGGTCGGTCAGGATGAATCCGCGATCATCGGTCTCCAGCGCGCCGTTGAGAAACCCGGTGTTGGGGTCGAGACCGACGAAGACGAAGGCGGCGCTGGTGGGCAGCGTCTCGGTGCTTCCTTCGCGCTCGATCGTGACCGACTGCAACTTGCCGTCCTCGTTGGCGTCAAAGGAGAGGAGCTTGGCGTTGCACAAGACCGACATCTTCGGGTGACTCAGCACCTTGTCCTGCAGTAACTTGCTCGCGCTCAGCTCGGGGAGCGCTTGGAGGACCGTGACGTGCTC
>Ga0307373_10007673_pt1 | contig 16752 bp, 19 predicted proteins | sample OX2MG_FD_202534 | JGI IMG/M metagenome (GOLD analysis project Ga0307373, IMG submission 202534) | Soil microbial communities from Risofladan, Vaasa, Finland - OX-2 | ecosystem: Environmental > Terrestrial > Soil > Coastal area > Acid sulfate soil | place: Finland: Risofladan, Vaasa | collected... | reverse complement strand
TCATTGATCAGCCCACTCAACGATGGCGCGTGGTTGTAAATGAGTGAGATGAAGTTGCCGATCGGGCCGAGCGCTTTGGAGATCTGCCCCACCAAATGCCCGATGTCCTCGCCCATCCGGTGGAACCCGGCCGCCGAGTCGCGGGCGTCCTTGCCCAATTCCTTGAGCAGTTTCGACATGTTCTTTACCGTCGGCGTTCCCGATCCCCCAAAGAGGCCCGAGAGAAAGGAGGTCGAGAGGATCAGTAGACCGCCAACGAGGGTGGACACGGGCCCCAGCAGCGGGATGATGGCAGCGCCAAAGTGAGCAAATCCCAGCACCAGGCTGGGGAGGTACTGCTCGGCGAACGGGATGATGTGCGGCAGCGCGTTCCCGATGGTGTCAAACACCTTCCCCAGGTCGGCCGCCATCGCGGGCGCGCCCTTGGAGGCCGAGGAGAAGAACTCGAACAGGATGTGCCCCAGCCCGGACCAGAATTTGCTCACCTGCGTCCAGGAGTTCTGAACGTACTGGATGAAGCCCTGGATCTGGCTCTCGTGGGTCGAGGCGAAGTTCGCGAACCCGGAGGTGAGCTTCACCATCCCGTTGTCGAAGAGGGTCATCGCCGGCGTCAGGGCCTCCATCAGCCCCGCCCACCCCTGGGCGACATTGGTGAAGGTTTGGGTGAAGGTGACCAGGACCGGAGTGGCATTCGACCCGATCCAGTTCACGAACGTGGTGAACTGGGAACTGTTGAGCGACTGGTCGAGCTGGCCGAATGCCGCTGACCCGGCCGAGGCGATCTGCCCCAGGATGGGAGAGAAGCGCTGCAGGAGCGACGTGCCGGTGTTGAGCATCTGGGTCAACGTGTCGGTGATGGTGGTCTGGCCGACGGTTTGGGTCAGCTCGGTCCACATGTTCTCGAAGTTGTGGAGCGCGTAGTAGAGGCTCTGGAGCGGTCCCGAGAGCGCATCGAACTGCGCCATGGTGGAGACGCTGGAGACCCGCGACAGATCCTCCATCGCGCCGGCTGCGAAGATCGCGATGGCGGACGCCAGCACGGTGAACGACGCAGCTGCACCGCCCGCCGCGCCCCCGATGGCCCCCAGCAGGGCCGGAAGCGCCATGACGGTGGGCAGCATTATCACCCACTTCGAGACGAAGCCGGTGATCGAACTGAAGGCGGACGTGATGCCGCCCCACCCGCCGCTGATCGCGCCGCCGGCGCCCCCGATGGCGCCCGCAATGCTCCCCATCAGGTTGCCGACCCCGCCGGCCGCGCCCTGCAGGGCTCCGGTGACGCCCTGCAGGTTGTTCTGCAGGTCCTGGAGGCCGCTTTCGAGTGGTCCCGTCAGGCTATGACGCAACTGCTGCAGGCGGGAGTCGAACGTGTGGAGCGCCTTGTCGGCGTCCTCCGACAGGTATCCACTCTTCCCGGCGAAGAGGGTTGAGCGGCTACCGAGCCCCCCGGCGCCGCCGCCTGGTCCACCGCCCATGCTCTCGGCCTTCGAGGCGTCGCTCTGGGCCGCCATGTCGTCCTTGAAGGCACTCATCTCGGACCGGGCCGCCGCCATCTTGGCCGTCAGGTCGCTGATGTCCGCCTTGATCTGAAGTACGACCGGGGGGAGGTACTCGCCCGCCATGACGAACCTCCTCGCTAATCCCCTGGCGCACCAAGCCGAAGATCACGGTTGTTTGGGTGAAGGATCCGGTGACCGGTCACTCTGCCAGCGCCCTGGCGAGGCGCGCCCGGTAGATGTCGGGGATGGACGGCCTGACCTCGTCTGCCGCGGGCTTGAGGTACGGGTGCGGCTTCAGCGTGACGTGCCGGGCGAAGTGGACTCCATCGGCATCGACCCAGCGTAGGAAGCGTCCCTTGTTGGGGGAGATGGTGCCTCCCAGCTCCTGAATCCGGCTGTAGACCAAAGTGGGCCCGACCTTGCCGGCCCACGACCTGCGGAACTTCTTCACCCGCTCAACCCGGATCGACCCGGCCAAATGCCCGGTCGGGTGGCGGAACACCTCGACGGTGTTGATCTTGGCCTCCCGCTCGACGGCGTGCAGGGCGTCCGAGGTTCCGTCTCGGGCGGCACGGATGAGCCGGTCGCTCAGCCGCTTCAGCGCATCGGAGGAGTCGCGGCCCTTCTCGACCGTGATCTTGATCTTCACTTGGCAGCCGACTCCTGACCTCTCGCCACCGCATCTTCGATCGCCAGCAGCCAGTCACACTGCAGAGCCGACGCCTGGTCGATCTCCGCCACGCTCAGTCCGAGCTTGACTAGGTTGTAGGTGCGGAACTCGACCGGGAGGCCATCTCGGACGTCAAGGTTTCCTCGGGCGATGCCCCATTCGAGCTCTTTGAGCTGCCGGTAGGGGCTTTTGGGTCCGGGTTGATGTCCGTGTCCAGGAAGGGGATCAGGTCACGGTCCATAGCGCACATCACCAGCTTGTCGTGATCGATGGCCGGAATGGCATCCAGGGACTCTGAGTTGGCCGTTGGCACCGGAAAGGGGAAGCTCCACTCCTTGACCATCAAAATGATGATCTTCTCGATGGCGCTGACCTGCTCCTCGAGGTCGTCCTCATCGAGTCCCTTCGCACCGAGCGCCTTCACGGCCAGCTTGCGCTCGCCGTTGGTGACCGAGAGCGGGTCGCGGAATACCGCCGTGTTGCCCGATGGCAACTGAATCGTGGTCTCGCTCAAGTGGTCCTCCTCCTCAGTAGACGCCGCTGGGGATCGCGTTCAGCAGCGTGATCTTGCAGGGCGACTCGCCCCCTGACACGCCCGCATCGGTGGGGTTCAGCACGGCGGCGAACGTCACGTCTCCCGCCATGTGGCTCCCCTCGGTCTTGAGGTCGAAATCCTTGTAGGCGACCTGGGACATCTGGATGTTGAGCTCCGTCTCGGTCGCGCCTGTTCCGGAGGTGAAGTTCAGTACCACGATCGGCTGGGTGTTGGCCAGGTACCGGATCTGCTCGGTGTCGCCCGCATTGGCGACAAAGGAGAGGCTTCCCGTCACATCGACCGTGCCGCCAAAGATCGAGCCGGGGATCTGGGTGCCGTTGAGCACCTTGATCGGATCGGCCTGCCGCTTGATCGTCAGCTTGCCGTCGAAGACGGTGTACTCCTGGGCGCCTCCGAGTGTCGCGGTGCCGAGCCAGGAGACTAGCGGCACGACGACCGTGTTGGAAGGCGTCGAGGGGGCGACCACCGATGAGCCGAAGGTGGTGGCCGACGCCGAGATGGTGATGACGCCGGACGCCGTGAAGGAGATCTCGACCGAGTCCCAGATACAGAAGGCCCGTTGCCGTCCGTCCGTCGCGCCCCACTGATGGGTGAGGGTGTAGCTGTGCGGCTGGCCGGGAGCGGAGTTCAGCAGGCTGGCGGCATGCGTGTAAGGGGCCGACGCGCCGGTTTCGGTGAGGTCCCCCAGGATGCCCATGAGGGCGAAGCCATCCATGTCGGGATAGAAGTTGCCCTCGTACTTGACCGACCCGGTGATGATGGTGTCCAGCACGCCGAACCGGGTGCCCATGGAGCCCCGCAGCCCCTCGATGTCGACCGCCCCGACATTGTCCTTTGCCGTGATGGTCTTGGGCGAGAGCCAGTAGGCCGGGGCGACGGGCGTACCGGGCGTCACCTCCTTGGCGATCCCGAGGGCCTGTAATGCCTCCGGCAGAGCGCTAGTGATGGTTGGCATCTAGGGACTCCTCCTTGGGATCGGGCTGCCTTTTGGCAGCCGGGGACGCCTTCTTGGGGCGCAGCAGCTTGAAGTGCGGGTGCGTGATCTCGCGCTCGCACTCGACCTCGTCACCGGGCTTGACCGGCAGAGGGGTGCGGAGCTCCAGATCGCCCGTGTAGCGGTATCGGTTCATTCGGCAATCCCCAGTCGCTTCTCCGGCTCACCAAACAGCGACCTGGCGCCGGGGAAGAACCGGGGCGCTAGGTCCGGGGACGGGCGGTGCAGCCCCCTGCCGGTTCGGACCGAGATGAACTCCTCCATCGCCACATGGGTGGTGAAGGGGTCCGTGGTCGACCGGCGCAGCGTGCGCTCGCCCAGCTTCTCGGAGGACTTGACCACGTCCTTGGGGCCCTTCGGCTGCTTGGCTCGCTTGGGCTTGCCGCTCTGACGCGGGCGCTTGCCGAACGCATCCCCGTTCTCCAGGCCGGTCGGCTGTCGATCAGCCATTCGACGCCTCCTGGAGCAACTTAGCGTGGGGCGTGAGCTTGAACGACACGCACCGGCACTGCCGGGGTGGATTTGTCCAGCGCCCACCATAGGCGGGGCCCTGACAGCGCCACGCTCCGGCCCGGTGGTCGCCGCTCATGTGGCCGCAGACGCACACCTGGCCCGGCACTGGTTCAGCCATCTACCCGCCGGCGACCATGATCCGCTCGATGGCGGTGAACTCGATTGAGGTCCGGATCCGCACCAGTCCGACCTGCTCCTCGTCCTGCTCGGGCAGTTCGGAGAAGACCCGGACGTCATACTCCTGCGCGCCGGCGCCCTTACCGGCCGAGAACACGGCTCCCGGCTGGCCTTGGATCGAGGCCGTCCCCAATGTCGGGTCAGCCCGGAGCAGGGTCTTGAATGCCTGGATCATGTCGTCGTGGTCGTCCATGTAGGTGGGCGATCCCTGGGTCGGGCCCTGTGCCGAGGACTCGAACTCCACCACCACGACCACGGTGTAGTGGACCTCGATTCCGTAGCTGGGGGAGCCGACCATCGCCTCCTGAACTTCCTCGTCGCCCATGATGTAGACGTAGCCGGTGGCGCCGGAACCGGAGAGCGATGTGAACTCAGCCTGCTGCCAGAAGTCCTGGGCCGCCAGGAGGATGAGGTTGGGGATGCGCCCCGTGAAGTACTCCGCAACCGCCTGCCGAAGCGTCTTGCGAGACACTTAGGCCACGACGGCGCGGTAGCCGATCAGCAACTGGGCGATCATGTCCCGGTCGCGCTGGGACAGCGCCTCTTTGGGAGGTGCCTTCTGGGGCGCCCCTTTGGTGGAGTTCATCACGTACGCGCCACCGCCGCGGGTCTTGAGCAGTCCCACAGTCGCGAGCACGGTCGCCTTGCGGACCGCCGGCGGAAGACCGGAGATGCGGCAGCCGACCGGGTGATTGCTCAGCAGGTTCGACTGCAGCGTCACCACTCCGGTGGCCGGGACCTGGCTCGTGGCGACGATCGGCTCCTTGGTGGCGCCGTCATAGAGGTTCATCTGGGTTGCGGCGTTGCCGCCGATCGAGCTCGGTAGCGGCGGGCAGATCCCGGAAGTCGTCGACACCGTGATCGACGCAGTTCCGGCAAGTGCCGGCTCGAGCAGGAAGGCGTTGGGCCAGCCCGCCACATAGGTGAGCCAGACGATCATCTCCGTGCCGGGCGAGCCGAGCCCCGACCCGAACTGGATCGGCGCCACGGTGGGAAAGACCCCGAAGGAGCCGGGGTAGAACGAGACGACCTGCTCTTCGACCAGCACATTGGTCATCTGGGAGACGGGCTGCATCAGCTCCGGGTTGGGGCCGACGTAGGCGCCGATCACCTCGATGATGGGCCACTGGGTCGGATGGACCCGCAGGACTCCGCGCCAGTCAGATCTCGCCTTGAGCGACTCGGTCTGCACGGTGGCGGCCAGCGGCTGCCGCAGCAACTCATCGATCCACGAGGAGGCACCCTCGATCGCCAGCTGGACCGCCAGGTCCTGGTCGTCTGACGTGGGGTCGGGGTTGTTGGGGTTGGCTGGTACCAGGTCGGCCAGCCGGATCCCGGTGGGTTCGGCCTGGAACTCCATGACGGACAGGTAGGGCTCGCGGGTGAGATAGGTCGACCCGTAGACGGCCCCCTGGGCGGTGACGGTCACTGCCGACCGGTCACCTTCCCCGTCTTGGGATCCACGGTGAACGCGCCCGAGGCATCCGCCACCGACTGGGCGCCCGGAAAGGTCTGGTCTCCAAACGGATGGTCGGTGAACGCCTTGCCTGCGGGCCGCGAGATCTCATCTGTCGCCTGCTCCGCGGCGTCGACAGCTCCTTCGGCGTTCTCCACCGCCAGCGGGTCGGATTGAGCCGCGGCGAGTGCCTCCTGAGCCGTGTCGCGGGCATCTTCGGCGTGCGTCAAGACGCCCTGCGTGGTGGCGCGTCTCTGGCCTCTAGGCATGGGCTTTCTCCAGGTAACAAGAGCCGCAGATCTCCTGGTGCGGGAACTTCAGAGCCCCGCAGGAGCACAGGTCCGTCGGTCCGGGCACCATCGCCACCAAGGGCGCGGTGCAACCGAACTGACGGAGCTGCCGGACGTGGTCCGGGTTCTCGACCGTGAAGTGGCCCTCTCGGCCCCTGTAGGTGCGCGATCCGTCGGCGACCGTCAGTTCGCGCACCGCCTTGGCAGGCGCCACCAATTCAGGCAAGACAAGCCTCCTGTCGAGACGAGTGGGGCGCCCCCGCAGCCGGGAGGTTGGCTTTGGGGACGCCCCGGGAGGTCAGACCAGTTGGATGCCCTGGATGAGAGCGCTCCACAACGGCGCGTAGTGGAACAAAGTCCCGATCCAGTAGCTCGAGGTGTCGTCAGTCAACTGGATGGGAGCCCAGTCGATTCCCATGTAGTCCTGGACGTTGACGAAAGCCACCGTCTGGCTGACCTCGGTGTCCGGGATGGGCAGCTCCCAGCTGTTGATGGTCGCGTTCCCCTGCGGGAACCACGGGTGAACCTGAATGTTCAGGATCTTGCCCGAGGGCGAGAAGGGGTTCAGGATCCCAGTGGCGATTGCGCCCACCAGCGTGTGGCCGAATTCGTCCTGCTGGATCTGGAATCGGTAGTTGTTGCTGTTCGAGTTGCGGGCCAGGTCCGAGAGCTGCTTGCGGTCGTGGCCGTTCATCCAGAGATCCTCTGGGTCGGCCTTCACCAGGTCGAACAAGACCCCCATTGCCTGCTCGAACTCCACTCCGGGAGTCGCGGCATTCAGCACGGCGTTCAACCGGGCCACATATCCGCCGTTGGCCGCGAGGTTGGTCATCACCCCGTCGTAGTTCGGGGTGGCGGCTGGCGCCGAGGTGTCGGTCGCAACGGGCTGAACCCCGGCCGCGTTGACCGTCCCCGTGATGAAGCCGTTGTTGTACCCGGTGCGGCCCTGGTAGTAGAGGGACCCCAGAGCGTTCACCGTCCCGGCGTAGAGGTTGTACCCCAGCGCGCCAGGCGAGTCGGTGTTCACCACAATTTTAATGACCTGACCCGAGGTCGTGGTCACGGCCGCGATCGCGGTCGGGACGGACTCGTGGTTTGCCCCCAGCTGTCCGCCGTCCGCCGTCACAGCGACGTAGTAGGTGCCGGCCGCGACAGGGGTCTGCCCGGTTCCGGCCGCTACGCCAGTGACGGTGATGGTTGGAGCCGCCAGGGCCCCCGTGTAGCCGTTGGCAGTCGTGCCGCGGCCGTAGATCGCCAGCCGCTCCTCGGACAGCATCGAGGCGTACAGGAGAGCGGTCTGGCTCAGCTCGTGCAGGTCCGCGTATCCCTGCGCCTGGTAGTAGGCGTCCCGGAAGACCGAGTCGGAGAGCGAGTTGACCAGGAAGACGGCGGTCTGGTCGTAGCCCGCGTACCCGATCTTCGGGCCTCGGAGCAGCGCCAGGTCGACAAAGGTCGTCTGGGTCGAGTCGGTGATGCCCGGGTTGACCGGAGTCGTGCCGCCGGTCCCGGTGCCGGAGATCCCGGAGATCACCTTGGCGCGGTGGACGGTGCCGACCCCCTTGATCCGGGGCAGCATGTTGCGCCACGGAGTGGGGCGCGGGAACATCAGCTTGGCCGGTGCCTCGAGGTCGTAGGCCACCAGCCCAGAGGCCAGCGGATTGGTGTTGGTCCAGTCCTGGACCAAACCCGGGACGGCCAGCTGCGACTCGATCATCTTCAGCGCGTCGGACCCGATGGCCTGACGAACCTCCGGACGAGCCAGCTGGTCCAGCATGGGGTTGCGCCGGGTCAGTCCCAGCGTGCCGGGCAGGAAGCGCGTGTCGCCTCTCTGGCCGGCTTGGATGGCCTCCCCGAGGAGGCCGATGTAGCGCTCGAAGCGGTCGGTCCGCTCCGACGGGGTGGCGGCGTCAGAGAACATCTGAGCCACTGCGGGGGCGCGAAGCATTACAGAACTCCTAGTGATGGGCAGGGACGGGGAGGAGAGGCCGGGACGGGCTCAGCCCGTTACTTCTGCTCGCGGAGGCGCGTCGCCTCGGCTTGGAGCGTCTTGGCCTTCTCGTACCAGCCGTCGGAAAGGTCGCGGTCGGTTGCGGCAGCCGCCTGGGCGAGATAGCCTTGCGCGTCGGCCTCGATGAGGTCGGCCTTCCCTGCCCTTTGCAGCTGCTCTTGGTTGCGGTGCTTCTCGGGCCCACCCGGGATCGCCAGACTCTTCACCTCTTCGAACTGTCGCACGAGGCTCTTGTTAGCCTCGGCGATGGCCGACTGTGTGAGTTCCTGCATCTTGGGGGCGAACGCCTCGAGCACCGCGGCGAGCGCTTGCTTGTCTTCGTCGGTCGCGTCCTCCTTGGACGCGGACTGGACCAAATCGGCGACAGCCGCCATGGTGACCTTCATGTCGGAATTGCCCTCCGGGCTGTATGGAGAGGGCAACTCGCCCTCGAAGGATTCGCCCGACCACCAGTTCAGGAACAGCGTCAGGCACTCGATGAGTGAATTCACGTCGCAGAGCTCCGGATCGCCGTTGGCCAGCTCCGCCAGCTCCTGCACCAGGCAGTTGATCAGAGCACTCCGGATGCTGGCCACCTCGGCCGGATCGTGCGGGTGGTCGGTGCCGTTGGCCCCATCGGGCGCTGGCGGCTCGGTAGTGGCCTGCTCGAGCGCCGCGATGGCGATCTCGTAGGTCTGCGCCATGCCGGCGGACCAGTTCTCTGGAAGCAGCTTCGACTGTCCCAACGCAGCGGCGCGCTTCTTGATGAACGCCCTGGCCTTGGCCGGATCCTTGGAGCGCCCAAATGCCTTGATGGCATTCTTGAGATCCTGCACGCTGGCAATCGGGAACGACCCGTCCGGCAGTGCGTCGCCTTTCTTGGCAAGTCCCTTGCGCTCAGTGGTCGACACGTCGCGCTGGGCCAATTCCGCCCTGGCGGCCTCGTCCACCTCATCATCGTTGTCGCCCGCATCGGCCGTGAGGGAGTCGTCCTGAGCCGCGGTGTGCCCGTGCTCATGCGCCACCCCGGAGCCGACCGTGTTGTGCTCCGCCACCCCGGCCGCGTGGGTGTGGTCGTGCTTGTGCCGCGCGCCCCCATCCTCGTCGTGGTGATGGAGATGAGAGTGCTCAATGTTGGCCGCCTGCGTGAGGTCGATCACGTTCTCGACCAACTTGAACGCCGCGTCGACGCCAGCACTCTCGCCCAAGATGAGTTTGGTGGTGGGATTCGACGGCCGGTCGCAGAGCGAGTACTCGACAATGCTGCCGCCGACCACCCAGTCGACCCCAGGCTCACGCTTCTTGTCGATGATGGCATCGTGGACGCCCACCGACAGATTGCACAGCACTCGGTTCTCGACCTTGGCGGCCGTGACGGGGTCGACGATGATGCCGGGGAAGTAGACCCCGTCGTCCCGGATCTCCAGGGCGGTCGCCCTGCCGACGGCGCGCTTCTCATCATGCTGCTCGCGCAGATTGGCGCCCGTGGAGAACCAGCGCTCGGACTCGTGTGCCAGCCACACCGGATCCATGCGGTGTCCGCTCATCGACAGCTCAGACCCGGCTCCCTTGCTCACCTTGAAGGCCAGCACTCCGGTCTTGGGGTCGCGCTCCGACTGGGTGATCTCCCCGAGCGACACGTAGGTGAGTTTCATGAATCAATCCTTGCTAGGAGCTGCGGGCAAGAGAACGCACCGGCAGCGAGGGTGAGCGGGGGGACAGATCGCCCCAGACGGGAAGGCATCGGTAAGCGGAATCACGCCGGCGTCCTTGTTGGCCTCACAGATCGCGCAGGGGAGGAGCTGAGTCAGCCACTCCTTCCCCGGCACGTCGTTGGCCTGGTAGGTGTCGAGTGCGCCTCGGTTCATCGCCCGGGCGGTTTCGGTCAGAGCCACCAGGTGGGCCTGGAGCGGTGAGTTGACCAGGTCCTGGATCTTTTGCTCGGTGGTGGCGACCGAGTCGCCGTCCTGGACGGACGCCGCCAAGGCCTTGCCTAGCTGCTCCAGTTGAGTCCCGCGGATCCCCTTGATGGTGATGCCGGCTTCGTCCAGGAGTTCCTGGAGGCTGCGTTCCGGTGCCTCCGTTGCGAGGTCCGAGACTGCCGTCGCATCGCCAGGGGCCCAATCGGGCCAGTCGACCTGCTCGGCCGCCTTAGACACATCGTCGGCTGCGGCTTCGAAGTCGGGCGAATCCGCCAATGCGCCGTCGGCTGAATGCACCCCTGCGGCATAGGACTCGCGGTACAGCGCTCTGACGATCCGCGCCGCCGCAACCGCGGGGATCTCCATTCCCTCGAGCATCGCCTCGGCCGCTTGGGCGTCAGCGTCCTGTTGGCTCGGCGCCGTCTGGGTGATGGCATCCGGGCGCAACTTGCGCCACGCCTCGACGATGACCTTCGGGTCGAGTCCGCCCGCCAGGGCAACGTGCAGCGGACCGGCATAGGCCAGGGCGATCCGGCCCATGATGGCCCAGCCCCTCGGCGGGGCCTCAGCTTTTGGGGACGGGATCCCTCCGGCCGCTTGAGTCAAGAGCGCAAGAGCGCCGAAGTCGTTGGACCTTCCGGCCTCATTCAGCGCTAGCCCGAGTTCCGGCGAGACTGAGCGGAACTCGAAGTCGCGCCATGCCTTCCCTTTGCGCCGGTCGGCGAAGGTGGCGAACTGCTTCAGCTCTGCACCTTTGTCGTCGGGCGTCGGGGGCGCGTTACCGTTTGACGGGGGCTGCTGTCCCGGTGCCGCCACGATGGGCGTCGGCGCAGGGGCGTTCTGCTTCTCCATCAGCCCTTTGAGGAACACCACTCCGGTGGCAGTGACAACCATCGGCTCGTCGGCCTCGGGGAAGTCGAATGGCGGCTCTCCGTTGTCTCCCTGGATGCGGTTCAGGGTCGTGAGTGCGCTTGAGATCCGGATCTGCTGCGCCTGTGCGGTGGCGAGCTCGTCCTGCTCGGTTGCGCTCCCGTTCAGTACGAAGCCGACCTCGGGCGACATGGCGCAGTAGCGAGTCGCCAGCTCATTGATCAGCGACTCGAACCACGCATCGGTCGGCTGGTCGCCCATCGACTCCGACTGGTCCTGCTCACCTTCCTGCTGCCCTCTTCCGCCGATCCCCATGTGGGGGATGACGCCCAGCTGGGTCGGCATGACGTGGAACGGCGAGCCGATCTGCTTGATCAGCATCTCGGCGTAGTCGACCTTGAACTTCTCTCCGATGTCGGGGAACACCATCGGGTCGAATCCCTCGGGGTAGACCTGAGTGCGCTGCCGCTCGTGCAGCTGCCCCGCCATCCGGTCGTTGTAGACCGACTGGTAGTTCCGCACCTCCTGCGGCGTCATGGGGGTGTTGGTCTTCACCCCCAGGCGCGGCATCGTGCCATCGGTGTACTCGGTCCTGAGCCACGCCTGGTAGCCCATCCAAAGGCCTGCAGCCGGCATGCTGATCTCGACCGGGCTCAGTCCGTAAGGCGAGTCCGCTCTGGGGTTGCGCGGCCGGTACAGGATCGCGTCAGCCAGGAACTCGTGGTCCGGATCCTCTTGGGCCGTGAACTCCCCGCGGGGGAAGCCCCAGAGGACTTGCTGGTACGCCACCTCCGGAGGGACCGGCGCAAAGCCGCGGTGGTCGATGATCGGCTTGATGGTGGCGCCGTCAATCACCTCGAAGCTCACCCTGCCGCCGAAGGTGAACTGCGGGTAGACCGTGGTGGCGTCGATCACCATCAGCTGCTCGAGGATCTGGTTCGCCCAGGGGGTCCATGCGACGCCGTGATACCAGTCGGGGTACTCAAACGTCGTCCGCAGCCGCTCGATCTCGGGCATGAACTGATCCCGCGCCATCGCAGCCGCCTTGGTCGAGGTGGCGCCCATCTTCTGCTGCACCGCCGCCACTGCCTCGGCCTTGACCACGAAGTCCCACTTCTTAGCCAGCACGTTGTCCTTGCGGATCTCGATGCAGCGGCGCACCAAATCGCATCCCCGGACCGGGTCCGCAACCTGCTTCAGCATCTCGAACGGGACGTAGCGATGCGGAAGCGGCTGGAGGTTGGTCGCGATCTGGTACTGGTAGCGGCGGGGGAGCGGTCGTCCGGAGGGCCCTAGCGGATCCAGCGGCACCGGGAACAGCGCTGCGCCTGGTCCCATCGCGGGCTGGACCGGGTCGCGAGGCAGAGGGCTGGGGAGTTGCGACATAAACCCGCCAGCCTGACTCGACCGAGCGATGATCTCTGTCGCGGAGTGCGACGCGACCGCCCCGGTGGGGAGCCCATTCAGCGCACGGGCGACCGCCTGCTCGACCACCTCGGCGATGTCCGGCTTGCGGCTCCAGAATGCCATCAGCGAGGGGCCTGAGGAGACCAGGGAGCGACTCCAACCGTCGGCTCGGTCCGGTTGACCAACTGGTCCAGGAAGCTCACGGCCGAACCTCCTTCCTTCAGTTTGGTCAGGGCCCAGACCAAGGCGTCCATCCGGTCGGGCGACGAGCCGGAGCCCCGCACCCAACTCGTCATCTGGGCCTCGAGTTCCGGGAACACCCCGAAGTGATGGACCTTCTCCTGCTCGTAGAGTGTCGAGATCGGCTCGGCGCGCTGCTCCTTGCCGCGGGAGGCATGGACCAGCTCGACGGGCACGTTGGGCTCGATCGCGCGCAGAACGCGATCGACCATGTCGCCACCGAAGTTCTTCTCCGCGACGATCTTGTCGGCCTTCCATTGCCGTAGGGCCGCCAGCGCGCGTCTTGCCCAGTCGGTGGCCGTCATGCGGCCCGAGCAGTCCTCCAGGACCCAGAACTGGCGCGCGCGGTCGATCCCGCACACCACGATCCCGGTCTCGTCGTTGGTCTCCTTTGCGCCACCGGCCGGGTCGACCCCGACGAGGATCCGAGCCATTTCGGGCCTGACGTACTCCCCGTTGGAGTCCACCGGCGCGCGGTTGTCATCAATGGACTTCTGGGTCCAGAGCGCACCGACCACGTCAGTGGCGGGCGTCTGCTGGAAGAGGGCACTCCACCAGCGGTGCCCCAGTTCGGCACGGAGGTCCGCTAGGGCGGCTTCGTCGTACCTCTGCGGCCAGAGAGCGGCACCGACCGGCCTGCCGATCGGGTCACCGGCCTCCGCTATGGCGGGGATCCGGATGTGAGTCCACGGAACCGGAGAGCGGGAGACGAGTCTACCGACCAGGTCGTCGGGATGCCAGCGGGTCATCACCACGACGATGGAGGCATTGGGCTCGAGCCTGGTCCGGACGGTCGACAGGTACCACTCCCAGGCGGCGTCCCGCATGGTCAGCGAGAGCGCTTCCTCGGCATTCTTGACCGGGTCGTCGATCAGGAACAGGTTGGCCCCCATCCCGGTGATGCGACCACCCACCCCTGCGGTCGTCATGCCGCCTCGGTGGCCAGCGACGTGCCACTCGGCTGCGGCGCTGACGTCGGCTCTGAGCCTTACGCCGAAGGTTGTGGGACCGAACGCCTCCAGGATGTCGCGGGTCTTGCGGCCCCACGACATCGCGAAGGTGTCCTGGTACGACGCCAGGATGATCCGCCGGTCGGGGAAGTTCCCCAAGTACCACGCCGGGAAGGCGGCCGAACAGAGTTCTGACTTGCCGTGCCTAGGCGGGAGAGTCACGATGATGCGTGCGCCCGTTCCCGTTGCGGCTCCGATGAGCTCCCGCTCCAACAGCCGCAGGTGCGCCGGGAAGCTCCAGGATGATCCCATCGCCTCCCGCGCCAGAAGGAGCGGCGTCAGCTGCCCCATCGAGCGCGTCGTAGAGGGCTTCAATGGAGGCTCTGACGTCGGGCCGGTTGAGAGCTGTGGCGTCGAGAGCAGTGACAACCAGCCCTCCTTCGACCTTCAGCCGATTGGCCGGCTCCTGGCCGAGCAACTTCGCCTCGTCCATCGCGGCCATGCGGTAGGTGTTCAGGTAGGCCGAGCGATTGAGCGACGTCTCCTTGGTCTCCAAGAACGCCTGCTCGGCGTTGGCTTGCACCCAGCGCAACCGCCCGACCGTCTCGGTCAGCGACCCGAGCACCTCCTCGTGAGCCAGCTCTCGGATCCGCTTGCGGTCCTCGTAGACGGTGTCGGGATCGAGGCTCAACTGCTGGCCGATCTCCCGGGCCGAACGGCCTTGGAGCGTCAGCGCGAGCACCACGTGCAGCCTTTGGAGGATCTCGGGGTCTTGCGGCCAGGGCAGTTGGCCTTTCTTGCGGCCGGTGTACGTGCGGTGGTTGCGAGACGGGCCGGTGCGCCTATTGCCCTTGTTCTGCTTCGGGGTCGAGACGGTAGTGGGGGTTGCCATGCACTAGACCGGGCGCTGCTCTGTAATTGCCATGCTGGCTCAGCCGCGGTTGCTGGGGCGCCACTCTCGCTCGACCGGTTTTACTTCGCGCTCATCCAGTTGCTTCTTGACCTCGGCCGCGATGGCGCCCTTGAGATCTGTAGTCAACTCGAGTTCGACCACGATCGGGGGCATCTTCATCGCGGGACTGGAGGCCCCTGCAGCTGAGCCAGAAGCTGACTCACGACTTGGAGCAGACCTGCGGCCTCAGCGGGGGAGAAGATCTCGACGTGCATCTCGTTGCCCCGAATGAACTGGAGCTGGATCTCAGACAACATGGGATTGAAGTGGCGATTGAGGTTCACGTTCACCCTGCGCCCCGCCGGCGGCGCCGCGGGCGCCGCGGGGGGATCCGGTGGAGGGCTGTAGCTCCTCTTCTGCGCTACCCCGTTAGGTGCCATCTGAGTTCCTCCTCCCGGTCAGTCGATCTTCGCCACATCGGCGGCAAACTGGCGCGCCAGGTCCTCGGCCGTGAGGTTGACAATCACGAGCTGCTCGCAGCCCACGCAGACGCACTTGATCCGAGCCGGGCCGGTGAAGCCGCGCTCGGTCTCCATCTTGGTATGACAGCGAAGGCACTCGATCCGAACCCGGACCACCTCACGCCATCCGGTCGTCGCCACGAAGGCGAGTCGCCAGACTGAGCCGCACCGCTTCCCGAACGTAGTCCCCAAAGGCCGAAAGATGGGCTGCGGAACTCTGGCCCGACATGATCCGGTGCCACGATCGGCCGACTTCCTTGCGCTGTTCCCGGCCGAGCTTCGCGTGACAGCGGCGACACAAAGCCTCGTCTGGACGGATTGTGGCGCCATCCACCGGGCAGCTGCGCATGATTCACCTCGAGATGGACGGCCCTTGGGCCGCGCGGTGTTCAAGGTTGGCCCCGGAGGGCCTGTTGGGGTTTCTGTTCGACGGTCAGGGCACGTCCATCTCGAGGCGGCGCTTCGCTTGGGCCCAGGCTTCGATCATCTGGCGGTACTGGCTCGAGGTCAGCCCGTCGCACCGGTTCGCGATGTCGTTTCCCAGCTTCTCCAGCTGGGCCTCGTCGCAGGTCCGAAGGCTGGCCCGGGTCCGGTGGACGAAGTCAGCTCCGTCCCAGGTCCCGATGCGCCCGTACTGCATGGGAGGCAGCCCCGTGTGCGACATGAGCACCTCTAAGCCTGCAAGGGCGCATTCGCCCGAAGCTAAGTACGCTGGGGAAGATAGCACACCGACTAGGGGTTGGGTGCCGGATGGGCGAGAGCCCCTACCGGTACCGCCTCAGTGCCGGGGCGTCGGCGAACTCCGGCGGCTCCTCGACATCCCTCCCGACGATCGGCTCAGCGCCGAACTGCGCCCCGAGGACGGCCGCCATCGCTTCAGCGCATTTCTGCCTGAGCCGGAACAGCGTGTCGTCGGGGAAGGTCGCTTCACTCACGGCCCACTCCGAAGGGTGAACCACCTTGAGCCGGTTCACAACGAAGAACGCCGGCCTCGGCACCCACCTCTTCGGGTCGGGCGCGATCTCCGCCCTGTCGGGCCACGGGACTCGGTTCGGGCAGGCGTGAGGATGGTACGGACTCCCAGCCGGCTCCCTTTTCGTGCAGCCGAACGGATGGTGCGGCCCCGGCGGCACGTCTCGACACGCTTCCCCGACGTACTTCAACCAGGGGTCCACCACGAGGTGCAGAGCTCGACTCAGGTCCGCCGTCGTCACGACCTGGTCGAATGCACGGTCAGGCTCGCCGGTTCCCGTCGAGCCGCCCCAGCGGGCGATCTTGACCGTTGGGGTGGGGGAGTTGTCCGGGGATCTCCAGCTGAGATACCGCCGGCAGACACAGGTGCAGCAGTGGCACCGATCGGAGTGGAGCTCGGCCCCGGAATCAGTCACCCCAAATCCTCGCTGGAGCACAGCGGGCAGAGATCCTTCGCGGCCGGCACTCCCAGTCCGCAATTTGAGCACGGTTTCCACCCAGGCGCCAAAAAGGGCGCCCTGAGGTTCAGCCTCTCGGCCGGCTGCCGGCGGACGTAGTGACGCTTAGGCGCCGGACTAGCGGCCACGCTTGAGCACCTTGGCGCCAAGCACCGCGGATCGAGGGATGCTCACCGCGTCACTGAGGTTGCGCTCGCCATCGGCGAACTCCGAAACTGACTGAACGAGGACAATCGACCGCTTGCTGGACCGCAGGAGGTAGCCGACCGACCGATGCGGCTGGCCCTCGATCTCCTTGGCCCACTTGAGGTATTCGGCTTCCGAGTCCCATCTGCCGCGCATCATGGAGTCCAACCAGCGGACCTCGACGATCTGGCC
>Ga0307373_10007669_pt1 | contig 16762 bp, 14 predicted proteins | sample OX2MG_FD_202534 | JGI IMG/M metagenome (GOLD analysis project Ga0307373, IMG submission 202534) | Soil microbial communities from Risofladan, Vaasa, Finland - OX-2 | ecosystem: Environmental > Terrestrial > Soil > Coastal area > Acid sulfate soil | place: Finland: Risofladan, Vaasa | collected... | reverse complement strand
ACGCGCTGATGGTCAGCATCGCCGTGTGCCTGGACCGGATCCACCACGACGAGGAGGAAAAGCGCCGCTCCCGCTAGGGCGTTACAGGCCGGGCTGGCTGGGCAGGTGGGCTGCATGCCTGTACTCAGAGCTGTCGCGCGCCCGATGCTGGCGTCGATCTTCACCATTCAGGGCTATAACACCCTTCGTCACCCCGAGCGGGTCGCGTCGGCCGCCGAGCCGGTGGTCCGGTCGCTCGCTGAGCGGCTGCCCGTTGTTCCGGACCAGACCGAGCAGGCCGTCCGCCTTAACGGGGCCATCCAGCTGGCCGCGGGCTCGCTGCTCGCCATGGGCCGCTGGCCGCGGCTGTCCGCCCTGGCCATCGCGGCCACGCTGGTCCCCACCACCCTCGCCGAGCACCGGTTCTGGGAGGCGCAGGATGAGCAGGAGCGCGCTCAGCAGCGCATCCACTTCCTGAAGAACCTCGCGATGCTCGGCGGCCTCCTGATCGCCGCGGCGGACACCGCCGGGCAGCCGTCGCTGGCCTGGCGCGGCCGTCACGCGGCCAGGTCCGCGCGCCGTGACGCGACCCTGGCCACCAGGACCGCGAAGGTCTCGGGCCGGGCGGGCGCGAGGGCGGCCCGCCTGCGCGACAAGCTGTCGGCCGGCTGACCCGCTCGCTGCCTGTCGGCTGACCCGCTCAGCACGGCTGTGCTTCCGGGGCCGGCGAGTCCGGGCCCGGGGTCGCCGCGCCGTTCAGGACTTCCCGGGGTTGAATACCCCGAGCGGGTCGAGCGCGCCCTTGATGGCATCTTGCAGCGCGAGCGACCCCGGATCCAGCTCACGGCGCATGCCGTCACGTTTCAGCAGGCCGACGCCGTGCTCGCCGGTCACGGTGCCGCCGAGCGCGATCGCCTCGTCGAGGATTTCCTCAAACGCCGCCTGAGCCGCGACGCGCGCGCCCTCGTCGTCGGGTGAGGTGACAAACAGCGGGTGCAGGTTCCCGTCGCCAGCGTGGGCGATCGTGGCGATCTGCACTCCGTGCCGGGCGGCGATCGCCTCGATCTCGGCCAGCATCACGGGGACCTTCGACCGCGGCACGCAGACATCCTCGGTGAGCACCGGGCCGAGCCGCTCAAACGCCGGGTAGGCCAGCCGGCGGGCCTCGAACAGCGCTTCGGCCTCCGCGTCGTCGGTCGACTGCGCGACCCAGATCGCGCCCGCGTCGGCCATCGTCGAGGCGATCGCGTCAGCCTCAGCGGCACCCCAGTCGCCTGGGGCGTCCACGCGTGCCAGCAGCAGCGCCGCCGCGTTGGCCTCCAGGCCCAGGTGCTTCCACTGCTCGACCGCCATCAGGCAGGCCCGGTCGAGAAGCTCGAGGACCGAGGGCGTCAGCCCGCGCCGGGTGATCTGCGACACCGCCTGGCCGGAGGCGACCAGCTCGCCGAAGGCGCCGACAATGGTCCGCGGCGTACCGATCGGCGCTGGCCGCAGCCGCAGTGTCACCTCAGTAACGACGCCGAGCGTGCCCTCGGATCCGACGAACAGCCCGACCATGTCGAGCCCGGCGACGCCCTTGGTGGTCCGCCGGCCAAGCCGCACGGCGTCGCCGTAAGCCACCACGCCAGCCGCCGCAGCGCCGACCGCGGACCCGCCGACGACTGCGCGCAGGCCCAGCACGTAGTCGCGGGTAACGCCGTACTTGAGGCAGCACAGGCCGCCGGCGTTGGTGGCGACGTTGCCGCCGATCGTCGACCACGGGGCGCTGGCCGGGTCAGGCGGATACCACAGGCCGTGCTCGGCTACGGCGGCCTTGACGTCGTTGTTGACCGCGCCCGGCTGCACGACGCAGACCAGGTTGTCGGCATCGATCTCGAGGATCTGGTCCATCCGGGCCAGGTCCAGCACGACGCAGCCGTCCACCGCGTTGGCGCCGCCCGACAACCCGGTGCCCGCGCCGCGCGGCACGACGGCGGCGCCCAGCTCGGCGCACGTGCGCACGACGTGCTGCACCTCGGCCTCGGACCGGGCCCGCACGCCGGCGATGGCTCCCCCGACGGCCGCCCATTCCGCTTGGTCGTGCGACATCGCGGCCAGCACGTCGGGATCCACGACGATACGGTCGCCGGGCAGCTCGCGGCTCAGTGCCTCTACGAGCTGGCCGGCCACGGAGTCGACGAGAGTCATGCCCGTGCCTCCCTGGTCATGAGCGCCTCCGTGATGAGGTCGGCGCTGGCCGCGACCAGCTCGTCCGCCCGTCCGCCAGCAGGCCGCGCCGCCTCCATAGCACGACCCTAGGCGGTCCCGACGGCGATGCCTACCTGCCGCCGTGCCGGTCGGCGGCTAGCCTTTCCTGCCGACGCCGGCGTAGCCGAAGTAGAGGGGAACGTGCCCCGCGGAGCCGGCCTCCTCGGCGGAGTCGGGGCGCCATTGCGGCGAGAGCACGATTCCGGGCTCGACGATCGACGTGCCATCGAACAGCGCCGTGATCTGGGCGCGGGAGCGCGGGATGAGCGGCTGCACCGCGCTGCTGTAGATCTCGCGCGCGCGGGCCTCGTCCGCCCGGTCGCTCTCGCTGGTGTGATGCAGGATGACCAGGTAGCTTCCCGGCGCCACGGTGTTCAGGTAGCTGGCGACGATGCCCGCGGCGACATCGTCGCCGGGGATGAAGTGCAGGACGGCGTTGAGGATGACGGCGACGGGCCGGGCGAAGTCGATGATGGCCCGGATGGCGGGGGTGGCGCAGACCGCCGCCGGGTCGCGCAGGTCACCCTGGATGCAGGTGGCGTTCCTGGCGCCGCGCAGGATCGTGCGGGAATGCGCGACGGCGACCGGGTCGATGTCCACGTAGGCGACGCGGGCCGCCGGGTTGGCCGTCTCGGCGATCTCGTGCACGTTGCGCACGGTCGGGATTCCGCTGCCGAGGTCCAGGAACTGGCTGATGCCCTGCTCCGCGGCCAGGAAGCGAGTCGCGCGGCGGACGAACGCGCGGGCGGCGCCGAGCACCCGCGGGAGCGCGGGAAACGCCGCGATCATGTCCTGGGCGGCGTCGCGGTCGGCCGCGAAGTTGTGGGAACCGCCGAGCATGTAGTCGTAGATGCGCGCCGGGGTCGGCGTATTCGGGTCAAGGCGCGGCAGGCTGCCGGAGGCTGTCACGGCTCGAGGACGCTCCTTCCAGGTCGGGCGATGGCGGGCGGGCAAGCTCGGCGGCGGCCAGGCTCGGGTCACGGACCTCAAACCACACGGTCTTGCCGAGCAGCCGGCGCCGCACGCCCCAGGCATCGGCCAGCGCCGCGACGATGACCATGCCGCGCCCCTCCTCCAGTTCCGGGTACCACCCGGTCTGCCGCTGCGGCCGCCGCCAGCTGGCATCGCGGACGTGACAGCGCACGCCTGTCCGCAGGACCTGCACGGTGACCGTGACCCGGCCCCGGCCGTGCCGGACGGCATTGGCCGCGACCTCAGCGAAGATGGACTCGGCGGTCGCCGCGATGTCCTCATGCCAGTCCTGCAGGCACCAGCGAAACCAGTGCCGGGCCCGGCGGATCTCCCGGGCTTGCGGTCGGATCCTTAACCTCAGCGGCGAAGCGCGATGGGTCCCCGCCGAGGTGGCCTGCCTTGCCTGGGTCATATCCTGCCTGCCGTTGTCCTTTATGCCCGCTCTGGCCAGGGCGGAGAACGGGCGTAAACGGTCATCACGGTCACCCTGTCGTAGAATTTTCATCTGCGCAAGTATCAGCTCCGGGATTGTCCGAATAGATTTTTTTCCACTGACGTGTTGATCGACGCCGGGGCCGGCCAGCATGCTGGGATCAGCTCGGCGGAGGGTGGCAGGAGATTGGAAGAGCGCTCCAGCCCGGTGCTGTTGCGCTGGGTTCTGGGCGAATGGCTGCGCGAGATCCGCGATGCCTGTGGCCTCACGGGCTCGGAGGTTGCCCGCCGGCTTGGCTGGGCGCCGTCGAAGGTATCCCGGATCGAGAACCATGAAGGCGTCTCGCCGGGCGACGTCCGCGAACTGCTGGACGCTTACGGGATCACCAACCCCGACGACGTCCGGCCGCTGGTGGAGATGGCCCGGCACGCCCAGCAGCGCGGCTGGTGGCAGGGCTACGGCGATGTGCTGCCGCCCTGGTTCGCGACGTTCGTGGGACTGGAAACCGGTGCCGCCGAGGAACGCGATTACAAGGGCGCGCTGGTGACCGGCCTGCTGCAGACCCCGGATTACGCCCGCGCCGTCATGGGCGCGGCCGTTCCGGGCGGGCCGCCGCCACCGGGCGAGCTCGAGCGGCTGATCGCCCTCCGGCTCGAGCGCCAGCAGTTGCTGCACCACTCCGCGGACGCCCTCAAGCTGTGGGCGGTGCTGGACGAGGCCGTGCTGCGCCGGCGCGTCGGCGGGGCCGCGGTCATGCGGCATCAGCTCCGCCACCTGGCCGACCTGTCACAGGCGCCGAACATCACCATCCAGGTCCTGCCCGAGGACCAGGTGCACCCCGCCCTGGACTTCCCGTTCTGCATGCTGCTGTTCCGCGATCACCAGCGCCTGCCCGGCCTGGTTTACCTGGAGAACTTCCGTAAGACCCTGCACCTGGAAGACGGAGAGGACATGAAGTACTACTCGGCGGCGTTCGACGGCCTGACCCGCGCCGCGCTCAGTCCCGGCCAGTCCCGGGACCTCGTCCGCCAGCACCTGAAGGCTATCGATGAGTGAGGCCGGCACCGCGGCCACGCCGCCCTGGCACCAGTGGCGCCGCAGCCGTCATTCCGGCAGCACGGGCGGCCAGTGCGTCGAGGTCGCCGCGGACGGCGACGGCCTGGTGCGCATCCGCGACTCCAAGGACCCGGCCGGCCCGCAGATCGTGATCAGCGTCGGCTGCTGGCGCCGCTGCCTGCCCCGGCTCGCCGCCGGCCAGGCCGCCGCCGGCCAGGCCGCGGCCGGAGACTGCCTGGTGGCGACCGCCGAGCGTGGCTGGCTGCTGCGGCACGCGCCCGACGACGCGGGCCCCGTGCTGCGGTTCACCGAGCAGGAGTGGCAGGTATTCCGCCGCGGCGCGGCCGACGGCGAATTCGACCTCACCGCCGCCGGCACGCTCAGACCGGTGGCCCCGCCCGCGACGCGCTTAGCTGCTGGCGGCCCGGATAGCCGACGGCGTCAGGGCCGCCATGGCCTCGATGACGGGCTCCGGGCCGGGACGGGCGGTGATGATCCGGACGATGGTCTCGTCCAGTCCCGCGCTCAGCCGGGCGAAGGCCGCCGGAGCCCCCGCGGCCGGGCCGTAGTAGCCCACCGCGTGCAGCAACTCATCCGGGGCGGCGTCCACCAGGTCCGCGAGCGCCGCTCCCCGGTCGCGCCGGCCCTCGAGCTCGCGTAGCGCCTCGTCGAAGCCCATCTGGGCGAACAGCCCCCGGTAGCCGGCGTCGAGCGGGGTACCGGGCCGGCCCATCGCGTAGCCGAGCACCTGGGCGCCGAAGGCCCGCCGGGCGGCGGCGACATCGTCGTCGATGCACACCCGGACGTACATGGTCACGGTGATCCCGCCGGGATCCCGGCCGGCGCGCGCCGCGCCCTGGGCCAGGAACGTCCGGCTGGCGGCGATGCGCTCGGGCGTGGCCCAGTTGAGCAGCGCCCCGTCGGCCACCTCGCCGGCCAGCCGGAGCATCTGCGGGCCGAGGGCGGCCAGGTAAACCGGGGCGGGCGGCAGGTTCCTGACCCCGAGCGAGACCGACCGGAGCGCGAAGGCCGGGCCGTCGGAGGTGACCGTCTCGCCCGACAGGAGCGCCCGGACCGCGGTCACGTAGTCGCGCATGACGGCGATCGGGCGGTTCGGCAGGCCGACCGAGTCCCAGAACGACGGCCCGTACCCGCCCGTGCCCAGGCCGAGCACGAAACGGCCCGCCGACAGCTGAGCCACCGTCGCCGCCTGCGCCGCCAGCGCCAGCGGGGTCCACATCCGGGCCGCGGGAACGACGGAGATCCCCGTCCGCAGCGCGGTATCCCCCGACCAGGCCGCGCAGACATGAAAGGCGTCGGGCACGGTCCCGGCCGGGGTCCACAGGCTCTCGAACCCGAACCGCTCCGCCTCGCGCGCGACTTCCCGCAGCTGGCCGAACGGCAGGCCGAGCCGGGCATCCAATCCGACGCCGATCATCATGAGTCGCAGTATGCCGAAGGTCCCGTTCAGGCTGTCGCGCGGCCCGGCGGCGAGAGCTGTCCCCGCAGCAGCCGGCCGAACTGCTCGAACAGGCTGTCGGCGGCGCTGGCCGCGGCGGGCGACAGCTCGCCCAGCCCGAGGAAGCCGTGCACCAGCCCGGGGAAGCGCAGGTGCCGGACACCGGCCCCGGCCGCCGCCAGCAGCCCCGCGAGGTGGTCTCCCTCATCGCGCAGCGGGTCGTGCCCGGCGGTGGCGACGATCGCCGGCGGCAACCCGGTCAGGTCGGCGTGCACCGGGCTGACGGCGGGGTCGGCGCGGCGCCGCGGGTCGGGGACCCACTGCTCGACGAACCAGCGCACCTCGTCTGCCTCCAGTCCCCAGCCATGGCCCTCGGCCTCGACGCTGGGCTCCGACAGCGTCATGTCGGCATTGGGGTAAGCGAGCAGCAGCGCCGACGCGGGCGTGCCACGGTCGCGCAGGCCCACCGCGGCGAGCACGGCGAGCGCGCCGCCCGCGCTGTCACCGGCCAGCCCGATCCCGGTCGCCGGGTCGGCGCCGAGCTCGCGCCGGCGGGACCACGCCCAGGTGAAGGCGCTCACCGCGTCGGCCACGGCGGCCGGGCCGGGATGCTCGGGAGCCCGCCGGTAGTCCACCGCCAGGACGGCGGCGCCGGCGACCTGCGCCAGGCGCCGGCAGATGCCGTCGTGTGAGTCGAGGTCGCCCAGCACGAACCCGCCGCCGTGCAGGTAAAGCGTCAGCGGCCGCCCGCCGGGCGCTGGCCGGTACAGGCGCACGGGCAGGCCCGCCGCCGTCCGCAGGTCCTCGACCACGGGCAGCTCAGGGCCCCGGGGCCGGGCCGCTGCCCGCTGCCGGGCCGCTGCCCGCAGCACTCGGGCCCCTGCGGCCCGATACGACGGGCCGCCCGATCCCCGGACATCCGTTACCCACCGGGCCAGGCCCGGGTCGGCCAGGTCGCTGACCTCCGCCGGGCCGACGCCGCCAGCCTGCCCGGCGTCGCCCGCCCGCGCGCCACCCCCGCCGTCCCGCTCCCCGCCGCCCGGCTCCCCGCCGCCCACCTGCGGCTACGCCCGCGCGGTGAGGTCGGCGGGACGCAGCCGGAACTGCTGCAGGCGCAGGTGGTGATACTTCTCGGTCTCGCCGACCCACTCCATGCCGATCCGGCGGACCGTCGCCGCGGCGCGCGTGTTCGCCGGCCGCACGACCGCGATGACCTGCTCGATGCCCTGGTCGAACGCCCAGCGCGCCAGGGCGAGCCCGGCCTCGGAGGCGTAGCCATGGCCCCACGCGTCGGGGTGCAGCTGCCAGCCGATCTCGAACTCGTCGTCGGGCGGCAGCGGCAGCAGGGTGGCCCCGCCGATCACGGCGCCGTCCTCGCGGCGCTCGATGGCCCAGCGGCCCGCCGGCGGCACCATGCGCGCGTCCTCGGCCACCCACTGCTGCAGGACCAGGCGCATGGCCCCCTGGTCGTGGACTCGGTCCATCGCCGGAGCCAGCCACCGCGCGACGTCGTCCGCGCCGTAGGCGCCGAGCGCCGCGGCCGCGTCGTCGATCTCCCAGGGCCGCAGGACAAGACGCTCGGTTACCAGTTCTCGGGCCATGGGCACACGATAGCCGGGCCGCCGACCGCGGCCCGCTCGCCGGATGCGCCCGGTCCTGCCCGCACGCTGGTCAGCCACTGCTTACCCTGGTCTGGTGAGCCTCGCGATCGGACTGGTCGCCGCCATGCTGGTGGGAATCGGCCTGGTGCTCCAGCAGCACGCGGCGCAGCAGGCGCCGAAGGCTTACTTCCTGCACCTGCGCCTGATCGCGGAGCTCCTGCGCCAGCGCCGCTGGCTGCTCGGCATTACCATCATGGCGGCCGGCGAGATCCTCTCGGCCTGGACGATCGGCAACCTGGACCTGTCGGTGGCCGAGCCGCTCCTGGCGACGGCCCTCATCTTCGCCCTGCTCGTGGCGGTTCCGCTGACCGGCGAGCGGCTGCAGAAGTCCGAGATACTCGGCGCCGTCCTGCTCAGCGCGGGGGTCGCCGCGCTGTCGGTCTCGCGATCGGTCAACACTGAGGGCGTCCGCTTCGGCTCGACCGCTTACTGGCCGGCGGCGGCGTTCGTCGGCGCGGTGGCGCTGCTGTTCGTGCGGGCCGGCTGGCGGCGCGCCGGCCAGCAGCGGGCCACCCTCACGGGGGTCGCCAGCGGCCTGATCTTCGGCATCTCCGACGCGCTGACCCGCAGTACCCTGCTGATCGTCGCCAGCCGCGGTGTCCTGGCCGTGCTGACCAGCTGGCCGGCCTACTGCCTGGCGGCCGCGAGCCTGCTCGCCCTGTGGCTCATGGAGAGTTCTTTTAGCGCCGCGCCGCTGCACGCCTCGCTCCCGGGCATCACCGCCACCGAGCCGGTCGTGGGCATCCTGCTCGGAGTGGTGGTCTTCGGCGACGCGATCCGCATCTCGCCGGGAATGATCGCCCTGCAGGCGGCCGGGATCCTCGCGCTCGTCACGGGCGTGATCCTCGTGGCCCGCGCGCCGGCGCTCAGCCGCCTGCGGCCCAGCCGCCCGCTGCTGCGCCAGCGGCCCGCCGCCCGAGCCGCGGCGGAGGTCACGCGGCGGGAGGACCAAGGACCCTGCGGCCACCCGCCGACCCGGGGTTTTATGGAGTCAGCGACTTCAGGCGCCGCCGGACGGCTCGCCGAGTACCGATGCCGCGATACCCAGATGCACTCAGACGAGGCGGAAAGCGATGACAGTTAACGATCCCGGACACCAGGTCGTAGTAGCGGGCATCGACGGCTCTCCAGAGTCGGTCGCGGCGTTGCGCTGGGCCAGTCAGTACGCCGCGGCCACGGGCGCGACGGTGCGGGCGATCCGGGTCTGGCACTATCCGACAGCGGCGGGACCGGCGCCGATCGGGCGGGCGCCGGAGGCGATCACCAGCGAGGTCGAGGATCACATCCGCGCGGAGCTGTCCGCGTCCGTCGCCGAGGTGTACCCGGACCCGGCGGCGACGCCCCGGCCCGAGGTCCAGGTGATCTACGGACACCCCGCGGAGGTGCTGATCGGCGAGTCGAAGGAGGCCGACCTCCTGGTCGTCGGGCACCGCGGCCATGGCGCCTTCACCGGCATGCTCATCGGCTCGGTGAGCATCCACTGCGTCACGCATGCGGCATGCCCGGTGGTCGTCGTCCGCGGTGAGTGACTCCCAGCCGCTGACGCAGGCCGACGCCGCGACGATCGACAGCTACTGGCGTGCCGCCAACTACCTGTCCGTGGGCCAGATCTACCTGATGGCCAATGCTCTGCTGACCGAGCCGCTACGGCCCGAGCACATCAAGCCGCGACTGCTCGGCCACTGGGGGACCAGCCCGGGCCTGAACCTGGTCTGGGCCCACCTGAACCGCGCCATCATCGTCCACGACCAGCCGATGATGTGCGTGATCGGTCCCGGTCACGGCGGGCCGGCCGCGCTGGCCAACAGCTGGCTGGAGGGCACCTACAGCGAGGTGTACCCGAGCGTCGCGCAGGACGCCGTCGGCATGCATCAGCTGTTCCGCCAGTTCTCCTTTCCCGGCGGCGTGCCGAGCCATGTCGCCCCGGAGACGCCGGGCTCGATCCACGAGGGCGGCGAGCTCGGCTACTCGCTCTCGCACGCCCACGGCGCGGCCTTCGACAACCCCGGCCTCATCGTGGCCTGCGTCGTCGGCGACGGCGAGGCCGAGACCGGGCCGCTGGCGACGAGCTGGCACGCCAACCGGTTCCTCAACCCAGCGCGCGACGGCGCCGTGCTGCCGATCCTGCACCTGAACGGCTGGAAGATCGCCAACCCCGCCGTTCTCGCGCGGATACCCCAGCCTGAGCTCGACTCCCTGCTGCGCGGCTACGGCTATGAGCCGCGTTACGTCACCGGCCACGAGCCGGCCGCGGTCCACCAGGAGATGGCCGCCGTCCTCGACGAGAGCATCGCGCAGATCCATGCCATCCAGGAAGCCGCGCGGGCCGGCCGGGGCCGGCCCGGAGCGGGCGAGGACAGGCAGCGCTGGCCGATGATCGTGATGCGCACGCCCAAGGGCTGGACCGGGCCGGCCAAGGTGGACGGCGTGCCGGTGGAGGGCACCTGGCGAGCGCACCAGGTGCCGCTCGCCGAGGTCCGCACCAACCCGGCGCACCTGCGGCAGCTGGAGGAATGGCTGCGGTCCTACCGGCCGCGGGAGCTGTTCGACGCCGACGGCCGGCCGCGCAAGGAACTGCTGGGCTTCGTGCCCGAGGGTGACCGGCGGCTGGGCGCCAGCCCGCACGCGAACGGCGGAGTGCTGCTGCGTGACCTGGTGCTGCCGGATTTCCGGGAGTACGCGGTCCCGGTGGCGGCGCCCGGCGCGACCATGTCCGAGCCCACCCGCATCCTGGGCGGGATGCTCCGCGACGTGATGCGGCTGAACGAGCCGCACCAGAACTTCCGCATCTTCGGCCCGGACGAGACCGAGTCGAACCGCCTGGGTGCCGTCCTGGAGGTCACGGGCAAGGACTGGCAGGAAGCCGTCATCGATGTCGACCAGCACCTGGCCACCGACGGCCGCGTCGTGGAGATGCTGTCCGAGCACACCTGCCAGGGCTGGCTGGAGGGCTACCTGCTGACGGGCCGGCACGGCCTGTTCTCCTGCTACGAGGCGTTCATTCACATCGTCGACTCGATGTTCAACCAGCATGCCAAGTGGCTCAAGATCAGCCGCCGGCTGCCGTGGCGCCGCCCGGTCGCCTCGCTGAACTACCTGCTGACCTCGCACGTGTGGCGGCAGGACCACAACGGGTTCTCCCACCAGGATCCCGGCTTCATCGACCACGTGATGAACAAGAAGGCGGAGGTCATCCGGGTCTACCTGCCGCCGGACGCCAACAGCCTCCTCTCGGTCGCCGACCACTGCCTGCGCAGCCGGGACTATGTCAACGTGATCGTCTCGGGCAAGCAGCCCTCGCCCGACTGGCTGGACATGGACTCCGCCATCCTGCACGCCACCCGGGGAGCCGGGATCTGGGAATGGGCGAGCAGCGACGGTGCCGCCGAGCCCGACGTGGTGCTGGCCTGCGCCGGCGACGTGCCCACGCTGGAGGTGCTCGCGGCGACCGACATCCTGCGCCAGCAGCTACCGCAACTGCGCGTCCGGGTGGTCAACGTGGTGGACCTGATGCGGCTCCAGCCGGAGTCGGAGCATCCGCACGGGATGAGCGACGCGGAGTTCAGCGCGCTGTTCACCAGCGGCCGGCCGGTCATCTTCGCCTATCACGGCTATCCGTGGCTGATCCACCGGCTGACCTACAGCCGGGCCGCCCACGACCAGTTGCACGTCCGGGGCTACAAGGAAGAAGGCGCGACGACCACGCCCTTCGACATGGTGGTCATCAACGACATGGACCGGTTCCACCTGGTCATGGACGTGATCGACCGGGTCCCCGGCCTGGCCAACTCCGCGGCGTGGCTGCGCCAGCAGATGGTGGACACGCGCGCCCGCCACCACGCCTGGACGCGAGAGTACGGGGAGGACCTGCCCGAGGTCCAGAACTGGGTCTGGCCCAGCACCGACCGCGCATGACCAGCGTTCTGGTCGTTAACGCGGGATCGAGCAGCCTCAAGGTCAGCGTGCTCAGCGCGGCCGGTGAAACCGGAGCGACGCTGCAGTTCGATCGCTGGGACGGCAGCCCGGATCACGACGAGTTGGGGGAGTTCCTCCGCGACCAGTCCGGGGTGGGCGGAATCGGCCACCGGGTCGTGCACGGCGGCGGCCGCTTCACCCGCCCGACCGTGATCGACGACTCGGTCCGCGAGGCGATCGCGGACCTGGCCGACCTGGCACCGCTGCACCAGCCGCGCGCGCTGGCCGGGATCAGGGCCACGATGCAGGCGCTGCCGGACGTCCCCGCGGTGGCCTGCTTCGATACGGCCTTTCACGCCAGCCTGCCGCCGGCCGCCTACTCCTACGCCCTGCCCGGTGCGTGGGCGAAGCGCTTCGGCCTGCGCCGGTACGGGTTTCACGGGCTGTCGCATCAGTACGCCGCCGGCCGGGCCGCGCACCTGCTGGGCGCTGACCCCGGCCGGCTGCGCCTGGTGACGTGTCACCTGGGCGCGGGATCATCGCTGGCGGCCGTCCAGGGCGGTATCAGCGTCGATACCACCATGGGCTTCACCCCGCTGGAGGGCCTGGTGATGGCCACCAGGTCCGGAAGCGTCGACCCCGGCCTGCTGCTCTGGCTGATGAGCCGGGGCGGGCTCGGCCTCGCGGAGGTCGCGGCCGGGCTGGAGCACTCCGCCGGCCTGGCCGGCCTGGCCTGCCTCCCGGATGGCTCAGGTGATCTGCGGGAGGTCCGGGCCGCCGCCCGGGCGGGCAGCCCGGATGCCCGGCTGGCGATTGACGTGCACGCGCACCGGCTGCGCCGCGAGATCGCGGCGATGACCGCCGCCCTGGGCGGCCTGGACGCGCTGATCTTCACCGGCGGCATCGGCGAGCACCAGCCAGAAGTCAGGGCGGAGGCAGCGGCGGGCCTCGGCTTTCTCGGCGTCGCGATCGACCCGGCGCGCAACGACGCCGCCGACGGCGACACCGACATTTCCGCGCCGTCGGCGATCCTCCGGACGCTGGTCATCAGGGCCCGCGAGGACCTCGAGATAGCCCGCCAGGTCCGCGTCACCCTGGGCCTCTAGCCCGTCCATCCAGGTCGTTGGACTCTGGCCTGCCGCGGCGCCGCGGAGAAGCGTGGACATAGCCAAGCCCAGGGCGGGCATACCTGGCCAGCAGAGGAGGCGTGCCATGACAACGCAGGAGATGTCCGTGCTCCGCGCGCAGCCGTTCCTGCACGGCCTGCCGACGCCGCAGCTAGCCGAGCTGGCGCAGCTGTGCCGGCACGTGGTGGTCCCGGCCGGGACGTCGCTGTTCGAGGAGGGCTCGCCCGCCAACCGGTTCTGGCTCATCGACGCCGGGCAGGTCACGCTGGACGCGCTCGTGCCGGGCCGGGGCCGGGTCGTTATCGACAGGCTCGGCCGTAACGACGTGCTGGGCCTGTCCTGGATGCAGCCGCCCTATCAGTGGCGGTTCGGGGCCGTCACCACGCAGCCCATGCAGGCGTTCGAGTTCGACGCCCGCGCGGTCCGCGCCGCCTGTGACGTCGATCCGGTGCTGGGCTTCGAGCTCACCCGGCGGTTCTCCGCCGTGCTGCTGCGCCGGCTGCAGGCCACCCGAGCCCGGCTCCTGACCGCCAGCCAGCCGGGCCCCTCCAGCTATCCGGACACCCCGACCCGCCAGCCCCATTAGCCCTTCACGGGCTGCGGATGATGACCACGGGGCAGCGGGCGTGGCGCACGCAGTGCTGGCTGACCGAGCCGAGGAGAGCACCGGAGAAGCCGCCATATCCGTGGCTGCCGAGGACCAGCAGCTCCGCGCCGGCACAGACGTCCAGCAGTACGTGTGCCGCGTGGCCCTCCCGCACCAGGGTGATGACTTGCACATCGCTGGCCGGGTCGACCACCGAGCTGACGGCCGTGTCGACGACCTTCTGGCTAGCCTCCCGGAGATCGGCGGCCTCGATCATCACCAGCGGCGCCCAGGCGTGGCCGGTCACGACGGCCGGGTACTGCCAGGCCTTCACCACCTGCACGCTCGCGCCGGTGAGCCGCGCCTGCGCAACAGCCCAGCGCAGCGCGTCCAGCGACGAAGGCGACCCGTCCAGGCCGACCACGATGCGCGGGGCGGTCTTGTCCGGGCATCCGTGCCGTCTCAGCGCAGCCGCCGCAGGAACGGGTCCCTGGCCTCGGCGGGGGCCACCCGGACGCGGACGTCCACGGCGCAGGTCCCGTCCGGGCTGGCCACGATGGGATTGAGATCCAGCTCGGCGACCTCAGGAAGGTCATCGGCCAGCCGGGAAACCCGCAGCAGCACGTCGGCCAGGGCGCCGGTGTTGACGCGCCGGGTGCCGCGGTGCCCGAACAGCAACGGCGCGGCGTGCAGCTCGCGGATCAGCTCGTCCGCGTCCGACTCGGTCAGCGGTGTCAGCCGGGCCGCATAGTCGCCCAGGATGTCGGTGGCCACCCCCCCGAGCCCGAACACGACCAGCGGCCCGAAGACCGGCTCTTGCACGACGCCGATGAGGACCTCGACGCCGCCAGTCAGCATCGGCTGCACCAGGACGCGGCTGAGCCGGGACCCGAACTCGGCGACGAGCTGGCGGTAGCCCTCGGTGACGTCCTGCTCGGTACGCAGGTCCAGCTTGACGGCCCCCGCCTCGCTCTTGTGCACGAGGCCCGGCGCTTCCGCCTTGAGCACCACCCGGCCGCCGAGCCGGGCCGCCGCATCGATGGCCTCCTGCTCGTCCGCGGCAGGCACGGTGGGCGCGATCGGGATCTGGTAGCAGGACACCAGTTCGGTGGCCAGCCCCGCCGACAGCCAGCCACCGCTAGGCTGGCTGGCCAGGAAGCCAGCGATCAGCTCGCGGGCGGACCCGACGCGCAGCCCGCTGAGCTCGGGGACGTGATCATCCTGCCGGTCGCGCCAGGCGCGGTACCTCGCCGCGTGGCCGAGTGCCCGGGCTGCGCCCTCGGGATAGGCGTAGGCAGGCAGTCCGGCGACGGCCGGCCTCGCGGACGCCTGCTCGGCGGCAGCGCTGGCCGACGCGCCGTCTGGCCCGGCCTCCCGGGCTTGGCTCCCCGGCCCATCGTGGCTCCCCGGCCCATCGTGGTCGCGCCGGAGGAGCCGAACGGACTCGGTCTGCTCCAGCAGGGCCACGGCGATTGGCTTGCTGATCGCCGCGCTGGTGACGGCCGAGCGCAGATCGGAGATGGCCGTGGGCACGGTTACGGCGATCACGGCATCGACGCCGTCGTCGGCAGCCACCTGCTCCAGGCAGGCGCGGAACGTGTCCGCGCTCACCGCCGCCGTGGTGTCCACCGGCCCGGCGACCTCGGCAGCGGCCGGCAGCAGCGCGCGGAGCCGCCGGCGCGTCGCGCCGCTCAGCTTCACGACCTCCAGGCCGTAGTCGCCGCACGCGTCGGCGGCCAGGACGCCCGTACCTCCCGCGTTGGTGACGATCGCCACCCGGTTGCCGGCCGGCAGCGGCTGGCAGGCCAGCAGCGCCGCCGCCTCGATGAGCTCGCCAAGGCTGCTGGTGGCGACGATGCCCGCCTGGCCGAACAGCGCCTCGCGCGTGACCAGGGGCGTCGCGGCCGCCGCCGTATGCGAGGCGGCCGCGCTCTGGCCGGCTTCCGAGCGACCGCCAACGACCGTCAGTACGGGCATCCGCTGGCCGACGCGGCGCGCCGTCCGCGCGAACTTACGCGGGCTGCCGAACGACTCGACGTAGAGGAGCGCCAGGCGGGTCAGGTTGTCCTGCTCCCACCACATCAGCATGTCGTTGCTGGATACGTCGTACTTGTCACCGACCGACGCGAACGAGGACACGCCGATGCCCAGCCGCGTGAGCTGATCCAGGAGCGCGATCCCCACGCCGCCCGACTGCACGACCAGGCCGGCGACGCCGGGGGCGGGCTGCTGCGCGGCAAATGTCGCGTTCAGGCCGATGGCGGGCACCTCGACGCCGAGGCAATTCGGGCCGACCAGGCGCATGCCGTGGCGTCGGCAGATGGCGAGCAGGTCGGCGCCCGAGGTGCCCATGCCGGAGGTGATCACCGTCAGGGCCCGCACGCCCTTGCTGCCGCAGGCCGCCGCCACGGCGGGAACGGCATGTGCGGGCACGGCGATGATCGCCAGGTCCACCGGTTCGGGCAGTGCGTCGACCGACGCCAGGCACGGGACGCCCTCCATATGCCGGGCATGCGGGTTCACCGCGTAGATCCGCCCGGCAAAGCCGCCCGCCACGAGGTTGTGCAGGATGGCCCGGCCCACCGTCGGCCGGTGCCGGCTCGCGCCGATGACCGCGACCGATTCCGGCTGCAGGAGGTGGCGAAGGCTCGCCACGTCCGCCCGGCTCTCCCGGCTGGCGACCGACTGCAGGTAGCTGTCCAGGCTCTGATCGGCATCGCCGCCGGGGAGCGGGAACGTCATCTCGACGACGCCGTCGACCAGTCGCCGCTGCCGGGGCAGCCCAGCGTCGGCGAACACGCGGAGCATCGCGGAGTTGTCCAGCAGCGTCTGCGCGGTGAAGGCACTCAGCCCGCGCAGCCGGGCCAGCGAGACCAGGTGCTCGAGCAGCAAGGTGGCGATCCCACGCCGGTGCATGTCATCGGGCACCGCGAAGGCGATCTCGGCGGTGCCCGGCGTTCCCGTGGGCTCGTAGCTTGCCACTCCGACCAGCCTTCCTCCCAGCCAGGCCAGGAGCGCGCCGTGATCGGCGTCCGGCTCCCGGCACACCCGGACGGCCTCCTGCTCGCCCGAGCGCGGGCTCAGGCTGAAGAAGCGCAGGTAGATGTTGTCGGGCGACATCGCGGCATGCATCTCCCGCACGGCCGCCACGTCCTGCGGCCCGGCGGGCCGGATCTCGACCGTGCTGCCGTCGGTCAGCAGGGCGTAGGTACTCGCGCCCGCGAGCAGGGCCGACGGCACCGCCGGGCCCGGACCGGCTTGGATCTGCGCGGGCGCCGAGACGGCCGGAGCCGCTGGATCAGCCGGAGCCGCCGGCGCCGCTGGATC
>Ga0307373_10007668_pt1 | contig 16765 bp, 16 predicted proteins | sample OX2MG_FD_202534 | JGI IMG/M metagenome (GOLD analysis project Ga0307373, IMG submission 202534) | Soil microbial communities from Risofladan, Vaasa, Finland - OX-2 | ecosystem: Environmental > Terrestrial > Soil > Coastal area > Acid sulfate soil | place: Finland: Risofladan, Vaasa | collected... | reverse complement strand
TGCGACCGTGGCAGGCGTCGAGGTCGGTGTTGGTCAACAGTTGGCCGGAAGAGTCGCGTTCGACGTAGATGCCGTAGCCGTCGAGGGCGTAGCCGACGAGTGTCGAGTTGCCGGTCGCCTTGTCGAGGATGCAGGACGGTACGAAGTGGTGATGCAGCTCGTTGTCCATCTGCGGATGCTCGTCGCAGCTGTCGAGGATCTCGTGGGCTCCGGCGTCGCGACCTTCGCCGTCGAGAGCGTTGAAGAGCAGCACCCCGTCGTCGAGCACGCCGATCGGGCCCCCGGGCGTGCACGACGGCGTGGCCGCCGCCGTCGGGTCCAAGGGCAATGTCCAGGTGATCGACTGGGCGGTGATCGAATTGGGGTTGCGGTCGTACGCCGAAGCCGGGTCGCTGCTGGCCACGGGAAAGGTGCCGGTGTCGTGGCCGTTGGGCAGATCGTTGGTCTTGATGATGCGGTTTTCGCCGGACACCGTTACCGAAGAACTGGCCGACGGCCAGCTGACCGCGCCTTGGACGTGGATCTTGGTCAGCGAGTCCCACGTTTTGGCGGTGGTGTTGATCCACGGCCCCACCACCTGGGCGCCTCCGATGGAGGGGAACGACGTTTGGCACGATTCGACATAACCAACCTTGGGGTTGGTCGAGAGGTACCCGTCGCCCAAAGGGATGGCAGCGGGGTTGATTTCTCCGGGCGATGTCACCGTGGCAGCAAAGCTGGTGGTGACAGGCGTCGTGGTGGAACCTGGCGTTGGCGCCGTTGAGGAAGACGAGATGGTCGACGGGGCCGCCGGCAGGCCGGTAGATCCACAAGCGGCGAGCGCCAGTCCCAGGACGACGATTGGGAGTGCGGTCCGAGTCGGTCTCATCCCATCCCTCGGTCAATCATTCGCGTTTCAATGAGATGGCCAGGTCCGGTTTCACGATGGACGCGACGTATCTGGGCCAGATCATGGCTCCGTGGCAACGGAAGTTGAGGACATCGCCGTCGGCCACCTCGAACGGGCAGTCGCGGCTCGAATATCGGCCGGCCCGTATTCGGAGGATGTGAGATCCGGGCTCGATGGGGGTCTCGAACGCTTCGCCGTATTCTTGTGAACCGACGGTTTCGCCGTCGATCGAGATGTCGAATCGGCCGCGTCGGAGCTCGATGCCGGCACCCTCTCTCGTCAACCTCAGCGTTGCTGACATTTCCCTCCTTCTCAAACGGGCTCTCTCGTTGGCTCGGCCCGGCGCCGGCGCTAGCGCCGGGCGTTCTTCACGAAGTCGTCGGTCCCGTGCCCGACCTCCAGCCGGTCGCCCCCGTGCCAGCTCCCCCGAAGATGCCGGCGGACGGCCTCCTCCCCGTCGGCGGTGGCCCGGGCGGCGGCATGCCACAGATCGGAATGGTGGAACAGGATGTCCCCGCGGTCGGCGTAGACGGCGACCTCCCCGGGGACCCGCTCGAACCCCGGGGGGATCCCGTCGGTGCCCCCCAGGTGGCTTCCAGGAAGCACCCGGAGGAAGCCGTTGGCCGGAGAGGTGGCATCGATGTGCAGGGTGAAGGCCAGGCCGGGCCACATGGAGAGGTGGGGACCGGACTGGTGGTCGGTGTGCCATCCGATCCGGGAGTAGGCCGAGCCGGGTCCCGGGCGGGAATCCTGGTACACCACGCCGAACTGCTCGTAGTCGAGCAGCCAGGCGTCCCCACCCAGCACGCCCCTGACCACCTCGACCACCACCGGGAGTTGCACCGCGGCGGCGGCCCGCGGGGACACCTCGGTGGCGAAGGTGACGTAGTGGGCGAACGGGCGGCCGTCGATGGTGGCATCCGGCGCGTCGAGGATGGCGGTGCCGTGGCGGCGCCCGAGGGTCCCGTCCACCAGCCGATGCTGGGCGTCGGTCAATTCGCCTTCGAGGGCGGCCACCGCCGTCTCGTCGAGAACACCCCGCAGCAGGCCGAAACCGTTGGTGGCGATCGCCGCCACCAGGTGCTCGACGTCTCCGGCTGCGAACGCGATCTCTTCGACCATGGCCATCCGCCAAGCGTACGGGACCGGGTCGGGATGAGAAGCCGTACCATGACGGCATGAGCGAAGACACCCGCATCGAACCGTCGGAGCAGCCGCTGGTCGGGGTGAAGCCCCGAAGTTTCGAGGTCACCGACGGACCGGACCGGGCACCGGCCCGGGCCATGCTCCGGGCCGTGGGCATGACCGACGACGACTGGGACAAACCACAGATCGGGGTGGCCTCGTCCTGGAACGAGGTCACCCCGTGCAACCTGCCCCTGGCCCGGCTGGCCCAGCGGTCCAAGGCCGGCGTGCGGGCCGCCGGTGGTTTCCCGTTCGAGTTCGTGACCATCGCAGTGTCCGACGGCATCTCCATGGGCCACGAGGGGATGCGGGCCTCGCTGGTCAGCCGCGAGGTCATCGCCGACTCGGTGGAAGTGATGATGCACGCCGAGCGCTTCGACGGGATGGTGACCCTGGCCGGGTGTGACAAGTCGCTTCCGGGGATGCTCATGGCCGCCGCCCGGCTCAACCTCCCCAGCGTGTTCCTCTACGGCGGCTCGATCCTTCCGGGACGGGCCGGTGACCGGGCCCTCGACATCGTCTCGGTGTTCGAAGCGGTGGGCGCCCATGCCGTCGACGCCCTCTCCGATGAGGAGCTGAGCCTGATCGAGCACAACGCCTGTCCGACCGAGGGGTCGTGCGCGGGGATGTTCACCGCCAACACCATGGCCTCGGTGGCCGAGGCACTGGGCATGTCCCTCCCGGGGAGCTCGTCGGCCCCCGCCGTCGACCGCCGTCGGGATGACGCCGCCTTCGCCTCCGGGAAAGCCGTGGTCGAACTTCTCCGGGCCGGCATCCGGCCCCGCCAGGTGATGACCAAGGAGGCCTTCGAGAATGCCATCGCGGTGACCATGGCGCTGGGCGGCTCGACCAACGCGGTGCTGCACCTGATGGCCATCGCCAATGAGGCCCGGGTGGAGCTGGTCCTCGAGGACTTCAACAAGGTTGCGGCCCGGGTGCCCCACCTGGCCGACACCAAGCCGCACGGGAAGTACCACATGAGCGATCTCGACCGCATCGGTGGGGTGCCGGTGGTGATGAAGGAGCTCCTCGACGCCGGGCTGCTGCACGGGGACTGCATGACGGTGTCCGGGAAGTCGGTGGCCGACAACCTGGCCGCCCTCGCCCCCCCGCGTCCGGACGGTGACGTGGTCCACGCCATCGGCGACCCGATCCATGTCCAGGGCGGGATCGCGGTGCTGCGGGGGACCCTGGCCCCCAACGGCTCGGTGGTGAAGGTGGCCGGCATCGATTCGCTGACCTTCGACGGCACCGCCCGGGTGTTCGACGGGGAAGCCGCGGCCATGGAGGCCATCCTGGCCGGATCCATCGAGGCGAACACCGTGGTGGTGATCCGCTACGAAGGCCCCAAGGGGGGCCCGGGCATGCGGGAGATGTTGGCGGTGACCGGCGCCATGAAAGGGGTGGGCCGCGGCGCCGACTGCGCCCTGGTCACCGACGGCCGGTTCTCGGGCGGGACCCACGGGTTCTGCATCGGACACGTGGCTCCGGAGGCCGTCGACGGGGGCCCTATCGCGCTGGTGGCCGACGGCGACCGGATCGTGGTGGACGTGGTCAATCACTCCATCGACCTGGTGGTGGACGACGACGAGCTCGAGCGACGCCGGACCGAGCTCAAGCACCCCGAGCCCCGGTACACCACCGGGGTCCTGGCCAAGTACGCCCGGCTGGTCACCGGGGCCGAGCGGGGCGCGGTCACCGAGCCCTGACCGGGGAGACGGACGGGTCGGACGGGTCGGACGGGTCGGACGAGTCGGACGAGTCGGACGAGTCGGGCTGATGGCCGGCTGGGGGGAGTTCGCCGACGGGGATCCGGATCTGGCCGCCATCGCCGGGCGGCGGATGGATGCCGCCGGGCTGGTGCTGGTCGGGACCCTGCGGGCCAACGGATGGCCGCGGATCAGCCCGGTGGAGCCGTTGGTGGTCGACGGGACCCTCTACCTGGGGATGATGTGGCAGTCGAGGAAAGCGGTCGACCTGCTGCGGGATCCACGCTGCGTCGTCCACACCGTCGTCACCGACAAGAGCGGAACCGATGGCGACGTGAAGATCTACGGCCGGGCGCTGGACATCACCGATGCCGCCGAGCGTGAGCGCTACTGCGTGGCGCTGGAGGCCCACATCGGCTGGCGCCCCAGCGGTGAGGAGTACCACCTGTTCGGCATCGATATCACCGAGGTCGGCTATTTCGCGGTCGTGGGGGAGGGCCACGATGTCCGGACCTGGGCCCCGACGGCCCCGAAGGGCACATCCGGCTGACGGGCTCCCGACGGCCCCGAAGGGCACATCCGGCTGACGGGCTCCCGACGGCCCCGACGGGCACACCCGGCTGACGGGCTCTCCCCGGGCCGACCGGGGCAGCCACTTGTCGGGACCCATCTGGTCATGCAACAATGCATGGACCATGCGCAGCGGCCCCATCAACCCCAGCATCACCTTGGTACTCGTTTCGTAGCGCACGCGACGATCTCTCGCCGTGTGCGCTCTCCGACCTCCCAGATGGGAGGTCGTTTTCATTCCCCGCCACCAATCGCCCGACCACCGACCACCGCCAACCACCAATCGCCCGACCATCGCCGAGACATCAGACAAGGGAGCACCCCGATGGACCCGAAGGAACTCACAGGAGCACAAGCGCTGATCAAGAGCTTGGAGATGCAGCAGGTCGAGGTCATGTTCGGCCTCCCCGGCGGCGCCATCCTCCCCGTCTACGACCCGATCATCGACTCCTCGATCCGCCACATCCTGGTCCGGCACGAGCAGGGTGCCGGTCACATGGGCCAGGGCTACGCCCAGGCCACCGGGCGGCCCGGGGTCGCCATCGTGACCAGCGGTCCCGGGGCTACCAACATCGTGACCCCGCTGGCCGACGCCTATATGGACTCGACCCCGCTGGTGGTGATCACCGGCCAGGTTGCGACCTCGTCGATCGGCTCCGACGCCTTCCAGGAGAGCGACACCACCGGCATCACCATGGGGATCACCAAGCACAACTGGCTGATCACCGACGCCAACGACATCCCCCGGGTGGTGGCCGAGGCGTTCCACGTGGCCACCACCGGACGGCCCGGGCCGGTGCTCATCGACATGCCCAAGGACGTGGCCCAGACCAAGATGAACTGGTACTGGCCGGAGCCGTCCGACCTCGACCTGCCCGGCTACCACCCGGTGACCGTCGGGGACCCCGAGCTGGTGCGGCAGGCAGCCGAGTTGCTGCTGGCCGCCGAGCGCCCGGTCATCTACGCCGGGGGCGGGATCTTGAAGGCCCGCGCCTCCGAGGGCCTGCGGGAGCTCTCCGAGCGGACGGGCATCCCGGTGGTCACCACCCTGATGGCCCGGGGCTCCTTCCCCGACTCCCACCCGCTGTGCCTGGGGATGCCGGGCATGCACGGGAACTACACCGCGGTGACCTCCATGCAGCGTTCGGATCTCCTGATCGCGCTGGGCAGCCGGTTCGACGACCGGGTCACCGGCCGGGTGGGAGACTTCGCCCCCGAGGCGAAGGTCATCCACGTGGACATCGACCCGGCCGAGCACCACAAGGTCCGCCACGCCGAGGTGGCCATCGTCGGCGACTGCCGGTTGGTCATCGACCAGTTGTTGTCCGCCCTCGACGGCCTGGGCCTCCCGCACTCGGATGCCACCCGTTCGGGGCCGGGAGGCACGCCCGCCGACGCGGTTCCCGGGGCTCCGGCGGTGGCGGGCACGCCGGCGGCTTCCTTCCCCCGGGAGCGGGTCGACCCCTGGCGGGCGACCCTCAGCCAGTGGCAACAGCGGTACCCGTTGGTCTACGCCCAGACCGATGCCCCCGGGGAGCTGAAGCCGCAGTTCGTCCTCGAGACACTGCGCGACTCCACCCCCGAGGACACCATCGTGGCGTCCGGGGTCGGGCAGCATCAGATGTTCGCCTCCCAGTGGTGGAAGTTCGACTACCCGAACACCTGGATCAACTCCGGTGGTCTCGGCACCATGGGCTTCGCGGTGCCCGCCTCCATCGGGGCCAAGGTTGGCCGTCCCAACCGCACGGTGTGGGCCGTCGACGGCGACGGGTGCTTCCAGATGACCGCCCAGGAGTTGGTGACGGCCAGCTCGGAGCGCATCCCGGTGAAGATCGCCCTCCTCAACAACGCCTACCTGGGCATGGTCCGCCAGTGGCAGGAGATGTTCTACGGGGAGCGGTACTCCGAGGTCTACCTGTCGCCCGACCTGCCCGACTACGTCGGCTGGGCCGAGGCGATGGGGTGTGTCGGCATCCGGGTCGAGACACCCGAAGAGGTCGGCCCGGCCATCGACAAGGCCAACAGCATCGACGACCGCCCGGTGGTGGTCGATTTCCGCACCGACACCTCGGAGAAGGTCTACCCGATGGTGGCGGCCGGGGACTCCAACGACAACATCCTGGTCGACCCGTCGCAGGTCGGGGGTGATCGCTGATGTCCGCCTATGGAGTCGACCAGCGCCACCACACCCTGACCGTGCTGGTGGAGAACAAGCCGGGGGTGCTGGCCCGGGTGGCCGGCCTCTTCGCCCGGCGCGGCTACAACATCTTCAGCCTGGCCGTGGCCCCGACCGACGACCCCCGTTTCAGCCGGATCACCATCGTGGTGGACGTCGAGTCGGCCCCCCTGGACCAGATCATCAAGCAGCTCGACAAGCTGATCCCGGTGGTGTCCATCACCGAGCTGGCCCCGTCGGCCGCCCGCGAGCGGGAGCTGCTCCTGGTCACCGTGGAGGTCTCCCCGGAGACCCGGGGACAGGTCATTCAGCTGGTGGGCGTGTTCGAGGGCAAGATCGTCGACGTGGGGCACGACCGCCTCACCGTCATGCTGGCCGGGGCCCCCACCAAGGTCGACGACTTCGAGGATCTCATCCGGAGCTATGGGATCATGGACCTGCAGCGTTCCGGACGGGTGGCATTGCCTAAGCTCGACCGCACCGACGACCGATCGAGGGCCAACGCCAAGGTGCTCGGATTCGCAAAAACCACAGAGAAGGCAGGTTGATCACGATGGCCACGCTGTACTACGAAAAGGACGCCGACCCCAGTCTGATAGGTGGCCGCAAGGTTGCCGTGATCGGCTACGGGTCACAGGGCCACGCCCATGCGCTCAACCTCTCGGAATCCGGGGTGGACGTCCGGGTCGGCCTGCGGGAGGGCTCCTCGTCCAGGCAGAAGGCGGAGGAGGCCGGGCTGCGGGTGCTGTCGGTGGCCGATGCCGCCGCCGAGGCCGACGTGATCATGATCCTGCTGCCGGACACCGAGCAGGCCGCCGTCTACGAGGCCGAGATCGCTCCCCATCTGCACGCCGGCGACGTCCTCCTCTTCGCCCACGGCTTCAATATCCGCTTCGGACTGATCACCCCGCCGGCCGACGTGGACGTGGCCATGGTCGCGCCCAAGGGACCAGGCCACCTGGTCCGACGCACCTACACCGAAGGTGGGGGAGTGCCGTCGCTGGTGGCGGTGTCCGCCGACCCGTCGGGGAAGGCCCACGACCTGGCCCTGTCCTACGCCCACGCCATCGGGGCGACCCGGGCCGGAGTCCTCGACACCACCTTCGCCGAAGAGACCGAGACCGACCTGTTCGGAGAGCAGGTCGTGCTGTGCGGAGGCCTGACCGCCCTGGTCCAGGCCGGGTACGAGACGTTGGTGGGAGCCGGGTACCAACCCGAGTCGGCCTACTTCGAGTGCCTGCACGAGCTCAAGCTCATCGTCGACCTGATGTACGAGCAGGGGATCAGCGGCATGCGCTTCTCCATCTCGGACACCGCCGAGTACGGCGACCTGACCCGCGGCCCCCGGGTCATCAACCAGTCGGTCCGGGAGGAAATGGGCCGCATCCTGAGCGACATCCAGGACGGCACCTTCGCCCGGGAATGGGTCGAGGAGAACGCCAACGGTCGCCCGAATTTCAAGAAGCTGCGCCAGGCCGGCATCGACCATCCCATCGAGAAGGTGGGCGCGGAGCTGCGCGACATGATGCCGTTCGTCACCGCCGGAAAGCAGAAGATCCAGGACATCTCGGGCGGCTGACCTTGCGTCACCGAGGGGCAGTTCGAACGGCCGGCGCGGTGGCCGCCGCGGTGGTGACGGCGTCGGTGGTGCTGGCGGCCTGCTCATCGTCCCCGGCCCGGACGACCGGTTCGACCACCACCGGTTCCCCGACTCCGCCAGGGCCGGTGTGGTTGTGCCGGCCGGGGCTGGCCAACGATCCGTGCACGGCCAGCCTGGCCGCCACGGTGGCACCCGGCCCGTCCCCGACCTCGTCCACCACCGTGCAGCGGAATCCTCCGGCCACCACGCCGGCCATCGACTGCTTCTACGTCTACCCGACGGTCAGCGCCCAGCACACCACCAACGCCGACCTGCACATCGACCCGGCCGAGCGCCTGGTGGCCGCGGCCCAGGCCGCACCCTTCGCCCCCAATTGCCGCATCTTCGCCCCCATGTACCGCCAACTCACCCTGGGTGCGCTCCTCGGAACCTCGGGTGTGGCCGCGGCGACCCCCGCGGCCGTGGCGTTGGCCTACAGCGACGTGCTGGCGGCCTGGAAGTACTACCTGGCCCACGACAACGACGGGCGTGGTGTCGTCTTCATCGGTCACTCCCAGGGATCGTCGATGCTGATCAAGCTGCTCCGTTCCCAGGTCGACCCCAGCCCGACCGAGCGCCGCCTGCTGGTGTCGGCCATCATCCTGGGGGGCAATGTCGAGGTCCCGGTGGGCCAGAGCGTGGGCGGCACTTTCCAGCACATCCCCGCCTGCAATGCGACGTCGGCCACCGGGTGCGTGGTGGCGTACTCGAGTTTCAACCAGACGCCGCCGGCCAACAGCCTCTTCGCCCGGGCCGGGACCGGGGTCAGCGTGGTCTCAGGGAAGCCGCCGGGACCGAACAGCTCATTCCAGGTGCTGTGCGTCAACCCGGCCTCGCTGAGCTCGCCGGCCACCCCGGGGCCGCTGCAGCCCTACTTCCCGACCTCGGCCACGGCGGTGCCCACCGGCTCGGCTCAGAAGACCTCAGGCAAGTTGGCCACCCCGTGGGTCACCTACCCCAACCTGTACACCGCCCAGTGCGAGAACAAGGACGGGGCCAGCTGGCTGCAGGTCACCGACGTGGCGCCGCTCGGGGACACCCGGCCGGTGGTGAGCGCGGTGCTCGGACCGACCTGGGGCCTCCACCTCGAGGACGTCAACCTCGCCCTCGGCAACCTGGTCACCCTGGTGGGTGATCAGGCAACCGCCTTCGCCGCCCAGTCGATCGCGAGCGGGCCCGACGGGCCGGCTACTACGTCCTGATCCTGTGCCGCCTCCGGCCTGCGCCGAGAAGACCGATCCCGGAGCTACTTCTGGGCGCTGACCTTGGCGAGGAACGGCACCAGCCGGTCGAAGAAGGCGTTGTTGGGGTAGGCACCGGCCGGATCGTTGTGCGAGTAGGTGCCCTGGTAGTTGGCCAGGGTGAGGTTGCTCACTGGTATCCCCGACTGCGAAGCCAGCAGCTGCGCATCCTGGGGCACGCCGGCGCCTCCCAGACGGGCGCCGAAGGCGTAGATCAGCAGGTTCTTCGGAAGATGGTGACCCATGGTGGCCTGGACGTCGAGCACGCTCTGGGCCGGGTTGGCGTTTCCGTTGTCGACCGCCCCGGTGTCATCGGTCAACCGCTGGGGGAAGTACCACTCGGTGCCGTCGGCATTCTGCATCGGGTAACCGGAGAACATGGTGGCAAAGCGATTGAGGGGTGTGAGCGCGCCGGTTCCGTTCCAGCCGTGGACCGGACCGGTGGCCGTGACCCCTTGGCCGAGGTGCGCCTGAGCCGCCAACAGGCTGGACGGCGAGGTGGCGGCGTTGAGGGCGAAGCCGTACTGGCCGGCATTGGTGACCGGTACCGGAGGAACGATGTCGGCGGGCAAGAGCCCCGACGTCTGACCCAACGACGGACCGTTGGGGTCCAACAGCGCCGATGCCGAGCCGGTGGCGTTGAAGATTCCGGCGTAGGGCGCGGGGATCCCGCCGAACGCCAGCCAAGGCGTCGCCCCCGGGGCGTCGAGCGACTGCAACTCCTGGGTGGCGGTCTGGGCCGCCACCGGGGTCGGGCTGCTGCCGCCATCGATGTACACCAGGCCGGCCAGGTCATCGGCCCCGGGCCGGCCGTTGAAGTCCCAGGTGGCATACGCGGTGACCACCGACCCGCCGAGCGAGTGGCCACCGAGGACGACTTTCCCGCCGAGCTTGGTGGCCGCCCCGATCACCACCTGGAGGTCGTGGACCGCGACACTCATTCCCCATTGCTTGGCATACTCGACGCTCGAGTCGGGGATGGGCTGCAGATGATGGGCGACGCTCGGGTTCTTGAGGTAACCGAAGTAGTAGTCGTAGAGCTGGGTGGCGGTGGCCTTGTGCTGCTTGAAGAGATTGAGCTCCGACTGGTCCTCGAGCAGGCTCTCTCGACGTTGGACCGCCCACACCTGCCAGGTACTGGATCTGGAGACGAGCCATTGGGCCAGCGGGACGAAGTAGGAAGCCGCGGCCGAGGTTCCTGGCTCGAGGACCAGGACGTTCTTGGCGGTGCTGGATCCGACCTTGATCACCCCCACCTTGTTGTACTGGGCCGGGGTGCCAGGAGCCGCGTAGCCCGACATCCAGGTGACGCCGAGTGGGGAGTTCGCCGATGAGCTCGCCGGCGAACTCGATCCGCAACTCGAGAGCAGTGCCGCGGTTCCCACCACGGCCAGCGTCAGCCGGAGGAATCCCTTCGACCCGGTGACGGCAGCTCGCAGTCCGGACACGGTTGACCAGGATAAGCCCGATGTCCGCTACCCGCCACCGGGGTGCCACCACACGGTCGCGACCGGTTGCAGGAGAGCGGGCGTTGTGCGCAGACTTTGGGCATGCTCGACCATCTGGCGATCCAATGTGCCGACCTCGCGGCCAGCGCGGCGTTCTACGACACCGTGCTCGCCGCACTCGGAGCCACACGGGTGATGGACTTCGGTGGGGTCATCGGGTACGGGGTCCCGCCGAAGCCGGAATTCTGGCTCGGTGGCCTCTCCGGGGGCAACGGGTTCCGCGAGTCACATATCGCCTTCACCGCTTCCGACCGAGCCACGGTGGATGCGTTCCTGGCCGCGGCCACATCCGCCGGGGCCGAGGTGCTGCACGAAGCCCGGGTGTGGCCCGAGTACCACCCGAACTACTACGGAGCGTTCGTCCGCGACCCCGACGGCAACAACGTCGAGGCGGTGTGCCACTCCCCTCAGTAGTCCGGCCTCATCGGACGGCGCCGGATCGAGCGCCCCTGATCAGGAGGAGGCCAGCGCCCCCACCACGTAGTTGATGCACCCGCACAGCGAGGCAACATCGTCGGGGTCGATGGCCGGGAACATGGCGATGCGGAGCTGGTTGCGTCCGAGCTTGCGGTAGGGCTCGGTGTCCACGATCCCGTTGGCCCGCAGTACCGCGGCCACCATGGCCGCGTCGATGGAGTCGGTGAAGTCGATGGTGGCGACCACGTGGCTCCGCTCGTTCTCCCGCTGGACGAACGGCGTGGCGAAGTCGGAACTGTCCGCCCAGGTGTAGAGGATCTCGGCCGACCGGTCGCAGCGGCCGGAGGAGAACTTCATGCCGCCGTTGTCGTTGAACCAACGGACCTGGTTGTCGAACATGAACACGGTGGCCAACGCCGGAGTGTTGTAGGTCTGGTCGAGCTTGGAGTTGTCCAGGGCGATGGTCAGGTCGAAGGAGGCCGGCACCCAGCGGCCGGAAGCGTTGATGCGGGCGATCCGCTCCTGGGCGGCCGGGGACACCAATGCCACCCACAGGCCGCCGTCGGACCCGAAGCACTTCTGGGGCGCAAAGTAGTAGGCGTCGAACTGTCGGGGGTCAACCGGGAGCCCACCGGCGCCCGAGGTGGCATCCACCGCCACCAGCCCGCCCCCGTCGGCCGGCAACACCGCGCCGGTGGGCCGGGTGATCTCCATCATCACCCCGGTGGAGGTCTCATTATGGGTGAGGGCGTAGAGGTCGACGTCGTCGCGGGCGACGGCGGTCGGGTGGGTCCCGACCTCGGAGGAGATGATCTCCGGTTCCCCCAGGTGGGGGGCCTCGGCGGCGGCGGCGGCGAATTTGGAGGAGAACTCCCCGAAACTGAGGTGCTGGCTCTTGGTCTCGATGAGGCAGAAGGTGGCGGCGTCCCAGAAGGAGGTGGTGCCCCCGTTCCCGATCATCACCTCGTACCCGTCGGGCAGCGAAAACAGCTCCCGGAGTCCCTCCCGGAGGCTGCCCACCACCGACTTGACCGTCTTCTGGCGGTGGCTGGTGCCGAGGAAGTGGTTGGCCGCCTTGGCCAGGGCCTCGACGCTCTCGGGGCGGACCTTGGATGGTCCCGAACCGAACCGGCCATCGGCGGGGAGCAGGTTGGCGGGAATGCTGATCGCTCGGGTGTCAGAAGTCTCGGTCACATATGGAATCATGGCACCCATGGCCCACCCGACGAAAAACCGTGTCTCGGCTCGCATCGCCGCGGTCTCGCCGTCGGCCACGCTGGCGGTGGATGCCAAGGCCAAAGCCCTCCAGGCGCAGGGGGAAAATGTCATCGGCTTCGGGGCCGGTGAGCCCGACTTCCCCACCCCCGACCACATCGTGGCCGCAGCCGTTGCCGCCTGCCGGGACCCCAAGTCCCACAAGTATTCCCCCACCGCCGGCCTGCCCGAGTTGCGGGAGGCGCTGGCCGCCAAGACCCGCCGCGATTCGGGGCTGGTTGTCACCCCTTCGCAGATCCTGGTCACCAACGGGGGCAAGCAGGCCATCTCCAATGCCTTCGCGGTGCTCTGCGATCCGGGCGACGAAGTGCTGGTGCTGGCGCCGTACTGGACCACCTATCCCGAATCCATCGCCCTGGCCGGAGGCGTGCCCGTGGTGATCTCCACCGACGAGTCGACGGGATTCCGGGTCTCGGTGGATCAGCTGGAAGCCGCCCTGACTCCCCGAACCAAGGTGCTCCTCTTCGTCTCTCCCTCCAACCCGACCGGGGCGGTCTACCCGCGCCCGGAGATCGAGGCCATCGGGCGCTGGGCGGTGGAGCACGGCCTGTGGGTCGTGACCGACGAGATCTATGAGCATCTGGTCTACGGGGGTGCCGAGCACCACTCGATGCCGGTCGTCGTCCCCGAACTGGCCGACAGCTGTGTGGTGGTCAACGGGGTGGCCAAGACCTACGCCATGACCGGGTGGCGGGTCGGATGGATGATCGGCCCCAACGACATCGTCACCGCCGCCACCAACCTCCAGTCCCACGAAACCTCCAACGTGGCCAACGTCAGCCAGCGGGCGGCACTCACCGCGGTGTCCGGAGATCTGGCCGCGGTGGCCGAGATGCGCTCGGCCTTCGACCGGCGCCGGAAGACCATCCACCGGATGCTCAACGAGATCGACGGGGTCACCTGCATCGAGCCGGACGGCGCGTTCTACGCCTTCCCGTCGGTGCAAGGGATCATCGGCCGGGAGGTCGGGGGCCGCAAGATCTCGTCGAGCGCCGAGCTGGCCGAGGTCGCCATCGACGAGGCCAAGGTGGCCGTGGTGCCGGGGGAGGCCTTCGGGGCGCCCGGGTACTTTCGGATGTCGTACGCATTGGGCGATGAGGACATCGTCGAAGGGGTCACCCGCTTGGCCAAGCTCTTCAGTGACGCCCACTAGCGCGGCTGTCACATGACCAACGAGATCCCCGGGATCTCTGCAAGGAAGGAATCACATGGGTAGGGTGCTCGTCACCGAAAAATTGGCCCAGACCGGTCTCGACCTGATGGCCCAGGCCGGCCACCAGGTCGATGTCCAGCTGGACCTGTCCCCCGAGGACCTGCTGTCGGCCGTGGTCGGGGCCCAGGCCCTGGTCATCCGCTCGGCCACCACCGTCACCGCCGAGGTCCTGGGGGTCGGCACCGACCTGGTGGTGGTCGGGAGGGCCGGCATCGGCCTCGACAACGTGGATGTGCCCGCCGCCACCGAGCGCGGGGTCATGGTGGTGAACGCCCCCCAGTCGAACATCCTGTCCGCCGCCGAGCAGGCCATGGCCCTGCTGCTGGCTCAGGCCCGGAACATCCCCCAGGCCCATGCCGCCCTGGTGGCGGGGAAGTGGGAGCGCTCCAAATGGGAAGGGGTGGAGCTCTACGGCAAGACCCTCGGCGTGGTCGGGCTGGGCCGGGTGGGCGCCCTGGTGGCTCAGCGGGCGCTGGCCTTCGGCATGCGCCTGGTCGCCTATGACCCGTTCGTGTCGGCGGATCGGGCCAAGCACATGGGTGTCGAGCTCATGGATATCGAGGAGCTGATGGCCCAGTCGGACTTCGTCACCGTCCACCTGCCGAAGAATGCCGAGACCCTGGGTCTCATCGGCAAGGACCTGTTGGCCAAGTCCAAGCCCGGGCTCCGCATCATCAACACCGCCCGGGGCGGCATCGTCGACGAGGAGGCGTTGGCCGAGGCCATCCGTTCCGGCCAGGTCCAGGGTGCCGGCCTCGACGTGTTCGCCAAGGAGCCGACCACCGAGTCTCCGCTGTTCGAGCTGTCCTCGGTGGTCGTGTCGCCCCACCTCGGTGCATCGACTGCTGAGGCCCAGGACAAGGCCGGGGTGACTATCGCCGAGCAGGTCATCCTGGCCCTCGACGGGGACTTCGTCCCGTTCGCGGTCAACGTGTCGGCCGGGGACGTCTCCGAGACGGTGCGGCCGTTCATGGGCCTGGCCGAGCAGCTGGGACGCATCTTCTCGTGCCTCAACGACGGGCTCCCCGACACCCTCGAGATCGAGTACCAGGGCGGCCTGGCCGGCTCGGGTACCGGCATCCTGACCCTTTCGGTGCTGAAGGGGGTGTTCGCGGCCGGGACCGCCGAGCCGGTGTCCTACGTGAACGCGCCCCAGCTGGCCGCCGAACGTGGACTCGAGGTCCGGGAGACCTCGACCATCACCTCTCACGACTTTGTCAACCTGATCACCCTCCGCTGCGGCGACCACTCGGTGGCTGGCACCCTCACCGGGCCGCGCACCGAGCCCCGGTTGGTGATGATGGACGACCACACCGTGGAGGTGCCGCCGGCTCCCCACATGCTGGTGGTCCGGAACGACGACCGGGCCGGCATGATCGGCGTGGTCGGCACCATTCTCGGCGACGCCGGGGTCTCCATCTCGTCGATGGCGGTGGGCCCGTCGGCGACCGGCAACACCGCGTTGATGGTGCTGTCCACCGACCAGCTGGTTCCGGCCGACGCGCTGGAACGCCTGCGCGGATCGGCCGGGATCAGCGACGTGCACACCGTCGAAACCTGAGCCGGTGCCGAACCCAGATTTGCGCCCGGGGCAGGTCGTCACCGTCTTCCGCTCGCGTCTGCGACCCGACGCCGACCCCGCCTACGGGGAGGTGGCCGAGGAGATGGAAACGGCCGCCCGCCAGATCCCCGGTTTCGTCGACTTCAAGGCGTTCACCGCCCCCGATGGGGAGCGGGTGTCGGTGATCACCTTCGCCACCGCAGCCGCCCAACGCGCCTGGCGGGATGATCCCCGCCACCGAGAGGCGCAGCGGCGGGGTCGGGAGGACTTCTACCAGGAGTACTCCATCCAGGTCTCCAACTGCGTGCATGTCCAGCAATGGGCGTCCGGGTCGTAGGCCACCGGTTCCCTCGACTCGAGCCACCACCCGGTTTCTAGAGAGCCTGCGTTGCCACCCGGTAGTCCACGTGTTCGGCGTCAGCGGCAGCTCGTATCTGTGGAGTGTCGATCTCTACTTCGATCGATGTCTGCAGATAGGACGCCGCGGCGACCGCCTCGGCCGCGAGTTGGTTGACCGCATGGTCGTGCGCGAGCACTCCCATCGCCGGGATGAGCAGTCGGAGGTCGACGACCTCGACGTGGGCGTCCAGGGCCTGCACCGTTCGGCGGAGGGCCGAGGCGATGCCGGGCTCGAGGCTGTTCAAGCGTTGGGTGAGCACTCCTCCCCGGTGTCCAGCGAACGCCGAAGTGAGCCTCCACCACCAGGAGCATGTCGTCGCGTACCGCCCTGCCGGCGGTTCGGGTGCGGTGAGGAGACTCAGCAGCCGGTGATCATCGATGACGGCTACGACCACGCCTCTTCACGCTCCACTTCGGCGGACACCTGGCGATAGGTGCCGTCGTCGATGACCGAACGGATCTCCAGGCGGACGTTGCGTGCCAGGTCGGCGGCGAGGCCGGCAAAGCTGTCGTTGGCTTCGATGACCGCATCGTGCAGCGCCCGGTCGACGAAGGCGGTGACGGTCATGCCCCTGTCGGCCGCGGTTGAAGCGACCGCCGAACGAAGGCCCTTGGGCAGACGCACTGATAGCTGGACCTCGGGACCTTCATCGAGCGAAGTGCTTGCCACGCGGGGTTGGATGGGCGCGCCATGGCGGGCTTGCTCGATCGCCTTTTCGAATCTGGACACCTTCTGATGCTAGCAGACTCTGTATTTTGCTAGCACGTGCAATCGGACACCAGCAGCCGGAAACCAGCGTCGAAGCTGGGCACGTCGGCCAGTGCCGCGTTGCGCCGGGCCCAGGCCCCACTCCGAAGATCGTCGCCCAGCCGGGCCATGGCCGTGTCGACCACCGAGGGGTCGATCTGGGCGAAGCCCGACATGTGGCTCCGCACCTCCGGGTCGAGATAGGCGTGGGGGCGGCACCAGTAAGCCCCGATGA
>Ga0307373_10007667_pt1 | contig 16765 bp, 12 predicted proteins | sample OX2MG_FD_202534 | JGI IMG/M metagenome (GOLD analysis project Ga0307373, IMG submission 202534) | Soil microbial communities from Risofladan, Vaasa, Finland - OX-2 | ecosystem: Environmental > Terrestrial > Soil > Coastal area > Acid sulfate soil | place: Finland: Risofladan, Vaasa | collected... | reverse complement strand
CCAGGTATGAATGCCCACTTCGAAACCTGCATCCCGCACAGCGCGCATGGCGGCAGCGCCTTTTACACCGATATCGGGACCAGGGATTAGCGTTCCGTACATCAGTGTCTTCAGGCCATAGTTACCCAGCACGTTGGTGCGAAATACTTTCTTCAGGAATCCCGGCCGGAATATCCGCCGCAGGGCGCGGCCGGTGTTATCCGGCCCAAGGCTGAACAGGAAAGTTGCCTGCGCTTTGTGTTTCTGCAGAATTGAAACCAGCTGCGGCACACCTTCCAGCGTGCCGCGCAGCGTATCTACGTCGATTTTAAGTGCAATCTGTTTTTTCATTCTGTCACGTATGCCAGTTCGCGGGCCTTGGCCTGAACCTCGGCAGGAACGGACAGTGATCCATTTGCCAGCGCATCCACGAGTTTTGCCTTGTTCTCCATGCGTAGCACGTGCAGCGCAACCCCTACCTGGTAAGCCACATTGGCTAAAAGTCGCCGTTCATCCGCAGTATAGGCCTCACCCGGCAGCGGTCCGCACACCACGCCACCGATCACCGTATTACGCAGGGACAGTGGATAAACATAACCTTCCTTGCCGAGTGCGCTGGTACGTGCATGTAGATCCAGTTCATGCCTGCCGGCACGCAGTTGCACAAAGGCCGCATCATCCACATCCACCCGTTGGGGAAATTCCAGGCTGCCCTGGTGACGGACCCTCAGGTAATCGCCATCAGCCTGTTCATAAATAGCCACACCCTGTGCGCCGGTCTGGCGGTAGATCTCTTCGGCGGTCAGATCCAGCAGCCGTTCCGGCTTGTCGATGAACTTGCAGCTCTGGGCGAAGTCATTCAACGCCTCCGTGGCTTTGAACTGACGACGGAACAAGAAGCGGCTGACATAGCCATCGATGCGCGTCCGCATGGTATTGAAGCTGATGCCGAGCAGCAACGGTACCATGAGCTCCAGCAGCATGCTGGCATCCCGACCCAGGGTCGCATGCTCAACAAAGCTGTTCATAGCCGCGAATAACCCGATGATGATACTCATGGTAGCTGTATACACCAGGGTGCGGCTGATGACGAACGATACATCCACCACCCGGTGGCGCAGTATTGCGTACAGAAAAACAGCCATTGCCGCTGCATAACAGGAATTACTCTCTAAGTACGTTGCGTCAACGTTAAACACCGGTGTATTACTAAGAAAAATGCCAACAAGCCACAGTACTCCGCCCCACAACAGCCAACGCAAACGATTGCGCTGCGCGACCTCAACCGCGTGATAGCTCGCAAACAGCATGATCAAGGGAACCAGGTAACCGGCGGTGAAAACCATGCCGTATTGCGGTCGTAGCAGTTCAGCCCAACCACTGGCAACAAAAATGATAGAGCCTCCCAGTTGTTGTATAGCGCCCGCAACCAGTGTCACCAGGAACAGACTCCGGAAAAACAGGCGACGTTTCACACTCAAATTTGCTCCCAACATGAATTCAACAGTGAAATAGAAACCAATCCTTCCCATCAGAAAAAAGAATATGCCACCGAGCATATAGACAAGTCCCGCTATCCCATCTCCCGGTACAGCTATGAATGTACTACCAAGCATCACCGACATGACCCAAAACAACATGGTTCCGGCGGCCCGATCGCGGCCCCGCCATGTCAACAGCAGTGATACCCCCGCGAGTAGCAGCCCATAAATACATGCAGTCCATGCCCACCATTGCTTGAATCCGAGTTCGGAGTAAGTGCGTGTAGGAACAGGAATAGTGATGAGTGCACCATCCCTGTTAATCACAAGAGCATAAGTTTGATTCGATCTCATATTGCCTTCGGCGTTACTCATGGCATTGATCGCCACACGCGCGGGAGTCGAAAGAGCGGACAAATTGATGCGATCACCCTTCTCTAAACCCGGTGGTAATCGATTTCCAGAAATCGGGATTATAGTGGCGGAGTGCGCATCCGTGATGCTGACATTGAATGGCAACGTATAATGTTTGAAGGCCATGATGCCGGTATACAGTGTAGCCCCGACTGCTAACACTGTGAGCAGGATCAAAAGTGGGTAACGGCGCCCCATAGGAATCTCCGGATAGTAAAAGCCACACACCTGATGCAAGCCAGGCTACATTCAAGCAAATGCATTATCCCCGAATATATTGAACGTATTCTGTCCCGCGGGTCGCTCAGATCGCCATCTCGCCAGCCACTTCGCGGGCTTTGGCCTGAACCTCGGGAGAGACGGGCAACATTCCGCTGGCCAATGCATCGATGAGTTTATTTCTGGCCCGCATGCGTAAAGCATACAGTGCCATGCCCATCTGATGCGCCACATAGGTCAGGAGTTTGCGCTCATCGGCTGCGTAATGTTCTCCGGGACGATTTGCGCAGACCAGCACGCCCTGCAAGTCACCCAAAGCTATCATTGGAAACACATAACCATCATTCCCCAGGACGCTGTGAAGCGCTGCAAGATTGGTATCCATGTGCTCGGAGCGCGCCGCGACAAAAGCCGGATCGTCAATTCCGCAAGACTTTGGGTAAGCGACCTCTCCTTCCTGGTAAACGCGTTCATAGACCATACCTTTGCGTTCATAGATTGCAATACCGAGCGACCCCATATGACTGTGAATCTCCACAACAGCCATCTTAAACAATTCGTCTACCTGCTCATATTTGGCACAGTGCCGGGTAAAGCGCCGCAGCGCCTTCTCTGCCAGGTATTTCTTCCTGAAGAACACTCGTTCCACGATCAGTTTGATATACGTACGAACCTGGCTGAGCACGATGCCCAGTGACAGGGGCACGATCACTTGCAGAAGCAAGCTCGCATGGGTTCCAAGCGCCACATGCTGAACGAGGTTGTTAACTGCCGTAAGCACACCGATAACGAAAGCCGTCATGCTGCCATATACCAGCGTGCGGTCTATCACCACCGAGACATCCACCACCCGGTGGCGCAACACGGTATATACAATTCCAAACATGCAGAGTACAGCGAAGATACTTTGTGCGGCAGCGCTGGTCTCTACATCGATAACCAGAGTATTGCTGAAGAAGACAGAGACTAATAGTGCCGCGGTACTCCATAGCAACCAACGGATCTGCGGCCGCTGAGCAAGCGTGGCACGACCATAGGCTAAAAGCAGCAGTATGGCCGGGATCAAGTAGCCGACCGTGAACACTATGCCCAATGCGGGCAGCAGCAGTCCGGCCCAACCACTGGCTACGTACACAATCGGTCCGCCTATCTTCACAATGGCCCCCACACCGATCAACAGGATAAAACTGGTGCGCACCAGCGCCAGGGTGCGGGGAGCGAGTGCCTTTCCTACCAGAGTCTCGATCATCAGATAAAAACTGATGCGAGCCAGAATATATCCGGAGTAAGAGCCCAAATTCACGATTAAACCCACAATACCGTCGAAGTGGGCAAACGTGCATAGACTCCCGAGCAGGTAGGTTGTCAGCCACAGCGCCATATACGCAGCGGCCCGGCTACGGCCACGCCATAAGGTAAGCAGCGCAAGTACGCCCATGAGAGCAAAGAATCCGATATTGAGCCACTGCGAAAGCCGCATGCGCAGAGGTACGCCGAGATCAACTGTAGTGACTGGCACTATGATGCTGCGTACGCTCCGTTGTATGGCGAATTGATAATTCCGCCCCAGTGGTAATCTTCCCTGGGAATTGAAAATAGTGATGGCAACCCGGGCCGATGAGTCTAGCGCAGGCAGATTAATGTGGTCGTTAGCCTGGATTCCATCTGGAAGCATGAATCCCGGTGCAGGGTGTATCACCGCGGTGCGTGGATCCAAAACTGTGACCGAAAACGGCAAACCACCAGCATGAAACTGCAACCAAATGACGCCTGCACTGCAGGCCACGATGAATGCGGAAATCAATATCTGAAGCGTGTAATGCCGTCGCATGACTTACCCCTCCCTAGAACACAGCCCCACTAACAGCATTCTTTTTTTATATTAAGTGCTGTTCTCAACAAGCTCACGGGCCTCTGCTACATGGCCGCGATAGAACTCAAAAATTTTCCTGAGCGCGGTCTTCATGCCTACTTTCGGCTCCCAGCCCAGTTCCTTGCGGGTGTGGTCAACATTCGGCAGACGGTTCTCTACATCCTGGTAGCCCTTGCCATAGTAGTCGTCGGCTTTCACGTCGATGAGCTTCACTTTGCGGGCCGATTCGGCGTATTCCGGCATGCTGTTGGCGATCTCCAGCATCATGTCCGCCAACTCCTTCACCGAATGGCTGTTGCTGGGATTGCCGATGTTGTAGATGCGGCTGCTGGTGGCGCCGTCTTTGTTTTCGATGATCTTCATGAGCGCATCGATGCCGTCATCTATATAGGTATAGGCGCGCTTGCGCGCACCGCCATCCACCAGCTTGATGTTCTCGCCGCGCACGATATGGCCCAGGAACTGGGTAACCACCCGCGAGCTGCCCTCCTTGGGCGTATAGATGGAATCCAGTCCCGGGCCGATCCAGTTGAAAGGCCGGAACAGGGTGAAATCCAGTTTCTCCTTGGCACCGTAGCCCCAGATGACGCGGTCCATGAGCTGCTTGGAACAGCTGTAGATCCAACGCTGCATGGGGATTGGTCCGAGGATGAGTTCCGAGGTGTAGGGGTCGAAGCCGTCATCGCGGCACATGCCGTAGACCTCGGAAGTGGACGGGAATAGCACGCGCTTTTTGTATTTCACGCATTGGCGCACGATTGGCAGATTGGCCTCGAAATCCAATTCGAACACCCGCAGTGGATCCTGCACATACGTCGCCGGCGTGGCAATAGCCACCAGCGGCAGCACCACGTCGCACTTGCGCACGTGGTATTCCACCCATTCCTTGTTGATGGTGATGTCGCCTTCGAAGAAGTTGAAACGCTTGTTGTCGAGCAGGTCGGTCACACGATCGGTGAACATGTCCATGCCATGCACTTCCCAGTCGGTGGTCTCGATGATGCGCTTGCTCAGGTGATGGCCGATGAAGCCGTTCACGCCCAGGATGAGGATTTTTTTCACGCTCAATCTCCCAAAGACGATGGTTGATTTCCGAAATGCTCAGCAAGGCGCGCCGCATCCATGGTCGCGCCGTTCAGCTCAAGGATCACGGCTTCGAGCCGCCGGCCGTCGCCGCAATCCGCGTAACAGCGCCCCTGCTCCACATATAAAACTGCTTTGCCGTGGTGCGCTGGCTCACCGCAGTAGTGGCTGTGCAGGATACGCAGCGGCTTGCCGTCGCAGATGCTGAAGGCGCCCGGATAGGGCGGCGCCACGGCGCGAATGAGATTATGGACCGCCTGTGCCGGCTGCTGCCAATCGATGCGTCCGTCCTCCGGGCCGCGCCGGCCGAAATAACTGCCGGCCTTCAGGTCCAATGGCGTGCGTGGCGCCCTGCCCTGGATGAGTGCCGGTAGGCTGCGGTTTAAAACCAGCTCCGCAGCCACCGTCACCTTGTTGAATACTTCGATGGCGGTGTCGTCCGGCAGTATCGGCACCGCTTGCTGGTCCACCAGATCGCCGGCGTCCGGCTTCGCTTCCATATAATGCAGGCTGGCGCCGGTCTCGCGCTCGCCGTGGATGATGGCCCAGTTGATGGGCACCCGGCCGCGGTATTTCGGCAGCAGCGAACCGTGCATATTGAGTGCACCGTGCCGCGGGATGTTGAGTAGCGACGCATCGAGCATGAAACGGTAATAGAAGGAAAACAGGAAATCCGGTTTGGCAGCTTTCAGGCGTTCCGCCAGCTCCGCGTTGTTGGGGCGCTCGGGCGTCACCACCGGGATACGATTCAGTTCCGCCAGCCGCTGGACGCTACCGAACCAGACGTTCTCGCGCGGATCATCTTCGTGCGTCACCACCAACGCTACCTTGACGCCGTGTGCCAGCAGCACCGAAAGACAGCGGACTCCAACGTTGTGGTAGGCGAAAACGACCGTGCTAGTCATCAGACGATTTCTTTTCCAGAATCGCACGCACCAGATAGCGCGGCCGGCGCTGCACTTCCTGATAGATGCGTCCGATGTATTCACCCAGCAGGCCGATGCCGAACAGCAGGATGCCGATGAAGAAGAACACGATAGCGAATAGCGTGAACACGCCTTGCACCGTACCCTGCGGATACAGGATTCGATACACCATGATGTAGATGAACAGCAGCAGCGAGGCGCCGGCGATCAATACGCCCACGAACGAAAACACTTGTAGCGGTACCACCGAGAAACCGGTGATCAGGTCAAAATTCAGGCGTATGAGCTTGTAGAGTGAATACTTGGATTTGCCCGCCTGGCGTTCATTGTGCTCGACTTCGACTTCCACCGGCTTGAGCGCATACAGGTAAGCCAACGCCGGTATGAAAGTGTTGATCTCACTGGTGCTGTTGATGGCGTCCACCACATGGCGTGCGTAAGCGCGCAGCATGCAGCCCTGGTCGGTCATCTTGACCTTGGTGATACGCTCCCGCAACCGATTCATCAGGCGCGAGGCCAGTTTGCGCCAAGCCACGTCATGGCGCTTGCGCCGGATGGTGCCTACGTAGTCGTAGCCCTCGTCCATCTTCTTGAGCAGGTTGCCCACCTCCTCTGGGGGATTCTGCAGATCCGCGTCCAGGGTGACGATGCGTTCACCGCGGCTTGCGTTGAAGCCCGCGAGGATGGCAGCATGCTGGCCGAAGTTGCTCTGCAACAGCACTACACGGGTTTGATTCGGGCGCCTCTCGAACTGCTCGCGTAGCAGCGCCGCGGAACGGTCGGCGCTACCATCGTCCACGAACACGCATTCATAACTTCGGCCCATGGCATCCATGGCCGGATACAGTCGCGCGAACAAGGCCGGCAGAGATTCCTGTTCGTTATAGACCGGGATGACCACGGAGACTTCCGTTTTACGGGATTTTTTTGTTTTTGCCATCACACCTTCTCCAGAAATTATTCCGCTTTCAGGCATTCGTCCAGCGCTTCACACACACGCTCAACCTCGGACAGGGCCATGGCCGGAAACAATGGCAGCGTCACGGTCTCGCGACCGATGCGTTCAGCATTCGGAAAGCGTCCCTCAGGGTAACCCATGTTTTTATATAGAGTGAACTGATTGAGGGCCTGATAATGGATGCCGAGGCCGATCCCGCGCTTGTGCATACGCTCCCGCAGGGTCCTGCGGTCCGGGCAGGCTTTGTTGTAGTGCGGTAACAACGTGAACATGTGCCAGCTATGGCCGTCATCACCGCGCGCCGGCACCACGCCCAGTTTCTCATCTGCCAGCAATTCGAAATAACGGTAAGCAAGCTGACGGCGCTTGTGGTTGAACTCATCCAGGCGCTGCAGCTGGGCCAGACCCACACACGCGGCCACATCCGTCATGTTGTGTTTGCTGGCGGCGCGCGTCACGTCCATAGTACCGTCCGGAAACTTGGTGATACCGTGAAAGCGGAGGATCTCGAGCGTCTTGGCTTCATCCGGGTTGGCCAGCGATACCGCTCCGCCTTCGATGGTGGTGAGATTCTTGTTGGCGTGGAAGCTAAAGACCACCATATCCCCGAAGGAACCCAGTTTGCGGCCCTTATATAAGGTACCGATGGCCTGAGCGGCATCTTCCACCACCCGCAATCTGAGCTGCTTGGCCAGCGCGTATACGCCATCCATATCCGCGGCCAGGCCATTAAGGTGCACCGGCATGATGGCACGCGTCCTCGGAGTCACAGCAGCGGCAGCCTGATCCACTAACAGACCGCGGGATTTCAAATCCACGTCCACCAGCACCGGCTTCGCGCCCAGGCGCACCACCACATTGGCACTGGCGGCGAAGGTCATGGCTGGCACGATCACCTCGTCGCCGGGTCCGATGCCGCACACCACCAGCGCTTCTTCGAGCGCGCCGGTGGCGTGCAGGAAGGCGCGCACCTGGCGCTGGCCGCCCAGATAATCAGCCAGGCCACGCTCGAACTCCGCGACCTTGGGACCGGTGGTGATCCAGCCGGAGCGCAGCACTTCGCCGACCGCTTCGATGGTCTGTTCATCGATCGTCGGTCGTGTAAACGGCAGATACTCGCTCATGATTTTCCCGATGTTAAGAAATCTTTGCCCTGCTGGCCTTCAACTACGCGCCACCAGGTACACGCCGACGATGATCACCGCGATGCCCGTCATACGCATGGCGCCCAGCGACTCGCCGAAAAACATCCAGGCAGCAATCGCGGTCACCACGTAACCCAGGGACAGCATGGGATAGGCGATGCTGACTTGTACCCGTGACAGCGCCAGGATCCACACCACCACGCTCACCACGTAACAGGCCAGACCGCCCAGGATGTGCGGCTCGAAAGCCAGTTTCCAGCCGGCGCTCAGCAGGCTCTGGAACTGCAATTGTATGATGCCCATGTGGCGCACGCCGGCTTTGAGCAACAACTGGGCGGCTGCGTTCAGCAACACGCCGGTGATCACCAGCAGGAAACTGACGAGGTTCATGGCTTTCTCACTGCGATGCGTAATGGATCCTGACCGATAATCTGCATGGGGACACCCTTCTTCATGAGTGACTGATAAGTATCCGTGGGCATCACTGCCAGTGCCTGGGGATCGTTATGCCAGCGCTTTATGAAACTGTCCACATCCGGGATCCATTTCTGTGGTTCGCGGCTGATACCGAACGCCAACTCACCCTGGTATGCCACCAGCGTCAGGGTACGCTTGAGATAGAACGGCAGTGACTGCTGGTAATCATCGATGCTGTAGAAAGGGATATCCGGATTGTTATAGATGCTGATCTGCTTCGCCAGGGAATGGCCTGAGTAAACCGGCGACAGCACTTGTGCACCGGTGGTAACAATCTGTACGGACAGGAACAGTCCGGCACCGATCAATGCCATGGCAGTGCCAATGAAGCGGAAATAGGCCATGAAGAAACTGATGATGGCCACCATCAGCAGTAGCCAACAACCCGCTACCATCCACGGCAGGATCGCCTGATAAAGCGGCAGAGAGATATTGCCGCCATCCTCATGGATCAGCGGTGCGAGCCACAGGGCCGCGATCGACATCAGCATGCAGATGCAGGTGGTTATGAGTGCGTCGCTGCGGCGATGTTCCGCCAGTTCGCGTCCCACCAGCAGGGCCAGCGCCGGGAAAATCGGCAGGATGTAGCTGGCCAGCTTGGAATCGGAAATAGAGAAAAACACGAATACCAGCACACACCAGACCCACAGGAATAGTGCGTGATTGAAGCCTGCGGTCGATGCGCCGGTATCAGTCCGCCGCCATGGACGGATCAAAGAATGGATGAACTGCGACCACCAGGGTAACAAGCCTAACAGCAGGATCGGAATGAAATACCACCAGGCTCCAGGACGATGTGCCACCGGTGTCAGAAACCGCTGGAAATGTTCATAAATAAAAAAGTGATGGAAGAAATCCGGATTGCGCAGGCTCACCACCACAAACCAAGGCGCTGCGATGACCAGGAAAATCAACAGACCGCCATACCAGTGCAATTGTTTCCAGCGCTTCCAGTCGCGGGTGATAAGGGTATAGATGATGAATACCGCGCCCGGCAGCACCACGGCTTCCAGTCCCTTGCTCAACATGCCGAGTGCTGCGGCCGCCCAGGCAATATACATCCAGCCGCGGCGCGATCGGAAGTTACCGGCATCTGCAGATTGCATAGCCAGCAAGAACGCGAATACCGACATGCACATGAATAAACTCACGCCCATGTCCAGCGTATTGAAATGCCCCATGATGATGTAATAGATGCTGCTGCCCAGCAGCAGGGCCGCGCACCAGCCGGTTTTGCGGTCGAACAGCCGCCATCCTACCCAGACGGTCATGAGCACACCCAGAAAACCGGTGAGTGCCGTCCACAGGCGCGAAGTCCAGTTGGATTGACCGAACAGCGCATAGGTGACCGCCGTCGCCCAGTATTGTAGTGCGGGCTTTTCGAAATATTTGAAGCCGTCGAGCCGGGGTGTCACCCAGTCGCCAGTGGCCAGCATCTCGCGGGGGATCTCCGCATACCGGCCCTCGTCGGTCTGAAATAGATCGCGGTACTGCAGATTGGCGAACCAGACGATGCCGAAACAGACGACTGCCAAGAGAATTTGCACGCGCGTGTTGTTGAGCATGGGGATGACGGGAAACCGCATGAACACAGGTGCAAATTATATAGGAAGCACTGAGAAAAGCCTGCCATCGGCGCAGCTTTAACTTGTCATAGTTTAATTCTGTGTATTAGCAGCGGCCTGCGCCCAGATACGGAGTTTCTGTGCATCCTCGAGTATCTCGGCTGGCACTTCGTAATAACGGTGTAGTTCCAGCCGGCCCTTGGGGCTAAATGGGCGGCTGCCGGCACGTACATATGCTGCCCGGCTGGTTGCGTCAGTGCGTAGATACAATGCGCCTTTGTGCACGATCCCGAAAAATGTTCCACCCATATACAAGCCGTGACCGCCAAACATTGGCCGTACATTCAGCTGACGTACATCAGCAAGCTGTTCAAGTACATAGTCCAGGAACGAAACATCGGTCACGGTAAAACGCCATTCAGCCGCGCAACGGTGCCGGCATGCCGGTCTCACGGTAACGGTGGTAATCGGACATGATCAGCGCATGATCGAAGGCGAGCTTGGGTGGATTCAACGGGTCAATCACGGAAATCTTGCCGGCATCATCGCCGGCCTGGTGTTGGCCCTCGGCCTCGGCCACATACACGGCACTCACCGTATGCCCGCGGCTGTCGCGCGTCGGATCCGAATAGCAACCCAGTAAGACTTTGAGTTTCACCTTAAGTCCGGTCTCCTCGAACGCTTCGCGCACTGCGGCTTGTTCCAATGTCTCGCCCACATCCACGAAGCCGCCCGGCAGCGCCCAGCCATGCGGCACGTTGCGTCGTTCGATCAATACGATCGGCCGCCCCGGTCGATCGCTTAGTTCGATGATCAAATCAACAGCGATGAGTGGCGTGACGGGGCGTGACATCAGGCAATCTGATCAGACAGAAGATTCAGGATCAAGCGAATAATCAATTCCTTGTCATGAGGCTCACTCTCGGCGATCAATAGAGCAAGCGCCACCAGTGCATTATCGCTGATGCGCGGCAGACCGGCGCCGTCTTCCAATAAGCCATTACCCGCGAGATAGCGAATGAACAGAAATGACCCAATGCGCTTATTACCATCCGAGAATGGATGATCCTTGATGAGAAAATACAGCAAGTGAGCCGCTTTTTGCTCAGTACTTTCATAGAGCGGCTGGCCGGCAAAGGTCTGCTCAATAGATTCCACAATTGTCTCTAGCTGTCCACTGTGCTCCTGGCCAAATAATTTCGTGGCTTCACCGCGTGACCGCAAATCTTTCTTGAGCGCATCGACCGCAATACGCGCTGTTGGCGTATCTAAAATAAAGCTCGGCGGTGTCCCTCGTGCTGGTACTGAAAGCGCATTCTCGTCATAACGACGCAGTATTTCAAATGAGCGCGCATAGCGAGCAATGACATCTAGTATCCCGTGCCCTTCGTCCGTCACCAATTGATTACTTGTCAATGTTCTCGAGAGCAACTGTACTGCTCGCTGCATCTCGATACCACGCTCCTGGAGGCGGCGTTCATTGAGCGTATAACCCTGAATCAGATGCTGCCGCAGCGTGCGAGTAGCCCAGATGCGAAACTGCGTACCTCGGCGGGAATTGACCCGATAGCCCACAGACAAGATGGCATCGAGATTGTAATATTCGACCTGCCTTAGAATCGAGCGATCACCCTCTTTTTGAACTGTTGCATTTTTTGCAACAGTTGCCTTTCGGCTCAATTCACCAGCTTTATATATATCCTGTAAATGCCGGGAAACCACCGATTTATCGCGATCAAAGAGTTCCGCCATCTGATTCAGACTAAGCCACACCGTCTCCCGTGCCAGCCGCACCTCCACCGCCGGACCGCTGCCAGCAGCACGAAAAATCAGTACCTCACCCAGTTCTTTACCGATAACCTTACTCATACAGCCAGAGCCTTATTGAATAAATTGGCTGGGCACACCACCTATGCCGATTATGTAGTTCCATAATGCCCACAACGATAGCCAAAGTCTCGGGATACGGCATCAATGTGCTTTCCGCTTACGAGCACGCTTGGGCTTTTCGGTCCCCGGCAGCAGCGACTTTCCAAACGACCCGCCACATATCGGACCCAGGCCATGTGCATTGCTGAATGCATAACACCAAAGTGGTAGAACTTAGCATCTGACACAATCAAACATGTATCGCTAGTAAAGCAGGCAGGTGAAATAAATCCTAATGGAACGTATGTACGTAGTTCCGATGATACTCGCGGTATGAGCAGATACGTATCCACCGGCATGTTTTCTACATGAAACCGTGTAGGTGTCTCCGCTATCTTGCGCGTTGGCGCGCTCTTACTCGCGAGACGGAAACGACGCACCGCATCCACTCGCTCCATGACCAATGACATGCTGCGCAATACTTCTGGCGGGCAATCTCCCAGCCACAGTACCCAGCGGTGGTAGTTGTAAAGAAACTCATCTGCTCCAAGCCAGGCACGGAAATAAGGTTTCGCTTTGGGCTCGTGCTTCAGGAATTCGGCTTTATCTTCATCGGTAAACAGGTAATGGCCACCGTCAATGGGCTTGTTGCCGATGCCCATTTCCGGCACTTGGCAGAGTGGCAAATCGCGCCGGCCAATAAGTACATCCGCCGCATCCACCAAATAAGGATTGATGTTGGCCGCGGCGGTTTCGTGCGGATCGCCCTTGATGACCGGATAATCGAAAATCCGCTTGCCGGGCGCATCGAACAAGGCAAAGCCGATAATCACGCAATGCACCGCGGCCATGCCGCGAGCTTCGTTCAGCCATTGGAAAGTGCGGTGTGCAAAGTGGATTTTGACACCCTGTCCCAGTAACCAGCTCCACAACACCGCAACCTGTTCGCCTTGGGTGATGGAATTAGTGGATACAAAGGCGATTTTCACACGATCTTTCGGCACCGGCCCACCTAGCCCAGAAAGTAAATCCTGGATCAAATTATCTCCCTTTAAAAATTGCACTGCTTTTACATACCAAGCAGTTACGTAATCTAGAAGACCATATGATTGGATGTCACCGCTTACGCTTTCCATATCGGCGCGCTGTTCGTCAGACATATATTTAGCGCCTACGAACGGTGGATTGCCGAAGATGTAATCCACACGATCGGCAGGTATAACTTCATTCCAGTCAATCCGCAGTGCATTGGCGCAGCGGATGGTGGCAGCGTGGGTGAGGGGCAGTCGACGGTAATAGAAACCAAATTCCTCTGATACCCGCATGTTCATCTGGTGGTCCATGAGCCAGAGGGCTACTTGGGCAATCTGTGCGGGGAATTCCTCGATCTCGATACCGTAGAATTGGTTGACATCAATACTAATGAACTGGGTTACGTCCGCAAGCCTTTGGCTGCCTTCCTGCTCGAACCGCAGCATAGCGCGCAGGATGTCCAATTCCAAAAGACGTATTTCCCGATATGCAATCACAAGAAAGTTGCCGCAGCCGCAGGCCGGATCGAAAAATGAAAGCGTTGCCAGCTTCTTATGAAATTCGAATAGACGGTTACGATTGCTTTTCGCCTTCTCGAATTCTGCGCGCAGGTCATCCAGGAACAGCGATTTAATTACTTTGAGGATATTCTTTTCGCTGGTGTAGTGGGCTCCCAGGTTGCGCCGTGCCTTATCGTCCATGACGCTCTGGAACAGCGCGCCAAAGATGGCCGGGCTGATACGGCCCCAGTCCAGCCGGCAGCAGTCCAGCAATGCTTCCCGCATATCGGAATTGAAGGCGGCAACGGGCAGTGTTTCCTCGAACAATTTGCCATTCACGTAAGGAAAGGCCGCGAAGCGTTCATCTAGATTTTTCTGGCGCAGATCTTCCTTGGTATTGAGCACCTGGAACAGCGCTGACAATTGCGCGCCCAGATCGCTGCCATCCTCACGTGTGCAATTTTCAATCCAGTCGCGGAATTGGTCCTTCTGGTTAAAGATGGTGGTGTCTTCCGCAAACAGGCAGAACAAGAGTCGCACCAGCAGCACTTCCAGAATATGACCAGTATAACCGCCTGCCTTAAGCTGGTCGTGCAGCCGGCCCATCTTTTCCGCCGCCTTAACGTTGACTGGATCCTGTTCCTGGATGCGCTGGGTGGTGTAGCCGGAGATGAAGCCGAACAGACCGATTTTCTTGTGCAAGTCTATAAGCGGGAATTCATGTTGGTCATCCTGCTCCAAGTCATAGAGCCGGATGCGGGCAAAATCAGAAACGATTACATAGCGCGGCAGGTCACGCTCTTTCAGGCCACCAAAGTAATCGAGCGCCTGCTTGTAAGCGGAATCCAGATCCTTGCCCGCAGATTTATGTTCGGCAATAAGCACGCCCTTCCAGAACAGATCAATAAATCCACTGCCAGCAGCCCGACCGCTCTTGTGAAACAGATCGTCCTGTTCAAGTCGCGCTTTGACGGGCTTCACATACTCCTCAAATGCCGCCACCCGCCGTCGGCTGATGCCGAAGACGTTAAAGAATTCATTCCAGAAGGTCTGGGCTTCAGCCTTCTCGCGCCGCTCGCCTTCCCACTCGCGCGCGAAGCTCAACGCTCGATCGCGTATTTCGTTGGGTGACAGCGGCTGAGATAGGGCCATGGGATAGATTTTCCTACTTTATTAAGTTTGAAGTTAAACCTTATTCAATTTATCTGTTACTACTTTCGCCGCTGCGCGGAATCCTGCGCCAAGACGGGCGTCGTCGGCAACTCGCCGCCAAAATTCCTGCGCCAGCCGTGTCGCCTCTTCCCACACATCCAGCGTATTAGCCCGCACTCTGGCAATTGGCAACTCTAGTGGTGGTACAACATTATTGTCCGGCGACCATGCCATGGGAACCATGTCGTAAACCGGCGCGAGCCGCATGACTGGTTTGCGAGATAGGCCATCCGCGAAAAAGCTCAGATTTCCAAAGTGCCGGTCTGTATTGCCGATTAGTTGGCCGAATGCATCGAAGAGACGGATGCGCCGTGCTTCTTCTTTCGCCAACAGACCGTCCTTTGCAACGCGTTCAGCAAAGGCTGGCCAATTGTCTCGCTGGCCGTAGAGATCATCGTCCAGTGGACCAGCGGTTATCACACCGCACCGGCCACGCTCGCCAATGCGATCGAAACGCTCCATCTCCAGGAAGCGTTGAGTATCCACATCCACGATTTGCGCGCGTGCCGCTGGTATACCATGTTCGTTGAGAATTTCGAGCGCCAGCAGTTCGCACACGAGTAGGTCATGCCAGCGCTGGTCAGTAGGGCTCCCATCACCCACCGTAAACTTGACGATTAGTTGCCGCATATCCACCTGCGCGGTGAATTTCGGCCGCTCGCCTCCAGCGGAAGAACCGGTACCACCTTCAACTGCTCCTCGGGCATGCGCTGGGTACTCCCTATGACTAATCGTCGTGGGCGTATTTTCAAGGAACCGATTCAATGACTCATCACCAAAAATAAGATCGCCTATACAATCTTCACCACGTCGCGCTATAGCGATAAGACGATGATCATCGTTCCAATCTTGTAAGCGACGAGGTAACTCAAGGTCGGCATGGGTTTCAGAAAAGCGCCGCCCCAAAAATCCCTGTGGCGCCATGTCCACCACCACCGGTGGTAGCCCGCTGAAGATCGAATCCGGCCCTGCTTCTACTTGGAGCCAATGTTGACCTAGGGCTAGCAGATGCAGGGTCGCCACCCTGCTTGAAGTGCCTTTTGCATCTACCCGGTACACCGGCAACCTAGATGGGATACCAGCCACATTTCTATAAGTCGCATAGCGTGCACCTCGGGTACGGCCTATACGAAGGATGCGATCAGCCCCGCTCCTTACCTGACGGGACAAGGTTGGAGCGCTGATATCAAGCGCGCGCAAAAGCTCACCGCTCGACAGGACTCCGCGGCGGCGTAACAGGCTAACGATGTCTTCTTCAAGAGCCATGATGCATGATTGGTGAAAAGATATATGAAAAGATAATACTATAATAACCTAATGATTTATATAATAAATATAATAATTAATGCATTAAATATGAAAAGATAAATGAAACAATAAAACAAGGCAAGGCTTGGCTTAAATCGATCCCAAAAAATGCGATTCTTATTCAGAATCAACGAGTTATAACAAACAGACAGCCCTGACCACAAAAAAGACTGATCTCTCTAGTCAATGTGCCATGCCTCTAAATCCGCCCGTTTTCTCCAAAGCCTCCGTTAGTCAGGCCATGCCACTCGCTTACGCTAAGGATATTGCCGGACTGCGGGCTGCCGGCCTTTATAAGGCCGAGTCGGTCATCACCAAAATCGGCCAATGCTTCCGATCGCTTAACTCGATGATCTAGTCGAACACGACGGACACATTGCACGACTGGTCATAGGCTGAATCGTGTCGCGAGTAAGAAGTGGAAGGTACAAATGATTAAAAACCCTGCTTGAAGCGGTGGATCAGGCGGCGGGATTTCTTGTCGGGGCGCTTGGCGGGCACAGGACTCGCCAAGGCGGCAAGTTTGCGCAGTTCCGCATGCCGCGCGCGGGTCTCGCGGCTGGCAGCCGTCTCCTCGTAAAGTTGTTGGGCAGTCGAAGCGGATCCGCGCTTCGATGACAATCCGCGCACCACCACCACATAACGTTCGCTGCCACACGTGATCTCCAGCTGATCGCCGCTGTGAACTTCATGGGCGGCTTTCACACGCGCACCGTTCACATGC
>Ga0307373_10007665_pt1 | contig 16766 bp, 14 predicted proteins | sample OX2MG_FD_202534 | JGI IMG/M metagenome (GOLD analysis project Ga0307373, IMG submission 202534) | Soil microbial communities from Risofladan, Vaasa, Finland - OX-2 | ecosystem: Environmental > Terrestrial > Soil > Coastal area > Acid sulfate soil | place: Finland: Risofladan, Vaasa | collected... | reverse complement strand
GCGGGTGGCCGACGGCGAGATCTCGGTCGAGTTCGACCAGCCGCAATGGGCGGTCACGCCCGGACAGTCGGTCGTGCTCTACGACCGCGAGGTATGCCTGGGCGGCGCCATCATCGCCTAGCCGCCCGTGCGCGGCTGGCGGCCTGGGGGCTGGCGCTGGCGCTCGTCGCGGAGTTCGCTTGTGCGCAGGCGGCGCCGATCCAGATCGGACACAAGCTCTACGGCGCCGGCGTCTCCGCGATCCCGGTGACCGCGTACAGCGACGGCGGTTCCGGGCTGCACCCGGCCGTATTCCTGCTCTATGGCGCGCGCGGCCCGCAGGTCGACGGCGCGATGTACCGGGTTTACGCGCGCGCCCTGGCCCTGGCGGGCGACGACGTCTACGTGGTCGATTATTACGCCCGCACGCAGAGCGTGCCGGGGGCGACGCCGCAGGCGCTGGGCGCGGCTCTTGCCGCCAACCTCGGCGCCTGGGTGAAGGGTGTGCGCGAAGTGATCTCGGCGGTATCGGACGAGCCGGGCGTGGACGCATCGCGCCTGGGTCTGCTGGGTTTTTCGCAAGGCGCCTACCTGGCGATCGCGGTGGCGGCCGCCGACCCCGACGTCGGCGCAGTGGTCGAGTTCTACGGTGGCGTCCCGCCGGTGCTGCGCGGCCGCCTCGGCCCGCTGCCGCCGACACTGATCCTGCACGGCGACGCCGACCGCGTGGTGCCGGTAAGCGAGGCGCACCGGCTCGCCGACGCGCTGAGCGCCTCGGGCTCGCGCTACGACATCGTGATATATCCGAACGCCGGGCACCGCTTCAACGCACGGCTCACCAGCGCGGACGGGCGCGACGCGCTGCGGCGCACGCTGCGCTTCTTCAAGGACAACCTGTAGGCGCGCTAGCGGGGGGCGGTGTCGGCGAACGCCGGCCGCTCGGCGAGCTTGTCGCCGTGGCGCGCGAGATTGGCGTACTGCGCGCGCCAGTCCACCCCGCCGGGCCTGCGAAACTCCAGCCAGCCCAGGCAGCAGCCCAGGGCGATATCGGCGAGCGTGTAGCGCTCGCCGTGGCACCAGGGCCGCTCGCCGAGCTCGGTCGCCATCTCGGCCAGGCCGCGGTTCACCTTGCCGAGCTGCTTGTCGGCCCAGGCGCCGCTTTGCTCCTTCTTCGCCCGCGCCAGCTCCTGGCGCAGCAAGACGGCCGCATCGAGGACGCCGTCGGCGAGCGCCTCCCAGCGGCGCACCGCGACGCGCTCGCGGTTTTCCTCCGGGATCAGGCGGCTGATGGGCGACACGTTGTCGAGGAACTCGACGATGACGCGCGAATCGTAGATCGCCGTGCCGTCGTCGAGCAGCAGGGTGGGGATCTTGCCCAGCGGATTGAAGCCGGCGACCGGCGAGTCCTCGCGCGAGAGGTCCACCAGCTCGATGTCGCAATCGATGCGCTTTTCGGCGAGCACGATGCGCACTTTGCGCGTGTAGGGGCTGGTGAGCGAGGCGAGGAGCTTCATGCGGCGGCGGGGGAAGTGCGAACGGGGCCCGGATTATACAGTGCGCACGCAGCGACTAGCCCAGTACCTTGCGAACCTCGCGGCGCAGCGCCGGGATCAGCTCGCGTGCGAACCACGGATTGTTCTTCAGCCAGCGCGCGTTGCGCGGGCTGGGATGCGGCAGCGGCAGAAACTGCGGCAGGTAATCGTGATAGGCGCGCACGGTCTGCGCCAGCGTCTTCGCGCGGCATTGGCCCAGGTAATAGGCCTGCGCGTGCTGGCCGATAAGCAGCGTGAGGCGGATGCCGGGCAGCGCTGCGCGAAAGCGCGGATGCCAGGTCGGCGCGCATTCGGGGCGCGGAGGAAGATCGCCGCCCTGGCCGGTTCCCGGGTAGCACATGGCGGTCGCCACGATCGCGATCTTCGAGGTGTCGTAGAAGCTGTCGCGATCGATGCCGAGCCACGCGCGCAGGGTGTCGCCGGACGAATCGTTCCAGGATATGCCGCTGACGTGTACGCGCCGGCCCGGCGCTTGCCCCACGATCAGCAGGCGCGCAGCGCGACCGACGTGGAACACCGGCTTAGCTCCGAGCGGCAGGTGCGGCTCGCACAGGCGGCAGGCGCGCGCTTCGCGGGCGAGCTTTTCGAGCGCGGTCGGACGGGGCATCGGACTTATAATAGCGCGTCAAAAACGGCCGCGATGCCCATGCCCACGCCGCTCACCGCGCTGTCGCCGCTCGACGGCCGGTACGCCCGGTCCGCCGACTCCCTGCGCCCGTACCTCAGCGAATACGCGCTCATCCGCTACCGGGTGCGCGTCGAGCTGGCGTGGTTACGGGCGCTCGCCGCAAATACGGCGATCCGCGAGCTCAAGGCCTTCTCCGCGCCGACCGCCGCGGCGCTCGCGCGGCTGGTCGCGAGTTTCTCCGAGCAGGACGCGGCGCAGATCAAGCACATCGAGGCCAGGACCAATCACGACGTCAAGGCAATCGAGTACTGGCTCAAGGAGCGGCTCGCCGGCAACCGCGAGGTCCAGCGCTCGCTCGAGTTCGTGCATTTCGCCTGCACCTCGGAGGACATCAACAACCTTTCGTATGCGCTGATGCTGGCGGAATCGCGCGACAAGGTGATGCTGGCGCGGCTGGATGAGCTGATCGCGGCGCTGCGCATGCTCGCGCACCGGCACGCCGGGCTGGCGATGCTGTCACGCACGCACGGCCAGCCGGCCACGCCGACGACCCTCGGCAAGGAGATGGCGAATTTCGCGCACCGGCTGCAGCGCGCGCGCGAGCGCATCGCCGGCGTTTCCATCCTCGGCAAGATGAACGGCGCAGTGGGCAACTACAACGCGCATCGGGTGGCGTACCCGAGCATCGACTGGGAGCGCTTCTGCCTCCGCTTCGTCGAGCGCCTCGGGCTGGAGTTCAACCCCTACACTGTCCAGATCGAGCCGCACGACGCGCTCGCCGAGCTGTTCGACGCCTACGCGCGCGCCAACACCGTGCTGCTCGACCTGGACCGCGACCTGTGGGGCTACATCTCGATCGGCTATTTCAGACAGAAGCTGCTCGCGGGGGAGGTCGGCTCGTCGACCATGCCGCACAAGGTGAACCCGATCGACTTCGAGAACTCGGAGGGCAACGTCGGCGTCGCCAACGCGCTGCTGCGCCACCTGTCCGAGAAGCTGCCGGTGTCGCGCTGGCAGCGAGACCTCTCGGATTCCACGGCCCTCAGGAACGCCGGCAACGCGCTCGGGCATACGCTGCTCGCCTACGGCGCCTGCCTGCGCGGCCTGGGCAAGCTCGAGGCCGACCCGCGGCGGCTGGCCGAGGACTTGGACGGCAACTGGGAGGTGCTCGCCGAGCCGATCCAGCAGGTCATGCGCCGATACGGCGTGCCGGAGGCCTACGAGCAGTTGAAAGCGCTCACGCGCGGCAAGCGCCTCGGCCGCCGCGAGCTCGCCGCATTCATCCGCCGCCTGCCGATCCCGGCTGCGGCCAGGACGCGGCTGCTCGCCATGACGCCGGCGACCTACACCGGGCTCGCTGCCGCGCTCGCGCGGCGGATTTGACCCGTTCCGGGTCGGGTGCCTAGACGACCGCGCCTTGGTGCTGGTCGCGGCGGTCCTTCTTCGTCGGCTTGACGAACTGGTCGCGCTTCACCCCGAACCACATCACCAGCGGGCTCGCCACCAGCACCGAGGAATAGATGCCGAACATGATGCCGATGGTGAGCGCCAGCGCGAAGTAGTGCAGCGCCGGCCCGCCGAAGATCAGCATGGTGGTCACCATCGTCTGCGTGCTGCCGTGCGTGATGATGGTGCGCGAGATGGTGCCGGTGATACCGGCGTCGATGATCTGCGGCACGCTCGCCTTGCGCATCTTCCTGAAGTTCTCGCGCACCCGGTCGAATACCACCACCGACTCGTTCACCGAGTAGCCCAGCACCGCCAGCACCGCCGCCAGCACCGGTAGCGAGAACTCCCACTGGAAGAACGCGAAGCAGCCCAGGATGATCACCACGTCGTGCAGGTTGGCGATGATCGCCGCCAGGCCGAAGCGCCACTCGAAGCGCATCCACAGATAGAGCACGATGCCGATCGCGGTAACCATCAGCGCGAGCGCCCCGTACTGCGCCAGCTCGGCGCCCACCTGCGGGCCTACGAACTCGACGCGGCGCACGTCGGCGCTCTGGTCCTGCGCCTTGAGCAGCTTGGAGACGTCCTGCGACAGATCGGCGCTCGACTGCTTCTTCGCGATCGGCATGCGCAGCAGCACGTCGTGCGAGGAGCCGAAGTTCTGCGCCTCTGCCTTGTAGCCGGCCTTGTGCAAAATCGCGCGGATCTTGTCCAGGTCGGCGGTATCCGTGTAGTGCACCTCGATTTGCGTCCCGCCGGTGAATTCGATCGAGAAGTTGAGGCCCTTGGTGACGAGGAAGAACACCGCGGCGCAGAACGTGATGAGCGATATGACGTTGAAGATCAACGCATACTTCATGAACGGGATTACGCGCCGGATCTTGAAGAATTCCATGTGCAGTCGCTCCGCGCGCTATTTCCAGGCGGTGTTGCCGATCGAGAGCTTCGCCACCCGGCGGCGATGCCCGTAAATCAGGTTGACGATGCCGCGCGACACCACCACCGCCGAGAAGATCGAGGTCAGGATGCCCATGACGTGCACCACCGCGAAGCCGCGCACCGGCCCGGTGCCGAAGATGAGCAGCGAAAGGCCGGCGATCAGCGTCGTGATGTTGGAATCCAGGATCGTGCCCCAGGCGCGCTCGTAGCCGGCCGCGATCGCCGCCTGCGGCGTGGCGCCGCCGCGGATTTCCTCGCGGATGCGCTCGTTGATCAGCACGTTCGAATCGATCGCCATGCCGAGCGCGAGGGCGATCGCCGCGATGCCGGGCATGGTGAGGGTGGCCTGCAGCAGCGACAGCAGCGCCACCAGGAACAGCAGGTTCACCGCCAGCGCGATCGACGACACCACGCCGAACACCAGGTAGTAGAGCGACATGAAGATGACGATCGCGGTGAAGCCCCACTTGGTCGAATCGAACCCCTTCTGGATGTTCTCCTTGCCCAGCGAGGGGCCGACGGTACGCTCCTCGACGATATCCATCGGCGCGGCGAGCGCGCCCGCGCGCAGCAGCAGCGCGATGTTGTTCGCCTCCATGGTGTTCATGTGGCCCGAGATCTGCACCCGGCCGCCGCCGATCTCGCTGCGGATCACCGGGGCGGTCACCACCTCGCCCTTGCCGCGATCGATGAGCACGATCGCCATGCGCTTGCCGATGTTCGCGCGCGTGATGTCGCGGAAGATGCGCGCGCCGACCGAATCGAGCGTCAGGTGCACCGCAGGCTCGCCAGTCTGCGAATCGAACCCCGGCTCGGCGTCGGTGATCCGGTCCCCGGTCAGCACCACCGGCTTCTTGAGGAGCAGGGGCTGCCCGTCGCCGTCCACGAAGTACTCGTCGCCGAAGGGCACCTGCCCCTTGGCGGCGGCGGCGAGGTTTTCGGCGGTCATGCGGTCCTCGTCGACCATGTGGACCTCGAGGCTCGCGGTGCGACCCAGGATCTCCTTGGCGCGCGCAGTATCCTGGATGCCGGGCAGCTCCACCACGATGCGGTCCGCGCCCTCCTGCTGGATCACCGGCTCGGCCACGCCCAGCTCGTTGATCCGGTTGTGCAGGGTGGTGATGTTCTGCTTGAGCGCGTAGTCCTCGATGCGCTTCACTGACTCCGGCTTGAGCGTGCCGACCAGCACGAAGTCGCTGCCGTCGTCGCGGTCGGCGAGCGCGAGGTCCGAGGTGATCGACAGGAGCGACTCGCGCGCCTTCTCGCGGGATGCGGCGTCGCGGAACTTGATTCTGAGCAGGTTGCCTTCGCGCGACAGCCCGCTGTAGCGGATGTCCTTGTCGCGCAGCTGCGTGCGGATCTCGTCCGCCAAGCCGTCGACCCGCTTCTTGAGCGCGTAGCGCATATCGACCTGCAGCAGGAAGTGCACGCCGCCGCGCAGGTCGAGACCCAGGTACATCGGGTAGGCGTGGACCGCGGTGAGCCAGGCCGGGGACGCCGAGACGAGGTTGAGTGCTACGACGTAGGCCGCGTTCGCCGGGTCCGGGTTCAGCGCCTTGTCGATGACGTGCTTGGCCCTCAACTGGATGTCGGTGTCGCTGAAGCGGACACTCGCGTTGTTGGTGCTGAGCAACGCGGCGGTGTAGGGGATGTTCGCCTGTTTGAGGGCATCTTCCATCCGGCCCAGCAGCGCGGCGTCGACCGTGACCGTGGCCTTCGCCGCCGTCACCTGCACCGCGGGCGCGTCCCCGTAGAGGTTGGGCAGCGCATAGACGAACGCGAGCACGATCGTGATCGCGATCAGGATGTACTTCCAGAGCGGATAGCGGTTCATGCGCGACGGCGACCCGCGGGCCCGCTAGATGCTCTTGATGGTGCCCTTAGGCAGCAAGGTCTGCACCGAGGCCTTCTGCACGCTGATCTCGGTGTTCGGCGCGATCTCGAGGGAAATGTAGGACTCGCCCATCTTGGTGATCCTGCCGACCATGCCGCCCGCAGCGACGACCTCGTCGCCTTTCTGCAGGCTGTCGACCATCTGGCGCTGCTCTTTCGCGCGCTTCATCTGCGGCCGGATCATCAGGAAGTACAGCAGCCCGAACATCAGGATGATCGGCAGGAAGCCGAGGAAGCCCTGTTCAGCGCCGCCCGAGCCCTGCGCGAATGCGGGGGTGATCAGCACATGCAACTCCTTGGAGAATCGGGCAAAGCGGCGAATTATATCACCGCGCTCCTGCGCCGCGCCGCGCGCTGCGCCTAGTCGGCGCCGTGCTTGAGCAGGCGGCGCTCCTCGAGCAGGTGCGCCGCGCGCGCGGCGAGCGCGCCGGCCTCGATCGCCTCGCGCAGCTCGCGCATCAGCACCTGGTAGTAGTACAGGTTGTGCATCGTGTTGAGGCGCGCACCGAGAATCTCGTTGGCGCGCTGCAGGTGGTGCAGGTAGGCGCGCGTGAAATGCCGGCAGCAGTAGCAGGCGCAGGTCTCGTCGAGCGGGCGGGTGTCGTCGCGGTAGCGCGCGTTGCGGATCTTGACGTCGCCCCAGCGCGTGAACAGCCAGCCGTTGCGCGCGTTGCGCGTCGGCAGCACGCAGTCGAACATGTCGATGCCTGCGGCCACGCCCTCGATGAGGTCTTCCGGCGTGCCCATGCCCATCAGGTAGCGCGGTCGCTCGGCCGGCAGACGCGGCGTGGCGTGCGCGAGAATGCGACTGCGGTCCTGCTTCGGCTCACCGACCGACAGGCCGCCGATCGCGTAGCCGTCGAAACCGATGGCGCGCAGGCCGGCAAGCGATTCGTCGCGCAGCGCTTCGTACATCCCGCCCTGCAGGATGCCGAAAAGCGCGTTGCCGCTGCCTTCGAAGGCGCGCTTGGAGCGCTCGGCCCAGCGCAGGCTCAGCCGCATCGACTTGGCGGCGGCCGCTTCGCTCGCCGGGTAGGGCGTGCACTCGTCGAAGATCATCGCGATGTCCGAATCGAGCACGCGCTGGATGCGCATCGACTCCTCGGGCGTGAGCATCAGCCGGTCGCCGTTCACCGGCGACTGGAAGCGCACGCCTTCCTCGCTCAGCTTGCGCAGCGCGCCGAGGCTGAATACCTGGAAACCTCCCGAGTCGGTGAGGATCGGGCCCTGCCAGCCCATGAAACGGTGCAGCCCGCCGTGCTTGGCGATGACCTCCAGCCCCGGGCGCAGCCAGAGATGGAAAGTGTTGCCGAGCACGATCTGCGCGCCGATCTCGGCCAGCTCGTGCGGGGACATGGCTTTCACCGAGCCGTAGGTTCCGACCGGCATGAAGGCCGGAGTGTCGACGCGCCCGTGCACCAGCTCGAGCACGCCGCGGCGCGCCTGCCCGTCGCGCCGCGTGATCGTGAACTTCATGGCGCCCGCTCGATCAGCATCGCGTCGCCATAACTGAAGAAGCGGTAGCGTTGCTCGATCGCGTGGGCGTAGGCGCGCCGGATATTCTCCAGGCCGGCGAACGCCGCCACCAGCATCAGCAGGCTCGACCTGGGCAGGTGGAAGTTGGTGAGCAAGCGATCGACGACGCGAAAGCGGAACCCGGGATGGACGAACAGGTCGGTCTCGCCCGAGCAGGCGCGCAGCCCGCCTGCCGGGTGGGCGCCAGCGCTCTGCAGCGCGGCGCTTTCCAGCGCGCGCAGCGCGGTGGTGCCCACCGCGAGGACGCGCCCGCCGGCGGCGCGCGCCGCGGCGATGCCGTCCACCACGGCCTGCGCCACCTCGAAGCGCTCGCGGTGCATGCGGTGCTCCTCGACGCGTTCGACGCGCACCGGCAGGAAAGTGCCGGCACCGACGTGTAGCGTGACCTTGACGATGCGTACCCCCTTGTGCGCCAGTCGATCGAGCGTGGCGGCGTCGAAATGCAGGCCCGCGGTGGGCGCGGCGACCGCGCCGGGCTTGGCGGCGTACACCGTCTGGTAGCGCTCGGCGTCGGCGGCATCCGCCGCGTGCGCGATGTAGGGCGGCAGCGGTACCGCGCCCCAGCGCTCGAGCACCTCGTCGACGCGGGCGCCGGTGAAGCGCACGCGAAACAGATCGCCCTCCCGCCCCAACACCTCGACCGTCTGCTCTTCGCCGATGATGAGCTCGGTGCCGGCGCGCGGCGGGTGGCTGGCGCGGATGAGGGCCAGCGCCTCGCTGGCCCCGAGCAAGCGCTCGACGAACAGCTCGATGCGTCCGCCGCTGCGCTTGCGCCCGGGGACCCGCGCCTTGATGACGCGCGTGTCGTTCAGCACCAGGATGTCGCGAGCATCGACGAGGTCGGGCAGGTTCGCGAAGCGCAGGTCGGCGAGCGCGCCGCTGGCGCCGTCCAGATGCAGCATCCGGCTGCGCGCGCGCTCGGCTGCGGGGTGCTGCGCGACGAGCTCCTCGGGCAGCGCATAGTCGAAGTCCGCAACGCGCATGGCGGCGAATTATAGAGGGCGCGCTTTTCGCGCGCGGCGAACTCCGCGATAATGCGCCTCCCGCGCCGGAATGGCGGAACTGGTAGACGCAGCGGACTCAAAATCCGCCGGTGGCGACACCATGAGAGTTCGAGTCTCTCTTCCGGCACCAGCGTGGCCGGCGCGTGGGACTCGCGCCGGGTCCCGCGGGCCGCGGCCGGGAACCTCGCGGTCAGCGTGAAAAGCGTCACACCTAATCTGTCAATTTCTATCAAAGGCGCGAGCTAACCCTTTAGTTCTCAGGGGGTTGCTGGACAGGGCGGGCCCCCAGGCGTACCTTGTCAGCTGGCGTTGAGGGGGGAGATGGGCATGGCGAAAGCGCAGATCCGGGTGCTGCCGGTCGCGCGCAATACCATCATGGTGGTGGACGATCAGTCCACCAGCCGAGCCATCCTCGAGCAGGTGGTGCGCAGCCTCGACGAGCGCGTGCTGGTCGAGGGCTTCAACCGGCCGGTCGACGCGGTGGTGTGGGCCACCAAGCACATCGCCGATTTGGTGCTGGTCGACTACATGATGCCGGACATGGACGGCATCGAATTCGTCAGACGCCTGCGCTCGCTACCCGGCTACGAGCACGTGCCGATGGTCATGGTGACCGTGCATGACGACCGCAAGGTGCGCTACGCGGCGCTCGATGCGGGAATTACCGATTTTCTCACCAAGCCAGTGGACGCGCGCGAATGCCTGGCGCGCTGCCGCAACTTGCTTACGCTGCGGCGCCAGCAGCTCGTGCTCGAGGACCGCCGGCGCCTGCTCGAGCACATGGTGGAGGAGGCAACGCACGAGGTGCGCGAGCGCGAGAAGGAAACGCTGCTGCGGCTGGCGCGCGCGGGCGAGTTCCGCGACGCGGAGACCGGCTACCACCTGCAGCGCATGTCGCGCTACTCGCGGATGATTGCCGATGCGATAGGACTGGAACGCGACGAGGCCCAGACCATCGAGCTGGCGGCGCCCCTGCATGACATCGGCAAGATCGGCATCCCGGACCAGATCCTGCTGAAGTCAAGCAAGCTCGACACCGACGAATGGGCGGTCATGCAGCGTCATCCGCTGATCGGCCACGAGATCCTCAAGGGCAGCGCCTCGAAGTACGTGCGCATGGGCGCGCTGATCGCGCTCGGCCACCATGAGAAATACGACGGTTCGGGCTACCCGAACGGACTGGTCAGCGAGCACATCGCGCTCAGCGCGCGTGTGGTTGCGGTCGCCGACGTCTACGACGCGCTGACCTCCGTGCGGCCGTACAAGAAGGCCTGGGCGAGCGAGGATGCCTTCGAATACCTGCGCACGCAGCGCGGCAAGCACTTCGATCCCCACCTCGTGGACGCATTCCTCGGCGTGCGCGAAGAGGTGCTGCGCGTGCAGCACGAGTATCGCGACATGCCCACGGCTGGGTATTGAAGCGCGGCTGGTCCAGGTGAAACTGCTCTCACACTACTGGAGTGCTATTCGCGCGCGGCTCGCAGCGCGGCCCGACACGGAGCATGAGCAGGCTATTGTGCGCCTGGTGGTCGGGGCTCTGATCATTTTCTACCTTCTACCCGAAGCGATCGCACAGGGGCTGAGGCCGACCATTCTCGTGATGTTCGGCTTCCTGACGGTGTCGGCATTGATCGTTGGTCACATCCTCATCAATCCGGGCGAGTCCCATGCCCGCCGTATTGTTGGAGTGGTGGCCGACATCGGTACGCTCACTTGGTTAATGGCTTTCCTCGGCGAGCCAGCGGCGCCGTTCTTCCTCGTATACATCTGGGTGACGCTGGCGAACGGTTTCCGGTTTGGAACCCGCTATCTTCTGTTCGCGCTCGCCCTCAGCGTCATAGGGTTCTCGGCGGTTCTCTATGTGAGCGGGTTTTGGCGCGCACACGTTATGGTGGGCGTGGGCCTAGTAATCGGGCTCATCGCGCTAAGCCTGTATGTGCGCTCGTTGGTAGCCAAGTTGTTTGACGCCCTAGCGCTTGCCGAGGAAGCGAATCAGGCCAAGCGCCGTTTCATCTCAGTTATGAGCCATGAATTGCGGACGCCGCTCAACGCCATTATCGGAATGTCTGATCTACTGCGCGACACACCTCTCAGTCGCGAGCAGGCCGACATGGTTCAGACGTTGCGCAACTCATCGCGCGTGATGCTTGGCTTGGTTGAGGACGTACTCGACTTCTCCAAGATCGAGGCCGGAAAGCTGGCTCTCGAGCACGCCGATTTTGACCTTCACGCCCTGGTGAATAGCACCAGTCGCATACTCGCAGCGCAGGCGGCGGCAAAGGGCGTCGAATTCGTGGTGTCGATCATGCCGGAGGTGCCGCCAGGTCTACGCGGAGATCCGCATTACTTGCGACAGGTTCTTATTAACCTGTCCGGAAACGCGGTCAAGTTCACGGACCATGGAAGCGTGACGGTGCACGTATCGGCTCAGGGCGAAACTGAGACTCGGGTGCGACTCAAGTTCTCTGTTCGCGACACGGGAGTGGGCATTGCGCCCGAAGCGCAGAAGCGGGTTTTTGAGAGCTTCGTTCAGGCAGACCAGTCAACTGCGCGCCGCTTCGGTGGGACCGGTCTCGGCACGACCATCGCGAAGCAGCTGGTCGAGTTGATGGGGGGCACCATCGGACTCGAGAGCGCGGTGGGGCTTGGGAGCACGTTCTGGTTTGAAGTCGAGCTGGACAAGCAACCGGAGCGGACAGGAGTGGTTGCGGGCGAGCTTGCCGGCGCGCGCGTCATGTTGATTGGCTTCCCCGGCGCCGACAGCGAATTGCTTGGCGAAGCCCTGTCAGGCTGGGGTGCAATCGCGGTGCCAGTATCCAGCATCGAGGAAGGGGCGGCGCGTCTGGTTTCCGAAATCAGCATGGCGAGGCCATATCACAGCGCGCTGCTCTTCGCCGGCGAGGAGCACTTGCAGCTTGCGCAACGTTTCCGGCGCGCTGCCCCCGATCCAGCGCCGCCCACGGTATTGGCCGCACCCAAGGAAGCCGACGTGCAGCGCTTTTCGGCGCTGTCCGCCGGCTTCGCCGCCGTGCTCGAACTTCCTTTCGAAAAGCGACAATTGTTCAACGTATTGCACTCAGTCAGCGCCGGTGATGAAGTGACGGAGGGCGTCGTTCGACTGCAGGACTACGCACGCCGCAGCGCAGCCGGTCGGCGACTGCGCGTACTTGTCGCAGACGATAATCGAACCAATCGCGAGGTCCTCGGCAAGATTCTGGAACGCGGTGGGCATACGGTTACCCTGGTTGCAGACGGGGAGCTTGCCCTAGACGCGCTCGATGCGGCGAATTACGACATCGTGCTGCTTGACCGCAACATGCCCGGCATGACCGGCATCGAGGCGCTGCAGGCGATTCGGCTCCTCGGACGCGGACGCGAGAGATTGCCGGTAGCCATGCTATCCGCAGACGTCACGCCGGAGGCCCGCCGTGACGCGCTCGAAGCGGGCGCGGACGCATTCCTGCCGAAGCCAATCGAGGCGCTGCGGTTACTTGAGGAAATTCAGAACCTCACTGCAGGCAAGGCGGGTGAGACGGTGCAGGCAGCGGAGATACCAAATCGGGAGAAGCACGATGCGGTTGGCAACGGCTCGGTCCCAGTGGTCAATGCTGAGACGCTATCTCACCTCGAAGAGCTTGGCTCATCGTCTGCCTTTCTGGAGAGGCTCGTCGGAGTGTTCCTCTCTGATAGCACCGCGTTGCTGGCCAAAGTCGAAGCATCCATCGGGGCGCGCAACTTCGTCGATTTCCGATCCCATTTGCACGCAATGAAGGGTTCGTCGGCGAGCATGGGAACTGATCGATTGACCCGGCTTTGCCAAAGCTTGGGGCGGCTGTCGGATGCCGAGATCCGATTGCAGACGCCTGCTCTCGTCAAGTCTCTGTCGGGCGAGCTCACTGCGGCGCGGACTGAGCTTGAGCGTTACCTGCGCGACAATCGCCGTTCCGCCGGTTAAGCCGGCTACAATCGAATTCTGGGGCGCGGCGCATGCCGCGCCTCGCTTGCTCTGGCTTTGCCGCGTGATCACTGGGGGAATACCTGCATGTCGTTTTTCATTACATTGATCGAAATGACGGATACAAATCGGCGCGAGCTTGAAGCGATCCCGAAAATGCATTCGATGATTCATCATGGGCTTACGCCGCTGGAATATAAGGCGTTCTTGAACGACCTGTACCACATCGTGTGGCATTTCTGCCCAATCATGGCGACTGCCGCGTCGCGATGCGATGACCGCTTCCGCGGCGTACGCTACGAGCTGTACGAGCGCATCGAGGAAGAGAAGGGCCACGAGACCTGGGTGCTAGAGGACCTCGAGGCAGTGGGGGGCGATGTTGCCGCTGCCGTGGCGAGACCGCCGAGCGTTCCTACTCAAGCCATGATTGGATTTAACTACTTCGCTGCCGAACGCGTGCATCCGTGCTCCGTACTGGGGATGCTCTATGCGCTTGAGGTGATCGCGTCTGTATACGCCGGGCGCGTGTCCGAATCGATTGCGCGTGCCATTGGACGCGACGTGGACAGCGGAGGCTTCAAGTTTCTGTCCTCTCACTCTTCCATGGACATGGACCACGTAGCCAAGCTCAACGTGCTACTTAAGACGGTCGAGGAGCCCGCAGCCCAGGAGGCAATAATCAGCTCTACACGTGTCAATTTCTACCAATTTGGGCTCGTGTTCGGCGAGGCTGGCTTCACGTCGCAGCTCTCGCCCTAGACGCCAGTACAGAGCCCTACCAGTGGCAGCGCGAGTGCGGCTCGTTTGAAGCGGTTGCGGCGGTGCCGGACGTAACAACGCGCTGATGCCCGCGGTCAGCTGGTGCCGCGCAGCCGGCCGAGAAGCAAGTGCGTGATAGCGGCGGACGCGAAAGCATCGCGAGCGACAGCCCGATTGAGCTCCCGTCCACATGCTATGACTCAGGTATCGAGTACTTCCTAGAAAGCCACCTGCAAACGAAAGACCTCAGAGCGGGGACGCGTTCGTCGTCGGGGTATCCGAAGAGTCATTGGGGGGCAGCCCCGCGGCGTAGTAGAGCGCCGGTTGCTTGCGGCGCAACCGCGCTCGCGACCAAGCGCAGCGCGGGCGAGACATGACTCAAGTCCCCAGTCTCGGCGGCGAGTGGCAAGCCGCGCAGTTCGGCAAAAGCGAGCATTCGAGACGATCGAAGCGAACTCAGGAAAACACCCGACCCAGGAAGCGGATTGTGCGCGGGGCTTTCTTTGGGCCGAGCGCGCTTTCGGTGTCGCTGGCGCGCGTCCTGCGGCCGCCATTGTCGCCGTGAGTACGGCGTTGCCCTTCGCCAGATGGAAAGTCGGCGGAGAAGGTGAATGGCGGGCGCGGGCCTGCGCGTGCGGCGCGGAACATATGGCCACCGAAAGCCTCCCTCTCAGACCGCGCCCGCAAGCCGCTCCTCCTCAATCGCCTCCGCGGTGATGTCGGCTACATCACCCATCTCCATGCGCCGCATCTGCGCGCGCACAATCCGGCCCATCATCTTCAAGTCTCGATCGGTAAGCCTGAACGCCGCGTCTACCCATACGTTTGTAATCGCGTCGAGCTCTTCGCGCGTTATTGGTGTTACCAGTTTGCGCGCCTGGAAGGCAGCCTGAGTGCCATTCCTGCGTCTCGCGTTTCGCTCGATCCAATCCTGAACCGCGGCCTCACCTTCCCCGTCCTTGGCTAGGACGTCGACCACTCCCATGTCGTGCAACTTCCGCGCTGAGAGAATCTGGCCAGACAAAATTAGATTCTCGGCGGCACGCATGCCGATGCGGCGCGAGAGAAGGCTGTAGGCTCCCATCCCCGGAAATAAGTTGAACAGGATTTCGGGGAAGCCCAACTGCGCGCTCTCCTCGGCGACGATTACGTCGGAAGCGAGCGCGCACTCGAATCCGCCACCTAAGGCATCGCCCTGCACCAGCGCAATCTTAGTGAGTGTGGGGCTAAAGAAGTTCTGAGTGCGTGGATACACGTTGTCAATGCACATTTTTGCGTAGTGCGATAGCGCGTCCCGGTCACGCGACTTAATTAGCAGCACAAATAGGGCAAGGTCCCCCCCGAGGTTGAACACACCAGGAACGCGCGATGCCGTGACGTAGTGGCTTACTTGCTGCATTGCCCCATCAAATTCGATACAGCCATGGTTTGCAGCAAGTCGCTGGTCATGGGCGAGAATGTCCTTGAGGAGGCTAAGACTGTAGCAAGCCATTCCGATCGGTTTGAAATATCCCCACACCGTACCGGTCGCCGGTTCGAACTCAGTCTCGTATTGAGTGTTGCTCTTGCCGTAGCGCACACGAAGGCCCATTGCATCGCGCAGATTGCTCATTTGAATTGCTCCTTCCCAGATGAATCCCCTGATCGGGGGCTGTTATGTTCCGGCCCGGACGTCGCGATAAGGCGAGCCTGGACCTCCCGCGCTGATTAAACGCTGGTTCCTGACAGCGTGCAATCTGTCACGCTAAAGATGCTTCAGAAATCTCACCGTCTTTGGGGGACGTGAAGTCCCGTTGCGACGGGCTTTCGCGGCCGCGGCACTGTGATTTTTGTCACACTCTTCTGTACCGCGAAGGCACTCGCCAACGGCGATGGGGCCTCGAATTCGAGGGCGAGGTGTCCGCCTCCTGTCAGTCCATGCGCGCAGTCGGCAGCACGCAAATTGCGGCATATTTCCTGTGGGTGCGCGCCCCGATTGGGAGCATGCAGCCCTTTTCAATGAATCGAAAGCGAAAGCGACGCACGAGTTTCGCGTGATGGCCGAAGATCTCGCCGCCAATGGCGGTGGGCATGCCTTGACGCGTGATCGCCCAGGCGAGTCAACCCGCTTGTGCTCGAGGCTCGGCGCGGCGCGCCCGACTGTGGAGCGAAACTTCCAAGCCCTGCTGGAATAGTTGTCTATACATACGTGATCGACCCGCCCAGCTGCGCCATCAGCTTTATCCAGAGGCTATCCGTGAGTCGGGCTCCTGGGTCGTCCCCGCTCAGCCACGCCAACTGGAAACTTGCGGTTGCAGCTGCGTGCTCGATGCTGCGCGGATCAACTCCCCCCGGGGCACGAGACCGTTTAAGCGCTGATCCCGCAACGCCGAAATTCGCCGCTGGGTGCACGATGTGCGGTGACAGCCAGTTGCAAACATGGGCTGCCGGGCCGACCGCCTTGTACGTGCCTCGAACAACCACTTCCGCGCGCGCCGTTTCCGCAACACGCCTGCTGCCTCGGGGCGCTTAGCCGCGATGCCCGAGCCGCGCGGGCCGAGTCGCGCGTTGTGACTACAGCCGCCACGGCGCTGCGCCTGCGTGGGCACAAAGTGGAACTGCCCTTTCGGGGAGCTCGACGAAGCGATAGGGAACGCCGAGGCGCTGGCGCGCCAGCGCCCCCCGGGTTGGAAGAATGCCCGCAGATGGGTTAAAGTTTTTGCTGGAGCGAGTCGCGCCGCATTTTCGTAGGGGGCAGGATGTACGCGATCGTCTACAAGACCGACGGCTTCCCCGTTTGCCGGCAGGTGCAGGGGGTGACGCCGGATCCGGTGGTTACATGGAATACCGAGGCGGCGGCGATGGCGTTCATTTCATCGCGGGACGGCGACGCCCTGTTTCATCCGGTACAGCTGACCGACGACGCGATGGACCGGATTGCCGAGGTCATGGGTTGCCCGGTTCAGGCCTTGACCTTCGACCCGTATCCGACCCCCTAGTGTCCAGAGTCTTTAATTAGTGAACATATCGTTCGTCGCCGTGTCTGACGGTAAGGTGAGCACACGGGGAGCGAACGATGAGCAAAGGGCCGC
>Ga0307373_10007664_pt1 | contig 16767 bp, 18 predicted proteins | sample OX2MG_FD_202534 | JGI IMG/M metagenome (GOLD analysis project Ga0307373, IMG submission 202534) | Soil microbial communities from Risofladan, Vaasa, Finland - OX-2 | ecosystem: Environmental > Terrestrial > Soil > Coastal area > Acid sulfate soil | place: Finland: Risofladan, Vaasa | collected... | reverse complement strand
GCGAAAGATGGCGGACCAGGCTGTCTACTTGAGCCGTCCATGCACACCTCCATACCGTCCTGAGCGATGCCACCCGAGACCGCCAAGAAGGGGTTAGGGCCGACATCGGGAACTGCGCCGCAGCGCACCCTTATGCTACCAGGATGAACTTGCGGCGAGATCCCCTGGCCTGCCCTTGGCGCGGCTTCACCTCCCGGTAGCGATGCCTGCCCCTCTGACCCCGACCTCTGCCCGCGCCCGCAAACGAAGGCGGCGCTTGCTGGCCACCCGCTCGGTTCAGGCTTCGCTGGTATCGCTTGCTCAGCTGCGATCCATGTCACCTAATGATGAGCAAGGCAGCGGCGTTGGCAAGCTGGTGGAAGTGGTGGTGCGCTGGACCGGCAACGACCCTTATCCGCTGGTCACCGGAATAGTGCTTCAGTGGGGAGACCGGCAGGTCTTCCAGCCAGTGGCACACATCCTGCGCCTGGATGCCAAGGCGGTGGTGGTTCGCAAGCCCGATCCCGGAGCCGCGGGCTTCCAACGCCGCGAGGGCGAGCTGCGCTTGGTCGAGGATGTCCTGGGTCGGCAGCTGGTCGATGTCGACGGCGTCAAGGTGCTTCGCGCCGAGGACCTCTTCCTGGCACCGGTGCTGGGGCGGCTTCGGTTGGTGGCGGTGGCCGGTGAGCCCCGGCCTTGGTGGGCGCGGTTGGTACCGGGCACCACGGTGGAGCACCGTCGCCTCGTCGACTGGTCGGCCGTTCATCCGTTCGGCGAGCCCGGCTCAGAATTGCGCTTGCAAGTACCCAACGAGGGCCTGCGGCGGCTCCACGCGGGCGAGCTCGCCGATTTGCTCGAGGAGCTCGACCGGCCGGCCCGGGACGAGTTGACCACCGCCTTGGATCCCGGGGCGGTCGCGGACGCGCTGGAGGAGATGGAGGCAGAACGGATCGAGGACATCCTCCGCGACGCCCCGGCGGATCGCGCCGCCGGTCTTATCTCGGCCATGGAACCGGACGAGGCCGTGGACGTGCTTCGGGACATGGAGCGTGCCGAGGCCGACGCGATCCTGGCCCACGTGGCCCCCGAGGTCGCCCGCCAGCTAACCGACTTGCTGGGCTACCCGGAGACAATGGCCGGGGGGTTCATGACCACAGCATTGGCCAAGGCGGCCCTGAGCGCCACGGTGGCGGAGGTGCGCCGCGACCTGGCCGGGCAGCGGGCCCACAGCGCTGATATCGACTCGGTGGCGGTAGTCGACAAAGGCGGTCGACTGGTCGCTGACCTCCCCCTATTCGATCTCCTGGTCGCCGACGACAGCACCCCGATCGAGCAGTTGGTTCCAGACACACGTCCAGTGACACTCCACCCGGAGGCGTTCCTCGACGAGGTGGTAGACCGCCTCACCGAGGCCCGGGCGTCCTCAGTGGTCGTGGTCAACGGCGAGGGCAAGCCGATCGGCCGGGTCCTGGCCGACGACGTGATCGATGCGCTCAAGGAGGGTGGGTTGAGGCTCAAGCTGCCCTGGCTCTTCCACTGAGGGCCGAACGAGCCTGACTCGGGGCAGCCGGGCAGACACGACGAGTAGATATCCTGGATCCGGAATGGCCGTGGACCAACTCGCCAACTTTGAACGCGCCCTGGTGGTGGTCGCTCACCCCGACGACGCCGAGTTCGCCGCCGCCGGGACGGTGGCGCTCTGGGTGGATCAGGGGGTGGAGGTCAACTACGTGATCTGCACCGACGGAGCCTCCGGCGCCGCCGATCTCACCATCGCCACCTCCAAGCTAGCCGCGGTACGCGAGGTGGAGCAGCGGGAGGCGGCCGATGTCCTGGGGGTCAAGGAGGTGGTATTCCTGGGCCAACCCGACGGCCGCCTCAAGCCCACCGAAGAGCTGCGGGGCCAGCTGGTGGGGCTGATCCGACGGTACCGGCCCGATCGAATCGTCTGCCAGAACGCGGTCCGCAACTACGCCAGCGTCTACGGCAACCACCCTGACCACCTGGCGGCCGGCCAGCTGGCCCTGGAGGCGGTCTATCCCTATGCCCGCAACCCCCACGCCTATCCTGAGCTGCTCGCGGAGGGGCTGCTGCCCCACTCGGTGCGAGAGGTGCTGGTTACCGGCACCGAGACACCCGACTTCTTCGTCGACGTCACCGCTTCGCTGGACCGCAAACTGGCCGCCCTGGCCCGGCACCGCAGCCAGATCGCTCCCGACCGTGATGTCGCCGCCAACGTCCGCAAGCGGCTGGCCCAGAACGGCGAGCCCCACGGCATCGCCTACGCGGAGTCGTTCCGTCGTCTCAGCAGCGAGTAGGCCGTTGGCGCCGCACACCATCACCGTCCTCCACGGTGACGAGACTGGCGAGGAACTTCTGCTGGAGGCGCTGCGGGTCCTGGAGTCTCCCGGCTTGGCCACCCGGATCGCACTGGAGCACATCGACCTGAGCCTGGCGGCGCGGCGGGCCAGCGGGAACGAGGTGGTTCACCAGGCTGCCCGCAGGATCCGCGCCAGTGGATTCGGGCTCAAGGCCGCTACCGTGACCCCCGAGGGTCTGGGCGGGGTGGGCAGCCCCAACGCCATCCTCCGGGCCGAGGTGGGCGGGGACGTCATCGTCCGGACCGGCCGGAGGATACCCGGGGTGGCGCCGCTGGGAGGGGTGCACTCGCCGATCACAGTGGTCCGGATGGCGGTCGACGACGCCTACGGAGCTCGGGAGTGGCGCGAGGGACAGGGCGCGTCCGAGTTGGCCTTTCGCACCACCAAGGTGAGCCGCGATCACTGCCGCCGGGTGGTGGACTACTCCTTCCTCGAGGCCGAGCGAACCCAGGCGACCGTCTTCGGCGGACCGAAGTACACGGTCTCGCCGGTGTATGAGGGCATGCTCAAGGAGGAGATGGACGCCGGCAGCCTCCGTCACCCCGATGTCCGCTACGAGCCGCAGCTGATCGATGCCACGTTTGCCCTGGTGCTCACCCGCGACGATCCGCTGGTGATCCCGACGCTGAACCGCGACGGCGACCTGCTCTCGGACCTGGTCCTGGCCCTCTATGGGAGCCTCGCCGGAAGCGAGTCGCTGCTGATCGGCCTCGACGACGCTGGTTGCCCCGCCCTGATCATGGCCGAGGCACCCCACGGCACCGCGCCCGCTCTGCAGGGCAGGCACATCGCCAATCCCATGGCTATGATCCTGGCCGCGGCAGCCCTGCTTGAGCACAGTGGCGACGACTATCTGACCGAGTTCGGAGAGCGAGTCCGCCAGGCGACCATGAAGGCCGTCTTCGACGGGTTCAGGACGGTCGATCTGGGCGGACAGGCCCGCACCGAGGAGTTCACCAGTGCGGTCCTGGAGCGGCTCGAAGCCTGAGCCCAGCTTCGGCCTCCCGACCTCTCCGGGCGATCTCAGCTTGGCTGGCTATACTCGGGCAGAGGAAGAGATGGACATCTTGGCATTCCTACGCGAGGCCTTCCGCTGCCCCATGTGCCGCCGCTCACTGGCCGACTGCAAACTAAGGCAGCTCGACCACCAGGGCCAGAAGTACACGGTGGAGGTCATCTGCCGGCACTGCGAGCTAGCCTTTTTGGCGGTGCTGGAGCTGGCCAGCCATGACGACACCGAGACTGACTCTGGGGCTGAGGAGATAGACCTGGTTGCCACCGCCGCCGCCGAGGCCGAGCCAATCAGCAACGACGAGCTGCTGGAACTGCACCGCGCCCTGGGCGGCTACACAGGACCGCTGACGGCCCTGATCAAGGAGCGTCGCGACGGCTGAGCGGGCCGCTGGGAGAGACGGCTCGGTCGCGATCTACCTCGATCACGCCGCCACCACCCCAATTCGGACCGAGGTGCTGGCGGCGATGATGCCGTCCTTGACCCAGTCCTTCGGGAATCCCTCTAGCATCCACAGCGCCGGTCGGCTGGCCCGGGCCCTGGTCGACGCGGCACGGGACCAAGTAGCCGAGGTGTTGAACGCCAGGGCCCGCGAGATCGTCTTCACCGGTGGTGGCAGTGAGTCCGACAACCTGGCTCTGCGGGGCGCGACCCGTCGCCTCATCGCTCAAGGCCGGCATCTGATCGTCTCCGCAGTCGAACACGATGCCGTCCTGGACACCGCCCGGGACCTGGAGCAGTCCGGGTTCGAGCTGACCGTCCTGCCTGTCGATGCCCAAGGCCGCGTCCTACCGGCGACCTTGGCCGCCGCGCTCAGACCGGACACCATCCTGGTCTCGGTGATGCTGGCCAACAACGAGGTGGGTACCATCCAACCGGTCCGAGACCTGGCGTCGCTGGTCCACGAGAACTCCCGGGCGATCTTCCACACCGACGCCACCCAGGCCCTGGGCAAGCTCCCCCTCGACGTCCAGGAGTTGGGGGTGGACCTCCTCACGATCTCCGCCCACAAGGTCTACGGCCCCAAGGGGGTGGGAGCGCTCTACGTCCGCCACGGTATCGGGCTGGACCCAATCATCACCGGCGGAGGCCAAGAGCGAACTAGGCGGTCGGGGACGGAGAATGTCCCTGGAGTCGTTGGGTTCGGAGTGGCGGCGAAGCTGGCGGATGCAGACCGGACGGCTGAGACGGAGCGTCAGGGCAGGTTGGCTGGCATCCTGACCAGGCGGATCCAGGCCGGAGTCCCCGACGCGATTCCGACCGGAGCCCCGGCCGGGGAACGGCTGCCCAACTTCAGCACTTTCGCCTTCCCCGGCGCCGAAGGCGAATTGCTGCTTTTGCGCCTGGACCGCGTCGGCCTCTGTGCCTCGGGGGGCTCCGCCTGCACCAGTGGATCGCTGGCCCCCTCCCATGTGCTGCTGGCCATGGGCTTTTCGCCCCAGCTGGCCGCCGCCCCGTTGCGGCTGACTCTGGGACGCGGCAGCTCCGAGGCGGAGATGGTGACGGCTGGCGATCTGGTCGTGCGCGAGGTGGCCGCGCTTCGGGAGAGCGCTGTCGCCGTCTGAGCCTGGGGTCCACAGACTGGGGCGAGACTGACAACCACCTCCGGTCTCGGAACGACCGACGGCCGACCCCTGTCGCGCCTTCCAGCGCCCGGCCGAGGAGCCCCGCGGGCTAAAATAACCACGTGCAAGTCGGATTAACCACCCAGACTCCGGTCGCGATGCGGATCTCGTCACGGGCCCACTACGGGCTGAGGATGATGACCGAACTGGCCAAGGCTTACGGGGGGCGTCCCCTCAGCCTGGCCGAGATCTCCCGCCGCGAGGGGATGCCGCTGGCCTATCTGGAGCAACTGGTGGCACCGATTCGCCGGGCTGGAGTGGTAGACGGGACGCGCGGCCTGCATGGCGGGTACCGGCTCGCCAGGCCACCCCAGGAAGTGACGGTTTTGGAGATCGTGGAGCTCATGGAGGGCCCGGTCGCCCCAGTGGAGTGTCTGGCTGAGGGATATGAACCGGGCTCGTGCCAGCGCGAGCCCGATTGTCTCAGCCGCCCGCTCTGGGGACGGTTGCAACTGGCCGTTAAGGAGGTCCTGGGAGGCACCACCCTGCTCGACCTGATGCGAGAGCCCGACGCGGTCGGGCCGGAATGCCCGGTGGCGACGTTGTCGGTCAACGGCGAATTGAGGCAGACGGCCGGTGTCTGAGTCGCCCGTGGCTCCAGATAGGTTGGAGATCCGCGGACTTGGAGTCGCGGTCGACGGCAAGCAGATCCTCTCCGGGCTCGATATCACAGTGCCCAAGGGCCAGGTTCACGCCCTGATGGGCCCCAACGGCGCCGGCAAGACCAGTTTGGGATACGCGGTGATGGGTCACCCCAAATACCAGGTCACCGCCGGCGACATCCGCTGGAAGGACCAGAGCTTGCTGAGCATGCGCCCCGAGGACCGAGCCCGGATGGGCCTCTTTCTCAGCCTTCAGTACCCCACCGCCATCCCCGGGGTGACTACGGTTAACTTTCTGCGTGCTGCCCTCAAGGGCCAGGGCAAGGAGCTGCCCGCCCGGGAGTTCTTGAAACTGGTCCGCGAGCAGGTGGCGGCGCTCAAGATGGACCAGGCCTTCATGTCCCGGTACATCAACGACAGCTTCTCAGGTGGTGAGAAGAAGCGGATGGAGATCGTCCAGCTGGCGGTCCTCCGGCCCGAGATGGCCATCCTCGACGAGACCGACAGTGGCCTCGACGTCGACGCTCTGCGCACCGTGGCCGAGGGTGTCAACCGGGTCCGGGGCGACGGCATGGGCGTCCTGATCATCACCCACTACCAGCGCATCCTGGACTACATCGTTCCCGATCGGGTGCACGTGATGGCAGCGGGCCGCATCATCGCGTCGGGCGGCGGCGAACTCGTGGACCGGATCGAGATGGACGGGTACGACCCGTTTCTCCTAGAGGCGGGTCTGGAGATCGAGGTGGGCGCAGCGGCGGCGGCCCCCGTGGGGTAAAATACCCTACCTCAGGTCGGAATTATCTCCCCTCCGTGGGGATTAGCGAGGGAAGACCAAATGGCAGTCGCCGCGAAGGACCTGACCAAGGACTACAAATACGGCTTCAATGATGGCGACGAGTTCGTCTACCGAGCCGAGCGGGGACTCTCAGCCGAGGTCGTCGCCGACATCTCCCGCCGCAAGAGCGAGCCCCCCTGGATGCTGGAGTTCCGGCTCAAGGCGCTGGAGCACTTCCGGCAACGGCCCATGCCCTCGTGGGGAGCCGACCTGAGCGGGATTGACTTCGACGACATCTACTACTACGTCCGTCCGGCCGAGGAGCAGGGTCGCACCTGGGACGAGGTCCCTGAGGGGATCAAGCGGACCTTCGACCGTCTGGGGATCCCTGAGGCGGAGCGCAAGTTCCTCGCCGGGGTGTCGGCGCAATACGAGAGCGAAGTCGTCTACCACTCCATCCGTGAGGACCTGGAGAAGCTGGGGGTGCTCTTCTGCGACTGCGACACCGGGCTGCGTGAGCACCCCGAGATCTTCCGCAAGTACTTCGGGACGGTGATTCCGCCCAACGACAACAAGTTCGCCGCCCTCAACTCGGCGGTCTGGTCGGGCGGGTCCTTCGTCTACGTGCCTAAAGGCGTCCGGGTGGAGATCCCACTCCAGGCCTACTTCCGGATCAACACCGAGAGCATGGGCCAGTTCGAGCGCACCTTGATCATTGCCGAAGAGGGTAGCTTCGTTCACTACATCGAGGGCTGTACCGCTCCCACCTACAGCAAGGATTCCCTCCACAGCGCGGTGGTCGAGATCATCGCCATGCCTAACTCCCACGTGCGATACACCACCATCCAGAACTGGTCCAACAACGTCTACAACCTGGTGACCAAGCGTGCCATCGCCAAGGAGCACTCGGTGGTGGAGTGGATCGACGGCAACCTGGGCAGCAAGGTGACCATGAAGTACCCCTCGATCTACCTGATGGGCGAGGGAGCCCACGGCGAGGTGCTCTCGGTGGCCTTCGCCGGGGACGGCCAGCACCAGGACGCCGGTGCCAAGGTGATTCACGTGGCCCCCAACACCACCAGCACCATCGTCAGCAAGTCGGTCAGCAAGGGAACTGGGCGGACCTCCTACCGCGGCCATCTCAAGGTTTACCCCAAGGCTCATAACGTGCGCTCAAGCGTGCGCTGTGACGCCCTCCTGCTGGACGAGCAGGCGCGAAGCGACACCTATCCCTATATGGACGTCGAGGCCGAGGACGTCCAGATCGGCCACGAGGCCACGGTCAGCAAGGTGGGTGACGAGCAGCTCTTCTACCTGCAGTCGCGAGGCATCTCCGAGGTTGAGGCGACGGCGATGATCGTCAATGGCTTCATCGAGCCCTTCGTCAAGGAGCTGCCGATGGAGTACGCCCTGGAACTCAACCGACTGATCGCCCTGCAGATGGAGGGCAGCGTCGGGTGAGGCCGCTCCAGCGCCGGGACCGCGTCGGTCGGGAGCTGCCGAGCGGGTCTTGAGCGAGATCGCCGCACCTCCCCAGCTGACGCGTGAGGAGGCAGCCGCCGTGGCACTGCCGGGCGGTGACCCCGCCTGGCTGGCAGCACTACGCCGGACGGCGCTGGCCGCCTACCGCGAGGCACCCTGGCCGTCCTCGACCCGCGATGAGGACTGGCGGCGCACCTCTCAAATCGACAAGCTCGACCCTGCCAACTTCGCCGAGCCGAGCTCGGACCAGGGCGGTCGGCTCCCACCCTATCTTCAATTGGCCCTCGACGGCCCCCTCACTAGCGGCGACGTCTCCGCGGTACTTATCTCGGATGAGCGCGGCAATCTCACCGCCCCCGCCCCCGCCAGCTCGGGCGCCACGCCGGTGGCGGCAGAGCTGGCCGTGGGCCTCGCCGCAGAGCCGGCGGTGTGGCAATCGCTGGCCGGGGTTGTGGCCCCGCCGGGACTGCGCAAGTGGATCTCGCTCAACACGGTGCGAAGCCGGGGCGGCGCGTGCCTCCATGTTGGCCGTGGCCATGATCCGGCCGGATACGTCCGGCTGATCCACGGTGTCGGCAACGGCAGCATCGGATTCCCGCGGACCCTGATCAAGCTGGACGAGGGCGCCAGCCTCACCGTCGTGGAGGAGTGGGTCTCCCCGGAGGGCGATCCCGGCCTGCTGGCTCCGGTGGTCGAGGTGGAGCTCGCCCGGGGCGCCCATCTCACCCACCTGATCTCCCAGCGGTGCGGCGACCAGACAGTGGTGCAGTCCACGGTACGGGCTCTGGTCGGGCAGGAGGCCAGTTACGACGTGCGCTGGACCATGCTGGGAGCCGCCTGGCAGAAGGCGTACTTCGAGGTGATGATGACCGGCCAGGGATCTGAAACCACCCTCGACGGGCTGTGCGTCGGGCGGGGGAGACAACACTTCGACATCCAGACCCTCCAGGACCATATCGCCCCCGGGGCCCGCAGCGACCTCCTCTATCGGGTGGCGGTGGCGGAGCGGTCTCGCTCTGTTTACGCCGGACTGATCCGGGTCGAGGAGGGGGCGCAGAAGACCAATGCCTACGTGCAGAACCGCAACCTGCTGTTGAGTCCGGTCGCCAAAGCCGACAGCAACCCCACCCTGGAGATCCTGGCCAACGATGTCCGCTGTACCCACGGCTCGACCGCTGGCAGAATCGACGACAACCAGCTTTTCTACTGCGAGAGCCGCGGCATCGAGCGCGAGCAGGCCCGCCGGTTGATTGTGGAGGGCTTCTTCGCCGACGTGATCGACTGCTTCCCCGTGGGGAACCTCCGGGAGGCCACCCGTGGCTTCGTCCTGGAGGGGCTCGAGGCTCTGGCCAGGTCGGGAGCACTGGCCAGCCCAACCCGCCACGCCTGATGGCGGAGTGGCTGAGGATCTGCGAGGCAGCGGCCATTCCGCCGGGGCACGCCGCCCGGGTGGACATCGGCGAGCTACCGATCGCGGTCTTCAACGTCAACGGTGAGTTCCACGTCCTGGACGACACATGCAGCCATGCCATGGCCTCGCTCTCGGAGGGCGAACTCCATTCGGAGACCTGCGCCGTGGAGTGCCCGCTGCACGGCAGCCAGTTCGACCTGAGGACCGGAGAGCCGATCTCCCTGCCGGCGGTGGAACCGGTCCGGGTACATGAGGTGGAGCTCCGCGAAGGTGAGCTCTGGGTCGCCGTCAGCGACGAGGAACTCTGATGGCCACAGTCGCCCTGGACGGGGCCCTGGTCAGGGCCGACTTCCCCATTCTGAGAGAGCGGGTCAACGGGCATCCGCTGGTCTACCTGGACAGTGCCGCCACCTCCCAGAAACCGGAGGTGGTGATTGACGCCATCTCCGACTACTACCGCACCGCCAACGCCAACGTCCATCGCGGCGTTCATGTGCTCGGCGAGCGGGCCACCGAGATCTTCGAGGGGTCGAGGCAGGCGGTCGCTCGGCTGGTGGGGGCGGATCCCCGTGGCGTTGTCTTCGTGCGCAATACCACCGAGGGCATCAACCTGGTGGCCCAGGCCTTCGCCCGGGATCGGTTCGGTCCTGGGGATCGGATTGTCTGCACCGAGATGGAGCACCACTCCAACCTGGTGCCCTGGCAGCGGGTCCGGGATCAGACTGGCTGTCAGCTCGAGTACATCCCGGTGACCCCGGACGGTCGCCTCGATCCTGAGGCCACCGACCGGCTGCTGCAGGCGCCAACCCGGTTGCTGGCGGTCTCTCACGTGAGCAACGTGCTGGGCACGGTCAACCCGGTGGCCGAATTGGTCAGCCGAGCCCACGCCGCGGGCATCGTGGTAAGTGTCGATGGTGCCCAGGCGGTGCCCCACCTGCCGATCGACATCACCGCACTCGATGCCGACTTCTATGCCTTCTCCGCACACAAAATGCTGGGCCCAACCGGGATCGGCGTGCTCTACGGCCGACCGGAGCTGTTGGAGCAGATGCAACCGTTCCTGACCGGGGGATCGATGATCTCGGTGGTGACCCTGGAGGAGACCACTTGGGACGAGATCCCGCACAAGTTCGAGGCCGGTACCCCCGACATTGGCGGCGCGGCCGGGCTGCAGGCCGCCGTCGGCTACCTGGAGCGGGTCGGTATGGAGGCCATCCTCGGTCACGGCGCTGAGCTGACCGAGTACGCCGACGAGGCCCTTTCGGAGGTGCCCGGTCTTATCCGCTACGGCCCCAAAGGACCGGATCGGCTGGGGATCATCTCGTTCAATCTGGAGGGCGTGCACCCCCACGACGTCGGCACGATCGTCGACCGCTGCGGCGTCGCCGTCCGGGCGGGCCACCACTGCTGCCAGCCGCTGATGCGCAGACTCGGCGTGGCCGCCACCGCCCGCGCCAGCTTCTACCTCTACAACACCCGCGACGACGTCGACGCCCTGGTGGAGGCATTGGGCGAGGTCAACCGAATCTTCGGCGGCTGATTCGACGGCCCGAGCTCCGGGGTTCTATCGGGCACATCCCCCGCGCGCTAGAGCGCCGTCCTAAAATGTGGCCTGACAGCGTTGTCCGGCCGTCCCGACCGGCTGCGCAAGCAGTGCCCGGTCGCGGCGGTACCCCTAGAAAAGGAGGGAATGCCCATGCCAGACGGTAGTACTAAACGGACTCTCACAATCTTGGGGATCGACTGAGGACTGCGGCCGGGACCTGAACTCTCGCGACGCGCTGATCACCCACGGATAGCTGAGCCGGGTCAGAAGCCCGGGGCCGTGGCCGTCCCGCGTCAGCAGTACTCAACTCGCAAACCCAGCGGCGGGGATCGGGGGCCACCTCCGGTCCCCGCCTGCATTTCCGCTCCAGCGTAGGATGAGATCGTGGGCCAAGTGAATCCAGTCGGCTTTGACGACGAATTGTTCCGGGAGATAATCCTGGACCACTACCGGCATCCGCGTCATCGCGGCTTGGTGGATCCGGCCGACGTGGCCACCCACGGACACAATCCGCTCTGCGGTGACGAGATAGACCTCAGCCTCAGAGTCCAGGAGGGACAGGTCGAGGGGGTTGGCTTCGAGGGCCAGGGTTGCTCAATCTCCATGGCTGCAGCGTCGATGATGAGCGAGGAGATCCAGGGCAAATCGCTGGGCTCGGCCCGCGACTTGATCCGCCGTTTCCGGGCCATGCTCCTAGATGGTCAGGACCCCGCTACCGTCGGGGACATCGGCGATCTGGAGGCCCTGGCCGGGGTGCGGCGCTATGCCGCCCGGATCAAGTGCGCCATGCTGCCGTGGACCGCTCTGGAGGCAGGACTGAACCAGCTGGAGGGAGCTAATGGAAGATCCGAAGTCCGAGGCTGAGCAGCCGGCCCAGGTGGGCTCGGAACCCCAGCCGGTGCCTGGACTAACGGCGACCGGAGCCGATGTCCACGAGGCGCTGCGCGAGGTCATCGACCCGGAACTGGGTCTGGACATCGTCAGCCTGGGATTGGTGTACGGGGTGACCGTCGACAACGACGGTGACGCGGTGGTCTCCATGACCTTGACCACCCCCTTCTGTCCGATGGGTCCCATGCTGGAGTCTCAGGTGCACTCCGCGACCCAGTTCCTGCCCGGCATCCGCGATGTGAAGGTGGACCTGATCTGGGACCCTCCCTGGGACCCCCACACCATGGCCTCCGACGAGGCCAAGCTGGAGCTGGGCCTCTACTGAGACCGGGGCTGATCCGCGGCTGGGGAGCGGCCGACTAACTTCCAGGCCGTCGGGAGCATGGCCGCCGCCAGCACGGCCTTCAGGGCGTCACCGGCCAGGAACGGGGTCACCCCCAGCGAGATGGCATGTGCTGCATCCAGGTGAAGCTGGAGCGCCAGCCAGCTGGCCCCGAAGACATAGATGACGGCGTTTCCAGCTACCAAGGCCAGGATCACTGTCAGAGCGTTCCGGTCCAAACCGCGGCGGGCCAGGAACCCCAGGACGGCCGCGGCGAAGACGAAGCCTACGATGTAGCCGAAGGTGGGCGCTGAGGCCAACCTCATGCCGCCCTCGCCTCCGGCGAACCAGGGGACTCCCACCAAGCCTGCACCCAGGTAGAGGAGCATCCCAGCCGCACCGCGGCGGGTGCCAGCGGCCAATCCTCCCAGCAGGACGGCAAAGGTTTGCCCGGTGATTGGCACCGGGGTGAACGGGAGCCGGATAGCGAGCTGGGCGGACAGGCCGACCAGCCCCGCGTATCCCACCACCACCAGGACGTCGCGGACCCGGTCCCCGGGGATCAGGTCGGTGAGAACCAACTGAGGGCGAGCCCGGGTCGCTACTTGGAGCACGGTTGGGCACGCTACCGGGCTCCGAGCCGCCTGTCAACGCCGCGCCCCCGGCCCAGTTGTGCTCCTTGCCGGCCCGCGGCGCAGCCACCTGACTGGTAAGTTCGCAAGTTGACCGGACTGGCCGGCCAGATCGAAGCGCGTCCTGGGGTGCCATCCCAACCGCCATGATGACGCGGTGGGTGGCGAGGATCTTCCAGCTCGTGACGAGGATCTCCGACGCGCTGACGAGCACGGTCCGGCGCTGACCGCGGCCGCCGGGGTCCGGTCCGGGGAGGAGGGGCCGATGCCGGTCTTGGCGGCCCGCGACGTGACTAAGCGATTCGGTACCAGGGTCGCGGTTCACAACCTGAGCTTGGATGTCCTTCGCGGAGAGATCTTCGGCTTTCTGGGACCCAACGGAGCGGGCAAGACGACCACCATGAGAATGGCGCTGGGCCTGATCCGTCCCAGCTCCGGACGGATCGAGATCCTCGGCCACGACGTTGCCCGGGCCGGCCGGGCGGTCCTGCCGCGGGTGGGCCCACTGGTGGAAACACCGGCGCTCTACCTTCACCTTAGTGGCCGGGACAATCTCAGCGTCTTCGCGGCCCCATTGGGAGGAGTGCCCGCCGGTCGCATCGACGCGCTTTTGGAGCTAGTAGAACTGCGCGACCGGCAGCGGGACCGGGTCTCCACCTACTCGCTGGGGATGAAACAGCGGCTGGCACTCGCGATCTCGCTGCTCCATGATCCCGAACTGCTCATCCTCGACGAGCCGGCCAACGGTCTCGACCCGGCCGGAATCAAAGCGATCCGATCACTGCTGCGCCAGCTCCGGGATTCTGGCAAGACCGTCTTCGTCTCCAGCCATGTCCTGGGAGAGGTGGAGCGACTCTGTGATCGGGTGGCCATCCTGCGGCAGGGAGAACTGATCCGGGTGGGCCGGATCGAGGAGCTGCGGGACACCGCGGGGCCCTTCCTGGTCGAGGTCGAGGACGCCGAGGGGGCACTGAACCTGCTCCACTGCCAGCCCTGGGGCCAAGAGGCTCGGGTCGATCCACAAGGCCGGATCGTCACCGAGGCGCCGGACGGAAGCGGGCGGGAACTGAATGGGATGTTGAGCCGGGCCGGGTTCGTGCCGGAATCGCTCAGCCGCCTGCAGCGTGACCTGGAGGAAATCTTCCTGGACCTCACCGAGGAAGGGTCGTGACCGCCGGCAAGGTCCCCGCTCCCGCTCTGGTCAGCCTGCAATGGGCCCACCCCAGCTTTGGCGGAGCGGTGCAGGGGGAGATGCTCAAGCTGCGGCGGCAGCGGCCGACCCTGGTAATGACCGCCCTCGGGGTCGTCTTCCTCGCACTGATCATGCTGGTCTTCGCGACCAACCCCACCCTGCAAGGGCAGCTCGACCAGCACCCCATCAGTGGCTTCTACCTAATCCTCGGCCCGCTCCAAATCTTCTTCACGCTGGGCGCGGGCGTCGCCATTCTCCTCACCGCATCCCGGCTGCTTGGCATGGAGTACGAGCTAGGGACGATCCGGGTGCTGCTGGGTCGCGGCACCGGACGTTGGCAGTTGTTCTTCGCCAAGTTAGCGGCGGTCGCCGTTTACGCAGTGTTACTGCTGCTGAGCTTCGCGCTGCTCTCAGCTGTGGGCACGCTGGTTGTCGTGCAGCACCAGACCGGATCGGTGGCGCTGTTGCAGCAGCTTCCGGCGGTGGCGTGGGCCAATGTGGGACTGGTGCTGATTGCCTCCGCGATCAGCGAACTATCCTGCATTTTCCTGGCCCTTGCGATGGCCGCCCTGCTGCGCTCGGTGACCGCGGGAATGCTACTGGCGGTGCTGTTCTTCCCCATCGACAACGTTCTCGCGGTGGTGCTTCCACAGATGCAGCACGTCACCGGTTCCGCGCTGTGGGCGGACGCCACGGCGTTCCTCTACGGTCCCAGTCTTAACCGCCTGCCAGCCCTACTCCAGCTGCACCGGCCCCAGCCTTCAGGGGGCCTGCCGGTACCGGCCGTGCAGACCTCCTTGCCGGAGACGCTGGCAGCAGCTGGGGCCTGGTGGCTCCTTCTGCTCGTCCTCTCGCTGCTATCGCTGAGCCGTCGCGATGTTCTGTCCTGAACCGGCGGCGGGCTTCCCGCTCAAGCCCTGCCCTGACGGCAGCGCCGAACTCGGCGAGCGAGAGCGCCGGCTCCTTGATCGCTTCCTGGATCTGGTCTATGCCGAGGGCGACCGGCTCAACCTCACCAGGGTCCCGCGCGCCGAGGCCCGGCGACGACACATCCAGGAGTCCCTGGATCTGATACCCCTGCGCAACTGGTCTCCCGGCGAGCGGGTCTTCGACCTGGGCAGCGGGGGCGGCTTCCCCGGAATCCCGCTGGCGATCGTGGTGCCGGCGATCTCGATGACTCTCATCGAACGGGACCGGGCCAAGGGCGCCTTCCTGCTCAGCACTCTTGGCCAGCTCGGCCTGGGCGCCGTGGAGGTGGCTGTCGGGGAGGCGAGGGAGCTCGCCGCCAGACCCGGTTTCCAGCCAGCCCAGGTTCTGGTGTCCAGGGCGGCAATGCCGGCTTCCCGGCTGCTGCGGCTGGCGGGAGCACTGCTCGCCCCGGGTGGCGAGGCGATGCTCCACGTAGGCAAGTCGGTGGCCATCGACGCCGAACTAGTCCAGGGCACCACCCGGGCCGGTCTGGAGGGGCTCAGCCTGCAGCACTGCGGGGCCAGCCGGGTTCTGCGCTTCCGTAGAGGTCCCTGACTCTAGCCGGGGGAGGTGGCCGAGACCGGTTCACCATGGCGCCAAACCTGGCGCGGCTCCAGGTTGGGGCTCCAGGCGAACGCCCCCTCGTGGTCGGTGTCCCAGAGCACCAGGTCCGCCACTAACCCGGGCTCGACCCGGCCCCGGTCGACCTGACCCAGGGAGCGGGCGCCTCCCGCGGTGGCGGCGCTGAGCGCCTGCTCGACGCTGAGGCCCAGCTCGCTTACGGCCAGCCAGACTATGAGAGTCATGGACGTGGCTCCCGAGGTTCCGGGATTGTGGTCGCTGCCTAGAGCCAGGGGAACTCCGGCCGCCAACAGATCACGGGCAGGAGGCGTCTTGCCGATCGCCAGGGCGGTCACCGGGCAGAGGGTGGCCACGGTCGGACTCTTGGCCAGGGCATCGACGTCGTCGGCCCCGATCCGCAGCAGATGGTCCGCGGAGACCGCGCCGAGTTGGGCCGCCAGCCGGGTGGCGCCGGTCAAGGCCAGCTCGTCGGCATGGATGCGCAGCAGCAATCCGGCCTCGCGGGCGCGGCCCAGGATCTGGGCGGACTCGGCCACCGTGAAGGCGCCGTCATCGCAGAATACGTCGCAGAAACGTGCTCCTTTGTGATGAGCGTCGTCAGCCCAGCTGGAGACCGCGTCGACATAATCCTGGCGCCGACCGTCAAACTCTGGCGGCAGTTGGTGGGCTCCCAGAAAGGTCACCACCAACTGGGGAAGGCGGGGGTCACCGGACAGTCGGTGGAGCAGCTCCACGGCGTCCAGTTCGCCCTGGCGTTCCAACCAATAGCCGGTCTTGGCCTCCACCGTGGTGGTGCCGGCCTCCAGCCAGCGCCGCAGCCGAGCTCGGAGTCCCAGCTCCAGCTCGGCCCAAGACAACGCCCGGGTGTCCCTCACGGTGGCGTTGATCCCCCCCCCGGCGGCGGCGATCTCGGCGTAGCCGGCACCCGACGACCGAAGCGCGATCTCGGGCAGACGGGGATGGGAATAGAGCGGGTGGGTGTGTGAGTCGATCAAGCCCGGGGTGAGCAGCGCCCCCTGGCAGTCGTGCTCTATGGTTCCCGGCGGCGGTGTCAGCGATCCACTAGGCCCGGTGGCGGCGATGACGCCGTCCCTAACCAGGACGTCCTGGTTCTCAGCGACGGGCCGGCCTGGGGTGAAGAGACGCCCCACCTCTCGCAGCAGAGTGTTCACTCCCCGTCCTCCGCCAGAGCCGCCTTCCAGGCGGGCTCCAACGACTCCAGCACGCTGGTCAGCTTTTCCGCCACGCTGCCAAGTCGGAGGTGGCGGCCGTCTCGCACCACCTCGGCTCCTCCCACCACCACCGAGCGCACCTCCGCCCCGGTGGCGGCGAAGACAACCCGCGGCAGGAGGTCCTCCAGCCC
>Ga0307373_10007663_pt1 | contig 16769 bp, 15 predicted proteins | sample OX2MG_FD_202534 | JGI IMG/M metagenome (GOLD analysis project Ga0307373, IMG submission 202534) | Soil microbial communities from Risofladan, Vaasa, Finland - OX-2 | ecosystem: Environmental > Terrestrial > Soil > Coastal area > Acid sulfate soil | place: Finland: Risofladan, Vaasa | collected... | reverse complement strand
TCTGTCGAAGGCCGTGGCGTCGAAGGCCGTGGCGTCGAAGGACGTGGAGTCGTGGGACGTGGAGTCGTAGTCCTCGGGGTCGTAGGCCGTGCCGTCGATCCCCGTGCTGTCTCCCTGGTGGCGCGGGACCCTCTGGCTGATCACCTTCGAGGAGCCACCGGGGGCCATGGTGACCCCGTAGAGGGCGTCGGCCGCCTCCATGGTGCGCTTCTGGTGGCTCACGATGATCAGCTGGGCCTCCCCCCTGAACTCGTGGACCAGGCCGAGGAATCTCTGGAGGTTGACGTCGTCCAGAGCGGCCTCGACCTCGTCCATCAGGTAAAAAGGCGAAGGCCGGCTCCGGAACACGGCGAACAGGTAGGCGAGGGCCACGAGGGACCGCTCGCCACCCGACAGCAGTGACAGCCTTCGGACGTTGCGGCCGGCCGGGCGGACCTCCACCTCGACCCCGGTGTCGAGCAGGTCCTCGGGGTCGGTCAGGGAGAGCCGGCCGGTGCCTCCGGGGAACAGCGAGGTGACCAGGTTCGAGAAGTGCTCGTTGACGTCGGAGAAGGCGGCGTCGAAGACGTGCATGATCTCGTCGTCGAGAGTCCGGATGAGGTGGTGGAGCTCCCGCCGGGCCGAACGCACGTCCTCCACCTGAGCCTCGAGGAACTGGTGGCGCTCACTGAGCTCCGAGAGCTCCTCGAGTGCCAGTGGGTTGACCGGGCCGAGGGCCGCCAGCTCGGCCTCGAGCTGGCCGATCCGGGTGGCGGGGTCGGAGCCCTCGGGGAGCTCGGGTACCGGGGCGGACATGGCCGCCTCCGGTGGGCATGCCAGCTCCCGCCGCAGGGCCTCGACCACCGACTCACGTCGGATGCTCGCCTCGACCAGGTCCAGCTCGACCTTCTGGAGACGGCCGCGGGCGGCGGCCAGCTCGTGCTCGTTGGCGGACCGCTGGCGGCGCAGCTCCTCGAGCCTGGCCCCACCGGCGCGGACCGCCTCGAGCTGGAGCCGGTAGCGATCGCGCAGTTCCGCCAGGGCCAGGTCCAGACGGTCCTGGGCCGAGGCCACCACGACCAGCAGCCGCTCGACGGCGGTGGCGTCCGCTTCGAGTCGCCTCCTCCGCTCGGCAGCCTGGCGCCGCTCGTCGGCGTGGCCGGTCAGCCTGCGCTCGACCTCCTGCAACCGCTCGGCCAGCACCCGTCGGCGCTCGACCAGACCGGCTGACCGCGCCTCCCACACCCCTCGCATGGCGGCGGCCTCGGCGATTCTCTCGTCGATCCGCCGCCGCTCCCCCCGGGATGCTCCCGCCCGCTCGGCCGCCCCGGCCCTGGCCGCCTCCAGGCCGGGGAGCTCCTCGCGGAGCTGCACCCCCCGAGCCGAGTCCCGGAGGATCCGGTCGCCGAGCTCGGCATGGTCGCGGCGGATCTCCTCGAGCTCGGCCACCAGAGCCGACAGGTCGGCCGCCACCCGCTGACGGGCCGACCGGGCCGCCTGGTGGGCGGCCTCATTGCGGTCGTCGGACCGGACCGCCTCGGCGGCGGCGGTCATGGTCGCGTCCACCCCGGCCCTGGCCGCCCTGCGTTCCTCCGCGGTCTCCGAGGCGGCGGCGGTGGCCGCGTCGGCCCGCGCCCTCGCCTCTTCGACCAGGGCGGCGGTGACCACTCCGCCCGCGGCCCGGACCCGCCAGCCGGTGGAGGAGAACCGGTCCCCGTCCTTTGTCACGACCACCAGGTCGGGACGGGCCAGGGCCAGGTCGATGGCCTCGGACCATCCGCCCCGGGCACAGCACGACCCGGCCAGCAGCGTGTCGAGCGCGGCATCCAGGCCAGGAAGGTGGCGGTCGCCGGGTCGCGGCCGCACGTGCCGGTGGATCGACTCGGTCCCGGCCGGTTCCGGGTCCTCGGCGCCCGGCCCCGCGTCGCCGACGGACGATTCGGTGAGGGCCAGCACGGCGCCGGTGGCCCCGCCCTGGCGCAACCGGGACAGCGCGGCCTTGGCCGGCGCCCGGCCCGACACGACCACGGCCGCCACCGAGGCCCCGGCCGCGGCCTCGAACGCCTCCTCCCACCCGGCATCCACCTCCACCACGTCGAGCAGGGTCCCGACCACGCCGTCGATGCCGGCCAGGAGTTCGGCCCCGGCCGCCCCCCGTGCCTCGTCGAGGGCGCGCTCGAGCGCATCGGCCCGGGCCGTCGAACGGTGGAGCTCCTGTTCGGACTGGCGCAGGGCCTCCTCGGCCACCTCGAGGCGCCGGGTGGCACGGGCGTGGGCGGCCTCCGTCTCGGCCACCGCCGTCTGCAGCTGATGGCGTGCCTGCTCGGTCTCGGCCAGGCGCTCGCCCAGCTCGTGGTCCTCGCCTTCGAGGAGCGCGGTGCGGCGCTCGGCGGCGGACAGCCGGGCTCCCAGTTGGTCGAGGGCCCGCCGATCCCGCTCGAGGGAGTGGTCGAGGGCGGCGACCTGGGCCCGGGCCACGGTGACCGCCTCTTCGGCCTGCCGGAGCGCGGCCCCGTCCCCCCATGCCTCGAGATGGGCCTCGAGCTCGGCGGCGGCGGCCCGCTCGGCGACGACGACCGCCTCTTGCTCCGGCACCAGCGAGGCAGCTTCAGCACCAGCGGACTCCAGGTCTGCAGCCAGCCGGGCGCCCTCGGCCTCCAGCGTCGAGACGACATCGGCGTCGGCGGCGGCGTCGAGCGCCTGGGCCAGCGACCGCTGGCGCTCGCGGAGGACGCCCGAGAGCCCCCGGGCCCGCTCGACCATGCCCTCGGCCCGGCCCAGGGCGGAGGCGAGATCGGACTCCCGCTGGGCCGACATCTCGTCGGCGGTCCGCTCGGTGTCGGCGTCGAGCTGGCTCAGCGACACCCGCAGGCTCTCCTCCGCGTCCCGCAGTTCGGCCTGGGACCTGGCCCCCTCGGCGTGCCTGGCGTCGAGGGCCTGGAGCTCCGACCCGGCCACGTAGAGGCGGACCGAGCGGAGCTCCTCGGCCAGCCCCGTGTACGAGCGGGCGGCCGCCGCCTGGCGCTCGAGGGGCCGGATCTGCCGTTTCACCTCGCGGACCAGGTCGAACAGTCGCTCGAGGTTCTCCTCGGTGGAGGCCAGGCGCCGCTCGGACCGTTCGCGCCGGCGTCGGAACTTGAGCACCCCGGCCGCCTCCTCGATCACCGCCCGCCGGTCCTCCGGCCGGGCCTCCAAGATGGCGTCGAGGTGCCCCTGGCTGATGATGACGTGCTGCTGACGGCCCACACCGGTGTCGGAGAGGAGCTCTTGGACGTCAAGGAGCCGACAGGGGGCACCGTTGATCGAGTACTCACTGTCGCCCGACCGGAACAGGGTGCGGGTGATGGTGATCTCGGCCAGGTCGGTGGCCAGTTTGCCGGCGCTGTTGTCGATGGTCAGGGCCACCTCGGCCCTTCCCAGCGCGGGGCGGTTGGCCGTCCCCATGAAGATGACGTCCTCCATCTTGGCCGAGCGGAGGGTGCGCGGGCCCTGGGCACCCAGGACCCAGGCCACGGCGTCGACCACGTTGGACTTGCCGCTCCCGTTGGGACCGACCACCACCGTGATGCCGGGCTCGAATTCGAGCACCGCCGGGTCGGCGAAGGACTTGAATCCTTTGAGGGAGAGCGACTTCAGGAACACCGGGTGCTCACCCTATCGGCAGCCACCGGTGCACGGGGAAGACCCCGGTTGGTGCGGCGCGCCGGCGCGGGCGGTCGCGGCGCGGAGGCGGTCCGGCGGACGATGGTCCTCAGACCTGGCAGTGCTCGCAGAAGTACGTCGAGCGCCCGCCAGACTTGACCTTGACGATGGTGGCGCGGCACCTCCGGCAGGCCTGGCCCTCGCGGTCGTAGGCCTGGTGCTGGTCCTGGTAGTCCCCCACCTCGCCGAACAGGTCACGGTACTGCTCGTCGGCCAGTGAGGATCCCCGCCGCTTCACCGCCTCGGCCAGGGTCTCGACCATGGCCCGGTACAGGCGCCGCACCTCCTGGGAGGAGAGCGAGTTGGACAGGCGGTCGTAGCGCAGCCCGGCCGCGAACAGGATCTCGTCGGCGTACATGTTGCCGATCCCGGCCACGAACTCCTGGTCCATCAGGAGCGCCTTCAGGCCCCGCTTCTGTGCGGCCAGCAGCACCCAGAACTTCTCCCAGCTCATGACGTCCTCCAGCGGATCGAACCCGAGGTGGGAGAGCTCGGGCAGGGCCGGTTGGCCGTCCTCGGGGGCCGCCGACACGAACAGCTCCCCGAACGTCCGGGGATCCACGAATCGCAGTTGTCCGCCCTGGGTGAAGGTGATGACCGCGTGGGTGTGCGGCGCCTTGGCCTCCTTCACGTTCTTGGCCCGCTGCAGCTGCCCGCTCATGCCCAGGTGGACGACGAGGGTCTGCCCGTCCTCGAGGCCGAGGAGCAGGTACTTCCCCGCCCGGTCGATGGACTTGATGGTGTGGCCCTCCAGCCGGGCGCGGAAGTGCTTGGCGCTCTGGTGGCGCCGGACCGTGCGACCGTTCCTCACCTCGACGGTCTTGATCTTCCGGCCCACGACCTCGCTCTGCAGGTCGCGCCGGATCGTCTCGACCTCGGGCAGCTCAGGCATCCCCTCCGCCTCTCTCAACCTCCAACGATCCACAGGCGACCTGGGCGGCGACCTGTTCGGCGTCCTTTTTGGACCGCCCCTCCCCCGCTCCGAGGCGCTGGCCAGCAACGTACACCGTGGCCAGGTACCTCCGAGCATGGTCGGGACCGAATCCCTCCACCTCGTAGCGGGGGATGCCCCGCCCGAGGCGCACGGACTGCTCCTGGAGACGGCTCTTGTGGTCGGACACCCCGGGCTCGCCCACGGCCGCACCAATTCGGTCCCCGAGCAGGGAGAGGACCAGTCGGTCGGCCGCCACCAGCCCTCCGTCGAGGTAGACGGCCCCGATCACCGCCTCGGTGGCGTCGGCCAGGATCGAGTCCTTGGTCCGGCCGCCGGACGAGTCCTCGCCCCGGCCCAGCCGGAGATGGTCGTCCACCCCGAGGTCCAGTGCCACCTCGGCCAGCACCTTCGTGTTGACCACCGAGGCCCTGACCTTGGACATCATCCCGTCCGAGAGCTCCGGGTGGTTGCGGTAGGTGTGCTCGGCGACCACCAGGCCCAAGACGGCGTCGCCGAGGAACTCGAGGCGCTCATTTGAGGTCCGGCCCTCCTGCTCGGCGCACCACGACCGGTGGGCCATGGCCCGGTCAAGGAGGGTCGGATCGGCAAACCGATAACCGATCTTCTCCGCCAGCCGGTCCTCCACCCCGGGCGCTCCCGGGTCGCCGGCGGACGATGCCATCGGGTCCTCAGGCCCCTCCGAGCTTGGCGTAGACGTAGTCCACCGCATCCCGCACGGTCCGCAGCTCCTCGAGGTCCTCGTCGTCGATGCGGAACCCCACCGACCGCTCGCCCAACTCCTCCTCGAGGCCCTCCACCAGTTCGATCAGCGCCAGCGAATCGGCGTCGAGGTCCTCGGCGAACGACGACGACTCCGAGATCCCGGCGGGCTCGATCTCCAGGATGTCGGCGAGCAGGTCGCGGATCAGGTCGAGGACTTGGGTCCGGTCGAGGGGACCCTTCTCCATATGGGTCTCTGCGGGCACGGTCTCTCCTGTGGTCGTCGTGTCGGTAGGGCTGGTCGGATTCTGTCGGGGTGGTCGGATCGTCCGGGTCGAGGGCCGGCGGACAAGAGCCGCGCCGGGCGTGGGGCGGTGGCATCGAACCGCCGCCGGCCCATGCCCGCAGCCCTGCCACCTGGAGAGATGTTACCGGACGAGGACATTCACCGAGGCGGGCGACGCCGGCAACCGCTCGGATCCGCGCTGGTGGCCCCGGACGGGTGCCGACGGTGGGACCGAGGCCGACAGCCAGCCGTCGGACTCGGGGCGACACCCTGGCGGAGGGCCACCATGGCGCCGAACGGAGATGCGGGCCGTAGGGCCCCCGGACCTCAGCCCGGGGCGTTGATCAGGCTCCGGGCCGCCATCGACAGGTAGTCGAGGAGATCCTCCTGGTCGGCGGGGGCCAGGCCGGACCGGTGCACGGCATCGGTCATGTGGCGCAGCCAGGCGTTGGCCTGGGCCTCCCCGATGACGAACGGTGCGTGGCGCATCCGCAGCCGGGGGTGGCCGCGCTGCTCGCTGTAGTGGCGAGGCCCGCCCCAGTACTGGCCGAGGAAGAGCGCCAGATGGGCTTTGGGCCCGGTCAGATCGTCCGGGTACAGGGGCCGCAGCAGGGGATCGGCGACGACACCGGCGTAGAAGCGCTCGACGAGGGCGGTGAAGAACGCTTCCCCACCCCACCGCTCGTAGGCGGACTCCTCGGGTCCGCGCTTGATCCGGATGGTCACGCCCCGACTGTATGCGGACCTCGATTAGCCTCGGACCAGCCCATTGCCGCAGATCGCTGCCCCTACCGGGAGGTCCCAGTGTTCGAATGGTCCGAGGAGCAACTGATGGTCCGCGACGCCATCCGGCGGTTCATCGAGGCCGAGGTGGTGCCCAACATCGAGGCCCTCGAGCACGGGGACCTGCCCCCGTACGACATCATCCGCAAGCTCTATGCGACCTTCGGGATGGACCAGATGGCCCGCGACCGCTTCAAGAAGCAGGTCGAGCGCAAGGAGGCCGGGCCGCCGGCCGGATCGGCAGAGGAGCGGACGGGGGCACAGGGCGATGGCGGGGCGGCGGCGCTGACCCTCATCCCGATCATCGAACTGTGCCACTACTGCCCGGGCATCGTGACGGCCATGGGGGTGAGCGTGGGGCTGGCAGCCGGCACCATCATGAAGCAGGGCACCCCCGCCCAGATGGAGCGGTGGGGACTCGACCTCCTCACCGGCGGGAAGGTGGGGGCGTGGGCGATCACCGAGCCGGATTCGGGATCGGACGCCCTCGGCGGGATGAAGTCCTCGGCCCGCCGGGACGGCGATGAGTACATACTGAACGGCAACAAGACGTTCATCACCAACGGGCCCTACGCCGACACCATCGTCTTCTACGCCAAGCTCGACGACGGGTCGGACTTACCGGTCCGCGACCGGCAGGTCCTCACCTTCGTGCTCGACACCGGGACACCGGGGCTCGACCAGTCGAAGCCGTTCCGCAAGATGGGTCTCCACTCCTCACCCACCGGCGAACTGTTCCTCTCCGACGTCCGTGTCGGCCGGGACCACCTGCTGGGCGAGACCGAAGAGCCGCGGGCCGGCAGCGGACGCGAGTCGGCCAAGGGCAACTTCGTCACCGAGCGGGCCGGACTGGCCGCCATGTCCCTGGGCCTCATCGAGGAGTGCCTCAAGCTCTCGGTCGAGTACGCCAAGAACCGGATGTTGTGGGGACAGCCCATCGGGGACCGCCAACTCATCCAGCTCAAGCTGGCCAACATGGAGGTCGCCCGGCTCAACGTGCAGAACCTGGTGTTCCGCCACATCGAGCTCTCGGCGGCCGGCAAGAGCTTGAGCCTGGCCGAGGCCTCGGCCATGAAGCTCTACTCGGCCCGGGCCGCCTCCGATGTGGCCATGGAGGCCGTGCAGCTCTTCGGGGGCAACGGGTACATGGCCGAATTCCGGGTCGAGCAACTGGCCCGGGACGCCAAGGTCTTCCAGATCTACGCCGGCACCGACGAGATCCAGGTCACCCATATCGCCAAGGACCTGCTCAACCGCTGATCGGCGCCGTCCCGGTACAGTCGGACGGTGCCCCGCCGTGACGCCGCGTCCGCATCCCCACCCCCGGAACTCGCCGTCCCCAGGACGTTCGACGCCGGATACGGCCAGCAGGTGGAGCGGGGGCTGTGCCTGGGTGGCGGGGGCCTCTTCTTCGTGGCCTGGCAGGTCGCCTACCTCCAGACGCTCGCCGGCCTCGGGCTCCGATTCGACCGCGCCGATCGGGTCGTCGGGACGTCCGCCGGCTCGATGGTGGCCTCGGCCCTGACCGGCGGGAGGCTCAAGCTCCTCCACGCCCAGGTCTCCCTCCTGGCCAGGGTTCCGGCGCTGGTCTCGGCCCTGGCGCCGGCGTCGGTGCTCAAGCCGAGCCAGCAGCTGGCGCTCGATCTCTTTCTCAAGGCCACCGACGGCGAGCCGGCCACCGTCCAGGCCATCGGTCACGCCGCTCTGGCCGCGGCGACCCCCAGGGCCGAGGCCATGCGTCGGAATGTCTCGTTGGTGCTCGGCCCGGGGCGCCTGACCTCCGAAGCGCTGCAGATCACCTGCGTCGACACCTACACGGGCGAGCGGTGCGTGGTCACCCGGGGCACCAAGGTCACCCTGGCCCGGGCCGTGGCGGCCAGCAGCGCGGTGCCGGGCATCTTCGCTCCCCAGCCGATCGGCGACCGCCTCTGCATGGACGGGGGGGTCAGCGGCACCGGCACCCATCTCGACCTGCTGGGCGGGTCCCAACGCGTGCTCGTCCTGGCTCTCACCGACGGAGCCGACCTCTCCGAGGGGATGATGACCGCCAATCCGGACGGCGGCCGACTGGAGGTCGAGGACCTCGAACGCTCCGGGACGTCGGTGCTGCTGAGGACCCCTTCGGAGGTGGACCTGCTGGAACTGATGTCACCGGCGGCCGTCCCCCGAGCGGTGGCCATGGGTACCCGACAGGCCACCGACGACCTGAAGCTGGTCTCCACGTTCTGGGGCTGAGCAGCGCCGGCCCCGGCGGGCTCAGTCGCCGGCGGGCATCGTGGTCACCGATGCGGCCACGGCGTCGACCAGTCCGGCCACGGCGACGTCATGGGCCACGGTGATGGCGTTGACGATGGCCACCGATGACGACGAACCGTGGCTGATCACGCACACCCCGTTCACCCCCAACAACATGGCCCCACCGGTGTTCTCGGGATCGAGCGGGGCGGCCAAGGGCAGCAGGTGGGGATAGAGGTCGTCGGCCGCCTGCTTCAGCTCCGGTCGCGCCAGGATCTCGGTGACGGCCCCGATCAGGAAACGGAGTGATCCCTCCAGCGTCTTGAGGGCCACGTTGCCGGTGAACCCGTCGGTGACGATGACGTCGATGGTCGGCTCGAAGAAGTCACGGCCCTCGACGTTGCCCACGAAGTCGAATCCAGAGTCGGCCCCGCCCGCTTCCAGCAGGGCATGGGTCTCCTTCACCAAGGGACTTCCCTTCGACTTCTCCTCTCCGATCGAGAGCAGGGCCACCCGGGGCATGTCGACGGCGTAACGCTTGCGGGCGAACGCCGCCCCCATCTGGGCGAATTGGACCAGCATCGGGGGGGTACATTCGGCGTTGGCCCCCGAATCGAGCAGCACGGTGGGCCACGAGCGCTGGAGGTTGGGTATCGGGGTGGCGATGGCCGGCCGGATGACGCTAGGGAGCCTCCCCATCCGCAGCAGGGCCGAAGCCATGGCGGCCCCGGTGTTCCCCGCCGACACCATGGCCATGGCCTTGCCGTCCCGAACCGCCTCGGCCGCGCGCACCAAGGTGGAGTCCTTTTTGCGACGAACCCCCTGGCCGGGGTCGTCGTCCATGCCGATGACCTCGTGGGCGGGGAGGAACGGTAGATCACCGATGTCGCCCATATCGCCGGGGGGACCCACCAGGACCACCTTGATGTCGGTCTTGGCGGCGACCTCGAGTGCCCCGGCGACGATCTCGCCCGGGGCCCGGTCGCCACCCATGGCGTCAACCGCCACCGGCAGTGAATTGAACTCGTCACCCGTCAACCGTGCGCCGCCACGCGCCATTTCCGACTACTCGACTTCGATCGCCTGGCGACCTTTGTACCACCCGCAATTGGGACAGACGACATGGGGGAGCTTGGCCGTCGTGCACTGCGGGCACACCGAGCGGGCCGGCGCCTTCAGCACCCAATTGGATGCCCGGCGGCTGCGGCTCTTCGACTTGGAGGTCTTCTTCTTCGGGACGGCCATAGGGATCGCATCCTAGGCGAAGTCGCCGTCCCCAGGATCGCGACGGCGAAGGACGTCCAGGGCGGACCACCGGGGATCGCCCGGGGTGGCACAGGCGCAGACGGCCAGATTCCGGTTGGTGCCGCACTGGGGGCAGAGCCCGAGGCACCCATCGGAGCACAGCGGAGCCAGCGGGAGGTCGAGCAGCACCGCGTCGCGGGCCAAGGGCTCGAGGTCCAGTTCGTCCCCGGTCAACGGATAGGCGTCGTCGTCCCCGCGGGCAGACTCTGCCGGCGCGTAGTGCTCCCGCACCCTGGCGGCGACCGTCCCGTCGACGGGACCGCCGCAGCGGCGGCATTCACCGACCCAGGGTGCGCTCACCACGCCCACTGCCATCACCCCTCCGGGGTAGGACGACAAGGTGAGGTCGGCCACCACCGGCCCACCGCCGGGCACGACCACCGCCACCGCTCCCAGCCCGTCGATGAGCCCCTGTCGGACCTCGTGGCGGGAGGAGCCGGTCCGCTTGCGCAGGGCGGCCACCTGGACGAGGAACGGTCGCCGGGCGCTGGGCCGCGGGGCTGTCGACCCGGTCGACGCTGCCGGGTCTGTCGGGGCTGTCGGGGCTGTCGGCGATTGCACCCCCGGCGGGCTGGACTCGGTTCTCACCGGACCGCTCGGCTCAGTCGAGGTCCTGGTCGAAGAACCCCTCGGGCTCGTCGAGATGCTGGCCCCCGGCGTCGAGGACGGAGTCCGTCACCTTGGTGTCACCCCCGTCGCCGATGGCCACGTTGGGGATCGGTGTCACCTGGAGCTTCTCCCGGCCGGCCCGAACCGTCTTCATCGTCCGATCCAGGACGATCTCGAAGCTGGCGAGCTTCTGGTCGGCGTAGTCCTCAGCCTCGTGACGGAGGCGCCGGGCCTCTTCGTTGGCATCGTCGAGGATGCGCTGGGCCACATGGTTGGCCTGGCGCACGATCTCCGTGCGCTGGACCATCCGCTCGGCTTGGACCCGGACCTCCTCCAACAGGGCGTCCGCCTCCCGGCCCTTCTCGGCCAGGAACTCGTCTCGCTCTTTCAGGAGCCAACGTGCCTGTCGGATCTCGTCGGGCATCCGGTCCAGTGACGCCTGCAGCAGGTCGGCCACCTCCTCGCGGGATATCAGGACCGATGCTGACAGGGGCATGGCCTTGGCCGTCTGCACCAGGTCGAGGGCGGTCCGGACCAGCGTCTCGGCATCGTGCTCCTCGCTCGCCGCCCGCTGCTGCTCGAGGTCCTCGAAGAGGTCACTCATCGGCGAACTTCTCTTGGAGCCGCTTGGCCACCACCTTGGGTACGAACGAGGTCACGTCGCCGCCGAAGCGGGCCACCTCCCGCAGGAGCCTCGAGGCGATGAACGAGTGGGCGGAGCTGGTTGGGATGAACAACGTCTCGACACCGGAGAGCTGCTTGTTCATCTGGGCCATCTGGAGCTCGTTCTCGAAGTCGGACACCGCCCGGAGGCCCTTCACGATGGCACTGGCACCCACATCGTGGGCCACGTTGACGACCAGCGTGGCCACCGACACGATGCGCACGTTGACCAGATGGCTCAATGACTCCTCGAGCATCTCCTGGCGCTCGTCCAGTTCGAACAGGGCCTCGCTCTTCTGAGGGTTGCGCAGGGTCGCCACCACCACCTCGTCGAACAGGCGGGCCGCGCGCTCGATGACCTCCAGGTGCCCGTTGTGGACCGGGTCGAACGACCCAGGTATGAGCGCTCTCCTCACCAGGCACCTTTCTCCGTGACCAGTTCCGGACGGGCCACGGTCACGATCGTACCCCCATAGCGCCTGGATTTGACGACTCCCCACCCGGGCGGCGGTGGGACCTCGCCCGCGGATTCGAGGATGGCCAAATCGGCCGGCAGGCGGCAGACCAGCCCATCCCATCGGTCGTAGTCGTACGGCGGGTCACACAGGACCAGGTCGTAGCGCGCCGGCGTGGTGGCGACCCAGGAGTCGACGTCGGCGCGCACCAAGGTGACGTCACCGCTCCGCTCAGAATCGACCAGTCCCACCGAGGCCAGATTGCGCCGCACCGCGCCCAGCGCGGCCGGGTCGCGATCGACGAAGGTTACCGAGGCCGCCCCGCGTGAGAGGGCTTCGATCCCCAGGGCGCCGCTCCCGGCGAACAGATCGGCGACCCGCATGCCGTCCACCCCGCCCAGACTGAACAGGATGTCGAAGATCGCCTCCCGCACCCGGTCCGAGGTAGGACGAACTGCCGGGCCCGCGGGTGCACCGAGGCGCCGACCGCGGAACTCGCCTCCGATCACGCGCATCGGACCAGGCTACCGGCAGCCCGCACGTCCCCGGCCTCGCCCAGCTCGAGGGAGGCTCAGCTCTTGAACAGGAACTCCGCCTCGTCCTCGTCGGTGAAGAGACGCAGCTCGTCGGCCAGCAGTCCGTGGGCCGTCAGGCCGGGGTCGTCGGCGACCACCTCCTCGGCGGTGGTTCGGGCCTTGGTCACCAGGTCCTGGTCGGAGAAGAGCTTGGCCAGCTTGAGATCGCTCCGACCCTTCTGGCGCGCCCCGAGGATGGTCCCCTCGCCGCGCAGCCCGAGATCGACCTCTGCCAGTTCGAACCCGTCGGTGCTCCGCTCCATGGCCGACAGCCTCGCCTCGGCCTCGGGGGTGTCGTTCTCGGACAGCAGGTAGCACCAGGCCGGGTCGCGGCCCCGGCCGACCCGCCCCCGCAGCTGGTGCAGCTGGGCGATGCCGAAGCGGTCGGCATCCTCGATGACCATGACCGTCGCCTCGGCCACGTCCACCCCCACCTCGATCACCGTGGTGGCCACCAGGACCTCGACGTCGCCGGATCGGAACTCTGCCATGACCCGCTCCTTCTCGGCCGACGGCAGCTGGCCGTGGAGCAGCCCCACCCGCAGCCCGGAGAGTTCGTGGACGGCAAGGCGCTCCGCTTCGGCCACGACCGAGGTGGCCTGCACCCGCTCCGACCCTTCGACCAGGGGGCACACCACGAAGGCGCGGTGCCCGGCGGCGACCTCGCCGCGCACCCGGGACCAGGCCTCCCCCGACTCCAGCGGGCTCCGGAGCCAGCTGGTCGTCACCGGGAGGCGGCCCGGCGGCAGCTCGTCGATGAAGGTCATGTCGAGATCGCCGAACACCACCATCGCCGCGGTGCGGGGAATGGGTGTGGCCGTCATGACCAGGAGATCGGGGTCCTGGCCGGTGCCCTCCGACCCGCGGCCCTTGGCCCGTAGGGCGGCGCGCTGCTCCACCCCGAAGCGGTGCTGCTCATCGATGACCACCACGCCGAGCGACTTGAACCCGACCTCGTCGGTGAGGAGCGCGTGGGTTCCGATGAGGAGGTCGACGGTGCCGTCGGTCAACCCGGAGTGGATGGCCGTGCGCCTGGCTGCAGGCGTCTTGCTGGTCAGCAGCTCCACCCGGAGCGGCCGATACCCCTCGAGCGTGCCCGGATCGGGAACGGTGAGGCCGGCCAGCAGCGCGGCCACCGCGGCGGAGTGCTGCTCGGCCAGTACCTCGGTCGGGGCCATCAGGGCGCCCTGGTGACCGCCCTCGACGGCTACCAGCAGGGCCGCCAGCGCCACCACCGTCTTGCCCGAGCCGACGTCGCCCTGCAGGAGGCGGTGCATGGGCAGGGGTCCGGCCAGGTCGCCGAGGATCGCGTCCATGGCGCGTTGCTGGGCCCCTGTGGGGCGGAACGGCAACTGCCCGAGGAATCGATCGGCCAAAGTTGGGCCGCCGTCCGCACGCGCCACCGTGTGGCGGATGCCCCGGGCGTCCTGTTGCAGGCGGAGCTTGCGCATCACCAGCGCCAACTGCAGCCGGAACAGTTCGTCGAAGGCCAGGCGCCGCCGGGCCGGCTCGCATTCGGCCATCGCCGAGGGCCGGTGGATGTGGTTGAAGGCAGTGGTCCGGTCGACCAGGTCGAGGCGCCGGCGCCAGGCTTCGGGCAGGGGGTCTGCGAACCGGCCGGCCCGATCGAGCGCCTCGGCCACGTAGCGGCTGATGCGGGCGGATGTGAGATTGGCCCTCTCCGTCAGGGGATAGACCGGGAACACCCGTCCCCCGCGGTCCCCGCGGTCCCCGCCGGCCCCGTCGGCGTCATCGGCGGCATCGCCGGTCCCGTCGGCCTCATCGGTCCGGTCCCCGCCGGCCCGCAGCACCTCGGCGGTCGGGTTGCTCAACTGGAGGGCGTCCCGATAGGAGCCCACGGTGCCGAAGAACAGGGCTTCGGTTCCCACGCTCAACTGCTTGGCCCGCCAGGTCTGGTTGAAGAAGACCACCTTGAGGCGGCCGCTGCGATCGGCGATCTCCACCTCGACCCGCGCTGGTCCCCTACGCCGGCCCCGGGCGTAGCCGGACGACGGCCGGCTGACCCGGATCACCTCCGCAAGGACCGACGCCCGGTCCCCCGCTGCCAGGTGACCGATCGGGACGAGCCGGGTTCCGTCGATATAGCGCCCCTGGCGCGGGTAGTGGGTGATGAGGTCGAGGACCGTCTCGATGCCGAGCTCGGCCAGGTCACGCTCGGCCGAGGCCCCGACCCCCCGCAAGACGGACACCTCGAGCCCGGCCAGTTGGGGGAGCTTCCGCTCCCGACTCCCGCCGGTTCCCGACCCAGCGGGCGACCCGGGCGCTTTCGCCTGCGGCGGTGTCGAGGGACTCACTCGATGGAGAAGAGGTAGGGATAGAGGGGCTGTCCGCCGTGGTGCACCTCCGTTTCGACATCGGGCCGGTGGTCCCGGAGCCACTCGGTGATCCGACGGGTGTCGGCCGCGCCCGTGCCCTCGCCCTCGATGATGGTCACCAGGTCGTGGCCGTCGGCCACCAGCACGTCGAGCAACTTGCAGGCGGCCCCGGTCAGTGAATCGCTCACGACTTCGATCCCCCGGCGCGACAGGCCCAACCAGTCGCCGGCAGCGATGGGCCCCGCCCGACTGTCGGCGTCGCGCACGGCTCGGGTGATCTCCCCGGCCACCACCCTCCGGGCCGACTCCTCCATGGTGCGGGCATTGACGTCCCCGTGTGCCCCGGGGTCGTAGGCCAGCAACGCGGCGAAGCCCTCGGCGATGGTGGCGGTGGGGACCACCCAGACCCGCTTGGTGGTGAGGTCGTTGACCTGGGTGGCCACCGGCCGGATGTTGCCGTTGTTGGGGAGGATGACCACCTCGTCGGAGCGGAGGGCGTCCACCACCTCGACCAGCTCGGCGGTGGACGGGTTCATGGTCTGGCCCCCGGCGATCAGCCCTTGGACGCCGAGCGAGCGGAAGATCCTGGCGATGCCCTCCCCGCTGGCCACCGCCACCACCCCGGTGGTCGGAGCAGGGCCGGGCGGGGTGTCCGACGGCCCGCTGCCCACGGTGCCCGCCGCCTCGCGCACCCACCGCTCCTCTTCGACCTCCTCGAGCAGGTCGGTGACCCGGATGGTCCGTGGCCGGCCGGCGTCGAGCGACGCCTCGATGGCGGCACCGATGTCGTCGGTGTGGATGTGGCAATTCCAGATCCCGTCCCCGCCGACGACGACGATGGAGTCCCCGATGCCGGCCCACACCTCCTTGAAGGACGGAATGGTGTCGTCGGGCGCCTCGAGGAGGTACATGACCTCGTAGCGGAGGCCGGCGAGGGCGGCGTCGCCCTCCGGCAGCGTGGAGAAGGCGCCGGTGGCCTGCACGTCGAGGGGGCTGACGACCGATTCCGGCGGGTCAGGTGGGGTCGGCATCGGACGCCCGTCCAGCACGGCGAGCAGGGCGTCGAACAACAGGAGATAGCCGGTCCCGCCGGCGTCGACCACGCCGGCCTGCTCCAACACGGGCAGGAGCGACGGAGTGCGGGCGAGGGCGTCCGCGGCCCCGACTCTGGACGCCTCTGCCACGTCGACCAGCGATTTGCCCGCCTCTGCCGCCAGCCGGGCCTCGGCGGCGGCGGCGCGGGCCACGGTGAGGATCGTCCCCTCGACCGGGCGCATCACCGCCTCGCGGGCGAGCCGGTCGGCGACGGTCAGTGCCTCCGACAGCTCACGGGGACCCGGCCGCCCGGAGGGGCAGTCGAGGCCCTCGGTGATGCCCCTGAGGAGCTGGGACAAGATGACGCCGGAGTTGCCACGCGCCCCCATCAGCGAGCCATGGGCGATGGCCCTACAGGTGGCGGCGAAGTCGGGCGTGTCGAGACCGGAGAGCTCTTCGACCACCGACTCGAGGGTCAGGGCCATGTTGGTCCCCGTGTCGCCGTCGGGCACCGGATAGACGTTGAGCCGGTTGATCAGCTCCTGGTGGGTTCGGAGCCCATCGCGGAAGGTGGTCACGACCTGGAGCAGGTCCGCAGCTCCGAGGGCGTCGAGGACCACCATGGCCAGGATGCTAACCTTTGCGCCCAACCCAGAGGATCCTACGAGGGAGTCGGAGCGTCATGGCAGCGGTGTGCGAGGTCTGCGGCAAGAAGCCGTCGTTCGGGATGAGCGTCAGCCACTCCCACCGACGGACCAAGCGGCGCTGGGATCCGAACATCCAGCGGGTACGGGCACTCGTGGACGGGTCCCCCAGGCGCCTCAACGCCTGCACGTCCTGCATCCGCTCCGGCAAGGTCGTCAAGCGACCGGTGCGGAACATCCCCGCCTGAAGTCGCACCTGCCGGCGGCACGTCGGTGGTGGCACGTCGGTGGTGGCCTGCCAGGGAACGCCGGGTAGCGCTCAGAAGCGGTGGTGCCAGCCGCCCGCCGGCAGCGGCTCGCCGTCGAGCGTGGCCTGTCCGGCCAGGTCGGTGCAGATCCCGATGGGAAGGGGTGGGCGCAGGTCCGCCGCCCCGAAGTTCCTGACCAGTCGGTCGGGGTCGCCGGTGGCGATCAGCAGCTCATACTCCTCGCCTCCGTGGAGGGCCTC